>SXGT01890553.1_pt1 | contig 12834 bp, 15 predicted proteins | sample 3176221 | NCBI WGS metagenome assembly SXGT01 (sample SAMN11356862, study PRJNA531348) | freshwater metagenome | isolation source: freshwater sample F1-120 | place: China: Fuxian Lake, Yuxi | collected 2017-12-25
AACCCCATACCCACTCTCTATTTTCATAGCATTTATCAGTGGTGACATTCACTACCGCTTTCACGCCAGGCGTGACGCGCACTGCTTCGAGTAAGTGCACCGTTCCCATCACGTTCACCGCATAGGTTTCTACTGGTTGTGCGTAGGAATAACGCACCAGAGGTTGTGCGGCCAAATGAAAAATAATTTCTGGTCGCGCGGTTTGCATGGCTTCCCGCAGTTTACCGGTATCGCGGATATCGGCGATATTGCTGCTCGCCATACCTTTGCCAACTTCTGCCACAGTAAAAAGATTGGTCGCGGTCGGAGGATTAAGCGCATAGCCATGCACTTCCGCGCCCATGGATTGCAGCCATAGCGACAACCAACCGCCTTTAAAACCTGTATGCCCCGTTAAAAAGACGCGCTTGCCATGCCAAAACCCCGGATTCACTTCCACACTTTCCATGGAGCCTTGCCACTTTGCCAAAGCTCTTCCAAATGATTTTTATCACGCAGTGTGTCCATTGGTTGCCAGAAACCGCCATGCTCATAGGCCATCAGCTCACCTTGAATCGCAAGTTTGCCAAGCGGTTCACCTTCCCACGCAGAGCTGTCATTAGCGATCAGGTCTATACAGCTTGGCGATAAAACAAAAAACCCCCCGTTTATCCAGCCACCATCGCCTTGCGGCTTTTCGATAAAGCCGCGTACTGACTTCCTATCCATGTTGAGTGCACCATAACGTCCGGGAGGTTGCACTGCAGTGACCGTTGCACGCTTGCCGTGCTGCTTGTGAAATGCCAACTGGGCGGATATGTCGATATTAGAGACACCATCCCCGTAAGTAAAACAGAATGCTTCTTCGTCCTTTACATAGCTGGCTACGCGCTTCAACCGTCCTCCGGTCATGCTGTTCTCACCTGTATCAACCAGTGTGACACGCCACGGCTCAGCGTTTTGATGATGAACTTCCATCTTGTTATTTTGCATATCAAAGGTTACATCGGACATGTGCAGGAAATAGTTGGCAAAATATTCTTTGATGATATAGCCCTTATAGCCACAGCAAATCACGAAATCATTTACCCCATGGGCGGAATAAGTTTTCATGATGTGCCAAAGAATCGGCTTGCCCCCAATTTCGACCATGGGCTTGGGGCGTGTGGAGGTTTCCTCGCTGATTCGCGTTCCCAATCCGCCTGCAAGAAAAACTGCTTTCATTTTTCCACCCACAGTTTATGAACAACAAACATTTCCAGCAAACCATTTTGTTCCGCCACACGCTGCAGCAAATCAAACTCGTGTTTTAACGCTTCATACTCCTGCACTTTGTGTTGCATAAAACGCAAGGTAACTTTGGCCTTTTCTTCTATGCCCCCGGGAGTTAACAAATATAGATAGGCGGTTTTGTTTTGGTTATTGCGGAAGTTATTGATCTTGAGCAGACCTTTTTGCACCAATGCACGCAAACAGTAATTCGCTTTGCCCAAGCTGATGCCGAGCTCCTGTGCGAGTTCGCGCTGGCTAATCACCGGGCTGGCTTCCAGTCGTTTCAGGATTTTGTAGCGGTATTCGTCGGTAAGCACAGCGATCTAACCATTACGTTCAACGGGTGAACAATGGTGTAATTGAAGCATTTTTCCATGGGCAATGCAAACTTTTTGTGGTGCGGAAGAAATTATTATTTCGCCGCACATAATCGACCCCCATAAAAGCGATGCAAACAAGTTTCTCTGAACTGGAATACAGCACCAATAAAAAACAGACACGACGTGATCGCTTTCCGGCACCAATCGAAGCAGTCACCCCATGGCATGCACTGACCCGGGTCATCGAGCCGCACTACCCAAACAGTGGCGGGCGGGGTCATCCACCGCTTGGCTTGGCTTGGAACGGATACTGCGCAGGTATGTTGCGCGGCAATGCTTCGGCTTATCGGACGAAGGGACAAAGGGACAAAGGGACAAATGATTAATCGCGGTACAATAATCATCGTCAGGGTAAAAGCTGAGAAGCATCGAACTGTTTCAGGTTCTGTTTTAAAAATTGGTGGTTTGCAGCAACCAGCCTATCCCCCCAAGCGCGCTGAAGAAAATTACCAGATGCGCCCAAGTCCAGAACAGATAGCGCCGCGATAACTTTTCCGGTGTGAGATTGCTGATCATAAATAGCTTGCCGTCGCGCGGTTGGCAGATGATATTAATATTCGGCTGCGCCTGGGCCTCGCACATCTTTTTAGCTACTTCACGCTTGGCGGCTTGGCGAGCCAGCATCCATTCATTCATGTCCAGTTCGCCATCGTTGTTGAGGTCGAAGCGCGCATGCAGCTCAGGCATGTCCCTTTTCCACTCGGCCAGCAATGCGTTCAATTCGGCGCGGTTGTCGAACTCCAGAGCACAATTCTGCGTGCGAAATTGCCCGATAACGTAGAGCGGGGCGCTCTTTATCAATTTCCACTCGGTGTAGCGAAAATCATCCTGATGCCACTGATCATGGTGCCGGGTGATGATTTCCGCCTGCTCCGGGTCAATCACACATGCGCCGGTGTCATCGCGCAACATAAATGAATCGCTGGTTTCGCCGCTATCCACGACTTCCCACTTATTTTTAGAGTTACTTCGCTCGATTTTATAGCGATACCACAAGCAGGGGAGCAGGCTGAGTTTACTGAGCAATGGGGGATCACCTAACGGGTGGCCGCGCCCAATGAGTTCGACATAGCCTTGCGCGGCGGAGGCGACCTTCGAGGTCGGCGTGTCGCGTATCGCGCGCAGCCTGCCTAATGCGGATAACCAGGTGAAGACGCTGATAACGGCTATAGCAACGAGACAAAACAGCCAGCCCTTGCGCGATTCCATCTGGATGCCGGCAACAACCAGTAGCAACTGCGCACCCGAGGTGACCAGTTGCGCATAATTGCGGCGCAACGAGACCAGCATGATGGCTAGAGTCTGTTGACAATCATCCGGCGAGATGCGTTGCTCGCCCGATGGAGATGAATGCGAGGCAGAGGGCGCAGCCAATGGCCGCTCCCTTGGCAAGCCCGACAACGCGGCAGGCGCTCCATCGGGCGGCAATCCTCTGGAAACGGGAAAAGCGGGCGCATTGCCGCGTTGCTCGCTCCTTGTTTGGAATGACCAAACCGCGTCTCTCGCGCCTTGTACTGCATCCCGATTTCCCCCGTTTGCACCCGTCGCATGATTGTCAACAGACTCTAACTAAACAGTTGCTTCATATCCACATCAGCCTTCTCTGCCGATGAAAATTCCAGCAGTGGTTTTTCACCGAAGCTGAACAGCTTTGCAATGATACTTGCGGGAAATACTTCGATCTGCACGTTATTGATATTTACTGTTTCGTTATATAACTCGCGGCGGTCGGCAATGCCATTCTCCAGCGAGGTAATACGGTGTTGCAACTGCATGAAATTTTCATTTGCTTTCAGTTCAGGATAGGCTTCCGCCACCGCAAAGTGCCGCCCAACCCGGCGCGCAACATGCCTTCCGCCTGACCCAGCGCGGGAATATCCTGGCGTTCGCGCGCGGATTGCACTTGCGAACGCGCCTCGATGACTTTTTGCAGCGTGGCCTGTTCGAATTGTTTGTACTGCTGGCACACCTCAACCAGTTTTGGCAGTTCATCGTGTCGTTGTTTGAGCAGCACGTCAATGTTCGCCCACGCCTTGGCGACAGCATGTTTGACGTTGACCAGATGGTTGTACAGGCCGATGCCGTAGATCAGCAGGACTGCGATGATACCGAGAAGAATCAGGGTGCTCACGTTTGCTCCTTGTACTTGGGTAAAAAATTATGGGCTGGGGTAGATTAGCACTAAATATCAGCCGCCTCCATCAGTAATTTCAGGTGTTGATTAAGGGTTTCGCAGTTGAATCTGAATTTATATTCCTTCAATAGTGTCCGGTTAAATTTAAGACGTGCCGACGACAACGCCAAAGTTGTTTCCACCGTTACTGTAATTCGCAAAAAGTGGAAAATACACCGTGCTGTTTACCACATATGGACTCCTTGGGACTGCTTTCAGCGACAACTGATTGACTTCCCCTCATACAACTTTACAATCTCATCAAGCAGCAATAAGGTTTAACCAGGCTGAAGTTGTGACGTAACATCAAGGCATTTCAATTCTTGGATTGGATTAACTATGCAAGCTCGAAAAGTCAAAACGATTGCGGATGCTATCGCGCTGGTAGAGGCAAGGCGTTTGACCCATGTCAAGATGGCGGTGTCGGACATCGACGGTATTTTGCGCGGCAAATACATGTCGAAGGACAAATTCCTTGCATCGCTCAAATCCGGGTTGTCGTTTTGCAATGTGGTGCTCGGATGGGATTCGAATGACCAGATGTACGACAACGTCCAATACACCGGTTGGCATACTGCCTATCCCGATGCTCAGGTCAGACTGCTGCCGCATACCTGCCGCGATGTGCCGTTTGAACCCGGTGCTGATGGCGACATGCTTTTTTTTCTTGGCGAGTTTAGCGGCGATGCCGAGGCGATCTGTCCGCGCGCGGTATTCCGTCGTGTGCTCGAAAAAGCTGAAGCGATGGGATTCGATGCCTATGCGGCGCTTGAGTACGAATTCTTCATGTTCAAGGAAACGCCGGAGTCGGTGCGCGCCAAGGGCTACCGTGATTTGCAGACATGGACACCCGGCTACTTCGGTTACTCGACGCTGCGCAATTCGGTTAATACCGAGTTTTATCACGAGCTGATAAAATTATGCGAGCGCATGGATATGTCGATCGAGAGCCTGCATACCGAGACCGGCCCTGGCGTAGTCGAAGCGGCGCTGACGGTGGACGAGGCGGGTGCGATGGGAGACAAGGCAATGCTGTTCAAAACCTTCGTCAAGGTGCTGGCGCAACGGCATGGCTTGATGGCAACGTTTATGGCGAAATGGTCGCACGATTATCCGGGCCAGAGCGGGCATATCCATTTGTCATTGCGCAATCGGCGTGATGATAGTTCCGCGTTCTTTGATGCCAGCCAGCCGCTAAGCATGAGCCGGATCCAGCGCCATTTCATGGCTGGGGTACAGCGCCTGATGCCGGAATTCATGGCGCTGTACGCGCAGACAGTCAACAGCTATTCGCGGCTGGTGCCCGGTTTCTGGGCACCGCTGGACGCAACCTGGGGCGTTGAGAACCGTACCACCGCACTGCGCCTGATCCCCGGTTCAGAAAAATCGCAACGGGTCGAAGTGCGCATCGGCTCCGCCGATGCCAACCCGTATCTGGCCCTGGCGGCGGCGCTGGCATCCGGGCTGGAAGGCATCGCCCAAGGCTGGGAACCGGAGCCTGTGGTAAAGGGCAATGCGTATACGCAAAAATTCCCCGCGACGCTGGCGCTGCCCAATACCCTGTGGGATGCCGCGCAGCGGCTTAAAGCATCGACGGTTGCACGCAAACTGTTTGGCGACGCATTCGTCGAACATTACGCTGCGACCCGAGAATGGGAGGAGCGTCAGTTTCGCAGGCATGTTACGGATTGGGAGTTGGCAAGATATTTTGAGATTATTTAAGGAAACTCTGATTAAGTGTCTACGCAGATGAATTGCTACGTTGCACGGTGCTCGAAATCCGGGGGCGCGAAGCGACAGATACCGCATACATTGCGATTTCTGCGCGCCGTGCGCCTTGCCCTTTTTTCCGCTCGCCGACTTAATCAGCGTTTCCTTAAAGTTACCACCTCTAAAAACAAATTACTTTCAATGACTGCTTTGCGGCGACAAATATGTCCTCGTGAATTGCAGGATTGTGCCAAAAGCAATGGCTCATTCGCAAAAATGATTAGGAGGTAATGTTGAACCAGACTTTAATAGAAGCACGTTTCGCGGTAATCCCCGAATCCTCGGCTGATGCCATAGTGAGCAAGACTCTGGATGGATTGGTCTCGAGCTGGAATCTATCCGCCGAAAGGATGTTTGGCTATACGGCGCAAGAGATGATCGGGAAGCCTATGGCTTTGCTGATTCCGCCGGGTCATGAAGAGGAAGAGGCTCAAATCCGCGACAAAATCCGCAACGGCGAGCGCATCGAGCATTTCGAGACAATGCGGAAAAAAAAGAACGGTGAGCTGGTTCCCGTCTCTGTAACTATTTCTCCAATCAGGTATGAACCAGGATCAATCATAGGCGCATCTAAGTTTTCACGTGATATTACAGGGCAAAAGAAATTGGAGGCGCTGCAGGGGCAATTCGCGATCACCGAATCCTCGACTGATGCCATAGTGAGCAGGACTCTGGATGGAATAGTCACGAGCTGGAATATGTCCGCCGAAAAGATGTTTGGCTATACGGCGCAAGAGATGATCGGGAAGCCTATGGCTCTGCTGGTTCCGCCGGGTCATGAAGCGGAAGAGGCTCAAATCCTCGACAAAATCCGCAACGGCGAGCGCATCGAGCATTTCGAGACAATACGGAAGAAAAAGAACGGCGAGCTGGTTCCCGTCTCGGTAAGGTTTTCTCCAATCAGGGATGCCGCTGAATCAATCACAGGCGCTTCAAAGATTTCACATGATATTACAGGACAAAAAAAATTGGAGGCGCTGCAGGGGCAATTCGCAGCAATCATCGAATCCTCGACTGATGCCATAGTAAGCAAGACTCTGGATGGAATAGTCACGATCTGGAATCCATCCGCCGAAACGATGTTTGGCTATACGGCGCAAGAGATGATCAGTAAGCCTATGGCTCTGCTGATTCCGCCAGGACATGAAGAGGAAGAGGCTCAAATCCTCGCCAAAATCCGCAATGGCGAGCGCATCGAGCATTTCGAGACAATACGGAAGAAAAAGAACGGCGAGCTATTTCCCGTCTCGGTAACGATTTCTCCAATCAGGGATGACACAGGATCAATCATCGGCACATCAAATATTGCGCGTGACATTACCGAGCGAAAGCTAAAGGAAAAAGAGAGTCATAAATTGGCTTTTTATGATGTATTGACGGGACTCCCCAATCGTCGCCTGTTGAATGACCGACTTGAGCAAACCAAGGCTTCCAGCAAACGTACTAATTACTACGCCGCCCTGATGTTTCTGGACTTGGACAATTTCAAGTCACTCAATGATACGTTCGGACATGATGCGGGCGATTTGCTGTTGCGAGAAGTTGCCCATCGTATTAGCAGTTGTGTGCGAGAGGTTGATACCGTTGCCCGATTTGGTGGGGATGAGTTTGTGGTGATGTTAAGGGAACTTGATGTGGATAAATCCGAATCCACCAGACAGGCTGGCATTATTGCCGAAAAGATACGCATCTCACTGGCCGAGCCCTATGTACTTAAAATTCTGCATGCGGGTAAGGTAGAAACGACAGTTAAGCATCATTGCACATCGAGTATCGGTGTTGAACTGTTCAACAGTCATAAAGGCAGTGTGGTAGATATCATCAAATGGGCTGATATAGCGATGTACCAAGCTAAAGGAGCCGGAAGAAATCAAATTCGATTTTATGAGGAACTGCTTTGATAGCGGCTTTCAATAAGTTTGAGTATTTGAAATAAGGCTATTGTTGAAAAACTTTATTTCCACGATGAAAATCAATTGCGTTTTAAAATGCAGCGGTCTTTGACGAATTTTCAGGCTTTCTAAAAATTGGAGTTTTTCAACACAATATGTCGGGAACGGTATCTGGCGAATGGCAGGTTACGGGCAGTTAAAATCAGCATGACCCAGGGATTCATCACCATCAGTCCGATGACTCATTCAGGGATGGTGGCCAATTGATTTGGTGAGAAACATTGGCTATCGTCCCGAAGTATTCCGGGGGGATTTCACTTCCCAATAAATTCCGCCCCTGCACTATAGAGTGCTTATTGACACGATATCATGTAATGTACATAATGATGTACATATCTGTACAGGGGGGGGTTTATGCGGGAAGCCACATTCACCGAGTTACGCGCTCACGCCAAGGATTATTTTGATGCCGTCGAAGGTGGAGATACTGTTCGTGTCTTCCGCAACGGCAAAGCCATCGCCGAAATTGTACCTGTCCGTTCCGGGATACCGTCATGGAAAAGACAAGTCGCACCACTTACCGTCAAGGGTTTGTCGTTGAGCCGGGAGATACTGAGTGATCGGGAAGATTCTGCGTGAAGGTATTTCTGGATACCTCGGCTTTTGCGAAGCGTTATGTTACGGAGCAAAAATCGGACAAGGTTATGAAGTTGTGTCAACAGGCAGACAGCCTCATCGTTAGTGTCATTTGCCTGCCGGAACTGATCTCCACGTTGTCCCGTCTTTTACGGGAAAAGAAACTCACCAAAGCGGCTTACCGAAAGCTGAAGAATGATGTGATCGCAGATTTGGCCGATGTCGATGTCTGCCAGATATCACCGAACGTACTGGTCTCAGCTGTTTCGCTGCTGGAGTCGCACCCACTTCGGGCAATGGATGCCCTGCATGTGGCCTGTGCACTTGCCGTCAAGCCTGACATCTTTGTTTCAGCCGACCGTCGGCAACTGTCGGCAGCAAAAAAAGCCGGACTCAAAATCGTTGATGTGTCGTGCAATGTGTCGATAATGTGAGTTGGCGACCGACTGCTTCATGACGATCCAAAATTATTAGTGCCAGTGACCGGTTTAAGGTGGGCTGTTCGCAATAGTGAATTCACACTAAGTGCCAGAAGGAGACATTCGCACCCGTCCGTACTATTATGCATATGCGGACAGGTGCGTCCGTCTAATAACTGTTAGGGTGAAGGGAAATGTCCTCGTGCACTTCAAAGCGTCTTCAAGTCATAAAATGGATGTTGTTAGTATTGTTGGCAATTTCATGCACCATAAGAGCGGCAAGTGCAGCTGAATTCCTTGGCAGCTTTTCAAAAGAAGGCTTTACTGAAGAGCACCGCTATACCTATCAGTTAGATCTCTGGCGTGAGGGAGAAGAACTCTTCGGATTTTATGGCTTCTATGCAGGGTTGCAAGGTGATCCAGTAAGGGGAATAAACCCTTGGCGTATAGCAGGCCGCCTCAAAGGTAAGTCCGTATTGCTAAAAAGCGAACGCGTCCACTTCAGCTTTTCCGGGAGTCTATCCGGAAGTAAATTATCAGGGCGATGGTCAGATTCAATGACGAATGGAATTGATTTGACTTTAAGAAAGCTGCCAGCAACCGAAATAAAACCAGCCTTATTAAAAGCAACTCTTGGGAATTATGAAGCGTGGGCACTCTGGGCAGAACAATATCTGGATAGCAAGGATGCCGACAACAAGCAGTTATCGCAAGAACTCGCTAGCTGTACCAGTGGCAACGGCCAAGCCTGCTTGGGTGCCGGTAACCACTCAGCACATCGTGGTAACCAAAAAAGGGCGCGCCAATTTTATGAAACCGGCTGCAACTTGAACAATCCTTACTCCTGCCTTTTTATGGGACGAGTAGAAAGGGCAAGAGAAATCTTTGAAAGCCACTGCACAGGCAAAGCAACAATGGAGAATAATTTTGCTTGTAAGTCACTTGGCGAACTTGAAGAAAAATCGGGTAATCTCACGGCAGCCAAGGAGTGGTATCGTAAGGGATGCAACGATTCCATACCTTTGGTCTGCCCAGACTTCAAGCGACTGGATAAGCCCAAATGAGGTCTACGGTTTTCACCCTAACCCTGCCAACCTGGACTCTCCGCAAAAACGCGGAGCCAGTTAATTCTACGTTGACGGTCTGCTTTTTAAAATAGCGACTGACTGCAATGTGTCGGAAGCGGCACTTGCTGAATAGCCGGTTAGGGGCAGTGAAAAATATCTGTCATTGGAAAATTGGAGCGATCTGAAAGCAGTAAAAAACCAACATGACCCAAGAACTCATCACCATCAGCCCAATTGACGGCAGCGTCGCAGTGCAGCGACCCTATGCTACCTCTGACGAGATTCATGCCGCACTCACACGTGTCAATTTGAGATGACCATTCCAGAAAATATCGCTGCCCCCATCGTTATTTACCAATCCGCCGATGGCTCAATCGCCACCGAGGTCAGGCTGGAAGGCGAAACAGTTTGGCTGTCGCAAAAGCAGATGGCGGAGCTGTTTGATAAAAACATCATGACCATCAACGAGCACATTGCTAATGTGTTTGCCGAGGGTGAGCTTGAGCCTTCGGCAACTATAAGGAAATTCCTTATAGTTCGGCAGGAGGGGAATCGTGAGGTTAAGCGAGAGATTGAACACTACAACCTCGATGCTATTATTTCTGTCGGTTATCGCGTGAAATCCAAACAAGGCACGCAATTCCGCATCTGGGCTAACCGTGTGCTGAAAGATTATCTGGTGCAGGGCTATACGTTGAACCAGCAACGGCTTGAGGCGCAACAGGAAAAGTTGGTTGAACTCAAACAGGCGATTGCATTGTCTGCCAGGTTGATCCATAACAAAAACTTATCCCCCAGAGAATCGCAGGGCATTCTGGCAATTCTGGAGAAATACAGCCACGCGCTGACTGTGCTGGATGATTATGATCATCAACGCTTGCAGGTGGTGGGAACGCGCACTTTGGTGCATTCAAAAATCACTTACGCTGAGGCGATGCAGCAGATCAGGCTGTGGCGCAGCCAGGAGAACCTCGGCGGGCTGTTTGGCAATGAAAAGGACGAGTCATTCAAGAGTTCGCTAGAGACGATTTACCAGACGTTTGACGGCAAGGAGCTTTACCCCAGCATCGAAGAGAAGTCCGCCAACCTGCTGTACTTCATCATCAAGAATCATTCGTTCACCGACGGCAACAAGCGAATCTCCGCCGCTATTTTTGTCTGGTTTTTGCAGCGTCATGATTTGTTGTATAACACCGAGGGTGAAAAGCGCATCGCCGATAACGCGCTGGTTGCGTTCACCTTACTGATTGCCGAGAGCAAGCCCGACGAGAGGGAAATGATGGTTAAAGTGATTATCAATCTGATTAATGGCAAGAACGTATGAGCAGACTCAATGAAGAACTCACCACCATCAGTCCGATTGACGGTAGCGTTGCAGTGCAGCGACCCTATGCTACTTCTGACGAGATTCAGGCCGCGCTCGCGCTCGCGAAACTGGCGCAGCGCTTATGGCAGAGCACGCCGCTTGCCACGCGTGCGGCGCTGGTGACGAGCGCGGTTGATGCATTAGTTGCGCAGAAGGATGCGATCGCGGAGGAATTGACGCGCCAGATGGGCAGGCCGATCCGTTATACGCCCGGTGAAGTGGGTGGTTTCGAGGCGCGTGCGCGCCACATGATTTCAATTGCGGAGGAATCCTTGGCCGATGTGGTGCCGCCGGCCATCGCAGGCTACACGCGCTTTATCAAACGTACTCCGGTCGGTGTGGTGCTGGTGGTCGCGCCGTGGAATTACCCGTTGCTGACCGCAGTCAATGCCATCGTGCCGGCACTGCTGGCGGGCAATGCTGTATTGCTCAAGCATTCTGCACAAACTCCGCTGGTGGCCGAGCGATTTGCCGCAGCATTCCGCGCCGCAGGTTTGCCGGACGGCGTGTTTCAGTATTTGCACACCACCCATGACGACACCAGCCGTATGATACGCGCGCCCGAGGTGAACTTCGTTTGCTTCACGGGTTCGGTTGCGGGCGGTATCGCGGTTGAACAGGCTGCGGTTGGACGTTTCATAGGCATCGGGCTGGAGCTGGGCGGCAACGATCCGGCCTATGTGCGGGCCAATGCCGATTTGGGGCACGCGGTCGAGACGCTGGTCGATGGCGCTTTTTTTAATTCCGGACAATCATGCTGCGGGATACAACGCATCTATGTGCATAGTTCTCTGTATAAGGAATTCATCGCACGCGCGGTGGAACTAGCCAATCAGTACGTACTTGGCAATCCACTTGATCCACAGACCACGCTGGGGCCGGTGGTCAGCACCCGTGCTGCCGCCGAGGTTCGCGCCATTGTTAGTGAGGCACTCGGCAAGGGTGCTACCGGATTGATTGATGCGCGTGCTTTTGCGATGGATAAAGCGGACACGCCGTATATGGCGCCGCAGATTCTGGTTAACGTGGATCACGGCATGAAGATAATGAGTGATGAATGTTTTGGTCCGGTGTGTGGCGTGATGCCGGTGGCCGACGATGACGAGGCGATCCGCTTGATGAACGATAGTCCCTATGGCCTCACCGCTGCGGTGTTCACACGCGAGGTCGAGGCGGCACTGCGCATGGGCGAGCGCATCGAAACCGGTACATGGTTCATGAACCGCTGCGATTATCTTGACCCGGCGCTGGCCTGGACCGGGGTCAAGCATAGCGGGCGGGGTGTGACGCTTTCCAGTGTGGGGTATGAACATCTTACGCGGGCGAAGTCATATCATTTAAAAATTCGCTGAAGCCGCGCTAGCGGCGTTTAAAACAAGTTCAAAATGCTCATTTACAAAAAAGTAAACTCCGCTTTTTCACCTGTTTCCGCCTTGCTATCATCGGCTTGATCGAATTTTTGGATGTAACCTGAACGCGTGCGAGTGGCGCAAGAATTTCTGAATCAAATTCGCAATCAACTAATCGCAGTTTTAATTCACAACACAGCACAAGGAGAAAAGAACAATGGCAACTGAAACAAAAACAAGACTTGTTGGTAAATGGAATGGCTCCGAACTCGTAATCGACTTGGAGTCTAAGGGAAAAACTTACAGCGAAAAGGTGCTCGTTGACTTCAGTGGCAAGCCCCCGGTAATCGGACAGACGGTAAAGGTCTTGGGGATCGCCACGTATCACAAAGACGACATGTTGTCATACGTCAAAGCGATCAAATGGGAACCGGCAGACGGACTCCACATCAATGAAGCCATGACAGAAGGCAGCGTTATCCGGTCGTTCTATTCAGACAAGGGTAGTGTAAGCTTTTGTTCAGTCATCCT
>SXGT01933060.1_pt1 | contig 12834 bp, 14 predicted proteins | sample 3176221 | NCBI WGS metagenome assembly SXGT01 (sample SAMN11356862, study PRJNA531348) | freshwater metagenome | isolation source: freshwater sample F1-120 | place: China: Fuxian Lake, Yuxi | collected 2017-12-25
GGCGATGACGAAGTCCGTTGAATCCAAACGGGAGGAATTGGTGCAGGCCGCACGGTTGTTGGGTGAAAATCTTTCGCGGCGGTCCTTCGGAGAGCGTGGGCCGGATTTGAATGTGACTCTCTGCAGGCCCGACGGACCGGTCGAACCGATGTACATACCGGGCCGTTCGCGGACCGGTTCGAGGCCCTTCAGCACCGTGATGTCCTTGGCGGCGTACGCCACGGGGAATCCCTTCTCGGGGCCCTCCGTCGGACCCTCGTCGCAGTCCCGTCCGGAGCCCGATCCGGACGACAAAAGTCCAGGTCAGCGTGGGTATCGGGGTACCCGACATGGTACCAGAGGGCAGCGACATCGCAGGGTCATGGGCCCGAGCTTCCGAGCGACGGCCCCGGGGTCAGCGCGACCGTCGAACGACCACCTTGATGCGATGCACGAGCCCGGTCGTCGGGCCGTCGTGGAGGGCGGCCGCGAGCGACTCCGCGCGGTAGCGCAGGTCGGCCGCGACCCGACCGTCGGCGGCCACGATCGTGAGGTTCCCGTTGCGCAACGACCGCACCTCGACGTCGTCGGGCGCGAGGGGCGCGAGCGCCGCCCACAACGCTGCCGTGACCGCGTCGAGGTCGCCTGCCGGCGCGCTCCCGAGGTCGCGAGCGACCGACGCGATTGCATCCGAGAGCGAGACGGGATCGTTGCCGGCTGCCCGGCGCCGCGGCCGTGTCATTCCGAGATCCCGCCGGCGCGAACCCGGAGCGTGCGCTCGGCATGCACGCTCTCGGGGACGGTGCCAGCCGTCGTGAGCAGGGTCTGACCGGGTGGCAACGAGGCGACCAGCGCGGCGGCCCGCAACCCGTCGAGTTCGCTGAACACGTCGTCGAGCAACAGCACGGGGGTCGAACCCGTCAGTTCGGTGACGATCCGGTGCCCGGCGAGACGCAACGCCAACGCCAACGTGCGCTGTTCACCCTGCGACGCTTGTGTACGAGCGTCGTATCTGGCGATGCGGAGGTGGAGTTCGTCGCGGTGCGGCCCGACGAGCGTGACGCGTCGATCGAGTTCCTTGCGATGTGCCACCTCGAGCGCACGGCGCAACTCTTCGGGAAGGCGATCGACCATCGATTCGTCGAGGGGATCCTCGGACCAGTCGGCTCGGTACTCGGCCTCGGGCACGCTCGTGGCGCCCGCGAGTTCACGGTACGCGACGGCAATGGCCGGGACGAGTCGATCAAGGAGTCGAAGACGACCACGCGTCAACTCGGTCGCAGCGCTCACCAACTGATCGTCGAACACCTCGAGTGTCGCTCGATCGGTCGCGTCGCGTACCCCCGCGCGCAACAACGCGTTGCGGTGCTTCAAGACGCGTTCGTAGTCGCTCTGTGCCGCCCCGTAGCGCAATGCCAGCGCCACGAGGAGTTCGTCGAGGTAGTCGCGACGATGCGCCGGCCCTCCCTTGACGAGTTGCAGGTCGTCGGGAGCGAACACCGACACCCGCAACAGTCCGTGCAGGTCGCGGGTGCGTTGCACCGGTGTGCGATTGAGCTGAACGCGATTGCGCCCCGACGCTCGGATCTCGGCCTCGAACAACTGCTCACGTCCGTCGTGACGAACGTCGGCGCGTACGACCGCATGATGACGACCGGATCGAACCAGTGAATGATCGGGCACGCCGCGAAAGCTGCGGGCCCGTGCGATCCACGCGACGGCCTCGAGCAAGGTCGTCTTGCCCTGCGCGTTGTCGCCGACGAACACCGTCAGGCCAGAGGTCAACTCGAGTTCGAGTTGTTCGACCTGGCGAAAATCGGCCAGCCAGAGTTTGGCGACCGTGACGGTCTGTGCCGCGGTCACCTCACGAGGTGCGGACCGGCATCAACAGGTAGAGGAAGTCGCCGTCGTCGTCGGGACGCACCGCGGAGCGCAACGTCGCAGGCTTGAGGTTGTCGACCGTCTCGAGCGCCAATTCGGGTCCTTCGACGACGTCGATACCGTCGAGGAGGAACTGCGGGTTGAACGCGACCACCAACTCGGTGCCCTCGTACTTCGCGTCGATGGAGCCGGTCGACGAACCGACGTCTTGCGCCGTCATCGCGAGTTCGAGGCCATCGGAGCGCATGGTGAGCCGAACCGCGGCGTTGTCGCGGCCCTGGCCGACGACCATGACCCGCTCGACCGCCTCTCGGAACGCTGCCTTGTCGACCGTCAGGCGATTCGGGTACCCGGCCGGGATCAGTTGTTCGTAGTTGGGGAACTCGCCCTCGATGAGTCGAGCGGTCACCTCGCTGTTGCCCCGACGGAACACGACATCGCGTTCGCCGAGCACGACCTCGACCGTGTCGATCGAACCGTCTTTCTCCTTCGCCTCGGCGAGCCGTTGCACCTCGGCGAGACCCTTGGCCGCGACGAGGACCTTCTGGCGATCACCGAGCATGGTGATCCCCGGGAGATCACGCACCGCGAGGCGGTACGAGTCGGTGGCGACGAGCCGCAGACCGGTCGCGGTGGTCGTGAGCAACACGCCGGTGAGGATCGGCCGGAGGTCGTCGCGCGACGCCGCACGGACGACCTGGCGCAGCGCACCCGCGAACTTCACCGCGTCGATCGACACGCCGGCGCCGTCGGACGCAGCGATCCGCGGGTACTCCTCGGCCTGCTTCAGACGCAACGTCGTGGTGAATCCACCGGAGGCGATCGTCGCCTCTTCGTCGACGACGGTGATCGTGACCGAACCCTCGAGCTTGCGGACGATCTCACCGATGATCTTGGGGATCACCGCCACGCCGGTCTCTTCGACGTCGGCGGCCGCGTGCACCCGGCTCGTGATCTCGAGGTCGGATCCCACGAGTTCGATGCCGTCGGCCGTCGCGGTGATGCGAAGGTCGGAGAGCACCGGAGGTGCACCCGTACGGCTGGCCACAGCCCGTTGGGCGGTGGCGACCGCGGTGGCGAGGGTTTCTTGTTCGCAGCGGAATTTCACCACTGGCTCCTTGTACATCGTTGTCGTCGTTGTAGGGCCTGTGAATTGTGGACAACTCGGTATCGGGCCCGATGAGGCGGGATACCGCCTTCCCCACCGTTTCCCCTGTCGTCCCCAGTGGCGCCGGAACGGTTTCGTGCACCGTATCGGTCACCAACAGGGAGGGGTGGTTCTCAGCAGGGTTTTCCCCACCTTTCCACAGGTTTATCCACTTGCGGTTCCGTGCTTGATCCGGCTGATGAGTTCCCCCACCTGATCGAACACCGCCCGCTTCTCGACCATCTGCGAGCGGATCTTGTCGCAGGCATACATGACCGTGGTGTGGTCGCGGCCGCCGAACTCCTCGGCGATCTTCGGGTAGCTGTAATCGGTGAGCTCGCGGAACACGTACATGCCGATCTGACGGGCGTTCACGAGCGGGCGGCGCCGGCTCGTCCCGATGAGTTCCTCGACGCTCCAACCGAACATGTCGGCCGTCTCGTTGAGGATCAGTTGGGGCGTGATCGCGCGCGGGCGGGTCGCCGGCAGGAGGTCGGAGAGGACCTGGCGGGCGACCTCCTCGTCGAGTTGGACCCGGTTGAGCGAGGAGTAGGCGGCGATGCGGTGGAGCGAACCCTCGAGCTCACGCACGTTGTCGCGGACATGCTCGGCGATGAAGGCGAGAACCTCGGGCGGGATGCCCTGGAGGTGCTCGGAGTCGGCCTTCTTGCGCAGGATCGCGAGACGGGTCTCGAACTCGGGCGGTTGGATGTCGGTGATCAGCCCCCACTCGAACCGGCTCCGCAACCGGTCTTCGATGGTGGCGATCGATTTGGGCGGCCGGTCCGAGGAGATGACGATCTGACTCCCGCGGGTGTGCAGGTCGTTGAACGTGTGGAAGAACTCTTCTTGGAGTTGTTCGGTGCGTTCGAGGAACTGGATGTCGTCGATGAGGAGGACGTCGACCTCGCGGTACCGACGTTTGAACGCCGGCATGGTCTTGACCCGCATCGCGTCGATGAACTCGTTCATCATGGTCTCGGTCGAGACGTACCGGACCCGCTTGGTGGTGAAGAGCTGGCGCACGTGGTGGCCGATGGCATGCAGGAGGTGGGTCTTGCCGAGTCCGGCCGGACCGTAGATGAACAAGGGGTTGTAGCTCCGGGCCGGACTCTCGGCCACCGACAATGCCGCGGCGTGCGCGAAGCGGTTGCTCGAGCCGATGACGAACTGCTCGAACGTGTAGCGCGGATTGAGTGTGCTCGGACTCCAGGCCAGCGGCTCGGGTTCGGGTGCCCGATCGACGGTGGTGAGGTCGATCAGTGCGGCCGGCTCGCCGACCGCGATGTCGAAATCGGCATCGCGCGGCGCCGTGTCGACGGTGATGTCGACCTCGAGCTGGGAACCGGTGAGCGTCTGGAGTGAATCGACGAGCACGCCGAGGTACTGCGACTTGATCCGCTCGGCGGCCATCGAGCTCGGCGCGGCGAGGACGAGTTGATCGTCGTCGAGCGAGACGGCGCGCACGCCCTGGAACCAGATCTGCCAGACCGACTCGGAGAATTGGGCGCGAACGGCCGCACCGACCCGACTCCACAGGTTCTCAGCGGCCGCGATGGCCTCTTGCGTCACCGAGTTGTCCACAACCCCGTCCACACGTGTGGAATACCGACGGTGCCAGCGCACCGCCCCCATTGAATTCGGCCGAGCGACGGAGGGTTTCGGTCCGGATCAGCCTGCCATCCGGGAATCCGAGCACCCCGTGTGCGGGGGATCCCGATCGGTCATGTCGCTCGCTGACCGGCGGGGAGCGGCAAGGTAGCAGCCTGTGGAGAACGCAACAACCGAGCCGGTCAGCGGGTCGCGCGGGGGTCGGAGCGCACGTGCGCTGGCGGATTGGGCACCGCGGTGTCGAGCACCTACACTCGCACAGTTCGCGCGCGCCCCGGCCGGTCGGCCATCACCGGCGCGCCCCACCGGATTTCGGCCGCAGTGGGCCGCGATCCGGATCGTCGAGGAGGCCATGGGTGAAGCGCACGTTCCAGCCCAACAACCGCAAGCGCAAGCGCAAGCACGGGTTCCGGCTCCGGATGCGGACCCGCGCGGGGCGGGCGGCGCTGAAGCGCCGGCGCGGCCGCGGCCGCAAGAACCTGTCGGCCTGATCTGGCGCATCCGGTCTCGAGCCGATTTCGCCGGGCTGTCCGGTGCGGCCCGGTTCCGGCGTCGGCACCTCATGGTCAGCTTCGCGATGAACTCCGACGGTGGCGCCCCGCGTGTGGCGTACGCGATCGGCCGCGGGGTGGGCCCGGCCGTGCGCCGGAACCGTCTCCGCCGCCGTCTGCGGTCGATCGTGCACGCTGAGCGCGATCAGCTCGCTCCCGGTGGCCTGTACCTGTTCGGCGCCCACGCCTCGGCAGGCGACGCGTCCTTCGCGACACTCGAGGTCGAGGTACGCGACCTGCTCGCGGCGGCCACCGCCGGAGCCCGCTGATGCAACGGCTCCTGATCTCCGCGATCCGCTGGTACCAGGGCTATTCGGTACGCAGGCCACCGGTCTGTCGGTTCCACCCAACTTGCTCGGAATACGCAGTCGAGGCGATCCACGTCCACGGTGCCCGAAAGGGCACATCGCTGGCGGTGCGGCGAGTGGTCCGGTGCCGGCCCGCCGGCAAGCACGGTTTCGATCCCGTCCCGCTGCTCCCGCACGAACCGATCGCAGCGCGAACCCTTGACCCGGAGTTGACCCACTGATGTTTCTCGCCGCCAACCCGCTCGCGCCGATCGCCCAGGCAATCGGCTGGCTGCTCGCCGCGATCTACTCGATCGTGCCGCCGCACAACCTCGGCGTGTCGATCATCCTGTTGACCTGCGTGATCATGCTGGCCTTGTTCCCGCTGACGGCCAAGCAGGTGCGATCGATGATCGCGATGCAAAAGATCGCGCCGCAAGTCAAGAAGATCCAGGCAGAGTTCAAGGACGACAAGCAGAAGCAGAACGAAGAGGTCCTGAAGTTCTACCAGGAGAACAAGATCAACCCGCTGTCGGGTTGCTTCCCGCTACTCGCCCAGATGCCGGTGCTGTTCTCACTGTTCAGCGTGTTCCGCAACACCGAGGATCACATCCCGACGAGCGGACAACGCTTCGACGACCTCTTCCTCGATCTCTGCAAGGACGGCGTCTGCCCGGTGAGCCCGGACAAACCGAAGGCGTCGTTCCTCGGGATCGACCTGTTCACCTCGTTGTCCGAAAAGGTCACGATCCCGCTGCTCATCCTCGTGGCGCTCGTGGTCGTGGCGAGCTGGTATCAGTCGTACCAGACCATCCAACGGCAGAAGAACACGGCCGGCTCCGACTCGATCACCCAGCAGATGAAGATCATGACCAACATCGCGCCGGTCATGATCGGATTGTTCAGCATCAACGTGCCGGCCGGACTCCCGCTCTACTGGCTCACGAGCAGCCTGTGGCGGATCGGTCAGCAGCAACTGGTGCTCAACAAGTTCTACGACGACCCGGAGTACAAGCAGATCGTCTCGGAACAGGCCAAGGATCGCGTCGCCAAGGGCAACGGCAAGAAGCCGACCGCCGTCGCCAAGAGGAAGCCCGTGGCACCGGCACCCAAACCCAAGCCGTCGTCGGGTCGGGTCACCCAACCGGGGACGCGCGCCAAGAAGCGCAAGCGCTAGGAAGTTCCGCACACATGGATTGGATCGAAGTCAGCGACCGGACCCTCGAAGGCGCCATCGAGCGAGCCCTCGACTCGCTCGGAGTCCACGAGTCAGAGCTGGAATACGAGGTCGTCGTCGAACCCAAGGCCGGCTTCTTGGGCCTCGGGCGCACCCAGGCCCGAATCCGGGCCCGAGTTCGGCCGATCTCTCGGGAGAAGCCCCAGGATCGCCGGCGCCGTAAGCGCAACGAGACGCGCAAGGGGCGTTCCACCGGCGGCCGGTCGGGGTCGGGCGAAGGGCGAGGCGATGGACGCGGTCCGCGCGATCAGCCCAAAGGCAGCGGACCAGCGCGCGAGCCGAGCGAGGCCAGAAGCGGTGCCGGCGCCAGGTCGTCGGAGGGCGGCTCGGGTGACGGCGAAGCTGCCGAACCGTCGGAGGGCGGCCGCAGCCGGAGCCGCAACCGACGCCGCAAGCCCGCGGGTGAACGCACCGACGCCGCGACATCGGGTCGCGGACCGGAGCCGACCCGGAGCCGAGAACGAGCAGACAACGAGGGAGCATCCGACATGGCAGAGACGACGATTTCGGTCGATGAGCAGATGGCCGAGGCGAAGGGTTTCGCCGAGGGATTCCTCGATGCCTTCGGCATCGAGGCCACGGTGACATCTCGCCTCGAAGACGACGACATCGAAATCGACATCGAAGGCGAGAACCTCGGAGTGCTCGTCGGACCCAAGGGTGCGACGCTGAGCGCCATCGAAGAGCTCGTACGGACCGCGGTCTTGGTGCGTGCCGGAGGCTTCGGTGCCCGGATCCACGTCGACGTCTCGGGGTACCGCCGCCGCCGGCGTGCGGCGCTCGCCGAGTTCGCGACCAAGCTCGCCGACGACGTGCGGGCGTCTGGGGTGGCCAAGGTGTTGGAGCCGATGTCGGCCGCCGACCGCAAGGTCGTTCACGATACGGTCACCGATCTCGACGGCGTTGCGACGACCTCGGAGGGCGAGGAACCGCGCCGCAGAGTCGTGATTCGTCCGGCGTGAATCGGCGAGTGAACGGCTCGTGCCGGACACCCCGATGAACGACGAACCCGTCGGCGATCGGCCCGCACCGAACGGTGCGGGCCGATCCGCGTCCGGGCCGATCCGCGGCGCGGACCCCGTGGTCGGCGGCGACGATCAGGACGATCACATCGAGCGGGCCTGGTCTCGGCTCGAACCGGTCCTCGAGGAGAGCCGTTTGCTCGGATTCCTCGGACCCGCCGCCGTCCGCGACCCGTTCGATCACGCGGTCGCGCACTGCCGAGCCGTGATCTCGCACGCGACCGACACGAGCCGACTCTGCGATCTCGGGACCGGCGGTGGAGTTCCTGGTTTGGTGCTCGCCGAACTCCTCCCCCGGAGCGAGGCAGTGCTGGTCGAATCGATGGTCCGGCGTGCCGCGTTCCTTCGCGAGGCGGTCGAGACGCTGGGGCTCGGCGGACGCGTGCAGGTTGTCGAGGAGCGAGCGGAGAACGTCGGCCGCGGCCGGTTCCGAGCGCAGTTTCGCTGCGTGACTGCCCGGTCGTTCGCCCCGCCGGCCGTGACCGCCGAAATCGCGGCCCCGCTCCTCGAAATCGGCGGAGTCCTGGTCGTCGGTGGGTCGCCGGAGTCGTCGACCCAGTGGAGCTCCGAGCCGATGTCGATGCTGGGCTTCGAGCCGGCGAGGATCGTCGTCGTGGACGGACGCCACTTCGTGATCGCGCACAAGTCCAGCGCAACGGCCGAGCGATGGCCTCGGCGAGTCGGCATGCCCACCAAGCGACCGCTCTGGTAGTACGCTCCCGCCCGACCGTCGCCGGTGGGCACGGTGTTCCACGTGGAACACACCACCGGATCGCCGGAAGGAAGACCAGATGGCCGAAGACGCGCGGCGCAAACTGCGGCTGTTCCGTCGCACCGATCTCGACTCCGTGGATGCGGTGCCCGGTTCCGTTCTCGACCCCGCCGCCACCGACCCCGACCCCGGCCGGGCCTCCACCCCGAGCCCCGTGCCCGACTCTGGGACGTCGGAAGCCGTGGAGGCAGTCGAATCGGTGGCCACCGTCGACCCCGAGACCCCACCCGAGACCGAGGCGAACCCCGTGATCGATCAGGAAGCGAACTCCGCCGCGGAGCCGACCCCGGTGTCCGAACCCGCTGAACCACCGAGCGCGGCGGAGCCCCAGCCGGTGAAGGCGAAACCCGAACCGCAGCCGCCGACCATGCCCGACATTCCGCCGGAGATGACGGCGGCACCGCTGCCGATGGTGCTGCCTCGGATCGTGGCGATCGCCAACCAGAAGGGCGGCGTGGGGAAGACGACGACGTCGGTCAACCTCGGTGCGGGCCTCGCCGAGTTGGGGTTCCGGGTGCTCGTGGTCGATCTCGACCCGCAGGGGAACGCATCGACGGGCCTCGGGATCAACCATCGGAACGTGCAGGGGAGCATCTACGACGTCCTCATGAACGGCGTCGCGGTCGAGGACTGTGTCGAGCCGACCGCGGTCCGGAACCTGTTCGTCGTCCCTGCGACCATCGACCTCGCCGGGGCCGAGATCGAGCTGGTCCCGGCCATGAGTCGGGAACTGAAGCTCAAGAAGGCACTCGCCGAGGTGAGTGACGATTACGACTTCACACTGATCGACTGCCCACCGTCGCTCGGTCTGCTGACGGTCAACGGTCTGGCGGCGGCGACCGACGTCATCGTCCCGATCCAGTGCGAGTACTCCGCGCTCGAGGGTCTTGGACAGTGGCTCCGCAACGTCTCCTTGGTGCGGGGCAACTTGAATCCGGCCCTCGAGGTCCGCGGGATCGTGCTCACGATGTACGACGCTCGCACCAATCTGGCCGAGCAGGTGGAGCACGAGGTCCGTCATCACTTCGGACCGATCGTGTACCGCACGGTGGTGCCGCGCACGGTCCGAATCTCAGAAGCGCCGTCGTTCGGTCAACCCGTGACCGTGTTCGATCCGTCTTCGCGGGGCGCAATCGCGTACCGCGAACTGGCCAAGGAGGTGAGTCGTGGCGCGTCCCGGCGGTCTGGGTAGGGGTCTCGGCGCCCTGATTCCCGCAGGCGATTCGGCTTCGGCGGTTGCCGCGTTCACCGCGACCACGTCGGGGTCAGGCCTCGAGGTGATCCCGGTCGACGCGATTCGACCCAACCCGTTCCAACCCCGTGAACGGTTCGACGAGGAGGCGCTGAGCGCCCTCGCCGACTCGATCCGCGAACTGGGTCTCTTGCAGCCGGTGTTGGTCCGACCCCTCGGCGGCGACGAAGGCTTCGAGCTCATCGCCGGCGAACGTCGGTGGCGGGCCGCGCAGCGCGCCGGGCTGACATCGATCCCCGCCCTGGTGCGCGACGCCGACAACTCGGGCGCGCTCGCCCAGGCCATCGTCGAGAACGTCCAGCGGGAGCAACTCAACCCGCTCGAGGAAGCGGCCGCGTACAACCAACTCATCGAGGACTTCCGACTGACGCACGACGACGTCGCGCGGCGCATCGGCAAGAGCCGCGCGAGCGTGACCAACACGCTGCGATTGCTCCAGTTGCCGGCCTCGATCCAGCGATACGTGCGCGACGGAACGCTGCGGATGGGCCACGCCCGCGCGCTCCTCTCGACGCCCGACCGCGCCTTCCAGGAGCAACTCGCCCGGCGAGTCGTCAACGAGGAGCTCTCGGTCCGGGCCGTCGAGGATGCGATTCGGGAGCGCTCCGGCAGTTCGGACCCCGAGTCGGTGGCGGCCAAGGCGCCGTCGGCCAAGCTTCGCCCGCCGGGGCTCTTGGAACTCGAGGAGTTGCTGTCGGATTACCTCGATACCAGGGTCGCGGTCTCGATGAGCGACCGGCGCGGCAAGGTCGTGATCGACTTTGCCACCCTCGAGGATCTCGAGCGCATCTACCGTGTGATGACCCAGCGAGATCACTGACCGCTTGCGCGGTCACGCCTCCGGTCGAAGCGGTCACCGTCGCGCGGCGGTCTCAACCGGGGGACGATCCGGGGGGAGGAATCGGGTCACCCTCGAAGCCGCGCCGGATCCCGTCGGCGAGCGCGGTGGCGAGCGACCCGCTGCCGGCGTGGTCGATCTCGGCGATCGATGCGTGTACGACGACGGCGGCCATCGCGGTCTCGCGGAGCAGGGCGTAGCTGCGGGGCTCGACCCGCGCACCGGGGAAGAGGCGGTCGATCGCATCCGCGAGGTAGCACGCGTGGCTGTGACCCCCGACCGACTTGAAGGTCGGCGTCCCGTAGTAGCTGCAGCGGTGTGCCGAGGCGTCGTGGTCGCGGACCGCGACGAACAGGTCGGCGGCGAAACGGTTCGCGTCGCGGCAGGCCGCGGAGTCGTCAGGGTCGAAGGTGACGCTGACCTCGCCCGCTCCCGAGCGGAGTTGGTCGGCGAGGGCGTCGAGCAGCACGCGGTGGGGGCCAGCGCCCGCCAGTGCGATCCGTCGGCCCGCGAGACCGCGCGGGCCGCGGTGAAGCGACTCGTGCTCGCGCACCGCGGCGACCGATCCTGCGGCGAGCGAGTCGAGGCGGCCGAGTGTGGTCAGCGTCGCGGGACCGCACACTCCGTCGGCGGCGATCCCGGCATTGCGTTGAAACTCGCGCAGGGCATGCTCGGTTTGCGTTCCGAAGATGCCGTCGGGCCGCCCGGCATCGAAACCGAGCGCGCCGAGGCGGTGCTGGAGTTCGCCGACGTCGTCGCCGCGCAGCATCGGTTGGCGCAGGGCGAGGAGCCGGTCGCCGAGGGCGAACCCGCACTCGTCGAGGCCACCCCAGGTCTGGGGTCCGCAGATGCCGTCGGAACGAATTCCGCGTCGGCTCTGAAAGCGCCGGACCGCGGCCTCGGTCACCGCCGCGAACTCCGGGCCCGGGTCGACTTCGTAGCCGAGCGCGCGCAGGCGGATGTGTAACGCGAGCACCGCGGGACCCGAGGTCCCGCGGCGCAAGATCGGACGAGGTGGATCGGCGGGGGACAAGCCCTAGATGAACTCGGCGAGGTCCTGGAGGAGCTGGGCCTTGCCCTTGGCCCCGACGAGACGCTTCTGCACCTCGCCACCCTTGAAGACCAGCAGGGTCGGGATGCTGAAGATCTCGTAGCGGCGGGCGGTGTCGGGATTGTCGTCGACGTTCACCTTCGCGATCGAGATCCGACCCTCGTGCTCGCTGGCAATATCTTCCAGCACCGGGGCGATCATCTTGCAGGGCCCGCACCACTCGGCCCAGAAGTCGACGACCACTGCCGTGTCGGCCGCGCCGATCGTCTCGGCGAAGGTGGCGTCGGAAAGAGTCAGGATGCCGTCGGCCACGATGGGTCCTCTCGGGTTCGGAGTTCGGTCAGTGTAATCAGGGTAATCAGGGTGAGTAGGGGTGCGATCAGCGGTCCCGAACGCGATCGCGGCCGGGATTGTTCCCGACGCTTGGTGCGCGACGGTCGGGGCATCGTCGCGGCGGGTGCGAGGTGGCGGGGGTCAGGTCGTGGTCGGTACGACCGCGTCGCCGAGCGACTCGAGCCAGCGTTCGGTTTCGAGCGCCGCCATGCAGCCCGACCCCGACGCCGTGATCGCCTGGCGGTAGAGGTGATCCTGAACATCGCCGGCCGCGAACACGCCCGGAACCGACGTGCGGGTGCTGTCGGGCGCCGTGACGATGTAGCCGTTCTCGTCGAGGTCGAGTTGTCCGACCAACAAGTGGGTGTTCGGCGAGTGCCCGATCGCGACGAACACGCCGTCGACCGCGAGGTCGTCGATCGCTCCCGTCTCGGTGTCGCGCAGGCGCAGACCCTCGACCTTCGACTCGCCGAGGAACTCCTCGACGGCGCTGTTCCACCGGAACTCGATCTTGGGGTTCGCAAAGGCGCGGTCCTGCATGATCTTGCTCGCCCGCAGCTCCTTGCGCCGGTGCACGAGGGTCACCTTGGTCGCGAAGCGCGTGAGGAAGTTCGCCTCCTCGAGCGCGGAGTCACCCCCACCGATCACCGCGATCGGCTTCTCGCGGTAGAAGAACCCGTCGCAAGTGGCGCACGTGGAGACGCCGCGCGCGAAGAGGCGTTCTTCGGAGGGGAGCCCCAACAGCTTGGCGGTGGCACCGGTGCTGATGATGATCGTTCGGGCCCGCAGCTCGCGATCGCCGATCCAGACCCCGAACGGGGCTCCCGAGAAGTCGACGCGCGACACGTCGTCGGTGATGAACTCGGCGCCGAA
>SXGT01700610.1_pt1 | contig 12832 bp, 12 predicted proteins | sample 3176221 | NCBI WGS metagenome assembly SXGT01 (sample SAMN11356862, study PRJNA531348) | freshwater metagenome | isolation source: freshwater sample F1-120 | place: China: Fuxian Lake, Yuxi | collected 2017-12-25
CCGGTGCTGTCCGGTCGGGGGTTCGGTGCCGTAGTAGCAGAGGGCGTAGCGGGGAAGGGCCCACCGTTCCAGATGCCAGCGGCCGGTTTCTCCATCCGGTCCGCAGACCCATTTGCCGAACTTATCCAGGAGCCAGCCGACTGATGCCTTGCCGTCCATGGAGGTCAGGAGCTCGATCCCCATCCGGTTCAGCCGTACGAGGGGAAGCTGGTCGTCCAACGGCGTGAGCCACCATTCTTCCGGCGTATGCTGGTATACGACCATGTCCGGCATTCTCCAGGCCCGCTTGGTCAGCTGGTCGCCGGTGAGGGGCAGCGGTTCCTGTATGACAGATTTGGACTCCATGGTCGTCCTCTGCTCTCGTGATCGATGATGGTGCAATGAGCAAGGGCAGCAGGGTACACCAAGCCATGGGGCGAGGCAAGCAGGGTGACGGCCCTGTTGAGGGGGGTCAGGTGGCAGACGGGAGCGGTGCCGGGTCCGTGACGGTGAGGAAGCCGCGCATGATGGGGTGCAATGTGCAGTGATAGGGGTAGCGGCCCGGCGGGAGGCCAGGCAGGGCAAAACTTCCATTGGGGGCTACGGAGCCTGAGTCGAAGGCGCAAGGCCCATCCGATTCGCATCCGTCATGCGTCACAGTATGGTGTGAAGCGGTGGGGTTGTCCCATTGAATGGGGGCGCCGGCTGAAACCGTTGCGGAGGCCGGCAGATAATAGGGCGAGCTGCTTTCGATGGTAATCTGGAGCGGGGGAAGCGCGGCGGAACCGGGCCATACTCCCATTCCCAGCAAACCGACGGCTGCCGCAATGAACATCCGAGTCAGGCTGACAAACATGGTCTCCATCCTCATCGGGACTTGTAGATTATTATACCATTCTCTTCGGGGCCGGAGGATGCCCATACGACGCCTTCATTTCATAACCATCGAGGTGTGATGGTCAACCCTTTCTTGGCTGTTGGTTCCGTGGATGCCGCCATTCGCCTCCTTGTCGGGGCTTTTGCCGTCGCGGTCGGTTTGCTGACGGTCATAGAGGCGCCGACCCATTTCTTGTGGATCGTGGCGATCGGCGCCACCGAATGGGGCTATTGGCTGGTTCCCATCGCGTTCGCTTGCGCCTTCTTTCCATTCCGCCATCGTTTCTCGGGAGAAGCGAGCCTCCGCTGGCGAGGGGCCGATCGTCTGGGCCGTGTGTTGGCTCTAGTCGGTGCCTTGCTGCTCCTGGCCCCGCTCTTGCGGGCGCTGCTGGTGGCCGAGCAGATTGAACAGGACCTGGCGGCGGCGTTTCCTCTGAGTTCGGCTCCCTCATCCGGCACAAGCCTCGCGTCAACCGGGGGCAGGCCTCTGCAATTCATGCATCTCTTGCCGGGGGTGGCGCAGGAGCCGGTACAGCAAAGCAGCCTAGTCTATGCGGCGCCGGCGGGAGAACCCCTGCGGCTGGACCTGTACCGGTCGGCGAATCTCTCGTCACCGGCCCCGGCGGTCATCGTGGTTCACGGGGGTTCGTGGCAGAGCGGAGATCGAAGCCAACTGGCCGATCTCAATCGCCATCTTGCCTCCCGAGGCTATGTCGTGGCTGCGGTCGGCTATCGCTTTGCCCCACAGTGGCCATTTCCCGCGGCCAGGGACGATGTGCGGGCCGCGGTGGCCTTTCTGCAAACCCATGCGTCAGAACTGGGGCTCGATCCGCAACGAATGGTCTTGTTGGGCCGTTCGGCCGGAGGCCAGCTGGCGCTGCTGGTGGCCTATACAGCCGGTGATTCGGCGATCCGTGGCGCCATCGCCTTTTATGCGCCTGCCGACTTGCGGTATAGCTACGAGCATCCGGGCAATCCCTTGGTGCTGGACTCGCGCGGCGTGCTCACGGCCTACCTGGGGGGCAACCCCGGGCAGAAACCGGATCTCTATGCCGCAGCCTCGCCGTTGAACTTCGTGGGGGCCGGCACGCCTCCCACCCTCTTGATCCATGGAGGACGGGACGAGCTGGTCAGACCGATTCACAGCGAGCGGCTGGCCGCCAGGCTGGCGCAGGCTGACAGACCCGTCTTCTTCCTGTCACTTCCCTGGGCGACCCACGGCTGCGACGTCAATTTACACGGACCCTGCGGGCAGCTCAGTACCTATGCCATCGAGCGGTTTCTCGAGTCCGTCATGCGCTGAGGCCGAGAGGAGGCCGATCAGGCCAGCATCGCTTTTCTCAGTTGGAGGAGGAAGTCATTGACCTTGTCGAGGTCCTGCCGGTGGGTACATCGGGCCAAGTGTCCGGCTGCCTCCTGGATCAGCCGTTCGCCCGCATCGACGACCTGGCCGGCCGTGAGCGCATCGGCTTTTACCTGGCGGAGCGTCTCGCCGAGGCTGGTGTCGGCAGTCCGGACGGTGAACGTTCCGGTCTCGAGCAGTTCGCAGAGGTTGAACAAGACTCGTAAGTGGGCCAGGGCGTACTTGCCGGGCCGCGCATCTTTTTTCTCGAGAAACTTCTTGCGTTGATTGAGCGCATAGCTGACGAAAGCTTCATAGGCCGTCTGGGGAGTCCAGACGGAGGGGAACAGCGCCAGGAGTTCCCGGCCCCATGAGTCTGCCGTCACGACCGGCGCCAGGAAGGTCTCCAGCACCAACGGATGGCCGTGGGTCGCCAGCGAGAGGAACCGGCCGACTTCCCAATAGGTTTCATCCTCCTGGCCTTCGGTCCAGCGGCTGCCCTTGTATTTGAAGTCGAGACGAAACAGCCAGTCGGTCGGAGTGACGAAGACACCCCGATAATCCGCGTCGCTGTCCGGCCCGGCCAGCCCATGAGCCTGGGAACCGACCAGCACCTTCAGAATCGTCTGTTCCTTCGCGTTCATCGTTGCCTCGGCATGGAAGAGATTCTGCGTCAGCCAGTGTAGCGGAATCGGCCGTCGGTGACCAGGGTCTCGGATCTTGCTATACTGGCGCGCGACCATCTCGGTATGCAAGGAATGAGCATGCGCCGATTCCTGTCCCGCCAACGTCTCTCCCTTCCTGTCGTTCTGTCGTTCATGTCCCTTGTCGGCTTGGTCTGGGCTGCGGCTCCTGCCTGGGCGTTTCGGGTCACGGCTCCCACGGACGGGGCGGTGCTGGTGGCCGGCCAATCGCTGGATGTTCGGGTGGACCTTGGGACGGAGATCGGCGTCAGCCGGGTCCTGTACTACTGGTATCGCTTGGGGGAGGAGCCGCTGGTGGCGCAGCAGGCGCTGCTGGCGCTGGAGTCCACCAGCGCGGCGACTCCGCCGTTCGGGGGGCGTCTGACCGTGCCGAACGGGGTGATCGGCGCCATGCGGCTGCTGGCTGTCGGCGAGGTGACCAGGGGCCGCCTTGCCGGCCAGGAAGAGTTCGATGAAATCCTTCTGCAGGTCGAGCCCCCGGCGGCGTTGACGGGGATCGAGTTCGAGGTCGAAAAGCCCTGGCGGTTGGATACCATCGGCAAGATCCTCGAGGTGCCGGTCATCGGCCAGTTTGCCGATGGTGTCGCCCGCTGGATCGGTGGGACTTCGGCGGGCAGCCGCTATGACAGCTCAAACGAAGGGGTGCTGGCGATCTATCCGGGAGGCTTCGTGCGGGTCATCGGAAACGGGACCGCCGTGCTTACGGTCAAGAATCACGGCCGTGAAGGGCGGTTGGATGTGGTGGTGAAATCGGAGGCGGAGCCCAACGGGGTGCCGATCGCCCAAGCCGGTCCCGACCAAACCGTGAAAGCCGGAGCGACCGTGGTGCTCAGCGCGCTTCAAAGCAGGGACCCGGATGGAGACCCCCTGCGATACGAATGGGCACAGGTACGGGGTAACAAGGTGTCGTTGCTCGACGCAGACTCCTCCAAGGCGACCTTTGTCGCGCCCAAGGTGTCCGCCAAGCGCTTGTTTCGATTCAAACTGCGGGTGACGGACATGAAAGGACCGGATACGGTCAAAGGCGCCGACAGCGTGCCGGTATTCGTCAACGTGTGGGTGGTCCCCTAACTCCTTCCGCTACCTCGCTTTTCACGATCCAGCGTCTGTTGCGGGCCTGTCGGAAGTTCGAGGGAGATGCCCGTTGCTTCGGCTTTGGCCATGGTTGCAAGCCGTGCCTGATTCATGCTAGATGGGTGCCGCGAGAGGCGGGGATCCGCCGGGATTGTGAGCAGAGGAGGGGACGATGGCGACGAAACGGAAAAAGCCGAGCAAAGCATCCGCGAAGAAGACCGCCAAGAAAGCCGGAGCTAAGGGGCGAGGGGCCAGGGGCAAGACCAAGAAGGCTAAAACCGCGAGCAAGAAGGCCGCCGCGAAGAAGGCGGTCAAGAAAGCGGCCGTCAAACGCAAGACAACCACCAAGCCTAAAAAAGCGGCTCGGGTTGCAAAGCAGGTCGCGAAAGCTACGAAGAAGGCCGCTGCGAAGGCCACGAAGAAAGCCGCCCCCGCAGCGACTCCCGCTCCCGTCATCAAGAAAACCGTTGCTCCGGCTCCATCTCCGGCCAAGGCTTTGCACCGGCCGGTCCGTCCCATGCGAGAGGAAGAGCCGAAAGCCATGCATGAAGAGCTGGCGGAAGAGTTGGAGCTTCCCGAGGAGGAGATGGAAGAAGAGTTGGGCGAGGAGATGCGCGACGAGGAATTATCGCTCGATGACGAAGAGGCGGAGCCTGATTACTTGGACAAACCGGACGACCTCTCAGGGGAGAGCGACGACTACCACAATGCCTGATCCGCCTGCCTGATTGTCAGCGGAGATGGAACGGGCTTCTCAGCTTCCGTGATAGATGCGCCGGACGTAGACTCCGGCGCGGCGCCCCCGCGACATCGCTCCATCGTTGTTACGACATGAGTCATTTTTTGTTTATCGCCGGCGCGTTGCGGGAGCGCAGTTCCCAGGCCAGCACGGAAGTCCAGTTGGCGCATGAGCTCTGGGGGCTTCGCACCGCGCTGATTCGGGACAACCTGCGTACCTACCTGACGGATGACTCCTGCGGGCTGGTCTATGTCTTGAAGCAAGGTCTCCGAGCCGGCTTCGCCATCCGGTCTCGCGTGCTGCCTCCGGAAGAGTTGGACGAGTTTGTCCGGGACGAACTCCGTGAGGAAACGCGCTATGGGTTCGTGCGGGTGCAGGTTACGCAGAGTTGGCAGAGCACCCCTGAGGCCAGCTTGGCTCTGCTGCATCAGGTGCTCGAGGTGCCCGATCAGGTTGAATTAACCCGCCGGCTGAACCTCGGCATGCATCGCCTGACCCAGGAACAGTACGGGGCGATGCTCAAGGGGTTGGGTTGAACCCCTGGTCCGGTGCGTGACCGTGGCTGAGGCGCGAGTCCGGCGAGTGTTACCACCGGCGTCCGGTCATGAGTTCGTAGGCCTCGTGAATCGTCGCCACTTCCTTGATCGTCAACCCCAGTTCCATGGTCAGCCCGGTGAGATTCCATCCGGGGTCGCTATACTGTCCATTGAGTTGGCCTTGGGGAATGAGGATCGTGCGGTACCCCTCGCGCGCCGCCGCGCGAACTTTGTCCGGGATCGCGCCCACCGGGCCGATCCGCCCTCCGGGCTGAAGCGTGCCCGTGAGGGCGACCCCGCGGAGAATCGGGTCTCCCCGCAAGACGGCCAGAAACCCAATGGCCATGGCTGCGCCGGCGCTGGGGCCGTCGCTGCTGACCGGTGCGTACGCGACCCCGTAAATCGAAATCGTGCCGGTGGGGTGAAGCGAGCGGCTCTGCTCCGCGGCATACACAAACGCAATCCCCAGGGCTCCGAGCGCGGTTCCTCTGACTCTCACGCGGTTGTTGCCCCACTTGACCTCGACCGGGTCCGGCGCCGCCTGCTGGTCCCAACTCATGACCATGACCTGAAAGACGCCCCGGTTGTTGGCGTCGATCGCCGCCAGGACCGGCACCTCCACCACATGGGCGGCCGATACCGAGTCGGCAGCGACTAGCAAGAAACCGGCCGACGCCAGAACGGCGAGCAGCGCGAGGATCGGCCTCATCATCCACGCAGAACGTCCGGGCGGATTGCGTCTAGCCAGAGCCATGGTTCGTCTATTGTAGGGCGAGGCGGATGGACTGTAAACCGTCCGCCCCGTTCTTGCTTTTGAGGGCCGGGGCTCGTATAAGAGGCGCGATGCGATCGATTGCGCAAGTCTGGCCCCTCGGGTCGGCAAGCCTCGCGGCCTTTCTTGCCCTGCTGAGCCCTTGGACTCCCGCATGGAGCGCCTGTTCCGTGGACCGGGGGGCGGCGGGCGCCACCGCCCTCCTGACCAGACATTTAGGACAAGACTGCAGTGCGCAGGAACGGGAGGCGCAGGCCGTCCCCGCGGCGGAGTTGTTGGCGGCGTTGAAGGCCGGGCGGGGCCTCGATCTCGAAGGGGTGGTGGTGACGGGAGACTTGGCATTGGATCAGCTGCCGCTGCTGTCCCCTGAAGCGGTGTTCAAGCTGCCTTCGCGCATTCAGGACATCATTCCCGTGGCGGATATCCGGGATGTCCGTTTGGTCGCCGGCCCCGTGACGATCAAGGATTCGCTGGTACGGGGTACCATCAAGACCAACCTCACGACCGGGCTGCTGGTGATCAACGGGCCCGTCACGATGACCGGAACGACCTTCGAACGCATGGTGGATTTATCTTATGCGGTCTTCGGCGGGCCGGTGGATTTTTCGCATGCCATCCTGCTGCGCGAAGGGTTTTTTATTCACGCCTGGTTTGCCGAGGGGGCCCGATTTGAAGCCACCGCACTGGGCACACACTCACGCTTTCACAAGGCGACGTTCGCCGGGCCGGTCTCGTTCAAGCGGGCGGGCTTCAACGGGCTGGCCGAGTTTCTGGAGGTCCAGTTTCAACAGGAGGCCCAGTTTGCCCAGACGTATTTCAAGCTGGGCACCGGGTTTTCGGGAAGCCGGTTCGAAAGCCTGCTGGATTTTTCCGAAGCGCGGTTCGATCGGGAAGCGTTCTTCACGTATGCGTTGTTTGCGAAAGACGCCTATTTTCGCCGCGCGACGTTTGCGGGGGTGGCCGACTTCTCGGACGCGGAGTTCCGCGGGCTGGAGGATTTTTCCAAGGTCCTGTTCTCGGCCGAACCGCGCTTCACCAGGACCAAGCTGACCGGGGAACGTCCGATCCCGCGCGGCTTGCAGGATCCTCGAATCATGTACGGAATTGTGGCTGCCTTGATCCTGTTCCTGTTCTGGTTCGTCTATCTGCTGAAAAAGCATTCCTGACAGGCTCCGTAGGGAATGTTATCCACAGACCCACTACATATAGAATTTATCTTGCCTTTGTCCCCATAAGATAGTATAAGCGACTAGGTTGATCGGCAGGAAAACAGGAAGAAACCAGTGGAACAGCTTGAAATTCCATATCAAGTTCGGTTGGAGAAGTTCGAGGGGCCCCTTGATCTCCTGCTGCACCTGATTAAAAAAAGCGAGATCAACATCTATGACATCCCGATTGCGCTGATAACCCAACAGTATATCGAGTATTTGAGCCTCATGAAGTCGCTGAATCTGACAGTGGCGGGGGAGTTCCTCGTCATGGCCGCGACCTTGGTGCAAATCAAGGCGCGGATGCTGCTGCCGGCCGAGCAAGTCGAAGGAGACGAAGAGGATGGCCCGGACCCGCGTGAGGAGTTGATCCGGCGGCTCTTGGAGTACAAGCAGTTCAAGGACGTCGCCAGCCAACTGGACAGCCGCGAGCGGGAATGGCGCGACGTCTTTGCCAGGGAGGAAGTCCTGCCGACACCGGCCAAGGCGGCCGAGACGTTGCTGGAAGAAGTCACGCTCTTCGATCTGGTGGATGCCTTGCAGTCGGTGCTGGTCCGGACGCCGCATCGCCAGTTGATGGAGATTGCCGCGGACCAGCTCACGGTGAAGGACCGGATGAACGCGATTTTGGAAATCCTGGAAGGCAAGGAATCGGTCACCTTCGTGGCGCTGTTCGAAGAGCAAGGGCACAGGCTGTTCATCATCGTGACCTTTCTGGCCTTGCTGGAGTTGACGCGGCTCAAGTTGGTCCGGGTGTTTCAGTCCGAGACCTTCGGCCAGATTCTGCTCACCCGCGCGTTTTCGCCGATGGAGCAGGGCGTCGAGGGGGAATTCTCGGATTATGTGTAGGAGGATGGTATGAGCGCAAGGTCTGAGGCGCCGGTGTCTGAAGTCGTGCCGGAGCAGGCGGCTGGGGACTTGGTCCTGTTCGAAGAGCTGGCGGCGGCCGGCGGCGACGCGGCACAGGCCGCGACAGAGGAGCAGGCTCCCGAGGCGCCCCAAGCGCCGGCCGCATCCGATGCGCTCGCGCTGCGTGAGTTGAAGGCGATTCTCGAGACGCTCTTGTTCGTGTCGCACGGGCCGGTGACGGTGGAGCGGTTGGCCTCGGTGCTGGAAGGGGTGCCGAAGGCCGAAGTGCGGCAGGCCTTGCGCAGCTTGCAGGACGAGTTCGACCAGGCGGGACGGGGGTTGCAGATCGTCGAGGTGGCCGGAGGATTCCAGCTCGTCACCCGGTCCGATTATGGCCCCTGGATCAAACGGCTGGAGAAGAACAAGCCGGCCCCGAAGCTGTCGCGCTCGGCGCTGGAGTCCCTGGCGATCATCGCCTATAAACAGCCGATCGTCCGCGCGGAGGTCGAGCAGATTCGCGGCGTGGAAGCCTCGGGGGTCATCCGCACGCTGCTCGAGCGCAAGCTCATTCGCATGGTGGGACGGAAAGAGATGCCCGGCCGCCCCATCATGTACGGGACGACCAAGTATTTTCTCCAACACTTCGGCCTGCGCGACCTCGCGGAACTGCCGCCGTTGCGGGAGTTCAAGGAACTGGGGGAGCCGGAACAGGAGATGCTGCCGGTCGGCGACGATCCTCTCGTCGTAGTCGGGTCTGGCCCTGCCGCTGACGAGGAATCCTCCGAACCCATCGAGCGCGAAACGCTGGAGCAAGTCTGACCGACGCCCGTTCATCCGTTGCCGCTTGCCCGCCACGGCCCTTGCCCTCCGTCTGCATCCTCCCTAGAATGACCCGCAGGGGATGAATGCATCGTTATGGAACTGCTCCTGCCCGAAAAGACCAGGTCCGTGGCCTCGGATTTGCGCCGCCTGTTGGGCGCCGAGCGGGTGCGCGACGACGGCCCCACGTTGACCGCCTATGCCGTCGACGCCAGCATCTACAAGATCGTTCCGCTGGCGGTCGTGCTGGCGGAATCCGAGGCGGATATCGAACGGACAGTGGACTATGCGGTCCGGCAGGGTGTGCCGCTGACGCCCAGGGCGGCCGGGACCAATCTCACCGGCTCCGCGATCGGTCCGGGCATCATTCTCGACGTGTCCAAGCTGAACCGGATCCTGGAGGTCAATCGGGAAGAGCGATGGGCGCGCGTGCAGCCCGGGATCGTCTATGCGGAGCTGAATCGCCGTCTCGCCTCATCCGACCTGCTGTTCGGCCCGGATCCGTCCAGCGGAGACATGTGCAAGTTGGGCGGGATGCTGGCCAACAATTCCTCGGGGCCCCATACCCTCCGGTATGGCTCGGTGAAGGACAATGTCCTGACCTTGCGGGTCTGCCTGGCCTCCGGCTGGCTGGATGCGCATTCCTTTCCTTTGACCGATCCGGCGTTGGCGCAGGTCCTGAGCGACCACCCTTCATTACGCGGAGTCTTGCGGCTCGTGCAGGACCATGCGGAGACCATCCGGGCCAGGCGTCCGACCGTCAGCAAGAACAGCTGCGGGTACAATCTGTTCGGATTGGTCGATGGGCTGGATCGGGCGCAGTTCGACCTGCCGCGTCTTTTCGTCGGCAGCGAGGGCACGCTGGGGGTCATGAGCGAAGCGACAATCAGACTGGTGGACCGCCCGAAGGCCAGCGCCACGGCCCTTCTGCACTTTCGGCATCTGGAGGAGGTCGGGGAGGCGATTCCCCACCTGCTGGCCCTGTCCCCCAGCGCGCTGGAGGTCATGGACGGCAATACGTTGAATCTGATCGGCCGGGCCGGGCACGGCATCCCGTCCGATGCCGCCGCCACGCTGCTGGCGGAATTGGACCAGGAGGCGGGAGGGCCTGGCCTCGAGGAGCTGGCCGGCCGCCTGATCTCGGTCTGCCGACGCTACCGTCTGACGGGGGAGCCGGCGGTGGCCTTTGAGCGGGAACAACGGGAGGCCTTGTGGAAGGCGCGCAAGGCGCTCTATCCCACGCTCTATCGCTATGACCCGAGGAAGAAGCCGATCAACTATGTGGATGATGTCGTGGTGCGGGCGGAGCGGATCGGCGAGTTGATCCGGTATCTGGAAGGGTATTTCGCCGCGCAGCAAGTCCCCGTCGCCATCTTCGGCCACATCGGGAACGGCAATGCCCACATCGTGCCTTTGCTGGATGTCAACGACAAGGCCGATTATGCCCGGATGGTCGAGGGGTATCGCGAGATTCACGAGACGGTGCTCACCCGTTTCGGCGGTTCCATCTGCGGCGAACATGGGGACGGGCGGGTGCGCGCCTCATTCGTCCGCCGGATGTTCGGGCCCGAACTCTATGACCTCTTCGTCCAGGTCAAGCGCAGCCTGGATCCGGCCGGGATGTTGAATCCCGGGGTGAAGATCAGCGAGGCGCCGTTTACCGACCACATCGACTTTACCCGCCTGTCCAAGCCTTGCGCCACCTGCGCCAAATGCAATTCCGTCTGCCCGGTCTACGACGTCTTCCAGTCCGAGGACATGAGCGCGCGCGGCTGGTTTGAGATCGTCACGGCCAAGGATTACAGTTACCTGAACTCGAAGCGGGTGGTGGAGGCCTGTCTGAACTGCAAGTCCTGCCGGACCGTCTGTCCCGCCGGTGTGGACGTGTCGGATCTGATTCTGAAACGGCGCGTGGAGCAGCCCAACCGGCTGGCCGGTTGGATCTTCAGGGCGCAGGCGCAGCAGTGGCTGTTCGACCTGTTGTTGAAAGGCCTTGCGGTGACGCAGCCGCTCTGGGACCGTCCCGGACCCCGCGCCTGGCTGGAACGGCTCACGGGTCCCGTGATGCGCTGTCTGGCCAAGACGGCCAGGCTCCCGCGTGACTTACGGCTTCCGCGCTTGGCGACCCGGCAGCTTCCCGAACGGTACCCCGAGCTTGCGACATCGGGCGGCGGCGGACCGGCAGGACAGAAGGTGGCCTACTTCCACGGCTGCGCCGCCAAGTATTTCGACGATGGGGTCGGGGATGCCGTCATCGCCGTCCTGCGCCAGCAGGGGATCGAGCCGGCCCTGCCACCGCAGCGTTGCTCGGGCACCCCCATTCAATCGTACGGCCATACCGATCTGGTGCTCGATGCGGCCCGGTTCAACCTGGCCTCCTTCGCGTCCTTCGAAACCGTCGTGACCGGTTGCGCCTCTTGCACCTTGATGCTCAAGGATTATCCCAAGCTGTTCGAGGCCGGTCCGGAGCGGGACGCGGCCGAACGGCTGGCGGCCAAGGTCAGGCACGTGACGGAGGTGGTCGCGGCATCCTCGACACCCATGCAGTATCGGAATGAACTTGGCCGGAAGCGGGTCACCTACCATTCCTCCTGTCATCTGCGCGCGGCCGGGGTGACGAAGCAGCCGCGACAGGTCTTGGCCAAGCTGCCGGGCGTCGAGTTCGTGGAAATGCAGGATGCGGATCGGTGCGCGGGAGGGGCGGGGACTTATCTCGTCAAAGATTATACGACCTCGCAGAACATCTTCGAGCGGAAGCGGCGCGCGATTCTGGAAAGCGGGGCTGACGTGGTGGCGACCAGTTGTCCGGCCTGTATGATCCAATTGCGGAACGGGCTGGATGACCGGGTGCGGGTCGCGCACGTGGCCGAGTTGCTGCAGGAGGCCGCACAGGGGCCGCCACCGGTTGTTGCATCATGACGATCAGGCGGGCAGACTGGTTGTTTCTTCTGGCGGCGGGCCTGGTGGTACTCATGGTTTCGCTGCTCCCGTCTCCGCGTGAGCGGAATCCGCCGATCCCGGGGACCCCGGAGCATCGCAATCTGACATCGGAGAAGGACTGTCTCCGTTGCCATGCGGCGGGACAGAGCCGTCCCCTGGTCGATCGGCATCCCAAACGACAGGATTGTTTCCGGTGCCACCGCCAGGAAGAACGAGGATAGAAAGGGGACTATGGTCACGCTCTTGTTGTTCGGGGAAACCTTGCGCCAAGCCCTGGGCGAATCCGAGTTTCAGTGCGAGGTCTCGGAGCCGATGACGTTCAAGGCGTTGCTGGAATGCAATCAGGACCGACTCGGCGGCCTGCTTCCGTTCATGAACAAGGGGGAGTTGCTCATCACGGTCAACCGGAAAGTCGGCGGGCTAGACTCGAAAGTCAAGGACGGGGATACGGTGAAGCTGACCCATCAGTTCAACCCCGTCCACGACGGGGCCATGTGGCAGAATCCCTGAGCGGGCGGGGGCGACTTGCATTGACAATGTAGGGTTTTTCCTGTATAGTGTGTTCCGTCGTCGTTTCAAAACGGTCCGTGGCGACGACATGCAGTCGGCAAGACACAGGGACCGAGATCGGGTCCGCGAGAGTTTGGATTCATTCGGAGTGGCTGGTTCGCGATTTTGTCCCGCCTTACGCCTTCCACTTGTTGACTCCCTGCCCCCCGCAGCGACCCCAACTAAAGGATGATGTGTGACCACACCAACGATCCATTCATTTCATGACCTCGGCCTCTCCGCCGCCATGTTGCAGGCGGTGACCAAGGCCGGATATGCCGAACCGACGGCGATCCAGGCCCGCGCCATTCCTCCGGCCCTGGCCGGGAAAGATGTCATCGGCTGCGCGCAGACCGGCACGGGTAAAACCGCCGCCTTTGCGATTCCGATAATCGAACGGCTTGCCGGGGGGGAGGGTCCGCGCGCCCTGATCCTGGCTCCGACG
>SXGT01811069.1_pt1 | contig 12830 bp, 9 predicted proteins | sample 3176221 | NCBI WGS metagenome assembly SXGT01 (sample SAMN11356862, study PRJNA531348) | freshwater metagenome | isolation source: freshwater sample F1-120 | place: China: Fuxian Lake, Yuxi | collected 2017-12-25
CGCGTTGCGGGCCAGGAGGTTGGTCTGCTCGGCGAGGCCCCGAATCACGTCCAGTACCGCGCCGAGGCTGACGCTGTCGTCCTTGAGCTTGTTGATGGCTTCCGAGGTGCGCGATACCTCGCTGGCCAGGGAGTCGATGCTCTGGATGGTGGACTTCACCACCGCCATGCCGCTTTTCGCCTGCTGGTCGGCGTCCTGCGCGGCTTCTGCGGCGCGCGAGGCGTTTTGCGCCACCTGATGCACGGTGGTGGACATCTCGGTCATGGCCGAAGCCACCTGCTCGGTTTGCATGTTCTGGTTGAAAACCCGCTGCCGGCTTTGCGCGGTGATATCCGAAAGCCGATCCGCCGCGCTGGCCAGTTGGTCGGCCCCGTCGAGAATGTCGCGGATCGTCTTGGAAAGCTTGCTGGTTACGCTGTTGCAGCGGTCGGCCATCCAGGCGAATTCGTCCTGGCCGTGCATCTTGACCTTGTGGGTGAAATCGCCGTCGGCGATGGCGTTCAGGCCGGCTACCAGGGTTTCGGTGCGTCGGGCGGCGGAATGGCCTAGGTAGGTCGCCAGCACCAGCATGAACATCGCGGTGACCACCGCGATGCCGATGATGATCGGCAGTTCCGCGTGGTCGCCGACATTGTTCGCGCTCACCACCGCCATGGCCGCGACGCCGATAATGCCCACCGCCGTATTAAGGTACATCTGGCGAACCAGGCTGAGATTTTCAATGATGGATTTAATCATGGGTCGGGCTCCGCGACTCGCCTCTGTAAGAATACGCGAACGGAATCTCGGGGCCGATGAGTGCCGCGAATTCCGATGAATGGGCTTGATAACGGAGATTGTAGTCATGATTTCGCAACCCGTATTGGTTGCGGCCAAGCGTGCGCGGGACTCATGCCCCCCGCGCGATTTCGGTAACCAAGCCCGGCCCGCGATAGATCAGGCCGGTGTAGATTTGGATTAGGCTGGCGCCGGCGTCGAGCTTCCGGCGGGCGTCCTCGGCGTTGAAGATGCCGCCGCAGGCGATGATGGGCAGCTTGCCGCCCAGGGCTTCCGACAAGCGCCGGACCACGTCGGTGGATTTCTCGGACAGTGGCTTGCCACTCAGTCCGCCGGCTTCCCCGGCGTGGGGCAAGCCCTCGACGCCGATCCGCGCGGCGGTGGTATTGGTGGCGATTACCGCGTCGATGCCGTGCCGGACCAGCGCCTCGGCGATGGCCTGGATATCTTCCGGTTCCAGGTCCGGAGCAATCTTGACCGCCAGCGGCACCCGCCGGCCCTGCTGTCGCGCCAAGGTTTCCCGCTCCGTGCCCAAGCCCGAGAGCAGCGTGTCCAGGTTCTCGCCGGTTTGCAGGGTGCGCAGCCCCGGTGTGTTGGGGGAGGAGATGTTGACCGCGATGTATCCGGCGACGGGATAAGCCTTGCGTAGGCAGATCAGGTAATCCTCCAGCGCGTTTTCCACCGGCGTATCGCGGTTCTTGCCGATGTTCACGCCGAGGATGCCCTGGTAGCGGCTATGCCGGACCCGCTCCACCAGATAATCCACGCCCTTGTTGTTGAAACCCATGCGGTTGATGACGGCCTCCGCCTCTGGTAGCCGGAACAGCCGGGGTTGCAGGTTGCCCGGTTGCGGGCGGGGCGTGACCGTGCCGATTTCGAGGAAGCCGAAGCCCAGGCTGGCGAAGCCTTCGATGCAGTCGCCGTTCTTGTCCATTCCGGCGGCGAGTCCCACCGGGTTGGGGAAGTCGAGGCCCATGACCGTGCGGTGCTTGCCCTCGGGCGAGCGCCGCAGCGGGTTGTACTTGTCGAGCCGGCTCAGGGCTTGCAGCCCGGCCAGGGTGAGGTTGTGGGCGATTTCGGGATGCAGGCGGAACAGGGCGGGGCGGATGAGTCGGTAGAGCATGGCTGGATCTAGGGTTTGTCGGGAAGGGGCAGTATAGCAGGGGCGGTTTGCTGGGAAACGCCTGCGCAATAACCGGAATCGAACCTCCGCGCCCCGTATTTCAAGGCCAACGTGCATGAACCAGCCGGCATGGGATGTGCCGACGAAGGCGGCGCATCAATCGGGTGACGCGAATGATGCGCTTCGTTATCGCTCAGCGCATCCTATGGCCCTTAAGAACCGATTCTGGCTGATCCGAATAAATTGTCTCCACCATGCGGTAAAACCACCAGGGCCTCGCCAGCAGGATGACGAAAGCCACCGTGGGAGTTACCGGGACAGGGGCTATATCCACTAAGAACAGGCATAACAGGCTTAGGAAACATTTTTTGCGAACCGGCCAGGCAGGTTCCGATTGCCCGGCGACGGCTAGGGAAGTTGAGCCGTTTCCGATGGCGTAGACGCCGCGGGCAAGCTCAAGGAACCAGCGGGGTCGGGTTATCACCACATACATGCCGATCAGGCAGCCCGGAGAGACCGGCCCGAAGCCGATGATCGCGAAGACGCTGAATACCGCGAGGCATTTGAGTTGGGCTCGATTCATGGGTGCGTGGTAAAAGATGTGCTGGTTTGGGCGAAGCCCGCATAGGATGCGCCGACGAAGGAGGCGCATCAATCGGGTGACGCCAACGATACGCTTCGCTATCGCTCAGCGCATCCTATAGGCTCCGCATCCTGTCGAGCACGAACCTCACCGCCTCCGCATCGATCCCACCCACACGATTCCCGCCGCATAAGGCCCCGCGAAAGCCCAGATAATCCGGTTCCAGCGCCCGCAGCGGCGCCACATCCTCGGCCCTGAGCGAACCCGCCAAGCCGCATAAGAGGCCACAGCAGCGCGCCTCCGCCACGAATTCGCGCGGGAATTCCGGTGCGCAAACGGTGCGCAGCGAGCCTCGCTGCTTATCCGCCGTGTCCAGCATCGCCCCGACGAAACCGGCTTCCGCCAAGTCCGCCACCCAGGGGATTTCCGGGGCGCAATCTCCGAACAGCACCGCCACCATGCGGACGCCGTCGGCGGCCAAGGGCCGCAGGCCGTCAATCACCCCGGACCAGTCGCCGCCGGGGAAAAAGCCGATCTTGACGAAATCGACCCCGGTGGCCGCCATGGCCGCGGCCACCGGAACGATTACGCCGGGTTCCATCGGCAAATCACCGATCGTGGCGCTGATGGGCTTGATTCCGCCCAGATCCGCGACGATGCGGGCGACTTCGTCCATGGGCAAAGCGCCTAGCGCGCCCGCCGCCGGATTCTTGAGGTCGACGATATCCGCGCCGATTTCAGCGACCAGCCGCGCTTCGGCGAGATTGGCGACGCTGGCGAGCATCCAGGTCATGGCTGGTCCGCCTGTTCCGTGGATTCGCGCCGGAAGGTTTCCACTTTTTCCATCAGCCAGCCCCAGGCTTCCAATTCATGGGGACCGGCGGTCTTGTCTAGGCCGATGCGGAGGTAATCCAGTTCCGCTTCGATCTTGCTCCACGGCAGCATCGCCAGGCGGCTGACCAGGATCGCCGCTTCCAGCACGGAATACTGTGCGCGGTTGAAGCCCCGGAACGGCGCGTGGTTGGCCTCGTACACCACCCGGCAGTAGAGCTTGGGGCGCGATGCGTCGTCCTCGACGCGGATCAGTTCCAGTTCGGCGTGGGCCAAGGCGCGGGCCAAGCGTTGGCCCGGCACCTGTTCCGTCGGAACCAGTGGCCAGTCGCGCCGCCCGCTGAGGCAACCGGCGAAGACGCGCACGTCGTCGCAGTAATTCATGACCGCGTGGCCGGTGGCGAGGATGTTGTCCAGGGTCGTGGAGGGCCGGAACGGCATGATGAGCAGGGCTTCGTCCAGCACATGCACGCCCATGGGCGCGATATGCGTGGCGCCTTGCGGCGAGGTGCTGGTGATGATGATTTCTCGGATCATGGTCGAGGAGTGGTTGTTTTCGTGGGTTAGGCGCGCATCGCTCCGCGCCTGTATGTTTCCATGGAGCTTCCGCGCGCCGTAACCCACCGATTCCGTGGCTCCGAAGGGTGGGTTATGGCGCGGGCGAGTTCAGCGCGAATTGGGCGGTTCATAGGGTTCGCGCCTAACCCACCCTTACGAACCGCCACTCTTCAAGGTCGTTCCCGCTGGTTTATAGGCATGGGGATCGACGGGTCGAGCTTCCGCCGCATCGACTTGGCAGCCCCAGCGCAAAGGCTCGTCCTGGGAATAGCGCTTGCCCAGTTGCCAGGCGATTTCCGCCCGCGCCAGTTCGACGCCCAAGTAGAAGGCATGGCCGCCGTCCTGTTCGACACCCAGTTTCGGAAACAGGTCGAAGGGGCTGGCGGCGGTGTGGAAGCCATCCCGGTTGAAGATGTGCAAGCCTTCGGGGCTGATGAGGATGCGGTAGCTGGGATCCTTGATCCGCCGGTAGAGTGCCTCGATTTCCTCCCGGCTCAGGGGGAAGGGGGCGCGTTCGTGCAGGGCCATGAGTCCGTCGTCGATGTGCTTGGGCAGCCGGTTGGCTTCGCGGGCGGCATGCATAATGCGGCGCGCCAGATCGGCCTCGCGCACGGCCTTGCGGGCGTGCTTGCTGACTTGGGTGGCGAGGATGTGGCGGATGCGCAGTTCCGAGCAGATGCCCAGCAGGGTCGCGTTGATGCCGGCGGTGTCGGCGTGGGTCAGTTCGGTGAGGTTGCCGACGCCCATCATGATTTCGATCTCGGGGTGGCGTCGGCGGGTTTCGTGGTAGCGCAGGATCGAATCGGTGAAGCCGAAATGGATGGGGTCGAGGATGGGGTCGGCGATGAAGGGCCGTCCCTTGGCTTGCATACCTCGGATGGCCCGGTCCAGCGAATCCAGATCGCCATGCCGGGATGGGATCAGCACCGGCGTGGAGGCCACTTCGTCGGCGATCCACAGGGAATCCTCGTTCAGGCTCAACAGGTAATCCGCGCCCGCCTTGCCGCCCTTGACCAGATCGTCGTGGTCCAGGGAATCGACGCTGACCCGAAAGCCTTCGGCCTTGAGCGCTCGCACCGCGTCTTCCATATGGAGGAAAGGCGTGGCTGGTAGGCAGCCCAGGTCGATCACGTCGGCGCCGTCTTTCCGGTAGTCCCGCGCCCGGCGCAGGATGCCGTCAATGTCCAACTGTGGGGCTTCGACGATCTCGGCGAAAATCTTGAGTTCGTAACGGCTGATGTCCGGCTTTTGCTTGCCCTTGCCGAAGAACTCCGGCAGGTCGTGCAGTTCGTCCGGGCCGCGCTCGAAGGGGAGGCCCAAATCCTGGGATAGCGTTTCCAAGTCGCCCCGGCAGCGTCCCGGCACCAGCACCCGGTTGGCCCCGAAAGTGTCCTTGAGCCGCCGCCGGATCATGTCGGCGGTCATCAGCGCCGCCACGGTCAGGCCGAGTTGATGCACGGTGTAGCCGAACTCCGGCTCCATCTCTTCCAGAGTGCGGCGCAATTGCGGTTCCGCCAGCTTGCCGGTGAGGAAGAGGATGTGTTCGGGCATCGGAGGTGGGGGATGTGAGGGGAGGGTGGGATTATAGGGCAATCGGGGTGGGGCTGGTCTAGCGATGCGAGCCAGGCGGGCGGTCGATGGGTAGGATGGTAGCCGATGTTAAAAGCCGCTTCGCGAAGTGGCCGCGGACAACTTGGCGCGCGCTCCTATCAATCCTCCATGCCATTGATTCATATATGATGGCTATCGATTTGGGCGGCGTTGATTGCATTGATGCCACATGGATGGATTTTCATGCCTTAACTACTAAGATAAATAGTCAAACTGCCCTTGTACAAGAATACCCACCAACCCTAGGGGATCGAATCCACCATGACCTCACGCCGCCCCTCGAAAATCAGCATGGCGATGCTGGCGCTGCTCGGCGCATCGCTGGTCTCCCCTCACGCCATGGCGGCCGACAAAACCGCCGCGGAATATTACGAAGACGCGGTCGTTCACTACGGCCAGGGCGACTACAAAACTTCCACGATTCAATTGCGGAACGCTTTGCAAGTCGATCCGAACCTGCTTCAGGCTCGCTTGCTGCTTGGTCTCGCCTTGGTTCGGCAAGGCAACGGCGTCGCCGCGGAGGAGGAGTTGCTCAAGGCCAACAAACTGGGCGCGGATCGATCCCTCACCGTCATCGCGCTCGCCCAGGCTTACCTGGAGCAGCTCCGCTATCGGGATTTGCTCGCGAACATCCAAACCGAGGGGTTCAATCAGGATACGCGCGCGGAATTGCTGGCATTGCGAGGCCAAGCCTATCTGGAACTGCGTGAGTTCAATGACGCGGCCAAGGCATTCGCGGAGGCGGAGCAAGTGAACCCAAAATCCGCCTCGCCCCTCATTGGCCGAGCGACCCTGCTGCTTAGGCAAGGCCAGTTGGCGGAGGCAAAAACCCAGGCCGACCGGGCGGTAACCCTGGCGCCCAAGGAAGCCGATGCCTGGAACATCAAGGCATCCGTCAGCCATGCCATGGGCCAGCGGCAACAAGCCGTGGAGGAATACGGCCATGTCCTTGAACTCCGTCCCGAGCATTACATCGCCCGGCTCGCCCGAGCCAGCCTGTTGCTGGAATTGAATCGCAACCCAGAAGCCGCGGCGGATTTGAAACTCCTGCGGGAAGACACCCCCTACGAGCCGCGAGCCTCCTTTCTCTATTCCGAAGCCATGGCTAGGCTGGGCGCGCCGGAAGCCTCGCGCACGGCGCTTTCCGACGCGGTCTCCATCATCGACGCGATGCCTCCCGAGATTCTGAGCGACAACCCCCAAATACTGTTGGTGGGAGGCTTTGCCAATTATCGGCTGAAGCAGATGGAAAAGGCCCGCGGTTTCCTGTCCCGCTACCTGGAAATCTATCCCCGCGACCTCAATGCCCGCGAACTGCTGGCCAGCATTTTCCTGGAGAATAAGGACACCATCCAAGCGATAGAGACGCTCAAGCCCGCCCTGGCCTGGGCTCCCGAGGATATTTCCCTGCTCGGGCAACTGGGATCGGCCTACATGGAAAAAGGCAGGTACGAAGATGCTATCGCATTGCTGGAAAAGGCCGTCAAGCTGAGCGGCGGCGCGGCCGACCTCCGCACCAAGCTGGCCTTCGGCCGGCTGGGAGGGGATCAGCAAGACGCCGCCATGCAAGAGCTTTCCGGGGTGTTGCGCCAGGACGCCAAGCAAACCCCGGCGGCCATGGTGTTGACCGTGCTGCACATGAAGAGGAACGAATACGCCAAGGCGGTCGAGGTGGCGGAAAAATTGATCGCCGCCCAGCCGAAGAATCCGACCTTTCTCAACCTGCTGGCTTCCGCGCAGGTCGGGGCCGGCGACTATAAATCCGCCCGCGCGAATTACGAAATGGCGCTGGCCGAAAACCCCCAGTTCCTGACTGCCCGCATCAACCTGGGCAAGCTAAGCCGGATCGAAGGCAAGCCGGAGGCAGCCGAATCGATTTTCATGGACGTTCTGCGCGAGAAACCGGGCCAGGCGCAGTCCCTGATCGAATTAGCCCTACTAGAGAACCAGCGGAAGCAGCCGGACAAGGCGATCGTTTGGCTGGAGAAAGCCCGGGCGACCAATCCGAAATCCGTGGAAGCCCGGCTGGACTTGACCCGCTTATACCTAAGCCTGAACCGCCCGGCCGATGCCTTGAGCCCCATCCAGGAAGCGGAAATCCTGGAACCAAACAATCCGGAAGTCCTAGCGCTGAACAGCCAATGCCAGATGGCGAACGGCAAGCCCAAGGTTGCCCAAGTGGTGCTGCAAAAACTATCCCGCACCGTTGGCTACGACACCGATTGGTTGCTCAAGGCCGCCGAGATGCAACTGGCCATTGGCGAGAAGGCGGACGCGCTCTGGTCGCTGGAAAAAGCCGTCCAAGGCAACCCCGAATCCCTGCCCGCGCGCGAAGCACTGACGGAAACCTTCCTGCTGTCCGGCCAGATGGAAAAAGCTGAGGAATCCGCAGCCGCCATGCAGGCGAAAGTCCCCGGCAACGCGGTCACGCCGGGCGTGCTGGGAGATCTGCGCATGCGCCAGGGGCGCTACCAGGAAGCGGCGGCGAGTTACCGGAAAGCCCAGGAGCTAAAGCCCTCCGCCTTGGCCACGATCCATCTCTCCCAAGCGCTCGGCGCGGCGGGCGACAAGCAGGGCGCCTTGGAAGCGCTGCAATCCTGGCTGAAGGCCCACCCCGACGATACCGATGTCGCCCACGTCCTGGCCGACAGCTACCTGGCCGCCGGGCGCTTGCCGGAAGCGCGGGATCGCTATGAGCAAGTTCTGCGGAAGCATCCCAACGACGCGCCCAGCCTCAACAACCTCGCCAATACGCTGTTTAAGCTGGGAGATACCAAGGCCATTGAGTACGCCCGCAAGGCCCAGGCCGTCGCGCCGGACAATCCTTTGGCCAACGATACCCTGGGCTGGATCACCGTCCAGCGGGGCAACCCCCTGGAAGGGTTGACCTATCTGCGTAGCGCGCAATCCAGGGCCTCCGGCAATCCGGAAATCCGCTACCACGTCGCGGCGACCTTGGAGCGCCTAGGGCGCCGCGAGGAAGCCATCAAGGAACTGGACGGAGTGCTTAAATCTGGCCAGTCCTTCGAGAGCCTGGAGGAGGCGCGCGAATTGCGCAACAAGCTGGCGCCTTGACGGCAACCATCCCCCGCGCGGGAACCTTGGCCACAATCGCCGGTTTTGCCAGAACTGGGCTGGCCAGCCTTTCAACGGAATGTGGGAACGCTCCCCGAATCCCAGTGTCGGTTTTTTTTACGAATCATCTGGGATACAGGTTGGATGATTTTCATGCTACGTTTAAAGTATTGATGTTAAAGGAGAGTTTTTAGATTTTTCGACATGGCCCGCTATATGCTTGCTCAGGTACAGAATTCACAATCCAGCGCTTGGTTTCAAGGCTTGGCTCCTAGGATCGCAGCCACCCTTGCACAGCCTTGATCTGGACCGTACTCAAGCGCCGATGCGCGGCCACTTAGCCGCCTCTTCGGCCGCATGAGCCACTAGGACACGAAATTTTAGAGGAACCTCCGATGTCGATATCAAAGCACCCCACCATTTCAGTGTTGGCAGGGATAATCCTGACAGGCTTGGCCTCCACCGCATACGCGGCCACGTGGGATCTTGGCGCCGCAACCTCCACCTGCTCTCCAAACAGCGTCTCATGCGCGAAAGTCAGCGGAATAACCGTTAACGCTTGGAGCAACAGCGCTAATACCGGCACTGCCAGCGATTATTCCTCCACCCTGACCCATGCATCAGGCACCACTGCCACGGCCGGTCAGCCCCTTCTGTACAAATATGGCAGTTCTGGCTTCGGGATTTCCGACGCTCCGGGCGAGGACACTAGCCCATATCACGGGATAGACAATACCCTGGGCAGGTATGGGGCGGAATCCTTGGTATTGGATTTCAACCAGAAAATAGAATTGCAATCCATCACCTTAGGTTGGTATCAAACGGATTCAGACGTTTCTATATACGCTTGGGAGGGGGCGGGCGCTCCCACCTACACGACCTATGGAGGCGCGGGCTGGACTTGGGTGGGAAACTACGCGGACATAGGGCAGAATGGCTACACCCGCACGGTCAACAAGTCGGGAGCGAATACCGGAGGCAAAATCGACAGTTTGAATGTCCAGCGCGGGGCACAGGGCAGCACCCTTTCCACCGTATCCTCGCAATACTGGATGATAGCGGCTTATTCCGGCGTCGGCACAACCAGCTATAGCGGCACCAACTTAGGCACCGGCAATGACTACTTCAAACTGGCATCGGTGGCCGGCATTATTACCAATAGCGCACAGTCCGTACCGGAACCCGCGACCCTGCTCCTACTAGGTTCTGGATTGCTTTTGATCAGAAAAAGGGTGATCTGGAAGTTACCTCATCACTGAACAACATGAACCGCCGATAATCACGGATCGATAGCAGACAAACCCACCCCCGCCCCTAGGCGACAAAAAACCCGGCGAAATGGCCGGGTTTTTTGTCGCCCTAAGACTAGCGCGCCTGGAGGCAACCCGATCACGTTAAGGAGACTCGCGTTCTCAATACGCGTTGCCTGACAATTCCCGGCCCGCGCACCCCTCAAACCTTTCCGGTCAACAGCAAATACTCCCGATACAGCGTGTCCTTGCTCTCCGGAGTGTCGAGTTACTCCGGAATGCCCGCCACCGGGCAAACCTTGAGGCGCTTGGGTGCAACTTTGGCCGGCACATTCGGCGCGAGAGCCAAGGGAGCATTGAGGGCAACGCATTCTTTCAGGGGCATGGAATTCCTGGCTAGCAAGCTGGTTCAGTTGGCGATGCGAAAAGCCATCATCGCGGCTGGGAAGGCTCGCGAGGAAGCGACCGTTCGCGCTTGGCAGCCGGAATCCGGCGCCGGGGAAGTTAGCTTGCTAGACATCCGTGGGCGCTGGATGACGGCATCCATGCCGGCACGACAATGATTCGGCATTATCGGTAGCCGATTTCTGGCCAAGTCCCCAGTCAAACTCGTCCATCCGAAAAATAATCCCGGTGCTCGCGCCCGCATCTCCTCCATTTTCGACTTGAGTCACAAAACATCCCTGCTTGATCCGATATCTTTACCCACCAAACAGCATCGATCTGCAAAGGGCAAATCCACCGAAAGGTGGCGACGCAAAGTCTCCGGTCTACGGGAGACCACCTCCTACGACAGCGGGATCACCAGATGAGGAATAAAAAAATGAACGCACCAGCACGCACCCAGAACCTAGAAACTCGAATTTCCTTCGTAAGGACAACATGGGTAGCCGCATTGGCTGGCATATTCGCGATGCCCGCAATCAGCCAGGCCGCTGCCTCACCACACTGGAAAGCGGGCCAGGTTCTAGTTGGGCAGCGTGCCGGCGTCAACGCGGCCGATCTTGACGGCCAGTTGAACCTGCTTGGCCTACGCCCCACGAGGAAGCTTCAAAACCTGGATGTTCACGTCGTTCCGGTTCCGGCGGGACAGGAAGATGCTTTCGTGAAAAAACTGGCGAAAATCCCGCACGTCAAGTTCGCCGAAAAGGACATGCTGGTGCCGGTCACACAGCTCACGCCCAACGACCCGCAGTTTTCCGGGGAGTGGCACCTCGCCAAAATCCAGGCTCCCGATGCCTGGAGCACCATGAGCACAAGCGGTGTCACGGTCGCCGTTCTGGATACCGGCGTGGATGGCACGCACCCGGATTTGTCCAGCCGGCTGGTGCAGGGATTCGATTCCGTCGCCGGAACGCCTAATACCAAGGATACCAGCGATGTTTTCGGCCACGGCACCGCGGTCGCCGGAACGGTGGGAGCCGCCACCAATAATGGGGTCGGCGTCGCCTCCGTGGCCTGGAACAGCCTCATTATGCCGATCCGCGTTACCGACCGCGCCGATGGCTATGCCTATTGGAGCGACGTAGCCAACGGCTTGACTTGGGCCGCCAACAATGGCGCCAGGGTGGCCAACATCAGTTTCGACGGCGTGACCACCAGTTCCGCCATCGCCACCGCGGCGCAATATATGCGCGGCAAGGGAGGCGTGGTGGTCGCGGCGGCCGGCAACAGCGGCATCGATCCCGGCTACGCGGATAGCCCTTATATCATCAGCGTTTCCGCCACCGATTCTGGCGATGCTAAAGCCAGTTGGTCGAATTACGGCGCATTCATCGACGTAGCCGCCCCCGGCGCGGGAATTATCACGACCACTAAAGGGGGGGGGTATGCCAGTTGGTCCGGCACTTCGTTTTCAAGCCCGATTACCGCGGGGGTCGTGGCCTTGATCCTGAATACCAATCCTAGCCTAACGCCCGACCAGGCCGAGAAGATCCTCGAATCTTCCGCCGACGATCCCGCCGGTTACTCGGATTACAACACTACTTACGGCTGGGGGAGGGTGAACGCTTACAAGGCGATGCAACTAGCCGGGCAACCCGCGCCGGACACCCAGCCGCCCACCACAGCCATCGCATCGCCGACCGCTGGCGGCATCGTCAAGGGTCAAGTCACGGTTAACGTGAACGCATCCGACAATATGAGCGTGGCCAAGGTCACACTCTATGTGAACGGCTTGCCGTTCGCCGATGACGCCACCGCTCCGTTTTCATTCCTGTGGGATACGACCCTCGCGGCGGAAGGCAACGCGAACCTGAGCACGATGGCCACCGATGCCGCGGGCAACACCGGCCTGTCCGCCAAGGTAAGCGTGACGGTCGACAACATTGCCGATCCTCCGGATACGACGCCGCCGACGGACAAGATCAACAGCCCCGCGGACGGCGCCAAATTGGGCAACGGCTCGGTAACCGTGAGCATCGGCGCCACCGACAACGTGGGCGTGAGCAGGATTCTATTCTTCATCAATGGCGTACTGAAAGCGCAAAGCAACAACAGTAATAGCCTGCGCTACAGCTTTAACGGCAAGTCCCTGAAGGCCGGAACCAATATCATGACCAGCACGGCTTATGACCTGGCGGGCAACCCGAGCCCCACGGCGACGATTACCGTAACCCACTGATCTTCACAACAAGCCGGCGTTAGCTGGCGCCGACAATCAAAGCCACCCAGAAGGCGTTCTCTCCATGGGAGAACGCCTTTTTTGCATGGCGCCGGCCGATTTCGACACCGAACGCATCTAGGATCGCGAGCCTTCCCTTTAGGAAAAACGTCGGTTTTTTTTACATTTAGCCCTCTCTCCAAATAAATATGGTTTTATATCAATTATTTATAATTACGGCCTGAAAATTGCTTTGATGTTGGCAAGGAATCCCATCGCTGAACCGGCGAGGCTATACAACCCCACCAAGGATGGGTGCGGGGCGGGGCGATTTGGCAAATCCTCAATGGCTTCGCCACACGAAACAAAATTATTAAGGACATTGACCCATGAAAACCACATCCCTAAAACTCATCGCCG
>SXGT01373871.1_pt1 | contig 12828 bp, 4 predicted proteins | sample 3176221 | NCBI WGS metagenome assembly SXGT01 (sample SAMN11356862, study PRJNA531348) | freshwater metagenome | isolation source: freshwater sample F1-120 | place: China: Fuxian Lake, Yuxi | collected 2017-12-25
ATCTGGGGTGGTGAAGACAACGATCCGCCAGTGTATGGTAAAGTTTATATCTCTATCAAGACAAAAGGCTTCTTTACTCTTACAGCATTAGAGAAAGAAAACATTAGACAAAATCTAATCAAGAATAAGAACGTGGTCACCGTGACTCCGGTTATTGTTGATCCTGATTATATCTTCGTTACAGTTCGTGGTAAGGTCTATTACAATCCGGCACTAACAACAAAATCAGCAACGGAAATCTTACAGCTAGTCAAGCAGGCCGCATACAGTTATGCCGATGTTGAGTTGAATACCTATCGCTCAACATTCAAGAAAGCAAAGATCCAGAGCTATATTGAAAAGGCAGATCCATCAATCACAGGATCCGACATCACAATTTATCTACAAAGCCGTCAAGTTATAGACACAACCAAATCGAAAAAGTATTATTATAGATTTAAGACTCCAATTGAAAGAGGAACGTTCACTAACAAGCTATACTCTTTCCCACAGATTACAGTTCTCGATAGTGGTTTAGTCAATCGTAACGTGTTCTATGAAGAGGTGCCAAACTCATTTACTGGTGTAGATAGCATTGAAATATTGACACCTGGTAGAGATTACATTGCTGCTAATGTTTCTATCACTGGTGATGGCACTGGTGCTACTGCTACTGCCAAAGTTGTCAATGGTAAAATTCTTTCAATTGATGTTCAACATAAGGGTATCAACTATTCCCGTGCTATCATTACAATCACTGACGACGGACAAGTTGGTTCAGAGGCTACTGCAAAAGCAGTTCTAGAAGCAAGAAACGGTACACTCAGAACATATTATTACGACAATCTTGGTAATAAGATTATTGTTAGTGAGAATGCTGGTACAATCGACTATGATACAGGCGAGATTGCATTGAATGTTATTCAGCCAAGCGCCGTAGTTTCTAACGACTATTATGACACAAATATCTTAACAATGAATATCGTGTCGGGAACAGAAATCATTCAGCCATTGAGAAACAGAATCCTCACAATGGATAAAAACAATATTCAGACAGTGCAGCTTGAAATCGTAGCGGAAAAGTAATTAATGTCCTCATCCAATAACAAAACATCGTTACTGATATCAAGCCAGCTTCCTGCTTTCGTTCGGGAAGAGCACGATACCTTTGTTAAGTTCATGGAGTATTACTACAAGGCTATAGAACAAGAAGGGCAACCAATCTATCTCGCCAAGAATATGCTTCGTAACCTGGACATCGATCAGCTATACATTCACGTTCTGGATGTTCATACTAATGGCCAAAATGTCAGAGATGACTATGACTACATCTCATTTCTACAGAAGATGTATAATACCTTCATTCAATATATTCCTGATAATGTTCTTGCTGATAGAACAAACATTCTCAAACACGCCAAAGAGTTCTATCTATCTGCTGGCTCAGAACGATCAGTTCGCTTTCTTATTCAGGCATTGTTCAATAAAGAAGCAGAACTATACTATCCAAAGCAAGACATTCTACGTGCATCTGACGGTAAGTGGTTTATTGAAAAGTCACTCAAAGTCAGAAACGTCAAGGTCAATAACGTAGCAAATAGTATTGCCGTTACTAACTTTGGTAATACTACTATTAAAGGTATATCATCAAATGCTACTGCTATTGTCGAAAAGGTTGATACCTATTACGACAGAGGACAGTTGATCTTTGAATTGAAACTCTCCAGCATCTATAAAGAGTTTCTAAATGCGGAAGAAATCTTTGCTTACTATACCGAAGAAGGCGTTGATAAGTATCTAACCGCAAATCTATTCTCAGGTATTATTACATCAGCACGGGTTGTCACTGGTGGTCAGGGATACACAGAAGGCACAACTGTTCCGATTGTTAGTAACACAGGTATCGGTGCTCAGGTTATCATCTCTAAGGTCAGTAAGGGAACAATTCGGGCTGCTGGTGTCGTCAAAGACGGAGCAGGTTTCAGAGTTGATGATCCGCTACTAATCTTTGGTTCTGGTTCGGGCGCTGCTGGTATCGTGGCTGACGTTGATGATAGTGGGTTCTATCATCCAAACAGCTATAATGTTGTCTGGTCAACAATCAATCTAGAAGCTAACACAGCACTCAATAACACGGTCTTTACTAACCTAAACTCATCAAACGTGACCACGACAATAGCCAATGCTATGTCTTATTTCGTTTTTGCTAACTGTGGTCCTGCTTATTCACTAACAATTTCTAATGGTGGTAACAACTACATTCCTCCAATTACAATTGCTATCTCTGCCAACTCTACAATATCAAGAATGGGTATTCTTGGTAAAATGCAGATTATGAATGGTGGTTTGGGATATGTTGCTGGCGATACAATCGAGTTTCTTAACCCATTAGGTAGTGCTGGTTCTGGTGCTATTGCTAACGTAACAAACGTTGCTGCTAACGGTATGATTACAGAGGTTCGCTTTGAGCAAATGCCTGGTCATATTATTGGCGGTCAAGGTTATGATCCTGCTATCTTACCTGCTGCTAATGTTGTATCTGGAACAGGTACTGGTGCTAACATTGCTGTTACTGCTGTTATTGGACATAATGAAGAAATCATTCAGTCAGTTTCTAACATCGGTACAATTGAATTAATGACAGTTATTTCTGGTGGTTATGGTTATATCAATGCCAATCCAACACTTAATCTAACTGGACTCGGTGATGGTAATGCTAACGCTGTTCTATCATATGTTACTGGTGCTTATTCATATCCTGGTAGATATATCACAGACGACGGACACATCTCAGGTTATAACTTCCTAGAATCCAGAGACTATTATCAAGAGTTCTCATATGTTGTTAAGGTTGATGAGACTATTAACAAGTATAGGAATGCTCTTAGGGATCTAACACATCCTGCTGGTGCGAGACTATTTGGTGAGTATGATTTCGTATTTGATAACGAAACATTGACCAATACAAACGTTGAGGTTATATTCTCTAACACCGAATCGATTACATTGCCATATGAGACAATGTATCAGGTACAGGGTTATACCAGCGGAGAGTTTGCTCCTAATGTTATCACTGGCGTTGCTAATGCTGAGTTTGTTGCTGGCACATATGCTGTTAATACATCAAATCATCTGGCATCATATTCCGCTGCTAATAACGATATTGTTATCTCATACTTTAACAATAACTTTACTCAGGGTGATCTTGTATTCCTACAGTTCACTGGTTCGAACACCTGGGCTAACCTAGGTAATACAAACTACACTGTTACAGGCGCTAATCTAAGTCATTTCTCTGTTATTAACACATTGACTGAAAGAAGCGATGGTGTTGCTAACGTCGGTAATGTCCGTGTATATAACCCAGATGTTATGATTACACTACCATATAGCAGACCATCAGTAAATGCTAACGTCTATATTCAGTTCCAGACAGTAGATTACTCTCTTGCTAATGGTTACTATCAGGTTCGTGGTGTTAAAGGTGCTAATACATTTAACGTTCTACATCCTAATATGACAACCGCCAACGTTGGTAGTGGTGTCGCTAATCTAATCAGCAATAAGATTATTGTGTCCGCAGAGAACCACGGATTCGTTGTTGGTGATAATACATACGTTCTATTACTTGGCGGCGATACAGCAAACACAGACAATGGTTACTATACCGTATCAGTGATACAGAATGGTAATTCATTCAACATCGTCAGTCAGAATGTAATCTTTGCGGGTTCTGTTGCTCGTGTCTATCAGAAACTATCTAAGATTGTTATTTCAAGTCATCCGTTCGCAAATAGTAATGCTGTCTATATCACATTTACAAGCGGAGATCAGGCTAATACATCAAACGGTGTCTATTATCCAATCAAAGCTGGTGCTAATATATTTACAATCAATGTTGCTAAACCAGCGACAGGTAACAGTAATGTAAGAGTATGGTATCAAACAAACAACTATTCCAACATTGTGTTTACCACACTCAAAACAGACAACGGCTTTGCTGCTAATGATAATGTCTATATTGAGTTCTATTCTTCCGCATCTGATCTTGCTAACGGCATCTATATGATCAGAAACGAATATAGTAGCAATACCTATAACGTTCATTACAACGCCAATAACAGCATAGTCAACGCAGCCGTGACATACGGATCATTAGTCTTTATACCTAACACAACAAATACTGTCACAGGTGCAGTGGTTCGACATACAAACACGATCAATGAGATATCACATTCTGGACTCGGTATCGTCACTGGTTCAGTAATGGAAGGCACTGCCTATGTTTCACCATATAAATAATAGATAATTAAAGAAGGATCTTTCTGTGGCATCTTCACGTTCTAAAAATCTTGATATCTTTGTAGCAAAGCAAGTCAAAGAATCCGTATCAGAGCCATCATCATCAAACATCTATTTGACTTTTGGTCGATCTACAGCATGGGCCAATGATGCTGCTCCACCACAGGTCAATACATCTACTCGCAACTCATATGATATTTGGAAAAATATGATTGGTGGCAAGAGACTTACTGGTAATAACATTAGACATGCTGTTCCACGTATCAACTGGACATCTGGTGTGGTTTATGATACATATGACGATTTGATGGACTCATTGTCTATGTTTAATAACGGTAGAAAGTTTTATGTAATTACATCAGAGCATAATGTTTTTAAGTGTTTATCTAATAACGGCGGCGCACCATCAACCGTTATGCCAAACATTCTTGTTACAACTACACACTTTCAGACAAGTGATGGTTACAGATGGAAGTATATGTATACCTTGACTGCGGAAGAGAAACTAAGATTTTTGACTCCATCATTTATGCCGATTAAAACTCTTGCTCAGTCTGATAACAGCCAGCAGTGGATTGTTCAAGAGAATGCCATTGATGGTGCTATTCACGTTATCAGTGTAACAAACGCAGGATCAGGTTACACCGCAAACGATGTTGTCGTATCTATTACGGGCGACGGTTCATATGCGAATGCATTTGCTGTATTGAATACATCATCAAATACAGTTCAGTCAATCATCATTGACAATCTTGGTTACGGTTATACATATGCTAATGTAACCTTACTTTCATCAGTAGGCGCAGGAGCATCAGCAAGGGCAATCATTAGTCCTCCTGGTGGTCATGGTTCAGATCCAATCAATGAACTTGGCGGTTCATACTTGATTGCCAACATTCAGATTAAAGATACAGAGAATGGTGTATTAACTACACATAACGACTACAGACAGATTTCGTTGATTGAAGATCCTAGATTGTATGGTGTCACAACTCTCTCATCTCTTCCTGCATTCTCACAGTTAACCGTTCTATCATTGAATGGTACATCAGTTGAGTATGTTGAAGATGAATGGGTATATCAAGGTGCTAACTTTGCCACATCGTTCTTCAAAGGTTATGTTGTAGAGTGGGACTCCAGTAATAACATTATCAAGTTATCAAACACAGATGGTATTCCATCTAAAGACTTGTTGATTGGCGCTAATACAACCGCGGCCCGCTTCGTTGCTGCTATTACCAATCCAACACTACAACCTCGTAGCGGAAATCTACTATATACAGATAACATGACTGCCGTTCAACGAGCCGACGATCAAGCCGAAGACTACAAAATTGTTCTGAACTTTTAAGGGAAAAGATAAAAATGGCTTATAATAGAGCAAATAATTCGCTGACAACTGATTTCAATGTCACACCTTACTATGATGATTATACCATCGATAGTAATTACTACAGAATTTTATTCAAGCCAGGTTTTGCGGTTCAGGCTCGTGAACTAACACAGATCCAGTCATCCCTTCAAGAACAGATCAATCGTTTTGGCAAGCACGTATTCAAAGAAGGCTCTATTGTTATTCCTGGTGGTTTTACACTAGAAACACACGGCGGCGCTAATACAGGTTCAGGCATTCGTTATGTTAAGGTTAAAGACTTTGACGCATCAAACAATGCTGTCACTATTTCAGACTTTAGTGGATATGATGTTATCGGTGCTACATCAAACATTACCGCAGCGGTTGTTGATGTTGTAACAGGTACACAGTCAAGTTCAAACACCAAGACCCTATACGTTAAGTATAAGACTACATCAAGTTCAAACAATATTCAGAAAGTCTTTACTGCTGGTGAAACACTATCAGCAAACGTTGGTGGTGTTAATAAGACACTCGTTGTTCTCAATACAGATCCAGTTGCTAACGTAGGATTTGGTTCAAGATTTAAGATTGATGAAGGTGTATTCTTTGCCAAGAACCACTTTATCTCATTTACCACACAGTCAATCATTCTTGACCGTTATAATCCAAATCCAACATGTAAAGTTGGACTCTATGTTACAGAAGACATTATTAATGCTTCACAGGATACATCATTACTTGATCCAGCACTAGAAGCATCTAACTATGCCGCACCTGGTGCTGATAGATTAAAACTAACACCAACTCTAATGGTTCGTCCATATGACGATCCAATTGGTCCACCGGACTTCGTTGAGTTGTTCAGTATTCAAGAAGGTGTGGTTAAATCATACTTTGAGAGATCACAATACAACCTTATTCAAGATGAAATGGCGAAGCGTCTTTACGATCAATCAGGCGACTATGTTGTTCGTGGTATGGATGTTCAGCTTCGTGAGCATGATGACACTGGTTCAAACTTTGGTCGCTATGCTAATGGTAACAATAGTCTATTGTTCGTTGGTGTATCATCCGGTCTTGGTTACGTTCAGGGTTATGAAATTAATAATCTCGATACTGCGGAACTACAGATTGAAAAAGGTCTAGCAACATCACAGTTTAGAGAACAAATCTCTTCCGCTACACTCGGTTCATACGTTGTCGCTAATAACGTAGTTGGTTCATGGACATTTGATAAAGCAGAACCACTAGTTCTATATGATACAGTTCAGCGCCGTGTTGCTAACAATCTCTGGTCAGGTGGCACATCACCATCTGGAAAAGTCATTGGTACTGCTAACGTAGCATCAATCGAGTATGTTAGTGGAACACAGGGATATGATGGTCAATATAACATCTATCTAATGGATGTTAACATGCTTGGAAGTAATAGCTTTGCTAATGTAAGAAGCGTTTACTACAATGGCGGGGCTGCTGATGGTTACGGCGATATCGTATTAGATTCCGGTGCCGCTGTTATCAACGATGTTAACAACTCACAACTATTGTATTATGTTGGCGACGATTATGTTAAGAGTGTAAGAGACATCGATAATCCATCAATCAATGCTACCACATTCTATTTCAATAAGACCGATAGTATCTCACCAATTGCTGCTAACGGTACATTCAACTATTCTATTGCTGGTGCTGGTGAGACATTTCCATACGGCACAGCAACTCTTTCTGCCGCACAGAAAGATGAACTAACACTAACAGTAGATACCGCTGCTAATATCACCATGACTGGTACAGTCAGTGGTTCAGCATCCGCACTAACTGGTGTTGGCACATACTTTACAAGATTGAATGTCGGCGATAAGCTAGAGTTTGATAGTAACACAAGAACATATTACATCTCTGCTATTGCTGATGATACCAATCTTACAGTCGTTGGAACACTACCAAGTCTTTCTGGTGTTGCTTTCTTCAAGGCTTTTAAAGTCGGTGATATTATCGATCTTGCTGGAAAAGGATCAACCGCTGGTGCTACAAGAACTGTATCTGCTACACCAACATCATTGTCTGTTGATCTAAAAGAAACATTCCCATCTACTCTTAATGCTACACTTTCCTACAAGTTGGCTAGAACAACTGCTAAGGAAGTTGAAAAATTAAAAAGAGAAAATAGATACGTTAAAATCAATTGTAATACTAATACAAAGACAACCACTGGTCCATACGATCTAGGTTTCTCTGATGTCTATAAGATCAAGAGCATTAGACTCGCTTCTGGTTCTTATCCAACATCAAACACATCAGGAACAGATGTTACAACTCTATTCAGATTTGATAATGGTCAGCGTGATAATTATTATGATCACGGAACAATTACACCAACAGGTATTGGTCTAACATCTTCCGACAGATTGCTTGTTGAGTTAGATTACTTTGAACCTAACTTTACATCTCGTGCGGGTTATTTCTCAATTGATTCTTATCCAATTGAGGATGATGACGGATCATTCAACTCTGCTACAGATATTAGAACAGAGAATGTTGGCATCTATAAGTCACCAGTAAATGGTAAAGAATATAATCTCCGCAACTATCTTGACTTTAGACCTGTTAAGACAAATACAGCGACAGATGAAACAAATCCTGCAGGATCTCCAACAGAGAATCCTACTAAGTCATTTGCTTATCAGAACTCAGCAAATGGTTTGAGAATACCTGCACCATCAAGTCAGATTACTTATGACTATACAACATATATGGGTCGTAAAGACTTGTTGGTTGTTGATAAGGATAAGAACTGGCAGATCATTACCGGTATTCCTAGTAACTTCCCAATTACACCAGAGTCAATTCCTGGTACAATGGCCATTGCTGTAATCAACGTTGTGCCATATCCATCACTATCACCTGCATATGCGGCTTCTATTAGTCGTCCTGATCTAGCAACATCATCAAAAAAGATGTCTAATGCTAGATTTACTATGCGTGATATCGGCACATTGAAACAGCGTATTGTCAATCTAGAATACTATACATCATTGTCTATTCTAGAGAAGGCTGCATCCGATCTACTCATTCTAGATGACTCCGGACTTGATAGATTTAAGAATGGTATCTTTACTGATTCGTTCCGTGATCAGTCACTAGCAGCAACATACAACGGTGATAATCATATCTGCGTAGATCCTGACGAAAAGGTTCTTCGCCCACTATACACCATGGATTCTTTCGGTTACGATTATGTTAGCGGTACAAACGTCACAAAGAAAGACGATCTTGTAATGCTAAACTATACCGAAGAGTTGCTTTGGAACCAGTCATGGGTTACCTCTGACAGAAACATTGAACGCCGTGACTGGTTGTTCGTTGGTCAGGTTAGATTGTTCCCTGAGCAAGACGTTTGGGTTGACGTTGCCACTGCTCCTGATGAAGAGATTGATCTCGGCACATGGACACAGAATAACGTTCTAACTAATCGCTCCGTATTGACCAGCACCGAATGGAATGCTTGGAGAAAATACGTTGTTGGTTATCGTGTCTATACAGGCACAGGTTCCAACAGAACACAGCACAACTATGGCAATCTCTATCGCACATATGACGAAGCAAGAGACGTTGCCAACTCACTAAACCCAGCTGGTAACGGTCGTGGTGTTTCTGTTGAGACAGTTTATAACAATATCAGAACTGGTACAGAACATTGGCTATCCGATGTTACAACCAAAGCAGAGAGTGGATATAAGATCATCAATACAGAGGTGATTCCTTATATTCGTCCTCAGGTAATCACCGTTGCTTGTACCTCAATGAAGCCATTCACAAGAGTTTGGACATTCTTTGATAACGAGCCAATGGCTGCTTATACCAGACCAATTACATCAGCACAATACACTGCAATTACTGATGGTGTTGAAAACTCACCAGCCGAGGACTTGCTCGTTCAAGGTGGTCCTGATGAAGGTTCTAATCTTGTTACTGATGCTGATGGTGCATTGTATTTCCAAATGCGTCTATCACCAGAGAAGAAATTCCGTTGTGGTAGCCGTGCGTTGGTTGTTGCTGATACACTCGTTCCTGTCAACGAAGCATCAGTTTCACCACTTGGTGCTTCTGATGATCTATCAACTGGCGGTAGAGCATTCTTCTATGCTTCTGGCACCGCAGTAACAAAACAGAAATCAATCTATTCATCAAGACATGTTGATTACTACGACAAAGAACTAACAGAGACATATTCTTCTAATGCGTTCGAAGATATTGCGGCTCCACCTCCACCTCCACCACAAGGTAAGCATTGTTCCGCATACTCATTCTTGGCGCAAGCACCTAATGGCGAAGAAGGTATGTTCTTAACATCAGTTGATGTGTTCGTATCACGTATCAGAGACAAGGGCATTTGGTTTGAAATTCGTGAGATGTCCACTGGTGGAACTGTTACAAGAAATCAGGTTCCATTCTCAGAAGTATGGTATGAAGATGTTTCAGCTATTCCAATTTCTACAGATGGTAAGACTAATCCTCTAAACGTTCAGTTCAGAGCACCAATCTTCTTGTATCATAACACAATGTATGCTTTTGTTATTCATCCTGTTGATAGTAATCCGGATACATATTTCTGGACTGCTAAACTCGGTCAGGCTGATATCAATGGTAAGGGTCAGTATAACAATCGTCGTAACACTGGTACATTCTTCCAGACAAACAATAACATCAACTGGGATATCATTGCCGACGTTGACTTGACCTGTAAGTTCTATAGAGCAAACTTTGTGATTAATACACAGGGTGAGGCTATTCTTGGTAACAAGCCAGTTGAAAATCTAGTTCTTTCTAGCAGATCAAAGAGCTTTAAACCAAGACAGGGTGATGTGTTCACCACTGGTTCCAAACTAGTTCTTTCATCTAACGGAACCATTCAGACTACAGACATTCTCAAGGGTGTAACATCTCTTGCTAATTCTTCTGTATCTGCTATCAATGGTTCAACTTACTCAATGTCTAACACTGGATATACAGTAGGCGAAACAATTAACGTCTTTGCTGCTAACAATGTCTACCGTGGCATCTCAGCAAACGTTACATCAGTAACATACGGACGTGGTGTTCTAAACTACTATGTCGATGGACCAACAACAAACTCTGCCATCACATACAGTATTGCACAACTAACAAACTCTGATGGTAATTTCTCTGCTAATGATTATATCTTTAGTGCCGCTTCACCAGATTATTATGGTGTAGTTGGTCAGATTAGAAACTATAGATATTCCGCAGTTTCATTTGAACCTGCTACGATGAACTTTAAAGATACCGATCTAACATTTGATATGCGTTCATACTCAAACACAAGTGTAGAAGGTTCTTATGTTTCCATTCAACCATCAGAAACATACTATTATGATGCTGAACAAGCCCTACATTCTAAGAGCAATGAGATTTCCGCTCTTGGTGGTGCTAGATCAAATCAGATTAGAGCAAACTTCCTAACTGGTAAACTTGGTGTGTCACCTGTTCTTGACATGGGCAGAACACATACAATTTATCTCGACAATATCATCAGCGCAAACTCTGGTGGTGAAACCGCATCATCTGGCGGTGAGCTAATAAATAGATACATCTCCAAGACCGTCACACTTGCTGAGGGTCAGGATGCGGAAGATATCAAGGTAGTTCTTACCGCATATCGTCCACCAAATACAGATGTTAAAGTCTGGATCAAGATCCTTCATCGTGAAGACTCAACATTGTTTGATGACGCACCATGGATTGAAATGTCTAGAACATCTGGTGATGTTTACTCTTCACTAGCTATTCGTTCCGACTTTAAGGAATACACATACGGATTTGCTACTGCTAATCTAACAGGTCCAAATGGCGAGGTACAATATACTAATGGTGCTGGTATCAACTTTACTGGTTACAAGTATTTTGCAGTCAAGATTGGTCTTGTTAATACACAGAACAATACCGCTGTCTATCCACGTGTAGGTGACTTGAGAACTATCGCACTACAGATATGAAAAACATACTTTTACTAAATACTCTAGAAAGGGGTATTAATATGAGAAAGTATGGATTTGTTTATATTTGGTACGATAGAAAACACAGAAGATTTTATATAGGTTGCCGATGGGGAAACGAAGATGATGGATATATTTGTAGCTCTCCGTGGATGAAACAAGCGTATAAACACAGACCTCGAGACTTTAAAAGAAGAATTTTGTCGAAAGTTTATACAAACAAAAAGAGTCTTCTAGAGGAAGAATATAAATGGTTAAAACTCATAAGAGATGATGAATTGGGTAACCGATATTATAATTTACACAATCACCATTTTAACCACTGGTCTGCTAACCAATCTAGTAGATTAACCGTAGGTCAAAAGATCAGTAAGAGTCACAACAGACCCGAGACAAACAAAAGATTAAGTGATTCTAAAGTTGGCGATAACAATCCAATGAAAAGACAAGAAGTTGTTAATAAAAGATTGGAAACGTGGAAAAAAGGAAATCACGTTCCTTGGAATAAAGGAATCAAAACTGGTCCAAATCCAGAACATAGTCAAAGAATGAAGGGTAGAGTTGCTGCGAATAAAGGTGTGACTAGAGATGATGATTACAAAAAGCAAATGTCGGAGTTTAATAAAGCAAGAGTGTGGTATGTAAATAGAGAAACGAACAAATGTATTCATATTCTCGCAAATGATCCTGTTCCTGATGGATATGTTAGAGGTAGAAGTAAAAGGATTAAGCGTTGATGGAAATTGAATTTGATTTACAGAATGATTTTAGAGATCTACACGAATATGATTTTGGCAATGGACCAGTACCAGCACATCAACACTCTCGTGGTGGTGGCTGGATAGCAGATACAGCTACGGTAGATGATACCTGTTTTGTTGGTCCATATGCTAGAGTTTTTGATAATGCTTACGTGACTGGAAATGCTATCATAAATGATGGTGCTAGTGTATTTTGTAATGCCTCTGTATCTAATCATACCAAAGTCTATGGCGATGCTATGATATACGACAATGCATCGATTAGAGATCATGCTAGAGTAAGTGGATTCAGTAAAGTGTTTGGTAATGCAAGAGTTATGGACAATGCACAAGTCTATGAGAGTGCAGAAATCTATGATAATGCTATTGTCTGTAACAATGCTGAGGTATATGATAATGGTAAAGTATTTGG
>SXGT01371848.1_pt1 | contig 12823 bp, 7 predicted proteins | sample 3176221 | NCBI WGS metagenome assembly SXGT01 (sample SAMN11356862, study PRJNA531348) | freshwater metagenome | isolation source: freshwater sample F1-120 | place: China: Fuxian Lake, Yuxi | collected 2017-12-25
CTGGCTGAGGTACGGGTTCGAGACCTCGGACTTCTCCGCCAGCTGTCGCAGGGACATCTGTGCCTGGCGTCGCTGCTCGCGCAGGTAGTCGCCGAGGGTCTCGACGGCTCCTCCCACGTGCAGCTTGGCCATGTCTCCAGTGTGCTTGCAAATGCAAGCATCTGCAAGCAGAGTTGCATGCGAGCCGTCTCACACGTCCCGACGAGCCGCTCAGGGCTCGACGAGACCCAGCTGCCGGCCCCGCAGCACGGCACTGTGGTGGTCACGGACGCCCAGCTTCGCGTACAGCGAGACACGCTGCTTCTTCACGGTGTTCACCGAGACCGACAACGCGCGCGCCACGGCGGCGACGGACCCGTGCCGCGCCGACTGGCGCAGCACCTCGAGCTCGCGAGGCGTCAGGACCACCACGCGGTCGCGCGCGACCTGGCGCGAGCCGAGCAGACGGAGGGCCTCGGTCGAGACGGGCGGCGGGTCGGCCAGCTCGTGGAGCGCCGACAGGTCCTCGCCGGGGATCGTGGCGTAGGCGCTGGCCATGCCTGTCCGCTCGATGACGGCGTGCGCGGAGCGCAGGGCGCGTCGCGCCTCGTCCACCCGGCCGCACCGTAGCGCCGCTGCGGCGTGCAACAGCAGGAGACCACCCCGCTCGCGGCCCGGCGTGTCGGGGGCGCGCGAGGCCGCCTCCGCGACGGCTCGGCTCCGGGTCTCACGACCGGCGAGCAGCTGCAGCTTCGCGTCGGCCGTCGCGAAGCGGCCCCGGGGGTACGGACTCGACTCGAGCTCGGCCATCGCGCGCGTCAGCTCACCCGCCTCGATGTGCAGCTGGAGCGTGCAGCGCTGGAGCAGCACACCGATCTCGACGGGTACCAGGTGGCGCTGCCCACGTCGCGCGAGGGCGTCGTAGAGCCACAGGACCTTCGCAGCAGGGTCGCCGAAGAGGGTCGCGTAGCGGGTGAGGACGAGTGCTGCCCACGGCCACAGCTCTTCCGTGACGGCGACGCTGCGAAGTGCCTCGAGCTGCTCCTCCGCACCGGCGCGGTCCAGCGCGTCGAGCGCGACCATGGCCCGGGCCACCCGCGTCGGCAGCAGGGCCCACTCGCCGAGCCAGTCCGCCGGCACCGGGCACCGCGCGGCGACGTCCAACCATCGTCGCGCGTCGCGGCTCGAGGCCAGCAGCGTCGCGGCCAGCGCCGCCTGCCCGGCGGCAGCGAGCGACTGCGCGCGGGAGTCGGCCCGCTCCGCACCGAGGCCGTAGGAGAACTCCGAGGAGACGATCACGCCGCTCAGGTCGCCGCGCACCAGCTGCGTGCGTCCGTGGTGCAGCTCCAGCCAGGCGCGCGCACTCTGCGACGCGCTGCCCCGAGCGCCGTCGCGCGCGGAACGCGCCTCGTACCAGCGGGCCACGTCGAGCGCACCGTCCACGTCACCGTCGTGACGCCGGGCCACCATGGCCGCTGCGACCACGACCGCCAGGTCGTCCGGGTGCGCGACGTCGAGGGCCCGCGCTCCCACGGCTCGCCCCGCCCGGACGTACCGCCGCGCCACGGCCTCCCCGTCCGCGGGCGCCAGCCCGCGTCCGACCACCGTGCCCGCGACTCCCAGGGCCGGCATCCGCGTCGTGACCTCCACCGGGAGACGGCCGAAGGCCCGGCTCGCGGCCTCCGGGTGTCCTGCCACGAGCTCGAGTCCGCGCGAGGCCCACAGGTGCCGCAGCGTGGACCAGTCCTCGGAGCGTCGCGCCTGCACCACGAGCCGGCCCAGGTCGACGGTCCGGTCCAGCGTGAGGTCGTCATCGAGCGACCGACCGACCAGCTCACGCAGGGCAGTGGGGACACCGCGACCCTCGAGGGCGAGTCGCACCACCTCGGGCACGGACCAGCACCCTCCGCCGGACGCGCCCGGACGTCGCACCAGCGTCCCCCGCTGCGAGAGCCGCCTGACCACGTCGAACCAACGCACCTCCGACCTGCCGAGACCGCGCAGCAGCGCCTCGAGGAGCGGGGCGTCGACCTGCCGCACGAGCGAGAGTGCCGCGAGCACGTCGCGGTCGCTCGACGGGGCGAGCAGCTCGCGGTCGAGACAGCCGGTCACGTAGTCGACGGCATGGTCCAGCACGTAACGCTCGCCGTCGGACGGTGCGTCGAGCGCGAGCTGGGCAGGCACGATCCACCCGCCGACGTCGCGGTGCAGGCGCTCCAGCGTCCGTGCGCCGAGCTCGTGACCCCAGGAGCGCACCAGCTCCGCCAGCTCGTCGGGGGTCGCCGCCAGCTGGTCGCCGGTCAGCAGGAGCACCTCGAGGCCCCGGCCCGCTGCCTGCACCGCCCACCGGCTACGCGACCCACCGACCAGGACGAGGTGGAGGTTCGGCGTGAGCGCCAGGGCGTCGACCAGCGGACCGAGCTGCGACTCCCACTCATCAGCGCCGTCGACGACGACGATGCAGCGCCGGCCCGACGCGCCCAGTGCCCGGGCGATCCTCGAGGCCGGGCCTCCACCGTCGTCGCTCGGGTGGATCGCCCCGAGCTGGCTCGCCAGGACGCCCGCCACGCACGCCACGAGGTCGACGTCAGGACTGACCGGCTCCCGGCCGATCCACAGGGTCAGGGCTCCGTCCGCCCTCTGCTGCTCGCACCACGAGACGAGCAGGGTCGTGGCTCCACATCCAGGCGGACCGTCGAGCAGGGTCACCGGCGCGAGCCGGTCCAGCCGGCGCAGCAGACGCGTCCGGTGGACGGTGCGGAGCGGCAACCGCGGGACGAGCAGCACGGGGAAGGGCAACGATGGATACGTCGTCACCCCGCCCTCCGATCCCCCTCGTCCCTGCCATCGAGTCAACCGCAGGACGCACCTCCAGCACCATCGGTCAGGTGACCGATTCGAGGGCGACTGCTGTCGTTCGGACCAGTCCGAGCAGGTGCGCCCGGAGCCGCAGGCATCACGTCGATCCCGACGCTCCGGCGCCGTCCGCGGTCTGTGCTCGGGACCGGCCCGTCGCTAGACCAGGCCGGTGCGCGCCGCCTCCCGCACGGCCTGCATCCGGTTGGCCACGTCGAGCTTGCCGAGGACGCGCTCCACATGCGTCTTCACCGTGCTGTACGACAGGTGCAGCTCCGCGGCGATCTCGCGGTTGGTCGCCCCGGTCGCCATCGCCCGCAGCACGTCGAGCTCCCGCTCGGTCAACCCCGTATCACCCGCCAGCACGAAGGAGACGACCTCCTCCTCCAGCACCGAACGCGCCTGCTCCACGGCCGCGAGCGCGGCGTCGTCGAGATCACCCGTGACGACCACGCGCAGCGCCCCCACCACGCGACCACCATGGACGAAGACGCACGACACGGCGTGACGTTCCTCGGGCCCATCCAGGTCCGGACCCCGCACCGACCTCACCCGCGAGGACTGCTCCCGACCCCGCCACGACCCACCCGCCGTCCTGACGTCCTCCTGCACGAGGGCCCGACCAGGCTGCTCCCCGTAGCCGAACACCGGGACCTCCGGGCCGTCGGGACGACGCCTGATCGTCAGCAGCGCCGACGTCAGGCGGACACCGGCCTGCAGGTCGAGCAACGCCTCCACCACTCGCGACCGCGCGGTCAAGGCGTTCGTCGGAGCCTCCAGCCCCCGAGCACCACGCCGCACCTGCGCGACGACGGGCCCGGGGACCACCGGGCCCACGGCTCGCTCCTTCGTCGTGCGCACCCCTACGACCGCGGGTTCACGCGGTCGCGGCCTCGTCCTCGCGGCGTCGACGGGCGGCCAGCACCGACCCGACGGCCGGGAGTCCGAGGCCCAGGGGCACCGCTCCTCTGGCGACCTCGCAGTTCCACGGTGATCCCTCCACGACGATCTCGGCGGACCAGGCGGGCCGCGCACCCAGTCTTCGACGAGACGCGTCACGCTGCCAAGGACGGACCCGCCAGGTCAGCACGTCTTGACCCGACCGCAGCACGTTCTGACGCCTGGTTGCCATCAAGACTCTCCGCTGGAACGATCCACCCGGGGAAGGGGGCCCTCCATGGAGATGGGTGACGCGGCGGCAGCACGGTGCGACGACTTCGGGTGGCACCCACGATGCCGGATCGACACGACCCTCGTGGCCGAGATCCAGCAGCACCGGCGGTTCGGCCTCGGACACGCCTGGTCACGGTCCGCCGGCTACGCCCTCACCGCCGACCCGAGACGGATCTACCTCGTGCTGACGATGGAAGGCGGCTTCGAGTTCACCGTCGACGGCACGCCCGTCCGCACCGATCCCGGCAGTCTCGTCCTCTTCGACGGCGAGATCCCCACCACCGCTCGGACGCTGCGAGACACGGCCCGGTTCGTCTGGTACCTCGAGCCGACCTTCCTGCACCCCGACCGCTCACCGTTCACCTACGCCGAGCCCATCGAGGCGACCGGCACCTCGATGCAGCTGCTGATCAACATGACCAATGCCCTCATCGGCGTCCCGAACCCGCGCACCGGTGAGGCGCAGCGGCGCCTCGCGCTCTCCTTCGAGTACCTCCTCGCTGCTGCACTGCACGAAGCGGGATCCGAGCGGGACCGCATGGCCGAGCATCGCGACGGCCTCTTCATGGCCGCCCTCGGAGCACTCGAGGCGCACTTCCGGGACCCCGCCTTCAACGTCAGCCGACTGGCTCGGGAGATCTCGACCAGCGTCCGCCACCTGCACACCGTCTTCCGGACCATGGGGACGACCCCGCGCCGCGAGATCGAACGTCGCCGAGTCAGCGAGTTCACCACGCTGGCCGCGGCTGCCCCAGCGAATATCGCCGAGCTGGCAGCCCGCTCCGGCTTCACTTCTCCCCGCCAGCTCAGCCGCGCCCTCGACAGGCAGCCGACCCCCCTCCCGCCCGGCTGAGCGCAGGCGTCGTGCCCGGCGAGGTACCGGCGCGGCCCGTGCTCGGGACCGGTCCGTGGCTAGACCAGTCCGGCGCGTACCGCCTCGCGCACGGCCTGGATCCGGTTGGCGGCCTCGAGCTTGTCCAGGACGCGCTCCACATGGGTCTTCACCGTGCTGTGCGACAGGTGCAGCTCCGCGGCGATCTCGCGGTTGGTCGCCCCGGTCGCCATGGCGCGCAGCACGTCGAGCTCCCGCTCGGTCAACCCCGCATCACCGGCGAGCACGAAGGAGACCACCTCCTCCTCCAGCACCGACCGCGCCCGTTCGACACCGGCAAGCGCCTCGTCGTCCAGGTCGCCCGTGACGACCACGCGCAGCGCCCCCATCGCCCGGCCGCCATGGGTGAAGACGCACGACACCGCGTGACGCTCCTGCGACCGGCCCGACGCAGCGTCTCCCCCCTGCTCCTCCGGGACCCGACCGGAGTGCTCGCCGTAGGCGAAGACCGGCAGCTCCGGCCCTTCGGGACGCCGCCGGATCGTGAGCAGCGCCGACGTCAACGGGACGGCCGCCTGCAGGTCGAGCAACGCCTCCACCACCCGCGACCGGGCCGTGAACACGTTCGTGGCGTCCTGCCCATAGGCTGCCCGCGGCACCTGGCCGGGGCCGATCTCGTGGACAGCCGGTACCCGCGCGCGGGGGTGCTCGTGGCCTTCCATCCCTGACCTTCCCCCCCTCGACGCTCCCGGGTCCGGACCGCACCGGCCACGGTGGTCCGGACCCGGGAGCACGAGGGAGCGGACGGCGGCCTCGGAACCGCCGCCCGCTCCTCGTCTCGTGCACCTCAGGACCGAGGGGTCACTCGGTCGCGGCCTCCTCCTCGCGGCGTCGGCGGGCGACCAGGGCCGACCCGATGGCCAGGAGTGCGAGGCCCAGGGGCACCGCTCCCATGGCGACACCGGCGCCGGTGCTCGGCAGCAGTCCGCCACCACCGTCGATCGGGTTGGTGGTGCACAAGTCGTCACCCGGCTCGCACGACTCCGGCGGGGTCTCCCCGGTCCGGGTCAGGAAGTTGTCGAGCCGGTGGTCGCCCTGCTGACCGTACGGCTTGACCTGCAGCGCGTACGTGACCCTGACGACCTGGCCAGGAGCCAGCTCGCCCGTGATCGCCAGGTCCGAGCCGTCGCGCCGGACCGTGAGCGCCTCGTCGCTGGACGTCGGCCCGGAGACCAGCGTCGCGTCGTCGAGGGCCTTGGCCATGTGGTCGGTCTGGGAGACCTTCACGGGCCCCTGGCCGACGCTGCGGAACGTCAGCGTGTAGGTCAGACGCTGACCGTCCTTGACGGTCGAGCCGTCCGCCGGGTCGACGGTCTTCTTGACCTCCAGGTCACCGACGAGGTTGAACGTGCAGGTCGGGTCGTCCTTCTCGCACGTCTTCGGCGGGGTCGTGTCGAACAGGAAGTTGGCGAGCTTCTTGTCACCCAGCTTCCCCGAGGGCTTGACCTTCACGCGGTACGTGATGGTCGCGCTCTCGCCGGCCGAGAGGCTGCCGGTGATCGCGTAGCGCGTCCCTTGCAGCTCAGAGACCTTCAGCGCGGCGCTGGACGGCTTCGGCTCGCTGACGACATCGGCGTCGTCGAGCACCTGCTCCAGGTCGTCGAAGCTCTTGACGGGCGCGTTGCCCTTGCCGACGTTGACGAACGTCAGCGTGTAGGTGAGCGTCTCGCCCGGCTGCACGGTCGTGCCGCTGGAGGGACTGACGCTCTTGCGCTTCTCGATCTGACCGACGGTGGTGCTCGTGCAGAGCGGGTCCCCCTCGGCGCACGTCGTCGGCGGGGGCGGCGTGCCCTCGACGAGGAAGTTGTCGAGCTGGTCGTCTCCACGCTCGCCGTCGGGCTTCACCGTCACGGTGTAGGTGACCGTGACGGTGTCACCAGCGGCAACCGTCCCGTCGACGTCGAACTTCTGGTCCGCGATCGGCGAGACCGTCAGGTCGCTGCCGTCCTGCGCCGTCGGACCGCTGGTGACGTCGCCGTCGTCGAGCACCTTCTCCAGGTAGTCGGTGTAGTCGACGTCGGCTGCGGCCTTGCCGTCGTTGTCGAACGTCAGCGTGTAGGTGAGCTTCTGTCCGGCCTTCACGGTGCTGCCGTCCTGCGGGTCGACGGACTTCGTGACCTCCAGGTCGGCACCCGGGATGGTCACCCTGTCGCAGGGCAGGTCCGTGGCCGGATCGACCCCGTCGACGGCAGGGTTGCACTTCGGCGTGGGACCGGGCGTCGTGTCGCTGCCGAAGGCGACGTTGGCGAGGTCGTGGTCGCCGTCCTTGCGGGCGTCGTAGGTGACCTGGTACGTGAGGGTCACCGACTCACCGGCCGCAAGAGCGCCCTTCCAGCTGATCCGCGGCTCGCTGTAGGTGGGCTGCGCACCGCGGTCGGCGGTGATGGTGCCCTCGTCGAGCGTCGCGTCGTCGAGCACCTCCGTCAGGTCGTCGGTGACGTAGGCCGGCTTGCTCTGCGTGTACGCCCCCGGGCCCTCGTTCGTCGCCACCACGGTGTAGGTGACCGTGCCGCCGTTCTTCGGGAGCTCGGTCTGGTCCGCGCTCTTCTCGATGACGAGCTTCGGCAGCGGCGTGCTCGTCTCGTCGCACGCGCGTCCCGTGGCGGGGTCGACGTTGTCGACGCACTCCTCGGGCGGACCCGGGTTGCAGTCCGGGTCGCGGGTGTCACAGGACTCCCACGCCACGTTCTCGACGGAGCGGTCGCCCTCGCCGGTCAACGTGACCGAGTAGGTGATGGTCACGGAGTCGTCGACCTTCAGCGGACCGGACCAGCGCAGGCGGGGCTCGTCGTAGGTCGGACGGCTGCCGGTGCTCGCGGTGGCGTCCTCGTTGTAGGTGGCGTCGTCGATGACGTTCGTGAGGTCGTCGGCCACGATCGCCGGGTCGGCGTTCGTGTAGTCGGCGTCGCCCACGTTGGTGGCGCGGATCGTGTAGGTGACGGTGTCGCCCACGCGGGTGCCGCTGGTGGCGTCGGAGGTCTTCTCGATCTGCAGCTTCGCCTCGCTGTAGAACTCGACCGACGCGCAGTTCGGCAGGTCCATGCCCACGACGTCGGAGAAGTTCGCCGCACAGTTGCGGTACGTGACCGGGCTGGGCTCGTTGCCGGACGGTGACTTCGACGTGACGTCGACCGTGACCGTGCAGGACTGCGCACCCTCGGCCAGCACGCCGTCGGTGATCTCCACCGTCCCGGTGCCGGGGGTCGCGGTGCGGGTGGCCTGGCAGGTGCCGCCGAGGTTCGGGTCGTCCGCGACGACCAGCCCGTCGGGCAGGTTGTCGGTGAACGCCCAGCCGTTCTTCGCGCCCAGCTCGTTGGTGTTCGTGACCGTCAGCGTCAGCGTCGAGACGCCGTTGACCGGGACACGCTGCGGCGAGAACGACTTGTCGAGCTGCGGCGTGACGTCGAGGACGCGGATGTTGTCGTACGCGCCGTCGTTGCCGCCCCCGTTGCCGTTCTCGTTGCGCATCACGATGCCGAGCGTCGTGCCACGCAGCAGACGGTTGCTGTCGGCCACGAAACGGCCGACGCGGACCTGGAACGGGGTGCCGCTTTGGGTGACGGAGTCGATCACTCGCGCGCGACTGTCGGTGCAGGGGTCGATGGCGGAGTCGGAGACCGGGACCTCGGCCCCGGCGTCGTTCTTCAGGTAGAAGCGCAGCTCAGGGTGCGAGGCGAAGCAGTTCTCGGCACCCGCGTCGACCGAGAAGGTGACGAAGCGGTTGGCCGCGGGAAGCTGGATCGGCGTCCGCGTCTCGAACTGCACCTCGTTGTCACCCGTGCTCCCCGACGTGTAGGAGGCCGCCGCACCGTTCTGGTTGGCGGCCGCCGAGCCCTGGTCGTTGAACAGGCCGATGGCGCGAGGGATGGCCGTGAGGTTGTCGTACGCACCGGCTCCGTTCTGTCCGCCGTTGGGCCCGTTGCAGTCGGTCGTCCCTGCTCGCGGGCTCCCCTGGTCGATGATGAAGCCGTTGCAGGTGAGACGCGACGCCCAGTACGGGTCCGCCGTGTACCGGGTGCCGCTCGTGCCGACGTAGTCGGTCAGGAGCACGTTGCTGTTGTTCGGCGCGTTCTCGAAGTCCTCCGTGAACAGCACGCGCGGGGCGCCAGGCACCCCGGGGTTCCCCGGCGCCGCTGACGCCGAGGGTGCGGTCGTGACCATGGTGGCCACGACCATCCCGACGACGAGGGCGAGGACCGAGAGGAGGCACTCGCCCACGAGGAGGCGGTGACGCAGACGTCCGGGACGTCGGGAGGGCGGTGGAGCCCCGAGGCTGGACCGATTCACGAGAAGATCTCCTTGTGCCGCCGGGAGGGCCCGACGCGAGGGCGTCCTCGGCAGAGGGCGCGGATGGGATGTGCGAGCACCACCTTCGGCGCCGGAGTTCCCCTACCCGTCGGTAGAGACGGTTTTTGGTCCGCGAATTGGTCCGTCCCTGGCCCGCCCCTGGTCCGAGCCGGCGCAGCCCCGAGCGCCCCGTCCGAGTACGGGGTGCTCCGCGGTTCCGGCGGTGCCGTGACGCCGACCGTCAGAGGACGGGGCGCACCTCGCCGACGGGGCGACCACCGCCGAGGACGACCGGACGCTCGCGCAGCAGGTCGGCGTCGACCCCCGCCAGCTCGAGCGCGCGGTGCAGCACCACGAACAGCGGACGCTCGCCGCCGTCCTCGATCTTCACGGCAAGGGCGGACCCGTCGGCGAGCCCGGCGACGACCACGCTCTCGGCGCCGGACTTCACGAGCGAGCCCGGGACGGCGCGCGCGAGGGCGAGGTCGGGGCGTCGCGTGCCGCTGACCTGCTCGGGGTGCTCGACCATCGCGTCGACCACCCGACGCTCGGCGCTGCCAGGAGCCGCGAGCATGAGCCGCCCGATCCCGCGGGCCAGCCGCTCGAGCGACGTCGCCAGCAGGGGCGCGCCGCAGCCGTCGACGCCGACCACGTCGGGCGGCCCGACGAGCTCGGTGAACGTGGCGGTGATCGCCCGCTGAACCGGGTGGTCGGGGTCGAGGTAGTCGTGGGTGGACCAGCCGCGCTGGACGCAGGTCAGCAGCATCGCCGCGTGCTTGCCCGAGCAGTCCATCCGGATCGGCAGCCGGCCCTCGCCGGCGCGCAGCACGGCGGCGTGCTCGTGCGGGTCGATCGGGTACGACGGCGGCGTCTGCAGCGCCGACTCGTCGAGGTCGCCGCGCGCGAGGATCTCGCGCACGCCCTCGAGGTGGAAGCGCTCGCCGGAGTGGCTCGCCGCGGCCAGGGCCAGCAGTCGCGGCTCGAGGTCGAGACCCTCCCGCACGAGACCGGCGGCCTGGAACGGCTTGTTCGTCGACCGGGGCAACATGACCGTGCCCGGTTCGCCGATCGACCACACCGTCTGGCCGTCCGGGTCGACGCGCACGGCCGTGCCCCGATGACGGCTCTCCACGAGCCCTGACCGCACGACCTCGGCGACGACGTCCATCGCCCCAGCCTAGGTCCACCCGGCGGCGCCGAAGCGCCCCGGGACGGCGCTGCGCGCCGCTAGACTCGCCGCGTCATCACGGTGACGTGCCGCCCCTGCCGACCGACGATCGCGAGCCCCCACGATGAGCCCCCGACGATGATCACCGCACCCTCGGACCTCGACGACCTGCACGTCATCATCCCGGCAGGTGGCGCCGGCACCCGGCTGTGGCCGCTGTCGCGTGCCGGCCGCCCGAAGTTCCTGCTCGACCTGACCGGCTCGGGCCGCACCCTGCTCCAGCAGACGTGGGACCGCGTGACGAAGCTCGTCCCGCCCGAGCGGGTGCACGTCGTGACCGGGCCACGGCACGCCGACGCCGTGCGGGCCCAGCTGCCCGAGCTGACGAGCGTGTTCGTCGAGCCGTCGCCGCGCGACTCGATGCCGGCCATCGGGCTCGCCACCGCCGTCGTGCTCGCCCGGCACCCCGACGCCGTCGTCGCGTCGTTCGCCGCCGACCACGTCATCACCGGCGAGGACCGCTTCGCCGACGCCGTCGCTCAGGCCGTCAGGACCGCGCGCACGGGCGCCGTGACCACCATCGGGATCTCGCCCCGCTCCCCCTCCACCGCGTTCGGGTACGTCGAGTCGGGCGCGCCGCTGGCCGTCGACGGCGCGCCGAGCGCGCGGACGGTCGTGCGCTTCGTCGAGAAGCCCGACGAGGAGACCGCGCGCGCCTACCTGCGGGCCGGCACCTTCAGCTGGAACGCGGGCATGTTCGTCACCCGCGCCGACGTCCTCCTCGACCACCTCGCCCGGCTCCAGCCGACGCTGCACGCGGGCCTGCAGCGCATCGCCGCAGCCTGGGACGGGCTGGATGCGCAGACCGAGCTCGAGACCGTATGGCCCTCGCTGACCCGCATCGCCATCGACCACGCAGTCGCCGAGCCGGTGTCGCTCACCGGCGGCATCGCGACCGTGCCCGGCCGCTTCGGCTGGGACGACATCGGCGACTTCGCCGCCCTCCACGAGCTGGGCGTCAGCGGCGACACCGGCGTCGTGTGGGTCGACGCGGACGGCCTCGTCCGCACCACGGGTGGCGTCACCGTCGCCGTCGTCGGCATCCCCGGCGCCGTCGTCGTGCAGACCGACGACGCCCTCCTCGTCACCACCGTCGAGCACGCGCAGCGCGTCAAGGAGGTCCCCGCCGCCCTCGCCGCCTCGGGGCGCACCGACCTGGTCTGACGTTTCGTCGGGCAGCTCGTCTCGTCCTGCGGGCGCGCTGCCGCCGGGGGCGTCTTCGCTCGCTGGTGCGCTACCGCGGGGGGTCGGCTTGCCGGTGCGCTGCCTCGGCTGACGCTGGGGATGGTCTCCGAAAGGGCCTCGACCGGGCGGCTGGCGACGGCCCTGGGCTGGGGTCTCGGGCTGTGGGTTGGTGCTGGGGTGGACGCAGGCTTCTGCGTTCGTGTGCGGGAGGGCAAGGACTCTGCGTTGCCTACGGGATCCCGTCGCGAACGCAGAAGCGTTCGGGCTCGGGCGCGTGGATGAAGAATCTTGGGTGCACTTTGCGTTGGGGTGACGAACAATTCTCCCTTCTCGTGGCACGGTCCACGAGAAGGGAGCATCGTTGCCGCGTCTGGCCCCGTCGGAGGTGGATCTACCACCTGTAGAGCGCTCAGAAGGTGGCAGATCCACCGATGGGACACGCAAACGAAGAACCTTGGCCCGAGAACGCAGAAACAAAGAATCGTGCGTCCCAGGGGCGGGCCCAGACCGGACCCCGAGACCCGGAGCCGACCCCTGACCTGCTGCCGCTCGAGGCTCTTTCGGAGACCACCCCCAGCGAAGGCCGCGGCAGCGCAGCAGCAAGATCACGACTACCCGCGGCAGCGCAGCAGCAAGATCACGACCCCCGCAGCAGCGCAGCAGCAAGATCACGACCCCCGCAGCCAGCGCACCAGCAGGACGAGACCCCCAGCCCGTCAGACGAGGTCGGTGAGCTCGGTGGGCGGGAGGTCGGGGGCGGGGGTGTAGGCCTGCGCGACCTCGCCGGTGCCGACGGCGTGCAGGACACCGTCGGACTCGTCGGCGAACACCGCCTCGCCGCGGGCGAGGTGCTCGCGCTCGCCGGCCTCGTTCACCACCTCCACCTCGCCGCCCAGGCAGACGACGATGCGACGGCCGTCGTCGGGGAGGCGGGCGCCGTCGGGCTCGGCCGAGGAGCACTGCGTCACCGAGAGGGCGAACTCGTGCAGGCCGGGGCTGTAGACGTCGGTGGAGAACCCGAACTGGTCGGCGTCGACGCGCGCCAGCCGCGACATGCCGCGGTCGAGGCAGCGGACGAGGCCCTGCGGGTCGAGGTGCTTGCCGGTGAGTCCGCCGCGCAGCACGTTGTCGGAGGACACCATGACCTCGACGCACAGGCCGCTGAGGTGGGCGTGGATGATGCCGGCGCCGAGGTAGGCGGCCTCGCCGGGCTGCAGCGTCAA
>SXGT01066771.1_pt1 | contig 12822 bp, 11 predicted proteins | sample 3176221 | NCBI WGS metagenome assembly SXGT01 (sample SAMN11356862, study PRJNA531348) | freshwater metagenome | isolation source: freshwater sample F1-120 | place: China: Fuxian Lake, Yuxi | collected 2017-12-25
CCAATGCCGATCGGTTAGGCGCGATCCAGCGCAAGAGAAGGGGTGCCCCCACTCGCCGCGCTGCGCGCGTCGGTCTCCCCCAAATCGCGCGCTACGCGCGCTCAAGAGCTGTCCAACAATTTGCCCGGGGCTGCCCTTCGTTGACGTTGACGTTGACGTGAGCGTTGACGTTGACGGCGACGGCGACGGCGACGGACTGGCGAGCTGGATGTGCGCTTCGAAGGCGTTTCCTCGCAAATGAACCGGGAGACTCTGCGAGAGACGATTCTCCCGTTCACTGCCCCCTCTCCCTTCAGGGAGAGGGGGACGGGGGGTGAGGTCTGCGCGGGCGCCCCACCGCCTCCACGGAACCTCTTCGCGCGCGAAGCGCGACGGGTGGGGGCACCCTCGCTCGAACGAATGCCTCATCCGAACGGCATTGGGGCTAGTTCGGGTTGCGACGGACGAGAGGCCCCGTCGCGCTCAGAGATCCTTGCAGCAGCGCACGCCGACCTGGTTGCCCTCGTAGATCTCCCCGTGGCCGAGCGTCGCGGCGCGGCAGGTGTTCTTGCCGGGCAGCCACCAGGCGCCTTTCATGCTCGAGCGCTGGGGGGGCTTGCCCTCGTCGAGGGTGCTCCACTCCTCGATGTTGCCGCTCATCCCGTGCACCCCGAAGGGGCTCAGGCAGCGCGGGTACTCGGTGATGGGGGCCCGAAGATCGGCGAGGCCTCCGCCCGGCTTCCCCAGGTTGTTGCGATCGATGTTGCACGCCGTGGCGTCGCGCTTGAAGCCGTACGGGTAGGGTCGCATCGCTTCGCCCTCGCACGCGAACTGCCACTCGCTCTCCAGGCAGAGGCGCTTGCCGAGCTTGCGGCAGACGTCGCCCGCGCTCGTCCAGGACTGGTGCGCGAGCGGGAGCGTCTCCCCCGGCGCCACGTACTCCTCGCGGTCGATGCAGAAGGCCTTGTCCTGGCGCGGGCCGACGCACTCGGCGGGCTCCTTGTACTCGCCACAGCGGTAGTCGCGGTACGGGCCGGGCGGGTCGAGCCACACCTTGCAGTCGTGCCTGACCTTGGTGCAGTAGCTCCCGCGGACGGGCACCATGTCCCCTGGGCACCCGGCCGATCGCGGCGATCCGTCCGGGGGCGACGCGTCCGCGACGCGCTCCACGCTCGACGCGTCGGGCCGTGGCGCTTCCTTTCGCGGGGACGCGACCGCGTCGACCAGGTCGTTCGACGTGGCCTGGCTCGCGACGGGGGAGCCCTCCTGCACGCGCCGCGTCGTGCATCCTGCCACGAGCGCGAGGAGGACCAGCGCGCGCGCGTTCCCGACGTCCACGAAGGAAACGTGCATCTTCCCCGAGTTCCCGTCCAGCTCTGCTCGCATGATCAGCGTCCGTGCGAATCGGGCTTCTCGCCCTGGACCGGGCCTGATAGGGCGGGCCCCCGATGCAGCGGAGCCTCACCCTCGTGGCACTCCTCTCGACGGGCGCGCTCTCGGGCGCGTGCGGGACGGTGTCCGCGGAGATCGTCCCCGAGCCGCCCCTCCCGCCGGCCGTCGAGTCGCGCGTGGACAACCTGGCGAGTCCCGCCTGCCCGCCGGAGATGGTGCTCGTCGAGGGCCGATACTGCCCCGACGTGGAGCAGCCCTGCAAGCGCTGGATGGACCCGAAGGGGCGCTACGAGCACTTCCGCTGCGCCGAGTACGGCGAGAGCGTCTGCCGCTCCGCGCGGAAGGCGATGCGGTTCTGCATCGATCGCACCGAGCACGCCGCGCCGGGCGACGCGCTGCCGCGGAACTTCGTCTCGTTCGCCGATGGCCAGGAGATCTGCCGGGCCGTGGGCAAGCGACTCTGCAAGGAGAGCGAGTGGCAGTTCGCGTGCGAGGGCGAGGACATGCTCCCGTACCCGTATGGCCATCGTCGGGACGCGACCGCCTGCAACACGGACGTCACGGAGAACCTCGGCCGCATCGGTCGCCTCGTCGATCACCGCACCGCACCCGGAGAGAAGGCGGCGTGCAGGAGCCCCTTCGGCGTCATGGACCTCGCGGGTAACCTCGAGGAGTGGGTCGAGGCCGACGATCCCGCGAGGACGGGCGCGCGCGAGGTGATGAAGGGGTCGTGGTGGATCCCCAGCCGGCACGCCTGCCGCAGCTTCCAGATCGGCCACGGTGCGCGCTACGGGGGCGGCGAGACGGGCGTGCGCTGCTGCAAGGGCCTCTGACGGTCACGATCCGTCACCGAACGCGATGCCGTCGGGGTAGACGCCGACGGGCCACCTCCGCCGGGTGGCGAGCGTGACGGGATCGATCTCCAGGACCGCGCCCGGCCCCTCGTGGTCGCCCTCGCACACGACATACGCGCGCCCGTCGCGTGCCACCCTCGCCGCGTGAGGTCGACCGCACTCCCTTGGTGTGTAAGATACACGTATTGTGATCCGGCGAGCGGCGAGGTCCACCCGCGCGAGCCCGTCCGGCGCCTGCAGCGGCACGAGCGCCGCGCTCTCCCCCGCGAACGCCGGCATGTACGCGCGTGCACCGAGCGGGACGCCCGCGCCCGCGACGAAGGCGCGTCGGGCCAGATCGAACACCAGGAGATCCTTCGACTCCAGGTTCGCGACGAGCACGCGGTCCCCGGCGGGCGGGAGCGCGACGGAGTACGGGCCGTAGTGCGGGACGCCCGGCACCCCCTGCGCGATCCCCAGCGGGTAACGCGACGTCGGCAGGGACGGCTGGGAGAGGTCGACCACGGCGAGCTCGTCCGAGCCGTGGCACGCGACCACCAGCGTGCGGTCGTCGGGGGTGGTCGCCATGCCGTGCGGGGCGACGCAGAGCGGTCGCTCTCCCACGAGCGCGAGCGTCCGGGCGTCGAAGACGAGCAGGCGCGCGAACATCGTCGCCGGGCTGCCCCCGCCGCGCGCCGCGACGGTCATGGCCCGCTTCATGTCGAAGTGGCTGACGAGCACGCGTGTGCCGTCGTGGGTGAGGATGACCTCACCCGGGTTCTCGTCGACCTCGACCGCACGCTCGAGCGACAGGTCCGGCAGTGCGAACGCGGCGAGCTTGCCACGGTCCTCCCCGCTGCCGTGTCCGGCGTGCCGGTTCTTGGGCTTGCCCGGATCGGGCGGGAACCCCAGCGCAACGAACACGCGTCCCGCGGAGCTCCCCGCCCCGCGCAGCACGGCGAGGTGGTGCGGCGCCTCGTGCCTCGCCGGATCCAGATCGACGGGCACGGCGACGACCCGCTCGTCGTCGCGGTCGATGACCGAGATGGTGTCGGAGCCGTTGTCCGTGACGAACGCGGCGCGCTCCACGGGAATCTGGACGTGGACGCGCGGTCGCTCCTTCCGGCACCTGTCACACCCGGCGCAGGCGGCCAGCGCCACGAGCGTGATAAGGAGGACCCGGATGCACAGGCTCGCCCTCGTCCTCACCCTGCTCGTGCTCTCGTGCTTCGCCATGCCCGCGCGCGCGAACGGGAGGTTCCCGCGCGCCCAGGCGATACTATCTCCGCCGGGGGGCGACGGGTCGACCGTCTACCTCCGCGCGACGTTCGGCCTGCTGCGATCGGGCGACGGCGGCAGGTCGTGGCGCTGGACGTGCGAGGAGGCGATGGGCTTCTCCGGGACGTGGGATCCGCCCGTGGCCCTCGGGCGTGGCGGCGCCGTATGGGTGGGCCTCGAGAACGGGCTCCGTCGAGGCGTGGACGGGTGCGCGTTCGCGGACGTGCCCGAGCTTGCCGGCCAGACGGTCCGGGACCTCACGACGGAGCCGTCGGGCGATGCGGTCGCCGTCGTCACGAGCGCGGAGCGGCAGTTCACGTACGTGTGGCGCGAGGACGCCGCCATGTCCGGGCGGCCCGGCGACGACGCGGGCAGGGCGGGCAAGATGCGCCGCCTCGGTACGGGCCTCGATGGCGTGATCGCGCTCACGCTCGAGATCGCCCCCTCGAAGCCGTCGCGGGTGTACCTCACGGCGCAGTCGATCCACGTCCCCGATGCTCGGCTCTTCCGGTCGGACGACGGCGGCACGACGATGAAGGAGCTGAAGGTGCCCGTGCCCTCGGAGCCGGGGGAGGAGCCAGGTCGTCTCTTCGTGTCGGCCGTCGATCCGAAGGACGCGGATCGGGTGATCTTCCGTCGCCTCACGAACAGGGCGAGCGAGATCGTCCTGTCCACCGACGGTGGCGCGACGCTGAAGACCGTGCTCCGCATGGAGAGCGCCTTCTTCGGGTTCTCGGCCGCCCCGGACGGCGTGACCTACTACACGGGATCGGGCGTGCCGCGGGACGGCCTCTTCGTCTCGCGCGATCGAGGCACGAGCTGGCAGCTCCTCTCGAAGGTGGGCGTGCTGTGCCTGCTGGCGACGCGCAAGGCGATCCTCGCGTGCAACAACACGGGGCCTGGCGAGCTCCTCTCGACCTCGGTCGACGGAGGCAAGACCTTCGCGACGATCTCGCGGCTCGCGGACGTCGAGCCCATCGCCTGCCCGAAGTGCGAGAGGCCCTGGCCGGCCGTGCGTGCCGTCCTGCGCCCCGATCCGGGGGACGCAGGGCCACCCGCCGTCGAGCCCGTTCAGCCGCCCGTGGAGGCCGGTGCTGCGACGTCGTCCGTCCACTCCGCGCCCGCGCCCGCCAGACGACGCGGATGCGGATGCGTCCTGTCGGACGGTCGCGTGAGCGCGCCGTGGGGGCTCGGGATCTTGCTGGTGGGGGCGATCGCCCGCAGAACGCAGGATCGCCGACGATCCAGGTGAGCAAGAATGGACCCCGCACGCCGAAACAGGGGTATCGGAAGCTTTCACCCCTACGCGCGGGCGACCCATCCGGATCCCGGAAGATCCTCGCGAGCTATCCTACATCTGCGGACATGAAGCCTCCCTCTGCCGTCGTGGCGTCGCGCTTGCAGTTGGAGACGCACATGCGACATTTCGTGCTCCCCGCGGTGGTCGTCCTCGGAGCTTGCTTCGCCGTCGCGTGCGGTGACGCCAGCACCAACACGGCGGGATTCTACAGACAGGGCCGGTCGGGCGACGTGCCGCCGGGCGATCAGGGGACGGGGGGGGCCGGCGGGGCGAGCGGCTCCACCGCCGGGTCGAGCTCGGGCGCATCGAGCTCCTCGGGCTCGACGGGCACGCCGGGGCCGACGGGCGGAACGACGGATCCGAAGACGTTCGAGATCCTGCTCGACAAGTCGAGCGTCTCGGGTGACGTCAACGCGAAGCACGAGGTCCAGGTGACCGTCTCGCCGAAGAGCGGCTTCACGGGATCGGTGACGCTCGCCGCGACGGGCCTCCCCGCGGACGCGATCGCCACATGGGACAAGCCGACCGTGGACGTCGGCGCGGGCGCGGCCACGGCGCGCCTCACCATCGACACGAAGTCGACCAGTCCGGTCGGCGCGGCCACGCTCAAGATCACGGGGACGGCCGGCGCCACGACCGCGTCGTCCAACGTGTCGGTCACGATCAACCCGACGATGACGTTCACGTTCCGCATGAACGCCACGGGCGCGAACTACATGGAGGACATCCAGGGCCGCGCGATCCCACCGGGCACGTACAACATCGCCGCTGGGTCCGCGAACACGCTCACCGTCAAGGTCACGAACAAGGACGGCACCGGCCACATCGTCCACGGACCAGGCGGCAACTTCCCGCACGGCAACGTCGGCGCGCCGATCCCCTCCGGCGGCACCGACCCTGTGGGGCGCACCGTCGCGAAGGGATCGCCCATCCAGTTCTATGCCCACGACCTCAACAACACCGGCAACATGACCCGGGTCCAGTTCCAGTAGTCACTCCCAGCGAATCGCGACGACGCTGAGGTCGATGTTCCCGGAGGGGGATCGCACCGTGGCGACGTCACCCACCTCCTTCTTCATGAGCGCGGCCCCGAGCGGCGAGCGCCAGCTTATGCGGCCCGTCGCGAGGTCGATCTCGTCCTCCCCGACGATCTGGTAGGTCTTCTGGACGCCCTCGTCGTCCTCGACGTCCACGGTCGCTCCGAAGAACACACGCGATCGCGCGCCCTCGGGCCGCTCACCGGGATCGATCACCGTGAGCGACTCGAGCCGCTTCACGAGGTAGTGGATGCGGCGATCGTACTCACGCAGCTTCTTCTTGCCGTAGATGTACTCCGCGTTCTCGCTGCGATCTCCCTGCGCGGCGGCCTCGGCCACCTCGGCCACGATCTTCGGCCGCTTGCGGGCCCGGAGCTCGTGCAGCTCCGCCTGGAGGGCCTTCGCGCCGCGCCGGGTGATGTAGACGGCCACGGCAAGGGTCTAGCGCATTTCGCCCCCGCCTGGCGGGAGCCTCGATTTCTGGGCCAAGTCGAGGAGGATTCGGTATCTTCGGCGGCGAAAGAGAAGGAACCATGGACATTCGTCGCCTTTCCATCACCGGGCTCGTCGTCCTCGGGATCGCGTGGTCCGCCGCGTGCGCGGCGAAGAAGCCGCCGCCGCCGATCGAGCCCGTGACCGAGGAGTCGGCCGACGCCGGCCCCGAGGAGGCCGAGGCCGCGCCTGCGCCGAAGCCGCTCTACGAACGGCTCGGCAAGAAGGAGGGGATCGCGAAGGTCGTCGACACGTTCGTCAAGAACGTGCAGCCCGATCCGCGCTTGAAGGGTCCTGCCTCCTTCAAGGGCCTGAAGGGCGAAAAGCTCGAGAAGTTCAAGACCAACATGGTCGACTTCCTCTGCAAGGAGACGGGCGGCGACTGCATGTACGGCGGCAAGTCGATGAAGGACTTGCACAAGAACATGAAGATCACCGACGCCATGTGGGATGCGGTGGTCGAGGACCTCAAGCTCGCCCTCACGGAGAACAAGGTGTCGGAGGACGATCAGAAGGAGCTCCTCGAGAAGCTCGGTCCGCTGAAGGGAGACATCGTCGACCCGAAGACCGTGAAGAAGAAGTGAAGGACGCGCTCGACGCCATCCTGCAGGCCGATCAAGCGCGCTACCTCGAGGCCATCGAGCCGCCGCGGGCCGATCTGCTCGCCCGGATGGAGGCGCGCGCGGCCGCGAATCGCATGCCGATATCGGATCCGGAGGTCGCGTCGTTTCTCGCCACCCTCGTCCGCGCCCAGCGGCCCACCGCGATGGTCGAGATCGGCACCAACATCGGCTACGGCGCGATCGTCATGGCCGAGGCCGCGGGGCCGAGCGCGCGGGTGCGCACGGTGGAGGTGCGCGCCGAGACCGCGGACATCGCGCGCGCCTACATCGCCGAGGCGGGCCTCACCTCGCGCATCGAGGTCGTGACGATGGAGGCGATCGCGTTCCTCGACGCGCTCGCCGACCCCGTGGACCTCGCGTACATCGACTGCGTCAAGGAGGATTACCCCGCGTACCTCGACCGCCTGATCCCGCGCATGCGAAAGGGATCGGTCGTCGTGGCCGACAACGCCCTGTGGAAGGGCCTCGTGGCGAGGGACGACGTCCCCGCCGACGAGCGGGCCCGCGTCGAGGCGCTGCGCGAGTTCAACCGGCGCATCGTCTCGCCGCCGTTCCGTGGGGTGATCCTGCCCCTCGGGGATGGCGTGGCGTTCGGCACGCTCCTCTAGCAGGACGGGCCGAGGGGCCCCGCCGCGCCCCGGGGAGCGCGAGCCTATTCTCCGGGTGGGGGGGGGGCGGCGTCGTCCTGGCCGCGTGGCCTTGTGGCCTCTGCTTCAGGCTCGGCGATCGGCTTCTTGAAGCCGCACTTCTTGTCGGCGCACCCGAGCATCGGCTTCGCCTTGGTGCCGGCGAAGACGAGGAACTTCGCGCCGCAGTCCGGGCAGGGCTCGTTCACCGGCCGCTGCCAGAGCTTGAAGTCGCACTTGATCGTCTCGTGGTTGTAGTTCGAGCACCCGAAGAAGGGCCTGCCGCCCTTCTTCTTCGACTTGATCTCGATGAGGTCTCCGCCGCACTTCGGGCACGGGACGCCGAGCGGTACGGGGCGCGCGTTCTTGCACGCGGGGTAGCCGGTGCACGACAGGAACTCGCCGAAGCGCCCGCTGCGGATCGCCATGGGCTTGCCGCACTTGTCGCACGCGATGCCCGTCTCCCGCGGGGGGGGCGCGCCGTTGCCGTCGGCGCCGAGGTCGCGGGTGTTCTTGCATTTCGGGTAGTTCGAGCAGCCGAGGAAGTAGCCGTTCTTGCTCCAGCGCTTGCTGAGCTCTCCGCGCTCCAGCGCCGCGAGCTTGGGATCTTCGGCGCCAGGGCCGCACCTGTCGCAGGCCTCGCCGGTCGGCACGGGCTCCGGGTTCCAGCGCTTGCCCTTCTGGATGCCGGCGAGCTGCCTCTGGAACTTCTCGTAGAAACGCCCGAGGAGCACGGTGCGCTCCTCCTTGCCTGCCTCGACCTCGTCGAGCTCCTCCTCCATGCTCGACGTGAACGCCGGATCCATGAAGTCGAGGTGGCTCGACACCAGCCCGTCGACCACGAGCTTGCCGAGCAGGGTCGGCTTGAAGCGCGCGTCGAGCTTCTCGACGTAGTCGCGGGCCTGCACCTTGCTGATGATCTCGGCGTACGTGCTCGGTCGACCGATGCCGCGCTCCTCGAGCTCCCGCACCAGCGAGCCCTCGTTGTACCGCGGCGGCGGCTGCGTGAACTTCTGGTCGGTGATCACGCCAGGAGGCGTGACGAGGGCGAGGGCGCCCCGCTCGGGGAGCTCGGGGAGGGCCTGCTCGTCGTCCTTCGCGTCGGCGGAGACGGGCCCCGCGTCCAGCCCCGTGGCCACCCGCGCGTCGTCCTCCTCGCCCGCGAGCGATCCCTTGGTCGAGGTGCCATACACCTCGAGCCAGCCGGCGAACTTGAGCACGCGGCCACCCGCGCGGAGCCCGTAGGTCGGACGTCCCTCTCCGCGCGTCTCGATCTCGACCGACGTCTGATCGTAGACGGCCTCCGTCATCTGGCTCGCGAGATAGCGCTCCCAGATGAGCCGGTACACCTTGTACTGCTCGTCCTTGAGGTGGCTCTTCACGAGGGACGGCGGGAGCTCGAGCGACGTCGGGCGGATCGCCTCGTGCGCGTCCTGCGCGCTCTTCTTCGACTTGAAGACGTTGGGCTGCGCGGGCACGTGCGCCGCGCCGTACGTCGCGACGACGTGATCGCGCGTCGCGGCCTGGAAGTCGGGCGAGATGCGGACCGAGTCGGTGCGCATGTACGTGATGAGGCCGACGGCACCGCCGTCCTTGCCGAGATCGATCCCTTCGTAGAGCCCCTGCGCGACCTGCATCGTCCGCTTGGCGCCGAAGCCGAGGCGGTTCACGGCGTCCTGCTGGAGTTTGCTGGTCGTGTACGGCGGTGGCGCCTTGCGGCGGCGCTCCGATCGGGTGACCTTCGAGACGACGTAGGTCACGGCCTCGAGATCCTCGCGAATCGAAGCGGCCGTCGCGCCGTCCCTCACCTCGAGCTTCTTGCCGTCCTTCTGCGCGAGCCGCGCAAAGAAGGCGCTCGGCTTCGGCCCCCCCGCTGTGAGCTGCGCGCCGATGTTCCAGTACTCCTCCGGCTTGAACGCCTCGATCTCCCGCTCGCGGTCGACGATGAGCCTGAGCGCGACCGACTGCACGCGCCCTGCCGAGAGGCCGAAGGCGAGCTTGGACCAGACCAGCTTCGACACGTCGTACCCGACGATGCGATCGAGGACACGACGCGCGCGCTGCGCGTCGTAGAGGTGCCGGTCGAGGCGCCGCGGGTTCTTCACGCCCGACTCGACGGCGGCCTTGGTGATCTCGTGGAACTCGACGCGGTTCGCCTTGGACGGATCCTTCGTGAGCTCCTCGGCGAGATGCCACGCGATCGCCTCTCCCTCGCGATCCGGGTCGGTCGCGAGGAGTACGTCCGTCGCGCCCTTCGCCGCGCCCTTGAGCTCGGCGAGGACCTTCTCCTTGCCGGGCACGATCTCGTACGTCTCCTGGAAGCCGTTCGCGATGTCGATGCCCAGCTTCTTCGGAAGGTCCTTCACGTGGCCCTTCGACGCCAGCACGTCGTACCCGCCACCGAGGTACTTCTTGATGGTGCGGGCCTTCGCAGGCGATTCGACGACGACGAGGATCTTCCCCATGGTTTTGCGACACCCCAGCGGTATTATTGAATAATATCAACCAGTTAAGAAAGAACAGCGAGCCGAAACCACCCTGGAGGACCTTCTACTACTACGTTGCCCAACGAGAGCGTCAAGAGCTCGTTGGATGTAAGGTGAAGTAGGATATCACTTCTTTCCGCAATGTTTTCAAGGTGCTGAGGGTCGGTCGTGAGGACCGCAAGAATCGTCCGGGCCCTCTCGGAGAGGGCGGGCTCGGGGACTCGCGGCGCGGTCGGCCGCTGCGGCGGCGGATCGTGCGAGGTCATCGGGAGCCGCTGCTGGTCGGGCAGCATACTCGTGAGCAGCTCGGGAACGCCCACGACAGGACGCGCGGCGCCGCGCAGCACGAGCGCGGTTCCGCCCTCGAAGCCGGGGAGCCATGGAGGTGCGGTGACCGCCCACACGGGGCGCCCGAGCTTCGTGGCCGCCGCGGCCGTGCCGAGCGCGCCCGACCGATGGCTCGCCTGGACGACGACGACCTCGTCGGCGAGCGCCGCGAGGACGCGGTTCCGCTCCAGGAACGTCGGCGTCCATGGCTTCGTCCCCGGCGCGAAGGGCCAGATCACCGCGCAGCCAAGGCTCGCCTCGATCTCGGCGAAGAGCCCTTCGTGTTCCTTCGGATAGCATCCGTCCGGCCCGCTCGGCGCGACGACCCACGTGGGTCCGCCCGCCGCGAGCGCGCCGCGGTGCGCGGCCTCGTCGACGCCGCGCGCGCCGCCAGAGAGGACCACGCCTCCGCCTCGGGTCACTTCGGCCGCAAGCTCGCGCGCGAGATCGCGCGCCTTCGCCGCGGCGTCACGGGCGCCTACGATGGCGATCCGTCGCGCCCGGGTCTCGATGTCTCCCGAGATCGTGAGCTCCCCGGGCGGTCGCGACAGGCGAAGGAGGCGCTCCGGGTAGCGTGCGTGGCCAAGGCGGATCGTGACGCGCATGGACCGCTGGTCGGCCCAGGCTCCGTACCGTTGCGTCCGGCCCTGCCGCTCCTGCTACTTGTTCTTCGAGAGCGCCTGGACGGCGAACGCCCCAGCGCCCTTCTTCGCGAAGATGTCCACCTTGTAGGCCACCGCGAACGGGATGAACGGGCACATCGGCTGCGGCGCTTTCCCGAGAACGGCCGTGTTGTCGTTCATGCCGTCCTGGCCCGCGAGCAACGTGAAGAACGGAGGCGCGAGGAGGTTGAGATCGAGATCCTTGATCTGACCCGAGGGCGAGAAGCCGACGATCGTGTAGCACTTGCCCGGCATGAGGGTCATGAGGAACTGGCTGTGGCCCCCCTCCTGAAGCGTCCCCTTCGCCATCTGACCCTCGGGCGCCATGCCGGGCGCGTGCTTGGCGATCGCCGCGCGCAGCCCCGTCTCCGCGGGATCTCCCAGGCCTCCGTTCTGCATCATCGCCGAGCCGGCCGCGGCCGCCGCCGCGATGAGGGCCGCGACCTGGTTGGGGTCGGTCGTGTAGACGCTACCGAGCGGCGGCGCGCTCGCGCTCGCGCTCGCGGGTGCCCCGGCGACGGTGGAGGAGGATGCGGAGGGTGACGCGCCCGACGAAGGTTGCGCCGAACCCGCGCCGACGGAAGCGCTGACGCCGAGCGCGGCGCTCTCCGCGGGCTTCTTGCTTCCGCACGCGACGGGCAGCGCCCCGAGTGCGATGGTGATACCGAGGAGAAGCTGGGCGCGCCGGAGCATCAGCCTTGCCGCACGAACACGAAGGGGATTTGCACGACCTTGACCTCGCCAGGAGCTGGAAACGACCAGTTACGGAGCTGGTTCTCGATGCAACGTGCGGCCACAGGATCGTCGCCGGCGGCGCTCACGTTCTGCACCGATCCGTTCGGCGCGATCGTCAGCGTCGCGGTGACCTTGGTGCTCTGCGCGGAGCTCGCGCCGCCCTTGTCCAGGCACGTCCGCTTCACGCCGGCCTTGCGCTGGTTCACGACGGCCTCGATCGTGCGCTGATCGAAGCTGCCCGGCGTGGGGTTCGTGCCGGAGGCGCCACCGCCAGCGAGCGTGGGCCCGCTCGCGCCGCCGAGGTCGGGCAGCCTCGCGGCGCCGTGGCCCGTGTTCGCTGGGGCGACGGGGCCTGTCGCGCGCGCGGTGGATGGCGCCTTGGCGACGGGGGTCGCCGTGGCCAGCGGCTCCGCGGTGGTCGTGGGCGGCACGTCGTCCGCCGTGCTGGCCGTCGGCGCGTGGATGATCCGCTCGACGATGACCTCCTGCTTCCTCCCGAGCTCCGGGAAGAAGAACGCGAGCGCTGCGACGATACCGAAGCACCCCACGAAGATCGCGACGAGGATGAACCACCACGGCGGCCCCTTCTTCGGCACGCCTTCCGGATCCTGGTCGACCGAGACGCGACCCGCGTCCATGGACATCATCGCAGGCGCGTGGGTGGCGGACAGTGCGGACGCTGGGTGGGGCGAGGGTGCCGTCGGGACGGCGAACGCGTCCGACGCAAAGGGGGACGCCGCGCCGACGGGAGGCAACGACGCCTGCGTCGGGGGAGGCGTGAAGACGGGCGCGGGGAGCGGCGCGCCGAGCGGACTCCCGGGTGCTCCGAACGTCCCCGGCGCGGGCGTGCCGAGCGGACTCCCCTGCGTGAGCATGTTCGGGTGGACCACCGGCGCCGGCGCGAGCGCGACGGTGTGCTCCGGGTAGGGCTCGGACTCCGGCGAGATCTCGAGACGCTTCGCCGCGGCAGCGCCGTGCGCGCGCGTGATGGGCACGACGTTGCTCTGGACGGCGGCGGGCGCGAGCGGCTGCCCGCGCGGCGCGGACACGCC
>SXGT01126386.1_pt1 | contig 12822 bp, 9 predicted proteins | sample 3176221 | NCBI WGS metagenome assembly SXGT01 (sample SAMN11356862, study PRJNA531348) | freshwater metagenome | isolation source: freshwater sample F1-120 | place: China: Fuxian Lake, Yuxi | collected 2017-12-25
GTGGGCGATAATGGCGATATTGCGAAGTTTCTCGATCATGAGGGAACGGGCCTGAGGATGAATGGCAAAACCGGGCATTATACCGGCGTAATATGACGAGACCTAATCGACCGCGCTCAAGCACGGCAAAAGCGCTTGATCTCAAACCATTAAAACCCGCCCGGTACGAAGGGCTTGAGACGCTGCGTGTTCAGCCCTGGTGTGCTTTTAAGTCGCCGGCAGATTGGCTAAGATAATCCGGGCTTGCAGGGACTACCTGCCCGCTCGTCAACATCCACCACTGAATAGCTTGGGATTCAAATCACCATGAAATCACTTTTTAACCCAATGGTTTTTCTTTTTCTGTGCCTCACGATCACGGGTTGCAACACCTGGAGTGGGCTTGGCAGGGACATGCAAAAAGTAGGTCAAAAAGTTGAGCAGCAGGGCGACAAGGTGAACCACTAGGCATCATTGGAGTTTCGGAATTATCTGACGGGAATCAAGGGAGCGCCCCGGGTCGTCTTTATGACGGGAGCCTCGCGGCCTGATCTGTTCAGATCGCGCCATCGTCTTCAACCATATTGGTGGCGAGGAGACCGGCAAAGGCACAGAGGAAGCCATTAACAACCAGCCAGAACGGCATGGTTGCCAGTCCCGCAAACTTTGCCCCCGTAAGAATGGCCCAGATCATGGCCATGAGGGCTGTCAGGATGGTGCCGATAACTCCAACAATACCCCCATGTACAAAGCCATGATGATCGGCCTTCCTTGCCGCCACAAAGCCTGACACCAGACAAGTCGCCAGTCCGAGCGCTTGATTCACGGCGTACAGCACGCCTTGATTTCCGCTTTCTGCCGCTTCCTTGCCGATCAACAGCGGCAGCAACGAAATGTGGAGGACATAGATGCCCAAAAAAATAGCGATACCCCAGAGCAGGGCCTTGCCGTTGATCTCCATGGTGTTTTCTCCCAACTGAAATGATTGAATCGATTGCGCCGTTGTGGCGTCTGTCCGGGCGTTTAGACGATAGTCTGCCGAAAAATTCCAAAACAACTCATGCTCACCGAATGAACAGCACGACCTCGGGCCGGGGCAAGGATGGTGACCCGCCAACTTTGCACGAAGCGTGCGAAGCCTGCCCCACACAGCGATTCAATAATCGCCTTGATTGGACCCGGGGCATGACTTGACGGAAAATGCCGCCCTGCTCGCGACGACTTCGTGACCAATTATTGGAGATGAAGCGCGGTTCCAGCTTGCTCCAGACCTCCTTCACGCCAACAAGATCTCACTCATGAAACAACTGGTTTCCCGGCTGGCCCGGACTAGCGCCCGGCATCCCTGGCTTGTTCTAACCGTCACGCTGATCCTTTCTGTATTTGCCATTCAGGCGGCCTCGCGCCTCCCGGTTTATACCTCGCGGCAAGCATTGCTGCCACAAGACACGGAAGTCGCCTGGCGGTTTAATCGCTTTCTGGAGAAGTTCGGGGCGGCGTCGGACCTTGTCGTCACCCTTGAAAACGCCCCTCGCGCCGATTTAGAAGCCTATGCCACGGAGTTGGCCAGCCGGCTCAAAAAAGAACCGGAGATCGATCAGGCCACCGAACGCCTCGACTCGCGGTTTTTCATTGAGCACGCTTATTTATTGATGCCGCAGTCCCAACTCGCGGGACTGAACACTCTTCTGGAAAATACCGGGGTGGCGGAGCCTGCCACACTGGAGTCGCTTCTGCAAAACGCGCAGGGCCTATTGGCTATGCCGGCATCAATGAGTGATGTCGACCTGACTCAGGCCAATACAGGGCTGAAAGTCATGCGGGCAGCGCTCGGCGAATGGCAGCGCTGGATCAATAGTGAGTCGGTCACTGATCACATTGACTGGAGTGGAATACTGACCAGCGTGGGTGCCGGGCCATTGGGGGATGGCTACTTTGCTTCGCATGATGGAAAGATGTTGTTTCTGTTTGTTCATGCGAGCAGCCATTCGGAAGATTTCAAGGTGCTGCAACCCTTCAACGAACGGGTGACATCGGTTGCCGAGAGACTTTCGGGCGAGTATCGGGCTGGTGGACGGGTGGCTCCAGGTGTTGTGCTGACAGGACTCCCTGCCATCGAGTACGAGGAATACATCGACATCGAAAAGGACATCAAACTGGTGATCTGGACCGCTGCCGGTTTGATTGCTGCGCTTATCTTTCTGGTGGTACGGAGTGTCCGGTGGGCGCTGGCGATTTTTATCCCCATGGGGCTCGGTGCGCTATGGAGCCTGGCCCTGGCTCTAGGAACGGTGGGCCACCTGACCATTATCACGTCCAGCTTTCTGGCAATTCTGTTTGGGCTCGGTGCCGACTACGGCATTTTCACCACTTCGCAAATCGCCGAGGCACGGCGTTCCGGCAAACCGTTGATCGAGGCGATTGCCGATGGGATTGGCAAATCTTTCCATGCGGTAATGACTGCGGGGGGGGCATCGCTACTGATTTTCGGGGCCTTGGCCACTGTGGATTTCCCTGGTTTTTCTGAACTTGGTCTGGTGGCGGCGGGTGGGGTTCTGCTTATCCTGATCAGCACCTGGTTCGTGCAGCCGGCCATCTATGCGCTGTTGCCGCCGAAATTAAAGCCAGCGAAAGCTACACCAAACCAGAAAACAGTCCACGCGAAAGGGACGTTCCCGAGACCCCTTGACATTTTACTGGTGCTACTGGCGGTCGGCACCGCCCTGGCTGGCTTGCATGCTGGCACCCGTATTGCCTTTGATTACGACGTGTTATCTCTCTTGCCTGTCAATTCCAAAGCGGCACAATATCAGCGGCGGATGGTCAAGGAGACCGATTTTCAATCGGAAGTCGTCATCTTCACCGCCGGCACATTGGACGAAATCCGCAGAATCACCGATGAAGCCGGTCAGCTGAAATCCATCGCTAAAGTACAGTCGATCACCAACCTGTTTCCGGCGGATGCGGAGGCACGACTGAATTTGGCGAGGCAGATCGGCCAGCAGGCGGCCAGTCCGACGCTGAATCGATCGCTCGACGCGCTGGATCGTGCCGGGTTAACGGCTTCCGCCTATCAGTCGCTGCTCAAACTAATCGAGCAAGCCCTAGAGCGCGTCGATGAGGCCCAGGAGCAGGCTTTTTCCGCCGGACATACCGATTTGGTCCAGGGATTGGAAGAGGTTCGATTGCAGCTAGAGGCCTTATCAAGTGCCGCCAAAACCGATCCGGTAAAAACGCATTCTCGGACGGGCGCTTTCCTGCATGCGCTGGCCGGGGAAGCGCATCAAGCTATCGGCTTGATGCAAGGCTGGCGAGAGGCGGCACCGCTCCTCCCCGCCAACTTGCCAGACACCTTGCGTGATCGTTTTGTGGCCCCGGATGGGACGCTGGCGGCCTACGCCTTCCCGGCCAAAAGCGTTTACGATCCAGAGAATCTTGAGCAGCTTGTCAAGGAGGTCTACAGCGTGTCGCCCGAAGCCACGGGATTTCCGACGACGCATCTCGCCTTCACCAAGGCCGTGGTCGATAGCTTCACTCAGGGCACGTTACTTGCCGCCGGTCTTTGCCTCATCTGGTTGTTACTAGTACTGCAAAATATCCGTGGATTCATTCTTGCGTCACTGCCACTGATCATCGGTGGCGGCTGGATGCTGGGGCTGATGGCTATCAGCGGGCTCCGTTACAATTATGCCAATATCATTGCGCTGCCCCTGGTGATTGCCTTGGCGGTAGATTATGGCGTTTGGTACAGTCATCGCTGGATTGAGCTCAAAAACCACAGCCCTTGGGCGGTTACGCGGGATGCCGGGAAAGTCATTGCACTCGCTGCCGGGACCGAGTTAGCCGGGCTGGGTGCAATTACTCTGGCCAGCTACCGTGGCGTAGCAGGACTGGGCATAGACATTACCCTTGGGCTGCTATCCTGCCTGGTGGCAACCCTTCTGATAGCGCCGGCCATAGGCCAACTCATCGATTCAAAGAGGACATCGTGAACTTCAAAAAGCGTCTCAATACCCGCGTCGTTGCCAGCCTGATTGTCCTTGCGTTCTCTGCGCCGACCTTCTCGACTCCGGCCCCTATTGTCGTCTGCTATCCCGGTGGTCCGGTCAGTGAGGCCGAAGCTAATTCCGCCATGGGTGCCATGCTGCGTGTGGTGGAGCGCGTAGGCGAATGGCCTCAAAACAGTTTTACGAGTTATTTCACGGCACAAGTCGATGAGTGCCGAAACCTGCTCAATAACAAAAAACCGGCATTTGCCATTACCTCGCTGGGTTTATTCCTTGAGCAGCGGGATGCCCATCATCTGATCCCCGTAGTACAGCCTCGCATGAAAGGGGCGACGTCAGAACGCTACCGGCTAATGGTACAGAAAGATAAATACAGCCACCTCGACAGTCTGAAGGGCAAGTCGATTGGGGGCACGGTTTTCGAGGAGCCAGATTTTCTCAAGAACATCGTTTTTGAGGGGAAGGTGGATCCGTCCGGATACTTCAATCTACAACCTTCCCGGCAGGCCATCCGTGCATTACGCTCACTGGATAAAGGCGAACTGGATGCTGTACTGCTGAACGGTCAGCAGTTTGCCGCCCTGGAGTCACTACAACTTAAAACACCGCTAGCGGCAGCATTCACTTCAGCTGACATACCGCTGATGGGGCTTGTAGCCAACAGTCAAGCAAGCAAACCCGAGGAGCGAGCACGACTTGCCAAGGCGCTTCAAGGCATGTGCTCTGACACTGACGGCAAAAAGCTTTGTGACCTGTTTGGCATTGAGGCCTTTGTGCCGGCCAACTCATCGGCTATCGACGCCATGATTAAACTCTGGCAACACGGAAAGTAAAACGGTGCGACATTCGATTGTCTTGATGGTCCTTTCGGCCGGTCTGGCCCTGAACGGTTGTACCAGCCTCACCGAGAACGTCGTTCGGTTCAAGGGTCTGTCAGATTGCGAACCGGCTAAAACGCTGCTGGCTCAGCCACAAAACCTGGGGCCTGCCAGCTCAACCCACGCGCTGCAATGCGCCATGACCGCTGTTCGGGAGTCCAGCGATCCGGTTTTGCTTAAGTCCTCGTTTCCTGCCCGACTTGCCCTGCATCTCGCCGAGCGCAGCGACCCGCCGCAGAAGGAAGCGCTGGCCAATGAAGGTGTGACACGGGCCGAAAGGGCTCTAGCCATTGGCGGCAATCACGATGGTGCCGTTCATTACTATTTGGCAGCCAACCTTGGTTTGGCCATACATGACCACCCCTTACAGGCCGCCGATAATTTATCCCGGCTAGAGCAGGAATTACAAAAAGCCTTAGCTCTATCGCCAACCATTGATGAGGCGGGGCCGCTCCGCCTGCTGGGTATGCTTTACCTGAAAGCCCCCCCCTGGCCTACGGGCATAGGTGATGGCGACAAGGCTCTGGATCTTCTAAAGAAAGCCACCGTTGATTATCCCAATCACCCGCTAAATCATCTGTTTTATGCCCAGGCACTCTGGGAAATTGACGAGAAGTCATCGTTAGCAAACCAAGAGCTTGCCGTGGGTAGGGAGAAGCTGAAAACGGGTCCATGGGGCTATAACAAAGACATTTGGAATAAGGAATTCAGCGACGTTGCAAGAGAACTGCCGGCCTCTACCGATTGAGACTCTCCGCCCCACCTGTATGCTCGCATCATTTTTTTAATGCCGTGAAACCATCCACTGAACTGAATCAAGAAAAAGTTACCCAGGCTACTCAGCATGCCGTTCGCCATTTACTAAGCCTCCAGAAGCCCAGCGGTGACTGGGAGGGCGAAATGGTCTGGTGCACGATGATTTTGGCTCAGTCCATTATTGTTCGCACCCTCACCAACAGGCCTTACAGCAGAGAAGATCAGCAGGCAATCATCAAGAACTTTGCGGTAGCGCAATCCAGCGAGGGCGCCTGGGGCATGCATTCCGAATCACCGGGATACGTATTCTTCACAACACTGTCCTACGTGGCGCTGCGACTGCTCGGGTTGCCAGCGCATGACCCCATGCTGGTGAAGGCACGAAACTGGCTCCACGCACAACCGGTAGGCGTCAAGGGGATACCCACCTGGGGCAAGTTCTGGTTGGCCATTCTCGGCTTGTATGAGTATCCGGGGCTCAATGCCATTCCACCCGAACTCTTTCTTCTCCCTGAATCTCTTCCCTTTCATCCTAGTCGTTTCTATAGCCACACTCGACTGATTTACCTCGGCATTGCGTTCATCGCCGGTAGCCGTTACCAGGCCGAACTCCCAGAATCATTGCTGAGTGAGTTACGGACTGAACTGTATGACGAACCCTATGAGAGCATCGACTTCCCTTCCCTTCGGCATACGCTTGCACCGGGTGATGTCTACGTACCGATCAGCCCACTGCTACGCCGGATTTATGATGTTCTGGCCCTATTTGAACGCTGGCACGGCAAAAAGCTCAGAAAAAAGGCACTAAAAGCCTGTCTGGAACGAATCATTTATGAACAGCAATCTACGCGCTATCAGGGTATTTCTCCGGTCAATGGTTTACTGAATACCCTGGCTATATTTATCTGCGACCCCAATCATCCTGAACTTGAGCCAAGTCTTGCGGGGGTCGAGGCATGGCGCTGGCAGGATGAATCCGAGGGATTACGCTACGTTGGCGCTCGCTCCAATACCTGGGATACCGGATTTGTCCTCCAGGTGCTCGCCGAGATTAGGGATCCGGCCGCTAACGTCCACAACGCTGTTCACAGCGCACAGGCGTTTCTCGATCACGCCCAGATGACCGAGGAGCTGCCTGACTTCAAGCGGTACTGGCGTGACCCTGCCGTTGGTGGATGGTGCTTTTCCGACGGACAACATCGCTGGCCTGTTAGTGACTGCACCGCAGAAGCGATGAGCGGGTTATTGTCTCTTTATGAGCATCCGGAGTTCGGCAACCTGCCCCGACTGGAGGATACGCGTCTGCGTAAGGCCGCAGAGTTCATCCTGTCACGGCAAAACGCGGATGGCGGGTTTGGAACCTATGAACGTCGTCGCGCCGGTAAACTGCTGGAAATGATTAACCCTTCCGAAATGTTCGGGCAGTGCATGACGGAACTTTCCTATATCGAGTGCACCGCCTCCTCAGTGGCGGCACTGTCCCATTACCGTCGGCATCATTCGGATCTGCCAGACGCAGAAATAGACCGGGCCATTCACAAGGCGATCAAGTTGCTGCGGCAAAGCCAACTGGAAGATGGCTCTTGGCCAGGTTTCTGGGGTATCAACTACACCTACGCGATTTTCCATGTCACGAAGGCATTCCGCATGGCCGGAATACCGCAAGATGATCCGGCACTGGTTAAGGCAGCTGATTGGCTAAAGAGTAAGCAACGTGTGGATGGTGGATGGAGCGAACACTACACCAGTTGCCTTGAAGGCCATTACATTGAACATCCGGTCACCCAGGTGGTAATGACTAGCTGGGCGATACTTGCCTTGCTGGAAATTTTACCCGCTGAAGACGAAGCTACCCGGCACGGCATTTTGTGGCTTTTAAGCCAACAGCAAGCGAATGGCAGCTGGCCAAGGCAGGCGGTGAATGGCGTGTTTTTTGGTGCCGCCATGCTGGACTATCGCCTCTACCACACTTATTTCCCAGTTTGGGTGCTGACGAGGTATAATCGCACCCATACCACGCACTAAGTTGTGATTCTGCTACAGATGTTGCGATAATTGCTTAAGCCTCGTTTGGATAGCTTGCGTAAGCTCAACGGGGCTCTAAAGCAAACCATCACCAAATCAAACAAAAATTCCGTAGCGACGGTCCTCTTGGGATCACGTTACTCCAAGTTAAAAAGTGACGGGGAATTCCAAATTCATGAAGGAAGCACATGCAATGAATCAGATGGACGTTGATGTCCTGATTGCCGGGGGCGGTGTAGCCGGTTCAGCCGCAGCGGCTGCACTTTCCCCTCTCGGTCTGAAGATCCTCATTGTCGAACCCAAAGCCTCACATGGCCGCCGGCTGGCGGGCGAACTTATCCATCCTCCCGGCATTGATGGCCTGAATAAATTGGGCTTGCTGGAGCCGAACTCTGACATCGGCTCCGAAATTCGTGGATTTTCTCTATTCCCTTACGATCCTGATCAGGAACACAAAGCATCGGTAACGCTGCCCTACAGCGAAGTTGAAGGATTGACTCATGGCGGCATGGCGATTGAACATCAATCCCTTAAAGACCACCTGTTAGAAAAAGTTAAAACGTTTCCTGGCGTGAACGTCTGGATGGGTGGCCGGGTCACCGACATCGAAAAAACCGATGAGAGCCGGGACTATTCCACTATCGTCACATCGGATACGGGGACCACTCGCGTGAACGCCCGACTCATCATCGGTGCAGACGGCCCAATGTCCCAAGTGCGCAAAATGACGGGCATCCCCCATGAAACCCACCGCTACTCCGGCATGCTGGGCGTCGAAGTGGATGACACACACCTGCCAGCACCAGGCTACGGCAACATCTTCCTGAATCCTCTCGGCATTTCCTATGCCTATAGCGTAAGCAAAGGTCGCGCAAGGGTCATGTTTGAAATTCTGCGCGGAGACGACTCGAAGGAATCCATTCGCGAACATCTGAAGTTCTTCCCCAGCCCATTCCGTGACGATATTGAAGCGGCAATGGCAGGCGACAAGCTGCTCGCGGCGGCAAACTACCGCATCGTCCCCCAAAGCAATGTCAAGGCCAATATCGCCCTGTTGGGAGACGCACGCGGGTGCTGTCATCCGCTAACCGCCTCGGGGATCACCACCGCCGTTAAGGACGCTTTGAGTCTGCGTGACGCCTTGGTGGAAACTGATTTTGATGTACATGTTGCACTGCGAAAATACGCGATCACCGCAGGTCGAGTTCAACTGACCCGACGCACCCTGTCCGAAGAACTACGCGAAGCTTTTCTTTCGCACACCAACGAAGCAAAATTGCTCAACGAATGCATCTTTGCTTACTGGCGCAACAACCCCAAAGGTCGAGCCCATTCACTCGCGCTGCTGTCCACTTTAGACAGCAGCATTCTGTCAATGGGCACCCAATTCGCGTTGGTCGTCATGCAAGCCTTCAGGCTACTACCCGGCCAGATTAACGAAGGGAAATTTGGTTCTTGGTTCCTTTCCATGCTGAAGCTGGCCTTCAAAAGCCTGAGCATTCCGCAAACGGCGCTTAGGCATTGGCTAAGAGAGCAGCACGCCTTAGCCAAATAATCCGCCACAGTCTTCGCCCTGGATTTTCCGGAAACCCTAAAAAGCCCGCACCTGAATCAGGTGCGGGCTTTTTGTTGCCGGTAACCATCCCCAAGCCATAACAAACTGACAGCATTGAGGGAGCTTATCCGGCACCCAGCTTTGAAGCTATTGCCCCGGCGATAGAGTACGTCTCAGGTTTTTATCTCACTCAACAATCTTGATGGCTTGGGTCGGACAATACTTAGCGGCAGCTCTCGCCTTACCCATCAACTCCTCGCCTGGCGCGGCGTTAAGAATAGTCAGCTGCCCTGCCTCATCGACATGAAACAGCTCAGGTGCCTCGCCCATACAGGCAGCATGGCCCTTACACAATTCCATATCCACCTGAATCGGGTGACGAGTCCCCGCTGAGTGAGTTCCTGGAGCCATCATCCCACTCATTGCCACAGGCTCGGATTTATCCGGACGTTGCCTGAGCCGATAGCGAATTCTGCACGGCGAGGCTGGCTCAACCACCATTTTCGTATAGTCGTCGTGATAGCTTTCAGGGGGACTCACTAATTCAAACTCATACCGGCGCAACAAAATGCAAAAAATGGCCTTGATCTGGAACAGCGCGAACGCATTGCCAGAGCACTTGTGACGCCCACCACCAAAAGCCTGCCAAGCATACAGATTTTTGTCCTCCGCCCGCTCGGGGGAATAACGGTCCGGGTCGAATTGCTCCGGATCGGGAAATAACGTCGCGATACGGTGCGTGATGGCAGGAGCTGCACAGACAAACTTGCCTGCCTTGATGGTGATGTCCTCTACGGTAAAGTCCTGAAGCACCTTACGCATCAGGATGATAAGGGGCGGGTGTAAACGAAGTACCTCCTTAAGTACGCTTTCCAACTTTGGAATTTGCCGCAGCGACTCGAAGGTCACCCCCCCATCCAGGCCAAAAAGAGTATCCAGTTCCTCAACCACCCCCTTCATCCATTTCGGGTGGCGCAACAGTTCGATCAGCACCCAGGCTGTAGTGCCTGAACTGGTGTGGTGGCCGGCAAAGATGGTAGCGATCAACATGCCTGTGATTTCGTGCGGTGTAAGCTTGGTGCCATCCTCGTAAGCTGCGTCAATCAGCGTTTGGAACACATTCGGACTGTCGGAACGCTGCTCTGCCCGCCGCGCCATAATGTCGGTCACTAAACCCTGCAAACGAGCACGTGCCTTGTCTCGTCGGCGAAAAACGGGCAAAGGCAGATTCGGAAAGACATAAGCGATCGGCTTAATGCCCTGCTCCAAATCGTGGTAGATCTCGGCAAATTCCTTATTGAGCTCATGGCGAAACTCCGGGCCCAGAAGGCAATGACTAGAGGTATAAATCGTCAATTCCTTGGTGAACTCCAACAAATCGATTTCACCGGACTCACCCCAGCCGTTAATCAGGTTTTCAACCTCCTCGACAATGAGGTCCGAATAAGTCCTCATGGGCTTGTCCCGGAGCGCTGGCATCAGCATCTGCAATTGCTGGTTCTTTTTTTGGATCGGCGCGTCGAACACTACCCCATGCCCAAAAATGGGCGTCATGATCTTATACGCAGCGCCCTGATCCAGCGTTTCATCCGCTGCTCGATAAAACGCCTCGCTCGCCTTGTCACCCGTCAAGAGCACCATATCCTGGTGAAACATCTTGAACTCAGCCACATCCCCCAGTTTCGCTCGTAACCGCATCATGAATTCATGAGGATTCTTGCCGAAGTCCAGGATATGCCCAACGAGGGGCCAAGCACCAGGCAGAATGGGAGGGAATGATTGAGGGCTGTCTGACTGGTTTGACTTGAGTTCCATGAGGTTTTGGGCTGAAGTGAATGAACGCTGGCCAAAGGATCTGGCATAAAAATTCAAGGGGGAATGATAACGCAAGCGAATTCATGGAGGAGCGCTGCCAGTGCGCGTAACAGAACGTTCAGCAACGGCCTGCTTCAAGCGACTATTTTCGACACCCATAGATTCTTATGTAATGAGAGCCATTGTCATTTGATAAGATAGGGACTTAACGGGATTACCCCAAACAAGACCTCTTTCATCACCATCAATGCACACTCGACTGATTACGACTTGCCTCTGGTTCCTCTTCAGCCTCGGCAGCAGTCTCGCCGGACAGGCAGAAACCCGCACCTACTATCTTGCTGCCGAAGAAGTTCTTTGGGACTACGCACCCAGCTATCCCATTAATCCGATGCACAACGGCGCATTCAGTGAGGCCGAGAAAATCTTCGTCGATGGCAACAAAACCGACAGAATAGGCCGCCAGTACTACAAGGCGCAGTACATTGAATACAGCGACGCCACATTCAGCCACCGCAAAGAGCGCCCACCCGAATGGCAGCATCTCGGCATTCTAGGTCCCGTGATCCGTGCCAGCGTGGGCGACACCATCAAGGTTGTCCTGAAGAACAAGCTGGAATCCTCGCCGGTGACCATTCATCCCCACGGGGTCTTCTATAAAAAGGATAGCGAGGGAACACATTACGAAGATGGTACAGAAGGTAAAGACAAGACGGATGATCTCATCCAGCCCGGCACCAGTTACACCTACACTTGGGAAGTTCCGGAACGTTCTGGCCCAGGGCCCCGAGATCCTAGCTCGATCATATGGCTGTATCACTCACACGCCAATGAGGTGGCAGACAGCAACACCGGCCTCGTCGGCCCCATCATCATTTCTCGCAAGGGCGAGCTACAAAAAAATGGCCACCTCAAAGGGATTGACCGAGAATTCGTTGTCCTTTTCAGCATACTCGACGAAAACAAAAGCCTGCTGCTCGATAAAAACATCCGCACTTTTGCACCGGCCGCCAAGGACCGGCTCGAAGATGAAGTCTTCATAGAAAGCAATCTGAAGCACAGCATGAATGGCTACGTCTACAATAATGCGGGTGGTCTCACCATGACAGAAGGCGAGCACGTCCGCTGGTATCAAGTTGCGCTGGGTACCGAAGTAGACATCCATACGCCGCACTGGCATGGCAATACCCTCACCGAAACGGGGCGAAGGGTCGACGTCTTGAACCTGCTCCCGGCAACCCATGTCACGGTCGATATGACGCCCGACAACCCGGGAACCTGGATGTACCACTGCCATGTCAACGATCATATTAGTGCAGGCATGATGACCAACTATGTGGTCAACCCCAAAATCAGGCTGCCCAGAAAGGCTGTTCGCCCTCATTGAAATATCGAATCCCCTCACCCACCTTGTATCCCTGACGGATAAGAATATACTGTGCCCTCAACGCCGGGGGTGACATGGCTTCGACGTGGATCGCAAAACCCAAGGTGCATGCCGAGGTGCAGTTCCCCTCGTAAAACAAGCTGCAACCAAGTTAGTTGCCAACGACGACAACTACGCTCTAGCCGCTTAATCGGCTAGTCTCTGACCAGGGTCTGCTTATGGACGCTGTCTCAGGGATAACCCAAGCATAAGCTCGCGAGGAGGCAAGTCCGGGGCCAAATCGCTAAAACTCACGGAATCGCTGTTTGACTTCCCTGCCAGTCGGGAAGCAAGCAGTTAAAACCAAAGACATGGATAAGCATGTAGATCCGAAGGCGGAGGATTTGCGGACGCGGGTTCAATCCCCGCCACCTCCACCAA
>SXGT01421441.1_pt1 | contig 12820 bp, 8 predicted proteins | sample 3176221 | NCBI WGS metagenome assembly SXGT01 (sample SAMN11356862, study PRJNA531348) | freshwater metagenome | isolation source: freshwater sample F1-120 | place: China: Fuxian Lake, Yuxi | collected 2017-12-25
CCCGCCAGCGCGTCCGGCACCGGACCCTCGCGGTGAAGGCGCTCGACCAGCCAGTGCGCGTGCTCCTTGGGCAGCGCCGTCTCGAGATAGAGCCGCGCCGCCTGCGTCAGCGGCTCCTCGCCGAGCGCTCCCTCGCCCAGCGCCGCCTGCAGCCACGCCCGCTCAGCCGCCTGCGGCAGGGCCGCCCGAAGCGCCTGCGCGAGGAGCCACGGCACGAGCGCGTCGCCCGTCCCGAGCCCCGCCGGGATCCCTCCCGTGTCCCCCTGGGCCGCCGAGATCTCGGCGAGCAGCTGCAGCGCCAGCGGGTTCCCCTGCGCGACCGCGAGCAGCGCGTGACGCGGCCGCGGCGGGACCCTGAGCGCCTCCGCGAGCTGGTTCATCGCGCGCAGCCCGAGCGGCCTGAGATCGACGCGCGGCGCCTCCGCGAGCCAAGTGTCCGCCTTCAGCGCGCGCGCGGTCGCGACAAAGCACCAGGGCTTGCCGGCCGCGAGCTTCAGGACCTCCTGCAGCACCTCGCGCGAGGCACGATCGAGCGCGTGCGCGTCGTCCACCGCGATGACGAGCGCGCCGTCGGCGGCCTTCCTGCAAAGGGCCTCGAACGCGAGGCGCGCCAGCGCGCGCAGGCTCGGCGGCTCGACGACCGGGCGATCGAGGAGCAGCAGCTCGAGCAGCTCACGCGCCCGATCATCGAGATCGAACTCGACGAGTGGATCCAGATCCGACGGCCGCCCGCGCAACGCTTGCACGCCGTAGCAAGCACCGACGAGCCGCGCGAGCGCATGGCCCGGATAGGCCGACGCGGCGGGAGAGACGCGGACCGAGACGACGTTGCGTCCCTGCACGAAGGCCGCGAGGCACGCGCTCTTTCCGGAGCCACGCGCGCCGACCACCAGCGCGGTCGTCGGGCCCGTGCGCAGCGCCTCGTCGCCGATCTGTCCGAGCCGGCGGAGCTGCAGACCGCGGCCCCAGAGGAGGCCCGCGCCGTCGTCGTCACCCTCGGCCCCCGCGAGTGCGCCCGCGACTGCGCCCGCGGCGGCCGCGCGCGCCCCCTGGACGCGACGCAGGACCGCGCACTCGAGCGGCGATCCGTCCGGAAGGAACACCGTCGTCTGCGGCCGCACCGCGAGATCCGCGCGCGACGCGAGCCGAGTCGAAACCGCGACCTGCCCGTGCGTCGTCGCCACCGCGAGACGTCGCGCGAGATCCAGCGCCGGCGCCACGTGCTGCTCTTCGACGCTCGCGACGCCGATGCGGAGGCCGACGTTGCCCGCCAGCGCGCGCTCCTGCAGCGCGCCGAGCTCGGCCGTCACGGCCCGCGCCAGCGCGTGGGCATCGCCGTCGGCCGCGATCTTCAGGACCACGCGGCGATCTTCGCGCGCGATGTCCCAACCCGCGCGCTCGCGGGCCTGGAGCCACGCCGCCACGTCGGCCTGCGCGAACGCACTGCTGTGCTCGGCCGCGATCACGCCGACCAGCGCGACCTTCTTTTTCTTATCGGGACGCGCCCCCGGCGCCGCCGGGATCTCGTGCAGCGCGCGGCCGGCCCGCTCGAGGCCGTTCGGCCCGCCCTGCCCGACCGGCGCGTTCGTCCCGCCCCCACCCGGGCGCGCCGGGAACACGAGCCCGCCGCTATGCCCCTCGGTGGCCGCCTTGCGGAAGCGCTCGATGACCTCCGCCAGTGGCGGATGCTGCCCCTGAGCGATCCCGAGTTCGACCGTGCGCTCGGCCATCAGCATGCCCGCATCGGCGCGCGTCGTCCGCTCGCCGACCGACCGCCCCGTCGTCCCGTCGAGGCTCGGCGCCGTGAACGGCTGCCCCGCCTCCGGGCACTCCAGCAGCAGCGCCTTGAGATCGCGCGCACGCTGCGGACGCTCGCTCGGGTTCTTGGCCAGCAGCGCGCGCACGAGCCGCTCGAGCGCCTCCGACACCGGCTGGTGCACGCCGATCCGCGGCGGCACTTCGTTGAGCTGGCGCATGCACAGCGTGACCGAGTTCTCGTCCTCGAAGGGTCGGTGCCGCGTCAGCATCTCGTAGAGGATGATGCCGAGCGCGTAGAGATCGCTCCGCGGATCCGGCTCCTTGCCGAGGATCTGCTCGGGGCTCATGTAGGCCGGCGTGCCGGCGATCTCGACCGTCGAGTGGTTCCGGCTGAGCTCGGCCGACTCGCCCGGATCGCGCACGATCCGCGCGATACCGAAGTCGAGGACCTTGGCCCAGAGGCCCTCCTCGGCCGTCGTCAGGAGGATGTTGTCAGGCTTGAGATCGCGATGGACGAGGCGCGTGCGGTGCGCCTCCTCCAGCGCGTCGCAGACCTGCGTGGCGATCGCGATCGTGAGCCCGGAGGCCAGCGGGGCGCGGTAGTGGATGAGGTCGCCGAGGGTCTGACCCTCGAGCATCTCCATCACCATATAGAGCTGGCCCTCGGTCGAGCGCCCGAAGTCGAAGACCGTCACGATGTTCGGATGGATGAGGCGACTGGCGGCCTGCGCCTCGCGGAAGAAGCGCTTCACCGCGCGCGGCTCGTGCGCGAAGTGCGCGTGCAGCACCTTGACGGCGACCTCGCGCTCCATGCCGCGCTGGCGCGCCCGATACACGGTCCCCATGCCGCCGGCCCCGACGACCCCCTCGATGTCGTAGCGACCGTCGAGCACGCTGCCCGAGAGCAGCGGCGCATCCGGGATCTCGAGCAGCCCCGTGCCACAACGATCGCACACGAACACCGCGCGTTCGTAGAGCGCGTTGCACGCCGGGCAGATATGACGCATCCCGGGCTCGGCCATCTTTTCCTCCATGGTCCATGGTTCGCGAAGAGCGCTCTGCGCTGCCCCTCGCGGTTCGCGAAGAGCGCTCTGCGCTTGCCCCCGCGAGCCAATTTCCCACACCGACGCCCAGACCCTAGGTCCACCCAGGCAACCTGTCGAAAAACGATGTCACTTCGTGTAGGGTTCCGCCCGTGAACCTGTGGGTCGTCGTTTCGGCTGGCATTCTGGGGGGCGCCCATGTGGAGCTGATCGGCTCGGCATGCGGCGGCGAGGGAGCCGCGCCCGCCGATGCGCCGGCCTCCGCCACCGCGCTCCCGACGGAGGTGCGCGCGCAGATCGAGGCTGAGCTGCGCAAGAAGCTGGTGCCCGAGATCGAGGCGGCGCTGCGGCCCAAGCTCGCAGCCGAGATCCGACGCGAGCTCGAGGACCGCATGCGGCGCGAAGAGGCGCTCGCGAGCGCCCACCGCCCGGGGAACCCGTCCGCCGATCCCGCGCCCAACCCGGGCAGTGACCTCCCCGCGACCCAGGTCCCTCCGCGCCCGGGGACGAACGACGCGCCCGCGACCGACCCGCCGCGTCCGAACACCGAGCCCACGGCCGCCGACATCTGGGCCAACCCGGGGACCCATGTCTGGCCGATCGCGCGCAGCCCGCGCCTCGTGGAGCTCGCGGTCGGCACCGGCCTCGAAGACAAGACCCCGCGCGACGTACGCGAGGTCTACGCAAAGGTCCCGGAGCTCCTCTACTGCTACTCGTCCTTCGAGAATTCGCAGGCGGAGCAAACGATCACGCACGTCTGGCGCCGCGGCAACCGCCTGGTCTCGCGCGTCGAGCTCGAGGTCGGGCAGAGTCCGAAGTGGAAGACCTGGTCCAAACAGCGCACGCAGCCGCATTGGACGGGCCTCTGGAGCTGCGAGGTGCTCGGCCCCGACGGCGCGCAGCTCGGCCTCACCGTCTTTCGCGTCGGCGGCTGACCCTATGCCCACGTCGCCCACGTCGCCCGTGCCACCACCCGCTCCCGGCGCGCACGCCGAGGCCCAGAATGGGAACGGCAAGCCCGGCACCCTGCGCGTCGCGTTCCTCTGGCACATGCACCAGCCGTCCTATCGCGACCCGGTCAGCGGCGACATCGCGATGCCCTGGGTGCGCATGCATGGCGCCAAGGACTACACCGACATGCTGGCGGCGACCCGCGCCGTGCCCGCCGCGCGCGTCACCGTGAACTGGGTGCCCGGCCTCTGCGATCAGCTCGACGCCATGGCCGCGCACGACTACGGGGCGCGCGAGCGCTTCTGGCGCCTGACGGAGACGCCCGCGACCGCGCTCCAGGCCGCCGACATCGAGTTCATCCGCGCGCACTTCTTCTCGCTCGCGCACGCGACGATGGTCGATCCGTACCCGCGCTATCGGCAGCTGCGCGACCTCGTCCGCTCGGGCGCGCCGCTCGACACCCAGGAGCTGCGCGACCTCCAGCTGTGGTTCAACCTGGCCTGGTGCGGCGTGACGGTGCGCGCGGATCCGGCGGTCGCGCCGCTGGTCGCCAAGGGGCGCGACTTCGCCGAGAGCGACAAGCGCCCGCTGCTCGAGGCGATGCGGCGCGCTGGCTTGGCGGTGGTGCAGGGTTGGCGGCAGCTCGCGGCGGAGCAGGTCGAGCTGTCGGTGAGCCCCTATTACCATCCGATCCTGCCGCTGCTCATCGACAGCGACACGGCGCGCAAGGCCGATCGCGGGACGCCGCTGCCGGCCGTACCGTTCCGCTTCCGCGGCGACGCCGAGATGCAGATCGCGCGCGCCGTCGCGCGCCATCGCGAGCGCTTCGGCGCGGCGCCAGCCGGCATGTGGCCCTCGGAGGGCGGCGTGTCGGCGGCCGTCGTCGACCTGGCGCGCGCCCAGGGGATCCGCTGGCTCGCGACCGACGAGGCGCTCCTTTGGAAGAGCCTCGGCAGCCCCGCGCACCCCCACATCGTCGACCGCTATCAGCCCTGGGAGCTGAGCGGCGTGACGCTCTTCTTCCGCGACCACGAGCTCTCCGATCGCATCGGCTTCGTGTACGCAAACTGGGCGCCCGAGCGGGCCTGGGCCGACTTCGTCGGGCGCCTCACGCAGATCCACGCGGCGCTCGGGCACGGGGATGGCGTCGTGCTCGTCGCGCTCGACGGCGAGAACTGCTGGGAGGAGTACCCGGGCGGCGTGACGCGCTTCTTGCCCGGCCTCTACGAGGCGATCGCGGGGACGCCGGGGCTCGCGCTGACGACGCTGAGCGAGGCGGCGGCACAGGTCCCGGCGCGGCCACTGGCGGGCGTGAGCGCCGGTTCGTGGATCGACGGGACGTTTCGGACGTGGCTCGGCGATCCGGTGAAGAACTACGCCTGGGAGCTGCTGCAGGAAGCGCGACAGGCGGTGCAACAACCGCTGTCCGCGCTGTTCGCCAACGGCCCCGCGGGGGCGGCGCTCGCCGATCTGGTCATGCGCGCCGAGGCCTCCGATTGGTGGTGGTGGTTTGGCGAAGGTCATTCGAGCTCGTTCGATCGCGAGTTCGACGCGCTCTTCCGCTCGCACCTCGCGGCGATCTGGCGGGCGCTCGGGCGCCCGGTGCCGGACGCGCTCATGACGCCTCTCGACGAGCGCGCGACGGTATCGCGAGCCCCACCGAAAGCGCCCGAGCTCGGGTTCGGGGGCGGCGGCGGCGGCGAGATCGACCTCGGCCTGAGTCGCCCGCGCGCGACGACGCGCACACACACGCGGCCGCAGACGCAGCGCATGCGGCCTCCCTCCGCGCTCCTGACGCCCGAGCTCGATGGGCAGCGCTCCTGGTACTTCAAGTGGCTCGGTGCCGGCGAGATCCCGCAGAGCTTCGGCTCGATGCATCGCGCCGAGTCCGCGCTCACGCGCCTCTTCTACGCGAACGACCTCACGCACCTTTACTTGCGCCTCGATGCAAACGACGCCGCGGCCCGCGTCGTGGCCGACGGCTCGGTCGTCCTCCACATCGAGGGCGTCCACGCCGACGTGACGCTCGCGTTGTGGCCCGCGCTCGCGCCCGTCGAGGCCGCGCTGGGGACCGTCCTCGAGGCGCGCATCCCGCTTGCGACCGCCTTCATCCACGCGCTGCCGGGACGCGTGACGGGCACGCTCGAGCTGCGCAACGCCATCGGCGACACGATCGAGCGCTTCCCGGGCACCGGGCGCCTCGAGCTCGCACTCATCTCTGCGGCCGACGCCGCGCTCGATCGAGGAGTCTGACGTGTCCGAGCTGCGCTGGGATCCGCTCGAACGGATCTGGGTGGTCATCGCGGGTGAGCGCGGTCGGCGCCCGAACGACTTCCTGCCGGCGCGCCCCGAGCAGGCCGCGCGCCACGTGAGCCCCTGCCCCGTCTGTCTCATCCTGGCCGGCGACCCGGGCACGCGCACCATCACCAGCCGCCGGGTCGGCGGCGATCGCGTGCTCGTCGTCCCGAATCGCTTCCCGGCGCTCGCGGTCGAGTCGGCCGGCGAGCGCGCCGCGGTCGGCCCCTACGATCGCATCGACGGCATCGGCGCCCACGAGGTCGTCATCGAGACCACCGCCTGCGAGCAGCCCTTCGCGGCGCTCGCCGTCGAGCAGATCGCGGCCATCTTGGGGGTCTGGCGCGACCGCTCGGCCGATCTCATGCGCGACCGCCGCATGGCGCACGTGTCCGTCTTCCGCAACGTCGGGCCGCGCGCTGGCGCCACGCTCTCGCACGCGCACAGCCAGGTGATCGCGACGCCGATCCGCCCGCCGCGCGTGGTCCGCACGATCGAGGCAGCACGCGCGCACTTCGCGACCAAGGAGCGCTGCCTCCTCTGCGACATCCTCCACTTCGAGCGCGAGCAGGCCACGCGCGTCGTCGATGTCGAGCCGGGCTTCGTCGCGTGGTGCCCATACGCGAGCCGCCATCCCTTCGAGGTCTGGATCGCGCCGACCCGGCACCAGGCGGACTTCACGGGGATCAGCGAGGCGGATCTTCACCCCCTCGCGGCGCTTCTCAAGCGCGTCGTCGGGCACCTGGGACTCGCGCTCGCAGGCGCGCACATGAACGTCGTACTCGCGCAGGCCCCGAGCCAGGAAGCATTCAACGCGCCGCGCGATCAACACCTCGCACACGCGTGGCATTGGCATTTGCAGGTCTCGCCCCGCATCCAGGCCTACGGCGGGTTCGAGCTCGGCACCGAGATGATCATCAACCCAACCCCGCCCGAGGCGGCCGCGGCGCATCTGCGCAGTCTCTGAGCGCTCAAATCGAGCCCCTGCGCATGGGGCTCGGGCTGTCCTTTCGGTTGGCCTCGTCTCTCAGGGCCTCCATGATCGCCGGGCCTGAGCTGTCGAATTCCTCCTGCGATACGGTCTTCTGCAGCGGATAGAAGCCACATGCGAGCAAGACCTCGGTCTTCTCCCGCACGACCGGCACCAGGGTGCGAATGGCGGCCGCTTCGTCATCTTTGAGCTTACGAAGGTCGATCAAGTAAAGGTCCTTCATCGTATTTGCCTCCAGCCAGGCAGTCCCCGCGGTCGTCTCGCCCCGCACCCCGTGGCCGATGACCGTCTCGCCCCCAAGCGAATGCGCCGCTTCGTCTACGGTCACGCTTGTCCTCACCTTGTCGACCAACGAAATGTCGCCCGCGAAGGCCGGCTCGGCGTGGAGTTTCTCGACGATCGACCGCGCCTTCTTCCCCTTGGCCATCGCGCCGGGGCTCCCCCTCTTCGCGGCGGCCATGAGGGCTTTGAGACGCGCGACCTGGGCTTCTCCCGAGGTCACTGCGGCATCGACTGCGGTGACGGCCGCGTCGGCTGCCACGAGCGCCGAAGAATCGGGCTTGGCATTGATGACGGGCCCCGCGGCCTCCATCAGGCTCTCCGCTTCCGACTTGGCGGTGGCGAATTTGTCCGCGATCTGGAGACCGAGATCTTCAATCTGGATCGCCTGTCCGGCCGCACACAGACTCCGCACCGAGTCCACCTTGGTGCTTAGGGCACTCATCGCGGCCAGGGCGCCGGACGCCGGAGCCGCAGGCGCGACGGCCTTGCCAACTGTCTGGCCTGCCTCGACCCCGTCTTTGACGGTCCCGACCGCCTGCATCGCATCGTCGGCATTCTTGAGGACCCCATCGGTCGCAGCCAGCGCGGCGCGGCCAGCCGTCTTCAGCGTCCGAGCGGTCGTCCAAACGCTCCGAATCACCTTCGCGACATTGTAGAGATCGACCAGCGACGAAAGCACATCGAGGACGGCTGTTACGTTCTGCTCCTGGACCGCCTCTTGGTGTTGGGCCTGATAGGCGGCCTCCGCCTCGTCGACGCTTGCAGATCCCGCCAAGAGGACCTCAACGGCCGTCTTGAGCAGCTCGACCTTGCCCGGGATGGCCTGCGCCACGTCGTTCAGCCGCCGACTGATCGCCCTAATGTCGCGCTCCTCTCCCGCGACGTCGGGTGCCGCGGCCGCGGCCGGCGCTTGCGCAGGACTCGGGGCCGCACCCGCTGCCGCGTTGTCTTCGTCGATCTGGGCGAGCTCGCCGCGTTGGGCGTCGCTGATCGGACCCGGCTTCGCGGCAGCCGCTGGCTTCGCGGCAGCCGCTGGCTTCGCGGCAGCCGCTGGCTTCGCGGCAGCCGCTGGCTTCGCGGCAGCCGCTGGCTTCGCCCCAGCTCCCCCTTTGGGTGGCTTGCGCTGAACGGGCGTGGACGAGCCGCTCCCGCCATCGCCCGCATTGGCGCTTGCGCCTTCATGCCCGAAGGCGGCCTGAATCCGGTCGAGGCGTGCCCCGGAAGCGCTCCCTTGGCCGTTTCCGCCGATCGAGCCGCCGCCACCCTTGGCCTGGACCGGCGCCAAGCTGGATTCCTGCGCGGCGAAGTCCTTTCCGCCGAGCGCCGCGCGGCGCTGGACGTTCGAGGTCCCCGCCGGCGTCGCCAGACCCGACGATCGCGTCGACGTGGAGGGCACGGGGGTCGACGTGCGGTCAGCCTCGGAAGCGGGTTCGAGAGCCGAAGTCATAGCTTGGCCTTTCGAGTGCGGGACGGCAATCGCGTCGGTCGGGGACGGGGGACGGCGACCCATTCAAAGGAATCAGCCGCAACTCTCGCCTAGCATCGAAGAAAAAAAGAAGCAACCGACCTATCGGGCGATCGGGCACGAGCATGGATCCCCAGACCGCGGCGACGTCCACGACCGCCGCCAGGTGGACATGGCCCGAGAAACCCACAGACTGAAGGACATGACGAGCGCCGATCCGTCGCCCCTCTCGCTGAACATCGACGGATTCACGCTCCGGATCGAGGACACGGGCGAACTGCGCGAGGCCGTCCTCGACCTCCCCTGCGAGAACGTGGTCATGGCGTTCCATGACGCCGCCGGCCGCGTGCCACTCGGCGGCGCACCGCTGGCATCCTGGCTCCTGGCGCGCCTCAGCGCACTCCTTGGTGCGCAACCCGACAGCACCCGCGACGTGGTCGCCGACGGCGGTTGCTACAACATCGAGGGGGTGGTCCACGACCCGGACGGCCAGGTCGTCGGCGATTGGTATGCCGAAGGCTGGGACTGGCACTGCCAGATGCACCTGAGGACCTGGCTCGAGCCCGCGCGCCAAGCGGCGTTGGAGCGTTCCCTCGCGGACCATTTGTGGTCCGACCCGAGCGTGCTCATGATCTGCCGCGCCCACGTTCGCGACCCAGAGCGCAACATGGAGCCGTTCGAATTCGGCTGGAACGGGGCCACGTTCTTGGGCCGCGCCCCCGTTCGCGGCTGATTCAGACTGCCGCCGCTAGTGCCGCGACCGGATCGAAACCCTCCGATCGCAGCACTACGCCATCGTTGAGCACGTGGCGAGCCCGACCGCAGCGCGGATATTGTTGCCCGCGGTCAGGCGCCGCGCACCCCAGACGAAATCCCCAGCGCCGAGGTCACGAACGTGACGAGGTGCCGGCGGACCGCCCCATCGAGCTCGCCGCTCGCCTCGCGCCCCGCCGCCGCCCACAGCACCTTCCGCCCAAGCAAGTACCCCCAGACGGCTGCCACAGCCGTCACGAGCACGGACTCGATCGTCTCGCGCGCCGGGATCTCACCGCCCGCCGCCGCGAGGCGCGCCGCGACCGCGTCCGCCAATTGCCGCAGGCCCTGGTCCGTGCGTGGGAACGCGTCGGCCGCCTCGAGCCGCCCGGAGAGGGTCGCCCACAGGATGACCTTCGCTTGCGACTGCTGGGCGAACTGGTCGATGAGCGCACCGAGCCATTCGGCGGGCCGCAGCGCGTTCGGCGCCGCGAGCTGCTCGAGAAGCGCGGCGCGGGACTTCGCCAGATGCGCGTGCACGACCTCGGTGACGAGCGCTTCGTAGCTGCCGAAGTAATGGCAGACGAGCGCGTGGCTCACGCCGGCCGCCTGCGCGACTTCCTTCAGCCCGACCGCGTCGGGCCCGCGCGTGCCCATGACCTCCTCCGCGGCGGCGAGGATGTGCTGGCGCGCGGCCTCGGGCGCCCGGCGAACGCGCCTCGGCGCGGTCGCGCTCTTGACGGCGACGGGCGTGGTGGCGGCGAAACGGCGACCCATCCGCGGCACCATTGCGCGAACGCTGGCGCTTGACAACCGTGCCTGCTGGCCATATTGACGCTCGCGTCAATAGTCGGAGAGCCCCATGCGGAATAGGAATCAGGCTGCCACGCTGATTCGCACGATGCGACAGAGCGGTCCGTCGCGCGGGCCCTTGCAGACGGACGAGGCGCGCGCCGTCCAGATCGCGTTCGATGGGACCGCGGTCCAACGCCTGACGGTCGCCGCGCGCGCGCTGGGCCGGCTGCTTCGCAATCCCGAGGACACGCGCCAGGTCTTCGTCCTCAACGTGCTCCTCAATCGCGACCACATCCCGACGACCATGCTGCGCTTCGTCACGGCGCCGGGCGGGCTGGCGCTGCTCCACGACCAACCGGCGATCGACTCGTCGACCGTCGATCTGCAGGCGATGGCGCGTCTCCCGGCCGGCACGCTCGGGCACGCGTACGCGCATCACCTCTTGGGCCGGGGCCTCGACGGCGACATCTTCCAAGCCCCGCCCGGCGTGCCGCCCGCGGTCGCGTATCTCGCCCAGCGCGCGCGCCAGAGCCATGACCTCTGGCACGTCCTGACCGGCTACGCGACCGACGTCCCCGGCGAGATCGCGCTGCAGGGGTTCACGTACGGGCAGCTCGGCGCCCCGGGCCCTGGCGTCACGGCGCTCGTCGGCGCGATCCGCTGGGGCGTCGCAAACCCGCGTGTCGTGCGCCTCGCGTGGGACGGGTACCAGCGCGGAAAACGCGCGAAATACCTGCTCGCGGTGCGCTGGGAAGATCTCTGGGAGATGCCGCTCACGCGGCTGCGCGAGGACCTCGCGATCCCGCCGGCCCGAGTCACCTGAACGCGACGAGAACGCTCAGGGCCCGACGACCCGCCCGAGCGCGTGAAGGAGCTGCGCGCGGCCCACCGCCAGACTCCAATCCGCCGTGATGATCTCCGCCTGGGTCTGGACGAGCTGCGCCTGAACATCGGCCCACTCGATCCCCGAGTCGAGCCCTTGCTGATAGCGCGCCTCGGCCAGCTTCAGCTCGGCCTGCGCCGCCTCCGCCGCCGCACGTGCCGCCAGCCCCGTGGCCTTGGCCTGCCGGATGGCGAGGCTCGCCTGCACGACCTCCGAGCGAATATCGAGGACCGCCTGCTCGAGGTCGCGCTGCGACGCCTCGGCCTCGGCGCGCGCCTCGTCGACCGCCGCCGCCGTCGCCCCACCGTCGTAGAGTGGCCACGCGAACTTGAGCGTCGCCGTCCAGGCCGGCCCGAACTGATCGAAGTCGCGCGTCCCGACGCCGGCCTGCGCGCTCGCCGAGAGGCTCGGTTTCAGCGTGCTGTCGGCCGCACGCTCGGCCGCCTGCGCCGCCGCGATCGCCCGACGCGCCGCGTCCAGCTCGGGCCGCGCCCTGAGCGCCTCGTCCACGAGCGCCTCGACCGGCCCCTCCTCACCCGGAATCGCCGCCGGCCACCCGCTCGTCACCTCGACTGCCAGCTTCGCGGCATCGCCGCCCGTCGCGTACACCAGCTGCGCGCGCGCTAGCTCCTCGCTCGCCTCGGCACGCGTCAGGGAGGTCTGCGTGCGCGCCAGCAACGTCTTGGCGCGCAGCACATCGATCGGCGGGCGCGTCCCCGCCGCGACAAAGCGCGTCGCTTCCTCGACGTGCCGCGCATCGCGCTCGAGCGCCGCGCGCTCGACCTTCACCAGCTCACGCCGCGCCGCGGCCTCGTAGTAGATAGTTTGCACACCAAACACCAGATCCGCGAGCGTGACGGTGACACCCGCCCGCGTCACTTCGACCGCCGCCTTCGCCGCACGCTGGAGCGCAGGCGTACGGCCAAAGTCGGTGATGACCCAGCTCGCCGTGACACCCAGCGAGAGCGTGAAGGTATTCGTCACGCCGGGGCCGGTGCCGCCGACCGAGCCTTCGCCGGTGTAGGTCCCGGTCGCGCCCGCCGCCACCACCGGACGCAGGTTCGCATCGTACCCGGCCACCCGCGCCTCGGCGGCGCGCACCAGGGCCCCGAGCTTCGCGAGCGCCGGATGCTGCGCGCGCGCCTCGGTGATCGCCTGCTCGAGAGAGAGCGAGCGCGGCGTCTCCGCACGTCCGGGCCCCCCTGCGCCGCCGACGACGACCAGCACCAACGCCAGCACGCCAACGCACGCCTTCGAATTTCCTCTGCCAACGCTCACGTTTCCACCCTCAACGCCTGAATCGGATCGAGCCGCGACGCCTTCACCGCGGGATAGAGACCAAACAGAATGCCGACGCCACCGGAAACTGCGACCGCGACCACCGCCGTCTCCGACGGGAAGCTCATGCCCGATCCGAGAGCCTCCGAGAGCTTCGTCGCCGCGAACGCCCCGACTCCGAGCCCGATCGCGCCGCCAACCGCCGAGAGGACAATCGACTCCACGAGGAACTGCACGAGCACGTCCATGGGCCGCGCCCCGATCGCCATGCGGATCCCGATTTCGCGCGTCCGCTCGACCACCGACACGAGCATGATGTTCATGAC
>SXGT01731558.1_pt1 | contig 12820 bp, 13 predicted proteins | sample 3176221 | NCBI WGS metagenome assembly SXGT01 (sample SAMN11356862, study PRJNA531348) | freshwater metagenome | isolation source: freshwater sample F1-120 | place: China: Fuxian Lake, Yuxi | collected 2017-12-25
CGGGCAGGGTGCTGACCGTGGAACCGGGTCTCTATCTCGCGCCGGACTGCCTGGATGTCGATCCCTGCTGGCGGGGTATCGGCGTCAGAATTGAGGACGACGTTTTGGTCACCAAGGACGGTTGCGAGGTGCTGACCAGCGCACTGGCAAAATCGGTAGAGGACATTGAGACCATCATGGCAGGCAGATCATGAGTACCGATACCGATTACGACATCCTGATCGTCGGCGGTGGACTGGTCGGTGGAAGCCTCGCCCTGGCCCTGAAAGATTCTTCCCTTCGTATCGGCCTCGTGGAAGCGCTGTCGGATGCCGACCGGCAGGCCTCTCCCGCCGGGGACCGGGCGTTGGCCCTGTCGCGGGGTACCGTACAGATTCTTGATAGCCTCGGCGTCTGGACCGATGTCGCATCTCAGGCCATGGCCATTCGGCATATTCATGTGTCCGACCGGGGACACTTCGGTAAAACTCGCTTACATGCCAAAGACCGGGGCGCTGACGCACTAGGTCACGTGGCTGTCGCTAGAGTCTTGGAAGACGCCATTCAACAGCAACTGGACGGTTCATCCATCACCCGGCTCTGCCCCGCTCGCATCATGGGCATCAGGGCCGGTCAGGACAGCGCACTGGTTGCGCTCAGGCACGGCGACGAGAACCTGAATTTATCTGCACGCCTGGTGGTGGCGGCAGATGGCGGCAATTCGACCGTCAGAACGTTGCTAGGTATCGAGCAGAAGGTGAGCGCCTATGGTCAGACTGCGATCGTAGTCGAGGTCAATATAGGAAAGGATACAAACTTCACCGCTTACGAGCGGTTCACCTCATCGGGACCACTGGCATTTTTGCCACTGGAGCGACGGAAGTGTTCTGTCGTCTGGACAGTCAAGGACGAAGATGCACAGGATTTGCTGCATCAGGGTGAACAGGAGTTCACGACCAGCCTGCAAGCAGCCTTTGGATACTGGCTGGGCCCTATCTCGCTCGCAAACCGGCCTCAGGGATTCCCATTAAAGCTCATTCAGGCCGAACGCATGACAGATGAGCGGGTGGTGTTGATCGGCAACGCCATGCATCAGATTCACCCCGTTGCGGGTCAGGGTTTCAATCTGGGATTGAGGGATGCGTCGGTTTTGGCGGAACGCATCCAGATTCAGACCCGACTGGGCGAAGATTTCGGTAATACGCCGTTCCTGCATCAGTATGCGGAGGCGAGGCGAACAGACCTCAACCGGGTCATTCGCTTCACCGACAACCTGGTAAGAATTTTCTCCAGCGACTTCCCGCCGCTAAGCTTTGCGCGCAACATTGCACTGATGGCGCTTGATCGGCTACCGGCCGCCAAGCGGCTGCTCTCCCGCCATGCGATGGGATACGGAACTCAGAGATAACGGAGGGGAAAGTCAGTATAACTGGGGAAATCCAGATTCCACTACCCACCGGTTGTCGTCTTCATTAAAGCGCCAGCGCTGCTGGTCGATGACCGTTTTCTCTACCACACTACCGGGCGGGATATAGCGGATTTCAACCGTCTGCATCATCACTTTTCCACTGGGCAGAACGTCCCTGAACTGGGGGCTGTAAGAGGTCACTTTGATTTCTGCTAGCGCCTTCCAGTCTGGGGGACGGGAAGGTGGTGGATCCAGGTAAGCCACCGCCTTTTTGAACAGGTTCCAACGGATAGCAGAACCGTAGCCACTAACCTGTTCCTCCATCTTCATCAGATCATAGTCATGCGAACAGGCGGAGAGAAGGCAAATCAGAGCGAACCAATACACGGTTTTCACGGTCAGAGCTCAAGCTTAGGTATAGCGGTTGAAAAATTGGGGCGCTGGGCAGCCCCTTTCTTAAGCATAGCGCTATAGAATAAGGGGGATTTTTTGACGCCTCTCGCGTCGGAAGCCTATAGTAACAATTCACGAAAAGTCGTCGGAATCCATTATGAAATTTCTCTTCTGGGCCATGGGGTTACTTGCTGTCATCTACTTCATGTCCGTATTCACTCAAAGCACTCATGGCATTGACGGCTCCTCTCAACGGTCCGCTGCAAATTCCTTAAAGAAATTGAAGCGCTACATGACCACCCAGCAACAACATATATTCGAGACGTCCTACGGGGTTCTTGGCGCCATCAAGTCCAAGGAGGGTCCAGATGCATTTCTGCCCTTTGTGGATGGCAAAAGTCCAGATGAGATCATTGACCTGGCACGCCAGGAAGTTAGCGCCCGTATCGCAGCGGGTGATCCGGATCTGGTCAAGTACGGAAGCTGGGAAAACCTGGTGGGTCTTGGAACCCAGCCTGCCGGAAATCCATCAGGCAGCAGGTCTGAAGCCGTTCAGCCCTTGAGAAACTCGGTGCGCAGTGGCCGGGACGAGCCCGCCGTCGCCGTGCCAGCACCAGCCCGTTAAGCCGTCAAACCGAGGACTGGTCTGCCTCCTCCTTCGATAAGCGAAGCGCCGCCTGGTATGCCAACTCCCGGCGCGCTCCGCTGATCTCCACTGTTAGTCTGACGGCCGTCTTCAGCGAATTTTCGGTCAGCAGGAGTTTCAATACGCGAACTTGCTCGTGCGTCAGTTCATCTGCTGTAGAGCGGTCGCTTGCCCCTTCGATCAGCAAGACAAACTCACCCAAACGCATCTCTGGGTCTGCGGCGAGAATCGATGCCGCCTCGCCAATCTGGGTCTCCACCAAGGTCTCGTAACGTTTGGTCAACTCCCGGGCAATGACCACCCGGCGGGTATGGGGAAAAATCTCCGCCGCATCGCGCAGGGTTTCCTCAACCCGGTGTGAGGACTCATAGAAAATAAGCGTCCTGGGCTCGTCTTTCAATGACTCAAACAAGGCTTTTCGGGCCTGGCTTTTGCGTGGGGGAAACCCCTCATAGGCAAACCGGTGACCGGGCATGCCGGAAGCACACAGGGCTGCAATCAGCGCACAGGGTCCGGGTATTGGCGAGACACGAATGCCAGCCTCCCGCGCCCGACGAACCAGGGGAAAACCCGGATCATTAATCAGGGGGGTTCCCGCATCAGAGATGAGCGCCACTGTTTCACCCGACAGAAGACGGTCAACCAGCCGTGACGAGATGGCGTCTTCATTGTGCTCATGCAACGCCAACAATGGCTTGCCGATACCGTAATGGTCCAAAAGGGGCCGGCTGTGCCGGGTGTCCTCACAGGCAATGACATCGACGGCTTTAAGTACCTCTACCGCGCGAAACACAAGGTCGCCCAGATTGCCGATCGGTGTGGCGACTAGGTATAGTACGCCGGCTGTGGCTCGCGTTTCATGCCTCATTCTTTGCTGTTCTCCCGGGGGATTTTCACCATGCGGATCAAACGTATTCTCTTGCTTGCAATCGGAGCATGGGGATTAACGGCCTGCCAGAGCATTCTCCCCCGTCTGACCTCTGCTGCCACGCCTCCGGACGATCCACAAGCCGAAGCGCTGCTTAAGTCCGGCGATTATGCCGGTGCGGTTCAACGCTATGAGCAATTGGCCGACATGGCCAGAACCCCCGATCATTACTGGCTGGCTGCGGCCGATGCGGCGCTCAGATCCGGGGACAGTGCTACCGCAATAAACATGGCCAACGCCATACATCCACGTGAACTGAGCCAGACGGATAACGACCGGTTGCTGCTCCTCACCAGCCGACTGGATCTCAACGAGGGCAAAGCCCACGATGCCCTGGACAAGCTGGACAAGCTGACAGACCGGAAGCTATCGGACCAGGACGCAAAAAATTACCACATCCTGCGCGCCTCCGCCGAAAACCAGCTCGGGGACATGATCGGCAGTGCAGGAGAACGCGTGGCATTAGGAAATCTGCTCTCTCGTCCGGATGATATTCAGCGCAATAATGAAGTCATCTTCGACACCCTGGAACGGCTTCCAGCGAGACAACTACTGGATAAACAGCCCCCGCCTCCAAATGAACTGGGTGGCTGGATGGCTTTGACGCACCTCCTTAAACATACCCCCAGTGAGGGGCTAATCCCGGCGACCGCTCAATGGCGAACCCGTTACCCCGGACATCCCGCCAACGGCGCCTTTCTGCAGCGTGCGCTCGCAGAGGCCGGTCAGGTACCTGCACAGCACACTGAAACGCCCCATGGGGGTCGGACAAAGCCCCTGCCATCAGTGCCATTCATAGGTGTTCTGCTGCCGCTGACCGGCCCTTATGCCTCCGCCTCGGAAGCCATCCGAACCGGAATGTTGACCGCACACGGGGCAGACCAGAACCCCGCCAAACCTGAACTCTACTTCACCGATTCCATGGAAGGCGATGTTTATCAGAACTACCGCCAGATGGTCGATGGAGGCGCAACCGCTATAGTCGGGCCGCTCATCAAGGATGACGTGACAGCTTTGGCAGGTAAAGACGACTTGCCCATTCCGGTCCTGGCCCTCAACCAAGTCAACGACGTGAAAAACGCGAGAATCTACCAGTTCGGTCTGACACCCGAGCAGGAAGTTGAGCAGGTGGCTGGAAGCGCTTGGCTGGATGGCAAACGAGAGGCCATCTTGCTGGCGCCCGAGTCTGCATTCGGCAAGCGCCTCTCCGAGCATTTTGACCGGTTTTGGCAGTCTTTAGGTGGGCGTGTAATCGAGACGCGCAAGTACTCCGAGCAGGAGGCCGATCTCTCTCCGCTCAGCAAAAACCTGCCGGCCAGCGCGGCGGATGCCATTGTTTTTCTGATCGCCGATCCCGAACACGCACGGGCGATCATGCCCAAGATGACTGGCTCCAGTTCGATGCCGGTTTACGCGACCTCACATGCCTATGACGGAAAAAGTGATGACCCGGCCAATGCGGTGCTGGATGGTTTGATTTTCTGTGACATGCCGTGGTTACTGAAACCGCATGAGGGGGGTGCGCTCTCGGCTCAATCATTGAATAGGGAGATCCGTCAGGCAAAACCCGACTCAGTTAAATTGATGGCCATGGGCCTGGACGCTTACCGGTTGATCACGGAAATAGGCCGCCTTAGAGGGGATACGTACTACCATTTCGCTGGTGCCACCGGCAGTCTGACTCTCCAGGCTGACCAACGGATTCAGCGGCAACTGGAATGCGCACAATTCAACGGTGCCAGTCTCAAGTCACGTGGTATTGCCCCAGTGCTGAAAACAAACGCTCCCTGGTAATCTGACCCGCGTGTCACGGACCGAACAAGGTCGTCTGGCCGAGGATTACGCACTCAGTCTTCTTCAAAAGGCAGGGTTGAAGCTTATAGACCGCAACTACCATTCGCGGTTTGGAGAGATAGACCTGATCATGGAGGAAGGTCCAACCGTGGTTTTCATAGAAGTACGCTACCGAAAATCCGACCGATTTGGCAGTGCCCAGGAAAGCGTAAACCGGCAAAAACAGCGGCGGATCATCCTGACAGCAAGTTGCTTCATAAAGGAGAAGCACCTCTATCGTCCCACACGGTTCGATGTGGCCGCACTCTCACCAGGCCCTATCGGTTTGTCGATGAACTGGATCAGGGGCGCTTTTCAGGCAGAGTGAATCTACACACCCAAAGACCGAAATCATGAATTTTCAAGAACGGATCATTAGCCAGTTTTCGCTCCATACAGAAACTACTCAGGAGACCTTGCTTCGACTGGGCGACCGCATCGAAACCGCCGCAATCCACTTAGCCAACTGTCTGCTAAATGACGGAAAAATTCTCTGTTGCGGGAACGGCGGTTCGGCGGCCGAGGCGCAGCATCTTTCATCGGAACTGCTGAACCGTTTTGACCGGGATCGACCTGGGCTACCCGCGATCTCCCTGACTACGGATGTCGCCGCCATCACTTCCATCGCCAACGATTATCAGTTTGAAGATATATTCGCCAAACCCATCCGGGCACTAGGCCAAAGCAGCGATGTTCTGGTGATTTACACCACCAGCGGCAATTCAGGGAATCTGCTGAAGGCCGCCAGTGCGGCTCATGATCGGGACATGACTATCATCGCGCTAAGCGGCCGGGATGGAGGCCCATTGGCCCCCTTGCTGCGGGAGAGCGATCTTGAGCTTCGCGTGCCCTCCGGTATCACGGCACGAATCCAGGAAACGCATTTGCTGATCACCCACTGCCTGTGTGATCTGATCGACGTCCAGTTATTCGGTGAATAAGACCATGTCGCTGCCCTCTCCCTTCATCGTCCGGCTAGTTGAAATCTTTTCACCCGAGAAAATTCTGACCGATCCAGCCGATTGCTGGGTTTACGGCTACGACAACAGCAAGCGCCAGGTTTTACCGGATGCCGTAGTTTTCCCGACCACCCATAAACAAGCCCTTGCCCTGGTTCGGCTTTGTAACGAATACGAAATACCGCTGACCGCTCGGGGCCGCGGAACCGGCACCACCGGTGCAACCGTGCCGCTCAAACAGGGCGTGGTGGCCTCATTCGAGCGCATGAACCGAATTCTGGAGTTCTCAGCGGATAACCGGTTCATCATCGTTGAACCCGGTATCACCAATCAGGCCGTGCAGGATTTCGTGAAGCCCTACGGCTTTTTCTGGCCACCGGATCCCACCAGCGCAGCGTTTTGCAGCGTTGGCGGCAATCTGGCCTACAACTCGGCGGGTCCACGCGCCGTGAAGTACGGCACGCCACGCGAAAATACCCTGGGGCTTCGGGCCATCACAGGTGCGGGTGAGGAGTTGCGTTTGGGGGTCTACACCACCAAAGGGGTGGTGGGATACGATCTGACGAGACTCCTGATCGGTTCGGAAGGCACCCTGGCGCTGATCACCGAAGCCACGCTCAAACTGACCCCGCTACCCCAGGCCAAACGAACGCTGCGTGCGGTCTATCAAGACGTGGGTTCTGCCGCCACGGCGATCGCCCGCATCATGGCGCAACCAGCGGTTCCCTGCGCCCTGGAATTCATTGATGGCAATGCCATTGACATGGTGCGCCGCTACTCCACGGCCGGCTTACCAGACCAGGCCGGCGCACTGCTGATGATTGAAGTAGACGGCTTCGCCGAGGCGATGGCTCCGCAAATAGAAAGTATCCGTGCGGCGGCGGAGAACGAGGGGCTCCTGGAGTTCCGAGCGGCCGAAACGGCGGAAGAAGTCGAAGCCCTCTGGCAAACCCGAAAAGCCTTGTCGCCGACACTGAGAAAAATTGCACCGAAGAAAATCAACGAAGATGTCGTCGTTCCGGTTACGGAACTGCCCGCGCTCATCGCCGGTATAGACGAACTCTCGCGCCGCTATGAGCTGCCCATCGTCAATTTCGGCCACGCCGGTAACGGTAACATCCATGTCAATCTGCTCTACGACCCTGGGAAACCGGGCGAATCGGAAAAAGCGCACGCCTGCCTCGATGAAATGTTCTCTCTTGTCCTGCGCCTTCGTGGGACGCTGTCTGGAGAACACGGTGTCGGTATCGAAAAGCGTGATTATGTGGATCGCGAACTGGACGCTCCTTCCTTGCGATTGATGCACGATATCAAACGCCAATTTGATCCCAAGGGCCTCCTTAACTGGGGGAAGGCATTTCCACTGGAAGAGAATGCGCCGCCGCTTGATTAACGATTTGGCAGCCAGGCGGTCGCGCGCAGCGGTGCTCCGCTTCCCCCCTCAATTTTCATAGGTAAGGCCAGCAGCGTGGCGCCCACCGGGGGAAGCGCTCCAAGTCCGGTAAGATTTTCAAAAATAGGGATGTTATTCCGCGCGAAGATTCGATGGGACTCAAACAGGGTGGATTGACCATAATCAATACTGGCGGTGTCCAGGCCAATCGCCTTGATTTGGCGTTGCTCGGCCAACCAGAGGGCCCCCTCGGGTGCCAGACCCGGAAAATGCAGTTTCGGGATAGCGGCTTCCCCGCGTTCTTCCGTACCAAGGTACTTCTGTGCATTTGGCCAATAGCGATCATAGCCGGTACGAAGTAGCACGATGGAATGCTCTGGCATCCGACCATGATTTTTTTCCCAAGCCAGAAAATCTTCCCTGCCGATCTGATAATCCCGATTGGCACTTGTCTTTGCTGTCACATCGACGACCACGGCGAAACCGATGGTGTTATCAATTGGAATCCGCTCAATCGTCTGGCCCTTGGCATCGAAATGAATCGGTGCGTCCATATGGGTTCCGCCATGCTCAGCTGCCGTATAGCGATTGGCTGAATAGTGATATCCCTTGGCCGTAGTACCATCGAAGACCGTTTCCAGCTTGAAGTGTTCGGCATTTGGCCAGTAAACGGTCTGGCTGGAAAACACATGGGTGAGATCCACCCAGCGGCCGTTCGAGAGAATATCGGTCTGGCTGGCACAGCCCATGATAGCCATGCCAAAGCTCAAGACGATCCAGCGAGTGTTCATGAGTCATTCCTCACAGTGGATGGAAGAGAATCAAGTCCCTCATCATATAGCCTGATGACACGCTCCGGCTTTCTATAAACCAGCGCGTATCGGTAATCATCCATTACACCCGTATGTAAAACCCAGTCGCTGGCGGGTTCGAATCCGGGTGGTACCGACTGCAACCCCTGAAAATCATCGGCCACGACGACCTGATTCAGGCCAAGGACAATTCCTCTGCCCGTTGCCTTAACGAAGGCTTCTTTTATATTCCAATAGCGAATAAATTGCTCTGGCCGATGTTCCGATGGCAGCCGATGCCATCGTTCCAGCTCAACCGCCGACAGGGCATATTCAGCCAGCCGTTCAAGGCCGCCACGTACCCGGATTCGTTCAACATCGACGCCTATTACCGTATCAAGCCCAAACGCCAAAACAGCAAGATTTCCCGAATGCGACACATTGAAAACGAGCCCCTGATTTTCTTCAGTCTTTGATAAACGTGGCTTCCCATGTTCGTTGACTGTTAAACCGACCTTATCCGGGCTAATACCCAGATAGCTCCCCAGCAATCCCCGCAAATGGCCACGTGTCTTGATAAAAGCGCACTGAGATGTGGAATTTGAAAACCGATCAGCACGAGACTGCTCCTCCATATCCAACCACTCCCTGCAGGCAGCCACCGGTAGCGTTGCTCTGGAATCGAGATTCAGGAACCAGACATGCAATGCCGAGTTGTCCAATTCAGGGGGCACCATAAGTGGCGAATTCGGCTTGAGATGAGTTAAAACAGACAGTGCGGATACCGATTTATCGGGAAACCATCGACAATAGTGCCCGGGCCGCGCCCGACGATGATTTAATTTTCTTAATTTTAGCTGACTGCTCATGACAACACCCGCTCAACTCAAAGCCCGGCTCTGGGCCGCTGCCGCGCTGACATTACTGGGACTCTGGATTTTGCACGGCTTTCTGGTACCGCTGGCTTGGGCCGTGGTACTGAGCATCACGCTGTGGCCTTTGTATGAAGGAATTAGCACCCGATTTTTTTCTGACCGGCCTGATTCGATTCTGCCAGCCCTCATTCTGACCCTCGCAATAGCCGCTATCCTGTTTGGGCCGGTGACCTACGGTTTGTTGAAGATCGGACATGAAGCCCAATCCCTGGCCGTACTTTTGCAAAAAGCTCACCAGGGTGGACTGCCTGCTCCAGAATGGTTGAATAATTTTCCCTTGATTGGCAAAGCGGCAGCGGACGCCTGGAGCAAATGGCTAGGTACTTCCGATTCGGTACACGAAACTTTAAAGCACCTGCTGTCCAGCGATATTCCAGGCTACACGCGTAAATTTGCCTCTCAGGTATTGCACCGCTATGCGAATGTGTTTTTTACACTCGTGGTGCTTTACTTCACCTTTCAACATGGCCGGTTTCTAGGCCAGAGAGTCCTGGAACTTTGCGATCGCATTTTTGGTGACCACGGCAGCCGCTACACCCAACATGCCGCCAAGGCCATCAGAGCGACCGTCAATGGCATTGTGCTGGTCGCGGCTGGACAAGCAATCGTACTGGGTTTTGGTTATGCCGCTGTTGGTTTTGGACATGTCTCGTTGCTGGGTGTGATCACGGGACTAATCTCGTTGATCCCGTTTGCGGCCAAAATCATGTCAATTGGGGCCTCGCTGGTATTGTTTGCTCAAGGGAAAATGGCCGCCGGCGTCGGTTTCCTGGTTTATGGGCTAGTGATTATTATTCTGGCTGACAATTACCTTAAGCCCAAGCTCATTGGCGATGCCGCCAAACTTCCTTTCATCTGGACGCTGCTGGGTATCCTTGGCGGCATCGAAACTTTTGGTCTGCTGGGACTCTTTCTCGGACCAACCATCATGGCAATTCTGATCTCTGTCTGGCGGGACAGCTTTCCTGAAATTTCAAAAAAAACCGCGCCAACACCATGAATTGCTCCCTGGTGATTTTGCGAAAAACCCTGGTCGCAGCACTGAGCCCCTTCCTGTACCTGTTATTGGCGGCCGCCCTGTCTGCCTTTCTGGCGTATCCCATTTTCCAGCTGACCGATTCCGAGGACATCAGTTTTTTCCGCTCACTGGTTAGCCGAGGCGGACAGGTCTTCATTCTCCTGGGGTTCTATCCCCTTTCAAAATGGCTGGGAATACGGTGGGCGGATTTTGGCCTGAAGCGGGGCTTTCATCAGCAGTGGCTAACCGGTTTTACGTTTGGGTCAGTCATGCTGGGTTTACACGTGATCGCACTGGTCATGCTGGATGTCCGAGTAATTGCTTGGTCAAAATTCAACGCTCATGAACTGATGCCTATCCTGGCAAAATCCCTGGCGACCGGTTTCGGTGTAGCACTACTCGAAGAAAGTATTTTTAGAGGGGCGCTTATCGCTATCGAGCGCCGACTTTCTGGACCCATTCAAGCCGTTGTTATCAGTGCGTTTTACTACTCGATCCTGCATTTTATCGGCACCAAATGGAGCACGGACAGCGCATTGATAGGCTGGGACACAGGCTTTCGTATTGCTATGGACGGTTTTTCACATCTTCTGGAAGTGGCCCCGGATAGTTTCCTGGGGCTCTTCGTTGCCGGCCTGTTTCTGGGCTGCCTGCGGATTATTCTGCCTATGAGCCTAGGGCTTTGTATGGGCATCCATGCCGGCTGGGTTTTCATCATCAAATCGGCGAAGTCATTGAGTTATCCAAATTTTGATTCATCGCTCATGTACCTCGTCAGCCATTATGACCTGATCATCGGTTACTTTTCTGCCGCGTGGCTGAGTGCATTAATCATACTGATGCTGGTTGGCCTGTCCCTCTACCGTAAGCACAAGGCCCCCTTCCGGGAAAAAAATTCATGAACAGAGACGAAAATTTCAGGCAACCTAAAAAGCAGGTCGAAGATTTCAATTTTGGTCCAGAAACAGCGCGGGTCTTCGACGATATGCTTGATCGTTCCGTACCGTTTTATGCTGAAGTTCAGCGCATGATGAGCGAAATCGCTGCCGATTTCGCAACCCCTGGGAGTCACATTTATGATCTTGGTTGCTCTACCGGGACAACTCTGATGCAGCTGGATAAGGCTATTTCCACAGATATCAAGCTTATTGGCATCGATTCATCGGAGGAAATGCTGGATGTTGCCCAGAAAAAATTCCAGCTGGCTCCCCTGTCTCACCCCTTTGATCTGGTCTGCCAAAATCTTGAACACAATCTAGCGCTAAGCAATGCATCGGTCGTGGTGATGAATCTGACGCTGCAATTCGTGCGCCCGCTTTATCGTGATCAACTGATACAGACCATTGCCGAAGGCACCCAAAACAATGGATGTCTTCTTTTGGTTGAAAAAGTGCTAGGTCAAAATTCCACTCTCAACCGACTCTTTATCAAACATTACTACGACTTCAAAAAGAGCAACGGTTATTCGGACATGGAAATCTCACAAAAACGGGAGGCACTGGAAAACGTCCTGATTCCCTATCACTATGATGAGAACCGCGAACTGCTGCTGCGTAATGGCTTTAATGTCTGTGATGTTTTTTTTCGCTGGTATAACTTCTGCGGCATGATCGCCGTCAAATAATTCCTGAAGGATCCGCCCGGCTTTTTTCTTCAATAGTCAGGGCTTGCGATAATTCAGGTTCACAAATCCTTAATCAGACAGACCTCGATGGCCGCTCCCGAAAAACAAAAAATACGAAATGTGTCCCCCATGCAAAAAGGCTCATTGGTGATGTGGAATGACACAAAAGGCTTTGGGTTCATCCGTTCCAGCCAGGCAGAGGATTATTTTGTTCATATCAGCAACTTCAAACAAAGCTTGACACGCCGGCCCGTTGTTGGGGATGAAATCCAGTTTCGTGCAGCGGAAGGACCAGGAAAAAAACGTGTCTTGCTGGCGCTGATTCCCTCTCTTCTTGAGACGGGCAGCAAACCGGGCAGCCCGTTTGCGCTGAACCCGCGCCAGCGCTCTTGGCTGACCAACGTTTTGATCATCACGCCATTGGTGCTTTCAGGCTACTTGCTGCTGCTGGCCAAAAATCCGATTCCTTTCTTTTCATACTGGATGCTGAGCTTGTTGACGATGTTCCTGTACGGCACCGACAAGGCCAATGCAGCAACCCGGAAATGGCGCGTGCCTGAAAGCTATTTTCATCTCCTGGAACTGATGGGAGGCTGGCCAGGCGCACTGATAGCCCAGAATGATTTTCGTCACAAGACCCGTGCATCCGCCTACCTCTGGATATTGCGGGGAATCATTGCCATTCATTTGATGGGCTGGTTCATTTACTTCTACTGGACGGCTAAGCAAACCGAAATTAGCCTGTTTTAGACAGATTCGTAATCTTAAAAGAATAGTAATTATTCAGCGAGCCTCGGCTAGCGAGTGATTTCGCCCAGGAAATCCGGCAGCTTTCCCTCGAACAAAAGGTTGAGAGCGTCGGAAGAGGAGACGTTGTTTTTAGCGCAGGTTGAAAGATAGCTTCGAACCCGAC
>SXGT01184374.1_pt1 | contig 12816 bp, 10 predicted proteins | sample 3176221 | NCBI WGS metagenome assembly SXGT01 (sample SAMN11356862, study PRJNA531348) | freshwater metagenome | isolation source: freshwater sample F1-120 | place: China: Fuxian Lake, Yuxi | collected 2017-12-25
CACCACCACCACCAGAAGCCCGGCCACCCCCCGCACGAACCGATCGATCGCAGGAAACACCAATACGTCGCTCGACGGAAGCAGCGCGAACGCGTTGGTGCGGTCCCAGCCGGAAGGCCTGGTCGCGGTCAGGTCGGCCGCGACGGCGGCCAGCGCGGCCTCCGCCGGAGGCAGCGTGACCCCGGGCCGCAGCCGCGCCTTGGGGAAGAGCGAGTGATTGAATCGCTGGTTGAGGACAGTCTCGCCGAGGAGTTCCTCGACCATCATCATCGGCGCATAGAAGGCCGGCGTGATGCCCCGCGCGCTCCCGGCATAGTCCGACGCCGCAACACCGATGATCTCGTATCCGCGCCCGCCGAGGCGCACCGTCTGCCCGACGGCGGCCGGGTCGCCGTCGTAGCGGTCCTGCCAGTACCCGTGGGCCAGTAACACCACTGGATGGCCACCAGGCGAGACGTCGTCGTCGGGGAGGTTCGTGCGTCCCAGGTGCGCCTTGATGCCGAGCATCGGAAAGTAGACCCCGGGGACCGCTTCGGCGAACAGGACGTCGACGCCGCCGTCGCCGTCGACCTGGATGGGGGCATGTAGAAGTTGACCACCTCGGCGGGATGGTGGATCGGCACGTCGCGCAGGATGACGGCGTTGACGAGGCTGAACACCGTGGTGTTGGCGCCGATACCCAGGGCGAGGGACAGGACGGCCACCGCGGTGCGCGAGCCCCGCACGTCGTTCTTTTGACAATCAAAAGAAGTATCCGTAGAATCCTTTTGAACATCAAAAGGAGCGTGTTCCGGTGACGCCACGTAACGACTTTCCGCAAGGCACCCTGGAGATGCTGGTCCTCCGCACGCTGGTCCTGGAACCGATGCACGGGTGGGGGTTGGCTCAACGGATCGAGACGATGTCCGGGGATGTTTTCGAGATCCAGCAGGGGACGCTCTATCCAGCCCTCCAGCGGATGAAGCGGAAGGGATGGGTGCGATCCGAGTGGCGTCAGACGGAGAACAATCGCCGCGCCCGCTACTACTCGATCACCCCGGCCGGACAGACGCGCCTCGAGACGGAACGCGCGCACTGGGCGCGCACGTCGGCAGCGGTGAACGGCATCCTGCAGTGGGAACGAGGTGTCGTATGAGGGTGTTCACACCCGCGTGGGAACGGGTGCGCAGTCTGCTGTTCCGCGCACGCGAGGACCGGGAGATGGACGAGGAGCTCCGCTCCCATCTGGAGATGGAGACGGCCAAGCACATCGAAGCCGGCCTGGCGCCGCGTGAGGCTCGACGCCACGCGCATCTGCGCTTTGGCAGCGTCGAACGCGTCAAGGACGAGGTGCGAGACGCCCGGGGGACCCGGGCGCTGGAGGACCTCTGGGCCGACCTCGGCTACGCGGTGCGCACCCTCCGGCGCGCGCCGACGTTCGCCGCCACCGCCGTCGTGATCCTGGCACTTGGGATCGGCGCCAACGCGGCCGTCTTCACGATCGTCGACGCCGTCCTCTTCCGTGAGTTGCCGGTGCCCGACCCGGACCGCGTCGTCAGGGTGTACACCGCCGACTACAGCGGTGGGCTCTATGGGGGATCTTCGTACCCCGATTTCGTGGACTATCGCACCCGGGCGACCGCGTTCGTAGACCTGGCGGCCTACTCGACGTTCGTTCCGATGAGCCTCGGCACCGGTGGCGAGGCCGAGCGGCTCCAGGGTGCGGTCGTCACGCGCAACTTCTTCGAGGCCCTCGGCATACGGCCCGCGCTCGGCCGGTTCTTTCCCGTGGGCGACGACACGGCGCTGGGCAGCGCCCCGCTCGTCGTGCTCAGCCACGCGCTGTGGCGGCGCAGCTTCAACGCCACCGCGGAGGCCATCGGCCAGGAGGTCGTCCTCAACGGGTCCACGTTCACCGTCATCGGCGTCGCGCCGGAGGGCTTCCGTGGCGTGGAGCGCATCAACGCCCCGGCGCTCTGGGTGCCGATGTCCATGCTCGAGCAGGCCGTGCCGAGACGCGCGGGCCGTGACGACTTCCAGCAACGTGGTACACGCTGGCTCTCCATGGTAGGACGCCTCGCGCCAGGCGCCACGCTCACCAGCGCGCAGGCGGAAGTCACGGCCCTGGCCGAACAGCTCGCGCACGCCTATCCCGCCACGAACCGCGGCACCCTGCAGCACCCCGATCGCGCGCGGCCGGTCTCGATGCTCCCGGCCAGCGCGATCGCGTTCGGTCCAGTCGATGCGGAGCTGCTGTCGAGGGCGGCCCTGCTGCTGATGACGATCGTCGGGCTGGTGCTGCTCATCGCCTGCGCCAACGTCGCGAACCTGCTGCTGGCGCGTGCGACCGCGCGCCACCGTGAGATGGCGGTGCGGCGGGCGCTCGGGGCCAGCCGGGGCCGGGTCCTCCGGCAGCTGCTCACCGAGACCGCGCTGCTGGCGTCGCTCGGCGGCGCGGCCGGCGTGGTGACCGGGGCCTGGGCGACGCGGCTGGTCCCGGCCATGGTGCCGCAGGAGCTGGTCACGCTCGGGCTGGAGCTGCCGCCCTTCACCGTCGACTGGCGCGTGCTGACCTTCACCGCGGTCTCATCGCTCGCGACCGGGTTGCTGTTGGGGTTGGCTCCCGCGCTGCACATCACCCGCCCCCACGTGACCGTGTCGCTCAGGCACCGGGCCAGAGGAGGGGTCCCGCGATCCCGCCTCCGCGGCGCGCTGGTGGTCGTGCAAGTGGCGCTGTCGCTTGTACTGCTCATCGGTGCGGGACTGTTCGTCCGCAGCCTGCAGATGGCGTTGGCCACGGACCCCGGGTTCAACAGCGCCGGGGTGCTGCTGGCCGACCTCGACCTCTCGTTGCAGGGCTATGACGAGGGGCGCGGGCGCCGCTTGTACGCCGAGCTGCTCGAACGTGTCGGCAGCCTCCCCGGCGTCGACGCGGCCAGCGTGGCGGCCGTCGTGCCGGTGAACCCGGCGGGCTCGCGTGCCAACGTGGCGGTAGACGGGTACACGCCGCAACCCCAGGAAGACATGGAGCTCAATTTCAACGTCGTGAGTGCCGGCTACTTTCGGGTGTTGGGGATGCGTGTGGTCCAGGGACGCGGGTTCAGTGATCCGGGCGTTGACAGTCCGGCCGGGGAGGTGGTCGTCAACGAGACCTTCGCGCGCCGTTACTGGCCGGGACAGAACCCGATCGACCGCGGTATCAAGTTCGGTGGTCGGCCCGCCGCCTGGCGCGTGGTCGGCGTCGTCCAGGACGGCAAGTATCGCAGCATGCGTGAAGACGGACTGCCCTACCTCTACGTGCCGATGGGCCTGCGCTACACGCCGCAGGTGACACTGCTGGCTCGAGTCGGGGGCAACCCCTTGGCGATGCTCCCGGCCGTGCGAGCCGAACTCCTCGAGCTCGACCCTGCGCTGCCTGTCTACGCGGAACGCAGTCTCGAGCATCAGCTGGCAAGCGCCGTCTTCGGCGAGCGACTGGGCGCCATGCTGCTCGGGATCTTCGGCATCGTCGCGTTGTTGTTGGCGACGGTCGGCGTCTACGGAGTGGTGGCCTACGCGGCGCAGCAGCGCACGCACGAGATCGGCGTGCGGATGGCGCTCGGGGCCGACGGGCCGACCGTCGTGCGGCTGCTCGCCACCAGCGGAGCGCGTCTGGTGGTGCTTGGCAGTGGGATCGGGCTGGCCGTCGCGCTTCTGGCCACCCGCGTCCTCACGGGTCTGTTGTTCGGGATCGAAGCAACCGATCCGATCTCCTTTGTCGGGGCGACGCTCCTGCTCGGCGTAGCGGCGCTCCTCGCGGCCTATCTGCCCGCGCGACGCGCCACGCGCGTCGATCCGCTGACGACCTTGCGTCCAGACTGAATCGCGCCACGGGTGCCGTCGGGCTTATGGCCGTGACACAAACGCCTTCGCCTCTTGGAGCTCGGGTCGCGTCGCCTGCGGATCCATGATCTCAAGCACGCTCGCGTAGTGTTTCGCCGCGACGTCGTTCCTGCCAGCGGCCCTGGCTGCACGTGCCGCTCCCACAATGGTCCGCAGGCGATTGGGTTCATGGGTCAGCGTCGCCTCGTACGCGACGAGCGCGTCGGCCGGCTGGTTGTGCACCATGAGCAGGTCGCCGAGCAGCTCCCGCGCAGGAATCAGCGGACCAGGGGTGACGGGGTGCTTCTCGACTCGCTCCTCTGTGTCCGCGGCCTCGCGAGCAAGGCGAAGCGCCTCGGTGGCTTGCCCCTCGGCGTGCGCGACCCACGCCGACACGGCCAAGCGCTGCGCGTCGACCACGACGGGCCAGTATGGGTCCTCCCGTGCCGTCAGACCGGCGACGATCTGCTCCAGCGTCGCGATCTCCCGCTTCGCAAGAGCGATATCGCCAGAGCGCGCGGCGCCCAGACCTTTCGCGAACGATGTCACGGCAGCCGCTTCGGCGACCGGCGGTGCGGACGTCACCTCGAGCGAGGACGCCCCCGTCCAGTCATCGCGCTCGAGCGCGAATCGAGCCGGCATGGCCAGGGCATTGTACGAACCGAGTGCTCCGGCGATGTACTCGCCCCTCGTGTTGCCGCCGATCTCTTCGAGGGCGGCCAGTGCTGCATCGTCCCGACCCTGCTGCAGGTAGGCGTACACCATGTAATCAAGCGGATGCGACTTGCCGCCGGGCGCCGGCTCGAGGTCGGCCGAGCGGCGGTTCGTCCTGATCGACTCGTCCCAGTAGCCCAGCCGGGTGAAGATGTGCGAGGGCATGTGCAGCGCATGCGGGGCCGTGGGCGCGATCGCGGCGTATTGCCGCGCGGCATCGAGGGCCAGTCGCGCGAGTGGGGGAGAATCGAACGCGTGGATGATGTAGTGGGCCAGGCCCGGGTGGTCCGGCTGCTCGCGGTAGAGCCGCGTGAGCACCTGGGCCGCCTCCTTCTGTCGCGCGAAGGTCAGGTCGGTGGGCGGCGCGTTCGCGACGCGAAACATCGCGTGAAAGATCTGAGCCTCCGTATCGTCGGGAAACGTATCGACGATGGCCTGCATCGCCGCTTCGTACTTCACCATCCGTTGGCGGTTGTTCAGGGTCATGTGGTCCTGAAACAGCGCCACGGCGGCATCGATGTACGCGCGGTCACGTGGAGCCTGGCCCCCGATGCTCGCCGCCTTCTGGGCTGCGTCCCAGCCAGCCGCCTGTCCGTCGGCGGGGCTGCCGCCGGCCATCGGATTGCCGAAATGGGTCATCGCGACGCCCCAGTACGCGATGCCGCAGCCAGGATCGGCCTCGACCACCGAGGTGAACGTCGTCCGCGCCTCAGGGAACCAGTACGAATGAAGCATGGCGACCGCCTGGTTCATTCGCGTCTGTGCTTCCGGGTTGCAGGACACAGGGAACGCTACCGTGCCCACGTCGTGGGCATGCTGGTGCTCCTGCGCCGACACGCTGTGCGCCGCCGCGCCAACGACGATTCCGACCGCCACCAGACATACGCGCATGGTCGACCTCCTCTGAGATGGCTGACCTCTCAGATGCTCCTCTGGTTGCTTTATACGCTTCTTCGGCCGCTGGCGTCCACAGGGGCACCGCGCCGGCGTGAGAGGCCGGCACACAGGGCTAGTGCGTTCGGAGAAGCCTTACGGGATCGCCCACGCGAATGGTGCCCCCGCGCTCGACGGCCGCGTTCAAGGCTAGACGCCCGCCAAACCGTCGGCCAATGTCCCGCAACACCTCGGGGTCGCGGGCGAGCGTGTCCGGATCGACCGTCGTCATCGGACACCGACCGCGCCGCGAATCCAGGTGCACGATCGCGTCGCCGATCTCGAGCGTCGCGCCGGGCCAGTCGAATTCGTCCAGACCGTCAACTCCGCCGATCAGCAGGTTCGGGCGCAGCCGCCGCACATCCCGCCCAAAGGCTTCGACCGCGCCGTCGGTGGCCACGAGCAACGGCAGCACGTCGAAGCGGTCTGGTCCGGCATAGGCGTCAACCCAGGCGTCGTCTCCCGCGGCCGCCTTCACCAGGGCCAGCGCTTCGGGGCTCTCCCAGGGCAGCCCGTTGATGAGCGGCTGGCCGAGGCGTCCCAGCGTACCGCGCAGCCCAAGCAGTCGAGAATGCCGTCGCGATGTCCGGACGCCTTCAGGACCATACACCTGCACGAGGCGGTCCCCCTGCACGCCGTCGGCGGTGAGTGTCGCGTGCGGCAGGCGTTCCCCCGCGAGCGTCTTCACGGGATACCGCCACAGGCCGGCCACGTAGAAGGGCGTCATCGTGAGGCGTCGTCGAATTCCCACATCTCGTTGCCGTACGAGCGGAACCACTGGCCCGAACCATCATGCCACGCATATTCGAAGCGCACGGCGATGCGATGCGTGTCGAAGGATCTTGGCCACGCTGGCCCGGTCGGCGGCGGCCGCGGCCTCGTTCAGGCGCTTCACTAACACGGTGGACAACGCCTCGTGCACGAGCAGGTCAACGCCCTTGGCCTGAGCGGTCAGGTTCGCCGACTTGCTGGTATCCCCGCTCACGACCACCGCCCGCCCACCGTACTCGAAGCGATAGCCGACGGCCGGGCGCACGGGCCCGTGGTCCACGGCGAAGGCGGTTACGCGCAGTCCCTTCGACTCCCACACGACCGGCGCCGTACCGTCCGCGGGCACCGCGAACGCGTTCGCGGCCCGGCCGGCGCCCGACGGCGGCGCCACCGCGGCCCCGGGATGCGCGGTGCGATACACCGCGTCCTGCTCATAAGCGCGGTTGAATCCCGCAACCACCTCGCCGACGCCGTCAGGCCCATGCACGGGCAACGGAGCGGCGTGCGCACCGCCGGTCCACCGCAACAGCGCCATCTCGCCGAGGCCGTCGATGTGGTCGGAGTGGAAGTGCGTGAGAAACACCGCCTCGACCTGGCCCCGCGAGAAGCCCAGCCGCTGCAGGTTGCTGCCCCGCCAGTGCCCGCGTCGACCACGACCACGGTGCGGCCGGCGATTGCCGCGACGCAGGGTCCTGAGCGCTGCAGGTCCGGCAACGGCCCGCCGGCGCCGCACAGCCGGAGGTGCAGTCCGTCGGGGAGCGTGTCGAGCGGATCAAGGGCGATGTTGCGGGCAAGCCCGCGCTCCATTTCGCATGCAAACGAGCGGCGATTATACCGGCGAGCAGGTGGCTACTACTTTTTTTGGCAACACGTTCAAGCTTGGCAGATACGCCATCGACCACGCCACGGCATGCCGCTCATCAAGCCGCCGATCGCGCCGGCTGCGGCCTCGCGCCAGCCGAGATATCCGCCGAGGGCGGCACAACAAGAAGGAGCCGTGGATCATCCCAGACGACACCTGGTGTCGCGGGTCGACGCCATCTTCACCGAGACGTTCTTCGTGCCGCACTACGACGGAGCGACGCGATTTTCATTTCCGCCGCCTTGCGCGAGGCCGCGGTCGACGCGTGCCCGGCGGAGCCGTGACGCCCCGATGCGGGGCCGGTCAGGGATCGAGCCGCGGAAAGGCGGCCTCCGATCCTGGAGCCCGTGACAGCCGCACGCCTGCTGCGGCATCCCGTTCCACCCGCACGCGATCGGGCAGGGCGGCACAGAAATCGCTGAAGCGATCGGGAGCGACGGCGGCCAGTCGCCGCAGCACCGCGATCGCCTCCTGCCAGTTGTGGTCGATGTAGACCCGCAGCGCAGGCCGCGTCCAGGTCTTGTCGTCGCCGATGTGGCAGGTTAGATGTACGTCGGTGAGGATCAGCATCTGCGCAGCCGTGGCAGTCGTACCCTTCATGGATTCGTCCGGGGTCAGCGCACCACCGCGGCAGCAACGACGGATCCGCGGCCCCTTCGGCCAGCGTCCGGCGGTTGATGACCAGGGCGTCGAAGCCGAGGTCGAGAAGCCGGGCCACGGCACGGTAGAAGTGGGGCACCGGGCAGATGTCGACGTTGGTGAGGATGACGTTGTCGCAGCCGTCGTCGACCGCCGTCTCGATTACGTCGAACACGAGCGGCAGCGGCCGCGGCACCTGGACGAGCCCGAGCGCACCCGCGGGAATCGGTCCGACTCCGCGTAAGATGGGACCCACACGTCAACAAGGAGACTCCCATGCGAGCAGGTAATCACCGGACGACGTCGGGTGCCGCGTTGCTGCTGCTGGCGCTGATCACGGTGCCTGCGGTCGCCTCGATCGAGAAGGCGGCCCCCGAGGCCGTCGGTCTATCCAGCGCGCGGCTGGGGCGCATTCACGACGCGGTCCAGCGCCACATCGACGACGGGAACATCACCGGCGCGGTCACCGCGGTGGTTCGACGCGGGCGGCTGGCCCATCTGGAGGCGCACGGGTCGATGGACCTCGAGTCGGGCCAGGCGATGAGGGCAGACGCCATCTTCAAGATCATGTCGATGACGAAGCCGGTGGTCGGGGTCGCCGTCCTCATCCTGGTGGAGGAGGGCAGGGTCCGGCTCGGTGACCCGGTCGCGCGGTTCATTCCGGAGCTTGCGGATCTCGACGTCGCGGTGCCGGCGCCACCCTCCGGCGACCGTGGGGGCGGAGACGAACCGCCGCCGTTCTATACGATTCCGGCCAACCGCCCGATCACCGTACAGGATCTGCTCACGCACACGTCGGGGCTGGCAAGCGGGCCCATCAGCAGCCGCGAGGCGGGACGGGTCGGGCGCCAGGAGCCGACCGATACGCTCGCCGACCTGATTCCGAGGCTTGGCGAAGCCCCGCTCGAATTCCAGCCGGGAGACCGCTGGGCCTACAGCCCGTCGAGGGGGTTCGACGTCCTGCTGCGGATCGTGGAGATCGCATCGGGACAGCCGGCCGACCAGTTTCTCCGCGAACGGATCTTCGCACCGCTCGGGATGACGGACACCTTCTTCTGGGCGCCGGAGACCCACGGCTCGCGGGTGGTCACCGTTTATCAGCGGACGCCGGCGGGGCTGACCCGCTCCCAGAACCAGGTCGGCGCTACCAGCCGGACCTACTTTTCCGGAGGCGGGGGGCTCATGAGCACCGCCACCGACTACCTGCAGTTCGGTCAGATGCTGCTCAACGGAGGGGAGCTGAGCGGCGTCCGGCTGCTCAGCCCGAGGACCGTCGAGCTGATGTCGTCGACCTTCGTCGAGGAGTTCGGCTTCGGCCAGGTCAGTCCCGGGGTCGGCTTCGGGCTGAGTGTCCAGGTGGTGACCGACCCGGCAGCGGCCGGCTACCGCGTGGGTCCCGGAAGCTTTGGGTGGGACGGCGCCTACGGCACGCATTTCTGGGTGGATCCGGCTGAGGAGATCGTCGGCGTGGTGATGATCCAGACGCCCGTCTTCCAGGTGTCGCGCGACGTGGAGAACGCGTTGATGCAGGCGATCGTGGACTGAGTGCGGCCTGCTGGGGTGAGATGAAGAGACGTGCTTTCGCGGGCGTTGCCGCCCTGGGGCTCGGGCTGGCGCTCGCGGCGCTGCCGGGGTTGTCGCAAACCGGGCCGCCGAGTGCTGGACCGGCCGTCGACGGGTCGCCCGCCTGGTTCCTGCAGGGGTCGTTTCCGGACCCCGGCGGCCGAACCCGCGTCGATGCCGAGGGCAATGTCACGGTCGTGTCCCAGGATGAAGCGGGCGACTACCGCACCTCCGCTCCGGGCACCCCGGCCTGTCGGCACTCGCCGGTCTGCGGCCGGGCGGGCGGTCGCCGCCGCGGCGATCTGCAGCGTGTCCAGTGGGCGCAGACGATGGGGTACACCGTCACCTACCTCGACCTGCTTCCGCCGGGGCTCGGCGGCGTTCCCTCGGTGGCCCTCGACTCCCATGACAACCTCTGGGTGTTCCAGCGTGCCGAGGTCGGCAAGCCGCAGCTCTTCAAATTTGCTCCCGACGGTCGCCGGCTACTGGAGGTTGCGCCGGAGGTCATCGGCTACCAGGACAAGGCGCACGGCATGGCGGTCGATGCCGAGGACAACGTCTGGATCACCGCCACCAACGGATCGACCGTGATGAAGCTCAGCCCGGACGGCGCGCTGCTGCTGACCATCGGCGTGCCGGGACGCCGGGGCGACTGGGACGAGGCGACAGGACAGCGCCTGCTCTGGCAGCCGGTGATGGTCGCCTTCAGCCCGGAGGGCGGCGTCTACATCGCCCAGGGGCACGGGAACGAGAGCCCCAACGACACTGATGCGGACGAGGCGACCAACACCATCGGCGCGTCGCGCATCCTGCACCTGGACAGCGACGGCACCTACATCAACCAGTGGTTCGGGAACGACGCGGGGCCGGGCAAATTCAACTCGGCCCACGGGCTGGCGGTGGACCCGACCAGCGGCGATGTCTGGATCGGTGACCGCGAAGACTACCGCATCGTCGTCTACACCGGCGACGGACAGTTCCTCAAGACCATCCAGATGCGCAATCTGCCGTGTGCCCTCTACTTCGATACCCACGGCAATCCGTGGATGGCCAGCGGACAGGACGGCCAGTTCCTCAAGATCGACCGCAACGGCAAGGTGCTCGGCGCCATCGGCAACGGCATGGGCATCGGTCCCGGACAGTTCATCGAGGCTGGTTACTGGGTCATGGACAAGTCCGACAATCTGTACGCCGGCGACACCGCTGTCGGTCGGATCACCAAGATGGTGGCGCCACGCCGGTAGCCGAACCCCGGACTCAGGCCGCCAGGTCGTGATGACGACCGCGCGACGTGTCTTCTTCGCGCTGCTCCTCCCCTCGGGCCCTCGAGGCGGCGCTGCCCGGACCTTCACGCTCTGTAACCTTTCCTCGTCGCCGGAGTATTCCCTATGTGCACGTGACAGACGAATCCCTGATGCTGGCCGTTCGGGACGGTGATCTGGCTCAGCTCGAACCGCTCTTCGAGCGCCACCACGCCGCGCTGTTCGAGTTTCTCAGCCGCATGACCGGCGACCGGGGCGCGGCAGACGACCTGGTCCAGGACGTGTTCCTGCGGATTCTGACCTATCGCGCCACGTTTCGAGACGACGGGTGCTTCGATACCTGGGTCTTCCGGATTGCGCGAAACGCCCGGGCCGACCACCTCCGGGCCCGGTCACGGGTCACGGCACTCACCGACGACCACCTGGACCGACCTGACCGGAGCGCGGGTCCGGCCCTCCAGCTCGAACGGAGCCGTGACCATGCCCGGTTGAGGCGGGCGCTCGCGCTCCTGCCGGACGACGAGCGGGAGCTGATTGTGCTCGCGCGGTACTGCGGCATGACACATGCGCAGAGCGCGGAGATCCTGGGTACTACGATCGGCGCGGTCAAGGTGCGGCTGCATCGCGCCGTTCGCGCGCTCCGCGACATTTTCCTGCGACTACCGGATGAGAGGCACTCATGGGATGTGAAGAGATCGACGGGCAACTAGCCGACTACCTCGCCGGGACGGGCAGCCCGGACGCGACCGAGACGCTGGAGAGGCACCTGGCCGAATGTGCGACGTGCGTGGAAGAACTCCAGAGCCTCGAAGCCACCTGGCAGCTGCTGGGCGCCCTGCCGGCCGAGCGGCCGGACTCCGCCAGGATGCGCGCGCAGATCGCGGCGATGCGGGCGGGCTATGAACGGGGGCTGGTCAGCCAGAGGGGGTTGCACATGGCTCCCAGGCTCGGCCGCGCTGTGGCCTCACCGGCCGCGGATGACGCTGACGCGCGTGCGTCGTCGACCGCCCCGTCCTGGGTTCAGGTGGCGGCGGCAGCCGTCCTCGTGGTGTTCGGTATCTCGCTCGGTCGATTCACGGCACGGGATGTCTCGGGCGACTCGCCGCAGTTTGCCGAACTGCGCCAGGAGCTGCATGCCACACAACAGCTCGTCACGCTGGCGTTGCTCGAGCAGCCATCGGCGAGCGGGCGGCTGAAGGGCGTGACGTGGAGCGTACAGATCGAACAGCCCGGAGAGGAAGTGGTCACCGCGCTGCTCGACACGCTCCTGCACGACCCGAATGTCAACGTTCGGGTGGCCGCCATCGACGCGCTCAGACGCTTTGGCGAACGGGACCGTGTCCGACTCGGCGCCCTCGACGCCCTGACGGGCCAGACGTCGCCGCTCGTGCAGTTGGCGGTCATCGACTTCGTGGTCGAGCTGGACGAGCGTGCGGCGGCCCCGATGCTGCGGCAGTTGTCTCTGGACCCGGCGCTGGACGAAACCGTCCGCACGCGTGCGGGATGGGGTTTCCAACAATTGGAGGAGGTGCTGTGATGTGGGTCACGTCTGCACGCGCGGTCACGTTCGCCTGCGGTCTGGCGGTGCTTGCCTTGGGGTCCGGCACCCGTGGAGGGGTCATGCACGCCACCGGCGAACCGCGGTTCCCGGTCACTGACGCGACCTCGATCAGTCGCACGCTCCGGTTCTCCGGGCCCGGAGTCCCCACGCTCGATCTGCGCGCGATCAACGGGTCCATTCGTGTAACCGGCTACTCCGGCAGTGACGTGCAACTCGAGGCACAGACCACGATCCGCGCGGAGACGGACACCGACCTGGCCGCGGCGCGGCGCGAGGTCGTGCTCGACGTTGCCGACGATGCATCGACGGTCGGCGTCACGGTGCGCGACGCGCGCTACGGCATCTGCGGGGAGGGCCGGGACGGCGCCGGCGGCCGACGTGCTCGGAACCGCTACCTTGTGACGATCGACCTGACCGCGCGCGTACCGGTTGGAAGTCGCCTCCGCCTCTGCACGGTCAACGGGCGCGAGGTCTCGGTGAGCGGTACAGCGGGAGATTTCGAGATCGACAACGTCAACGGTCGGATCACGATGGACCGTATCAGCGGGTCCGGCCGCGCCACGACCGTGAACGGTGGGGTGACGGTGTCCTTTGTCGACGCCCCGCGCGAGGCGTCGCAGTTCAAGACGGTCAACGGGGCGCTCGAGGTGTCTTTCCCGCTCGACCTGGCC
>SXGT01324006.1_pt1 | contig 12816 bp, 10 predicted proteins | sample 3176221 | NCBI WGS metagenome assembly SXGT01 (sample SAMN11356862, study PRJNA531348) | freshwater metagenome | isolation source: freshwater sample F1-120 | place: China: Fuxian Lake, Yuxi | collected 2017-12-25
GGCACGGTGACGCTCGCCCGTGGCGCCGGGCCGGGCGCGCCGCTCCTGGCGCGCGCCGACCTCGCCCTCGACGGCGCCTGGCTCGAGCACAGCGGCATCGCCGACGCGCCGGTACCGCTCGACGGGGCGCTCGCCCTCGATCTCACCGCCGCCGGCCACCGCGTCGACGTCCGTCGCATGCAGCTGCGCCGCGGCGGGCTCCACCTGGCCCTGGACGGCTGGGTCCGCCGCAGCGGCCACCGCGTGGTCGCCGCCGACGCCTCGCTCACGCTGGCGCCAGGCGACTGCCGCGCGCTCATCGACGCCATCCCCACCGCGCTGCGCGGTCCGCTCGATCAGCTCGTGGTCCGCGGCACCCTCGCCGGCCGCGTCCACCTCGCCTTCGATCTCGACGATCCCGGCGCCGACGGCGTCGATCTCACCGTCGATCTCGATCCCCGCACCTGCCAGGTGCTGGCCGACGCGCCCGCCGCCGATCCGAGGAGCCTGGCGACCACCTCCGAACACGTCTTCCCGGATGGCCACCGCGCCGTGGTCGGCCCCGGCGTCGGCGACTGGGTCGACATCGCCCAGCTTCCCGCCCACGCCCGCGGCGCCTTCGTCGCCGCCGAGGACGCGCGCTTCTGGGATCACCGCGGCTTCGACCTCGAGCAGATCGCTCGCAGCCTCGAGATCGACCTGCGCGAGCGCCGCTACGCCCGCGGCGGCTCGACGATCAGCCAGCAGCTGGTCAAGAACGCGTTCCTCGACCAGCACCGAACGCTCTTGCGCAAGCTCCAGGAGGCCGTGCTCACCTGGCGCCTCGAGGCCGTGCTCGACAAGCGCACGATCCTCGCTCGCTACCTGAACGTGATCGAGCTCGGGCCCGGCGTGTTCGGGCTGAACGCCGCCGCACGCCACTGGTTCGGCAAGCCCGCCACCCAGCTCACGGTCCGAGAGGCGGCGTTCCTGGCCGCGCTCACCCCCGCGCCTCGCACCATGTCCCGCCGCATCGCTCGCCACCGCGGCCTGGATCCCGAGACGGCCGAGCGGGTCGCTGTCACCCTGCGCGCCATGCGCCGCGCCGGCGTCATCGATCCTGCCACCGCCCGGGCCGCCGCTTCGGCGGAGCTCGGGTTTCGGCCCGGGGCCATCGGCCGCTGACTCAGACGCCGAGAAAGAGCCGGTTCCCGAAGTTCCGCTCGAGGTCGCTGGCGAAGATCCTCTGGGCCGAGGCGTCGATGTCGTAGGGCACGCGCTTGAACTCGAAGACCTTCTCGACGGTGTCGTAGACGGTGTAGCTGGCGCGGTTGTCGTAGTCGCGGGGCTGGCCCACCGAGCCCACGCTGATGATGTAGCGGTGGTCGGGGCGGATCGCGAACTTCTGGGCCACCACCTCGAAGACGTCGTCGCGCGACAGCGCGAACGACTTGCACAGGTGCGAGTGGCCGATGAACGTGACCGTGTTGAGCTCGTCCCAGATCTCGAGGCAGCGCGCCGCCTGCTCGGTCGAGAAGATGTACTCGAACTCCTCGAGGTTGATGGGCGAGCCGTGGCAGAAGGTGACCTCACCCTCGCGCCGCTCGTAGGGCAGCGCCTTGAGCCACGCCATGTTCTCGGCCGTGAGCTGGCGGGCGTGGAGATCGAGCGCGTGGCGGGCGGCGTCGTAGTAGTACGAGTAGTCCATGCGCCCGGCCACAGCGGCGTCGTGGTTGCCGAGGATGGTGAACTTGGCGGCCTCGCGGATCAGGTCGCAGCACTCGTTGGGCGAGGCGCCGTAGCCGACGGTGTCACCGATGCAGACGTACTCGTCGATGCGTTCGCTCTTGAAGCCCTCCATCACGGCGGTGAGGGCCTCGATGTTGGCGTGGACGTCGCTGAATATCCCGATGCGCATGGACGGCTTGTGGCTCGGTGCGGGGGTGACCCCCGGCTCGATTGAAAATGATACCCGTTTTTCGATTCTGTCGCGCGGCCCTTTGGCTCACCTCACCCAGGCAACAGATCGCTCTCGTCGAGTTCGGCCTCGCTCCCGGCGTCGTCGTCCGTGGACTCGTCCAGGTCGTCGATGAGGTCAGCTTCGTCAAGCAATTCCATCGGTCCCGAGGCGTCCATGGCCTGGAGCTCGCCCGCCGCGACCTCGGGCAGCCCGCGCTCGAGCGCCTCGAAGAACCGGCGCGAGAAGGCGCGGTTGACCGTCACCTCACGCACCGGCTGGCGGCCGTGGACGTCGTCGCGCGAGGCCGGCTCCAGCCGTTCGAGGGCCATCGCCGCCACCGGCGCCACCGCGCTCTGCCCGGCGGCCAGGGTCTGCACCGCGGCCTTGCCGCCGCGCACACCCACATGGGCCATGGCCCAGGCGATGCGCTCCTTTTCGGCCGCGCCAGCGCGGTCGCCGAGCCGGCCGAGGCGCGCCGCGAGCGGCATGAGCGCAGGTGGGCCGATGTGGCCAACCGCGCGGGCGATCTCGCGCCAGATCTCGGTGGGCTCGGCCAGGAGCGCGTCGACCACGGCCTCGGTGCCGGCCTCGGTGCGGAGCAGGGCCAGCGCCAGCGCGCACCCGTGGCGCAGGAACGCCTTGGAGCTGGCCAGCGCTGCGGTCAGCGCCGGCGCCGCCGCCGGGCCGAGCTTCACCATCGCGCCCAGCACGCGCACCGCCTCGGAGCGGCCCATGCGGCGGACCGCATTCATCACCGGACGCACGGCGCTCGCGTCGCCGCGCTCGCACAGCTCCAGCGCCGCCTCGACCCGGCGCTGGCGATCGTCGAGGAGCGCGATCAGCTCGGGCACGGTGCGGCCGCGGGCCGGTGCCGGCGTCGCGGCGCGCGACGAGATGGTGCCCGACACCACCGGCTCGGCGTCGCTGACCAGCGCGCCGCCGGCCAGGCCGAGCGCCTGGGCCTCTTCGGCCAGGGCCTTGCGGTTGTCCTCGATCGCGTCGGGATCGAGATCGTTGGCGACCGCGTCGGCTAGCAGCGCCGCGAAGCCGGCGTCGAGCTTGCCGATGAGATCCTTGCGCGAACGCGCCAGACCCTCGGAGACGGCCGCCTGGGCCAGCTCGGGACCCAGCCACAGCCCCATGGCGACGGCGCGGGTCAGCACCGACGCGCGCAGCTCGCGCCAGCGCGCCAGCGGAAAGCCACGCACGGTGACCAGGTAGTCCTCGCGCGCCGGCTTGATGAAGCGGCGGGCCATGGCCAGGGCGCGGCGCACCTGGTTGGCGGTCGAGAGCGACTCCAGCTTGTCGGCGCGCAGCTCGCCGTGCTCGGGGTGCTCGAGGCCAAGCAGATCATGAGAGGCCGCGAGCACCGAGGTCACCGCGCGCCCGAAGCTGGCGCCGGCGGCCGGCACTGCCCGCAGGTGATCCGAGGCGGCCCGCATCACGTAGCCGACGTTCTCGGCGAGCGGCGCGCGCACGCGGGCCCGGCGCAGGCGGCGGTGGTCGACGACGACATCGAGCTCGAACGCGAAGTCCCTCTCGAGCTGGCCGAGGGTGCGGCGATCGCCGTCATTGGCGATGTCGAGCGGCGCGACCACGCGATGGGGCGGGCCGAGACCGCGCAGCGCGGCCGGCGTCCCGATCACCAGCGTGATCACCGGGTACTCGGCCTGGCGGTGCACGAGCAGGCGCACGTCGAGGGGCGAGGACGTGAACGGCCCCGCGCTGGTGGGCGGCACCCGTACCGCCACTCGCACCCGGCCGTCCTCGAGCACCACGCTCGCCAGGCGGTCGCTCATGGCGAAGCCCTCGCACCAGGCGTCGCCGTTCCCGAGCGGACCGTCGGCGGTGGTGGTGGTGATCGGATCTGACGCCAGTGGCAACACGGGCGCGTCGTCGGCGCCGAGCAGCTCGAAGGGGCTGGTCTCGGGCGGCACCGCCGGCGGCGGTAGCGGTGTGTGGTCGGGATCGTCGGAGAGCGCGGCCACCGGCCGCGTCGGGATCTCGCTGTCGGGGCGCACGGTCGGCACCGAGGTCATGGCTGCGCCACCGGCGAGGGCCACGGTCATCGGGGTCGACAGATCGCCCAGCAGATCGGTGTGGACGCCGGGCTGGGTGACCGGGACCTCCGCGCCCTGCGAGGCGCGGCGGGCTCGTCCAGGCGCCGGCGGCTCGCTGCCACGGCGGGTGCGATCAGCGGTCGACGTCGGGGTCGGCTCGTCGACGTGGGCGGGGACGCTGCCGCTGTTGCTGACGCTGCCGTTGCCACCGCCGCGGCGGCGCTCGCGTTCGAGCTCGAGACGCGCGCGGTCCATCTCGGCGCGGGCGCGCTCCATCTCGGTGCGGATGCGATCGGCGTCGGCGAGCTTGCGATCGAGGTCGACCGTCGAGACGTCGATCTCGGCGGCGCGGCGATCCTGCTCGCGGGTGCGGCGATCCTGCTCGCTGGCCCGACGCTCGAGCTCGTTGGCGCGGCGCTCGAGCTCGCTGGCGCGGCGCTCGAGCTCCTGCTCGCGGGCGGCCAGCTCGGCGCGCCGGCGATCGACGGCCTGGCGTTCGCGCTCGACGTCGCGGGCCCCGTCGGCGGCGCGCTGCTCGCCGACGGCGCGCTCGGCCAGGCGCTCGAGGTGGGCGCGCAGCCCGGCGGCGCCGAACACGACGGCGAAGTCGCGCACGTAGGCCGGCACCGCGGCCTGGGTGTCCCTGGCCAGCTCGCTGTAGAGGTTGGCGCGGGCCTCGAGCTCGCGGTGGCGGTCGCCCTCGGGCAGGACCAGCGCGAGGACCTCGTTGGCGGGGTCGTGATAGACGACCGGTACGTTGACGGTGACCGGGTTGCCCTCGGCGCCGCGGACCACGTTGAGCGCGCGATCGGGCGAATCGGACAGCAAGCGTTGCCCCAGCTCGGGGTCGCCGATCACGTCGACTGCCACGTAGACCCGGGCCGCGATGATCTCGCCGTCGGGCACGGTCACGAGAACCGAGCTCTGGCGGGTGGAGCCGACAGCGCCGCGATACGCGTTGTGGGAAGGCGCGCGTTCCCTCCCCCGGGCATGAGCCATGGCATCGGACATAACACAAGTTCCCTTGCCCTTGCCCCTGCCCTTCTTCCCTCCCGTGCCCGATCAGTTCAGGGGCGCCGGTCCCGCGTCCCCGTCCCCGCCGTCATCGTCTTCCCGATCATCGCCCTGGCCGTCGGGCTCGGGCTCGTCCTCCCCGGTCACCCCGTCCCCGGGTTCCTCGCCCCGCTCCTTGCCCATCATCTTGGCCGCCACCGCCACCAGCACCTCGTGGACGTGCTCGAGGGTGTCGAGCCGGCCGCACAGCGAGTAGTAGTCGTCCTCGGTGACGTCGCTCATGCGGGCCAAGGTCTGCTCGACGAACGGCCGCATCCGCGGCGGCGCGTCGATGGTGGTGTCCAGATCGTCCAGATCGGCGCGCACGATGGCGGCGGCGGCGAACCCGGCCGGCGAGAAGTGCACGCCGGTCGGCAGCACCATCCGCCACTCGGTGACGTCGTCGGAGCTGGTGTCCCAGCGCCCGCCGAGGAGCCGCCGCACCACCTCGCCGAAATACGCGCCCGAGGTGGTCGCCACCAGCTCGACCGTCGCCGGCTGCTCGGCGGGCACCGAACGCAGGTAGTGATCGAGCAGCGGCAGGGTGTCGGAGTCGTAGGTCAGCTCGAGCCCGATGGCGCGGCGCACGTACTCGACCGTGGCTCGTGCGAGCTCGGCGACCCGCGGCGGCGCGGCTGCAACGGACGATGACTCCATTGCCTGCAAGCTTACCGCGGAACCCTGACCGGGCTACGCCCGACGCGGCCTGGGAGACCGCAGGGCGTTGCGCGCATTCGACCTGGCCCAACAGACCCCGAACGCCACCAGCGACCCCGAACACCTGAGTCACTCTTGAGCTCTCGCTGATCGCTCGCTAGGGATTGACGACGCTGAAGGCGACGTCGCCGTACCGCGACTCGAGGCGCACCGTGCCGAGCTGGCTCGGCCGCCCCGCGCGTCCGAACTGGCCCTCGACCCAGCGATCGCGGCCGTCGCGGGTCGTCGCGCCGGCGAACACCACGTTGCCGCCGGCGCGGGCGCGCACCTTGAGGCGGACCGTGGCGCGCACGGTGACGTCGATGTCGCCGCGCAGGCTCGACACCACGATGGCGCCCCGGTGCTGACCCCAGGTCGCGGTGTCGGCTTCGACGTGGATATCGCCGTCGATGGCGTAGAGGTGCACGTCGCGAGAGGCCACCCGCCGGGCGTCGATGCGGCCCGAGTGGATCTGGGCGGTGAGCGCGCGGCCGCGGATGGTGTCGAGCGCCAGGTCGGCGTCGATGGCGTGAGCGTCGAGATCGCCGAACACCGTGTTGAACGTCTGATCGCCGTCGACCGAGCGGGCCAGCACGCGGCCGGCGACGTTCTCGACGTTGATGGTGCCGGCGCCGGCGTCGAGATCGGCGCCACCGTCGAGGTGCTTGACCTCGAGCCGGCCGCTGCCGACGTGGCCGTCGACCCGGGCCGAGCGCGGCACCCGGATGGTCAGATCGATGCGCAGGCCGGCCAGTGACGTGGGCGGGCGCTCCCGACCGTCGCCGAGCGTGGTGGTGAGCCGCACCGTGCCGTCGGGATCGGGCACCAGGGTCACGCGTAGCCGCTCGAGAGTCTCGACGTCGGGCGCATGTTTCACCGAGACGATGGTGACGTGGTCGCTGTCGTGACCCTCGACCTTCACGTCGCCCAGCGCGTTGTCGATGACCACGCTGCGGATCGGCCGGCGCGACGGGCCCACGGTCAGCTCGGCGCGTTCGACCACCTCGCCGTCGTTCTCGTCGTCAGGCGCCACCGGCTGGGCCACGGCGGGCGCGGCGCCGAGGACAGCGGAGGCCAGCGCTGCGAGCAGACCTGGACGGATCACGGATTCACCGCCACCCGCTGCCCGGGCTCACCCAGCGCGGCGCGCTCGAGGAAACCGAGCAGCGTATGCCAGGCGCGGTCGCGGGCCTTGCCGGCGGGCGCGCGTACCACGGCGGCCTCGAGCGCCGCCACCTCGCGATCGAAGCGGCGCAGTCCGGCGCCGCGGTGCTCGGCGCGGGCCAGGGGCAAGAGATCAGCGGCGGTGGTGCGGAAGCGGGCCTCGACGCGTTCGGCCTCGGCGGCCAGCTCGGCAGTGGCGTCGACGGCCGGCGCCCGCGGCCCGACCTGTCGATCGGGCGTCGGTCCGGGTTCACCCATGTCTGCACGTTCGACCGCGGTGGCGGGCAGCTCGTCGGCCGCCAGCGGCGCACCGCCGTCATCGGTGCCCCGGAGCTGGATCACCAGAACGGCGACGGCGCAGGCCGCGGCGGCGAGCCCGGCGGGCACCATGTGCGGGCGCACCCGATCGAACATCCGCGACCAGCGCGAGCGCCGCGAGTCGGCGATCTCGGCCTCGCCCAGGCGGGCGAGCACCTGGCTCCATACCGCCGCCGGCGGTTCGGGGCGCGCCATCTCGGCGAGGCTGTCGCGGATGGCCGCGTGATCCTCGGCGGCGGCGCGGCAGGCCGCGCACACCCGCAGGTGGCCGCGCATCGCGCTGGCCGTCACCGCGTCGAGCTCGCCGTCGAGATAGGCGGTGAGCTCGGCGCTGACGTGGGCGCAGTTCACTCGACCTCCACCGCAGGCTGCCGCGTCGCGCGCTCGGCGGCCAGCGCCGGTCCGAGCAGCTCGCGCATCTTGGCCCGCGCCTTGTGGAGCTGCGACTTCGACGTGCCGACCCGGCAGTCCATGATCGCCGCGCACTCCTCGTGCGAGAGGCCCTCGACGTCGTGGAGCACGAGGATGGCGCGGTAACCCGCGGGCAGCCGGCCCATCGCCAGCTCGACCTTGTCGGACAGTCGCGGATCGCGCTGGACCGTCGGCGGCGCGGCGACGTGGTCCAGATCGTCGTCGCCGACCTCGCTGCGCCGCTTCTGCTTGCCGGCGTGGGTGAGCGCAGCATTCACGGCCAGGCGATAGACCCAGGTCCCGAGCTGCGACTCGCCGCGAAAGTTGGTCAGGCCTCGAAAGATCCGGACGAACACGTCCTGGGCGACCTCCTCGGCCTCGACCGGACCGACGATGCGGTGGCACAGGCCGAAAACCCGGCGCTTGTACTGGTGGTAGAGCGCCTCCATGGCGCGGGTCTCGCCGCGCTGGCACGCGGCGACCAGCTCGCGGTCGTCCTGGACCGGAGCGGCCACCAGGGCCCGGGGGCGGGGGATGTCGTGATCAGTGGCAGCGCGCGCTGTCGGCACGGGGTCCTCGCTGCCGGTTGGACCGGACGCAGGCCTGCTTGGTTGCCCGGGCTCGCCCATGTCCCCCTCGTAATACACGATGCGCCGATCTCCGCGCCATCCCTGCCGATATTCCCGCCGTGATAGGCTGGTGCTCGTGACGTACCCCACGCTCGGGGGAGCTGGCGGAAGGACCCGCCCGATCGCTGCCGGACTCGGCCGCATCGGGGTCTCGATGACCGCCCTGGCCCATCGTGTTCCCGAGGTCGGCTCTGGTGATGCCGGCGAGCTGGCCGCGGTCTCCTTGTCCCCGGGCGCCGGCGTGGCCGTCGCCGTCCGCGCCGCCCAGGCGCTGGGTTGCCGCGGTCGCATCGGCGGGTGGGTGGGGTCCGACGGCATGGGCGCCTTCGCCCGCGCGGCCCTGACCCGTGCTGGCCTCGACGTCGAGCTGGTGCGGGCGTCCCCGGGCGGCTCGGCGTGCGAGATCGTCACCGTCGACGTCGAGGGACGCCGCCTCGTCCAGCGCGGCAGCGGCGAAGAGATCGACGAGGACGCGCTGCCGGTGGACGTCGACGCCCTGCTCGCCGGCGCCCAGGCCCTGCTGCTCGACGATTCCTGCCCACGGGCACAGGCGCGCGCGGCCTCGCGGGCCCGCGAGCGCGGCATCCCGGTGATCGTGGATCTGACCTCGCCCGCCGAGGGCGCGGCCGTCCTGGTCGCGTTCGCCGACGTCCTGATCTCGTCGGAGCGGATGGTGTCGGAGCTGGCGCCGCGCCGCGATCTGATGACGGCGCTCGGCGATCTGATGACGCTGGGGCCGCGCGCGGTGGTGGTCACGCTGGGCGCCGCCGGCGCCGTCGGCCGCCACGGCGGCGACGTGATCGAGGTGCCGGGCTACCCGGTGGAGACGCTGGACACGTCGGGCGCGGGCTCGGTGTTCCACGGGGCTTTCGTGGCCGGCCTGCTCGGCGAATTGCCGTTCGCGCGCTGCGTGGAACTGGCCTCGGCGGCGGCCGCGCTCTCGTGCCAGACGCTCGGCCCGTGGGACGGGATCCCCGAGCGGGACGAGGCCGTCAGCTTCATCACGACGCGCCGATAGAGCCACGCTCCGGGTCGAGCCCGCGTCGGAGCGGCGTGGTAACGCTTCGCCATGGCTGACGTCGCGGCCACCGTGCCGCCCCACCCTCATCGCGATGGCTTCGTCGCTGGCCTCGGCTGCGCGCTCGTGGTCGGGCTCTTGCTTGCCTTCATCGATGCCCTGGCCGCCTCGGCCGGGCCAGCGGGTCTGGCGGTCTTGCCGACGGTGCTAGGGCTGTGGGCGCCTGTCGCCCTGGCCTTCGCAGTCTACGCCGGCGCCGTCGGCGCCGGTCTGGCCGCGTTCGGCCCGCGGCCGTTCGCGCGGCTGCGCGAGGACACGCGCCTCGACGTCAACCTGGCCGCCGCGGTGGCCGCCGCCGCGCTGATGCTGGTCGCGCTGGCCGTCGCGCTGGGGCCGCCGATGACGATGCTGGTCGTGAAGGGCAAGCGCAACGAGGCCGGCGCCCACGTCATGAAGGTGATCGCGGTGATCGCGGTGATCGGCCTCGCCGGCGCCGCCCTGCCGCTGCAACGCGTGCTGCGGCGAGTGACCGCGGCGCTGCCCGTGATCGGGCCGCTGTCGCGCACCACCACCGTCGCCATCGCCGTGGTGGTCGCGGTGCTGGTCTGGGCCCGTCACAGCCTCTACCACGCCGGCTACGAGAACCAGGCGCTGCCCATCGGCGCGCTGACCCTGATCGTGCTCCTGCCGGTCGGCACCGTCGTGCTCGCCGCGCTGGCCTACGGCCCGCTGGCGAACGTGCGGGTGCGGGTGCCGGCGCGCGGGCCGCTGGTCGGCGCCGGCGCGCTCGGCGCGATGGTCCTGGCCGTGCTCGCCTTCGGCGGCGTGCCGTCGGCGGACGTGGCACAGTCGATCAGCAACAAGGGCGTGGCCAGCCGCATGGTCGTGCAACTCGGCCAGCAGCTCATCGACCGGGACAAGGACGGGTCGTCGGCGTTCTTCCGCGGCCCGGATTGCAACGACCGCGACCCGCGCATCCACACCGGCGCCACCGACGAGCCCGGCAACGGTATCGACGAGAACTGCGCCTTCGGCGACGCGCCGGTGGTGGCCGGCGGGGGCGCCGGCAGCGGCGCCGGCTCCGTCGTTGCGCCGGCGATGTGCCCGTGCCCGGGCGGGACCGCGACCGCGACCGGGCCAAAGAAGAACGTCGTCGTCATCATGGTCGACACCCTGCGCGTCGATCGCCTGGGCGCCGCCGGTTACCAGCGCGACGGCAAGTCGCTCACGCCGCGCATCGACGCGTTGCTGGGCCAGTCGGTCTGGTTCACGCACGCGTATGCCCAGGCCAACAACACGCCGCGCTCGATGCCGTCGTTCATGACCTCGCGCTACCCGTCGCAGATCGCGGTCGACAAGATGTACTCCAAGTACCCCAAGCTCGACGACGCCAACGACATGCTGTTCGAGCGCCTGCAGGCCGGCGGCTGGAGCACGCTCGGCTTCGCCTCGCATCACTACTTCCGCGAGGAGCGCAACTTCGACCAGGGCTTCGACGCCTTCGATAACACCGGCAACCTCGACATCGGTCCGTCCAACAAGGACGTGGCCGCGCCGCGCATCGTGCCGCGGGTCGAGGCCAAGCTGGCCGAGCTCGGCCAGGCCCGGAAGGCCGCGACCGCCGGCCAGGCGGCCAGACCCTTCGCCATGTTCGTCCACCTGTTCGAGCCGCACTCCAGCTGGGTCGAGCACGAGGGCATGCCGCCGATCACCGAGAAGGGCACCAAGGCTCACGCCCAGCGCTACGACTACGAGATCGCGTACGTCGACGGCTGGATCGGCAAGGTCCTCGACGCGGTCGAGCGGGCCGGTCTGGCCGAGGACACGGTCATCGTGTTGATGAGCGATCACGGCGAGTCTTTCGGCGATCACTCGTTCGCCGGCGAGAGCATGTTCCACGGCACCAACCTGTACGACGAGCAGCTGCGGGTGCCGTTCGCGTTCCGGGTGCCGGGCGCGGCCGCGCGCAAGGTCGAGGGCGTGGTCCAGCTCCTGGATCTGGCCCCGACCATCACCGATCTGGTCGGCGCGGGGCCGTCACCGGCGTGGCTCGGTCGCAGCCTGGCTCCGGCCATCCGCGGCGAGGTGCTGCCGCCGCTGCCGGCGTTCGCCGAGCTGCTTGCTTACCCGGGCTGGGACCACGAGCTCAAGACCGTGATCGCCGGCGACGGCGGCAAGAAGCTCATCCACGTGATCTCGCAGCGCCGCTTCGAGCTCTACGACCTCGTCGCCGATCCGCAGGAGAAGCAGGATATCTACGGCGACCCGGCGGCGAAGACGGCCCGGGACGAGATGACCGGGCTCATGGCCCACTTCGTCGACGTCGTGCTCTCGAAGAAATGAGCTAGCCATGTCCCAGGACGGCCCCTACAAGAACCCGACCCCGACCGTCGACGCGCTCATCGAGCTCGACGGGCGCCCCGGCACCGTGGTGCTCATCCAGCGCGCCAACGAGCCCGTGGGCTGGGCCATCCCCGGCGGCTTCGTCGACGAGGGTGAGTTCCTCGTCGACGCCGCGGTGCGCGAGGCCAAGGAAGAGACCGGCCTCGACATCGAGGTCATCGAGCTGTTCCACGTGTACAGCGACCCCACCCGCGACCCCCGCAAGCACACCGTGTCGACGGTCTTCATCGGCCGCGCCGCCGGCCTGCCCGCCGGTTCGGACGACGCCGCCGACGCAAGAGTCTTCGCGCTCGACGCCCTGCCCTCACCCATCGTCTTCGACCACGCGACCATCCTCGACGACTACGTCGCCTATCGCGCGACCGGCAAGCGCCCACCTCCGCGCCGCTGAGCTCAGCTCGGGACCCGGGGCGTCTTGGGATGCGTGGTGTCGGAGAAGACCTGGGCGTGAAACGCGACCACCTTGGCGCCCGGATCGCGCCACGCGTCGAGCGGGAGCCCGGCCTTGTGGCAGGTCTTGGCCAGGAACGTCGCGCCGTCCCACCCGGCCTGCTTCGCCACCTGGGGCAGGAGCAGGCCGCGGCGATCGCCGAGCTCGATCCACAGTCCGTCCTCGCCGATCACCAGCGCCTCGGGTCTGGTCACCGTGCGCGAGCGTCCGAGCACCGAGATCTCGATGACCAGATCCTCGAGCTCGTCCTCCTCGACCGGCGGGAACCGCGGATCGCGGGTCGCCGCCGCCACCGCCATCTCCTGGATGACGCGGTAGAGCGGCTTTTCGGCCTCGATCGTGCCGATGCAGCCGCGCAGCTCCTCGCCCTCGTGCAGGCTGACGAACACGCCGGCCAGCGCGCACAGCGAGTCGCGGTGTGGCTTGCCCGGGGGGATGCGCCCCGAGAAGGAGTGCTCCTTCAGAGTGGCGCGGGCAATGCGGAGCAGCTCGCGCTTCTCGTCGTCAGCGAGGACGTGGGGATACTCCACGAGGGTCATGGTAACCCTGGATCGCGCTGCGCCGCCAGCCGACCGCGGAGCGCTGCGGCCGCCCGCCGCGCCAGGGCCGGATCGGCGCTCGACGACGCGAGGTGAGCGAGGCGGGCCAGCGCGGCCGCTCGCGATGGTGCGCCGGGCGCTCTCGGGATAAGTTCA
>SXGT01809077.1_pt1 | contig 12816 bp, 12 predicted proteins | sample 3176221 | NCBI WGS metagenome assembly SXGT01 (sample SAMN11356862, study PRJNA531348) | freshwater metagenome | isolation source: freshwater sample F1-120 | place: China: Fuxian Lake, Yuxi | collected 2017-12-25
GGGCGCGGCCCGGCTCGTTGAAAACCTCGTGATAAAAACCATCGTAAACTTTGAGGGTTTTATCGGTCGAACTGGCTTTTTCGTAGAGCATCCTGGCGCCATCGGGGTCAACCAATTTATCGGCGCTGCCCTGGACCAGGATGAGCGGTGTCTTATTGGCGATTTCACGGGCATCCCGGACGGTCTGGTATCCGGCCAGGACTTCGAGACTCGCTCCTCCGAGCAAGGTGGTGAACTTCGCCCGGGCGGCGTTCGTCCTATTGCCGGTCTTGTAACCGCTATTCGACAACTGCCAGCCATCGCGACTCGGGTCGGTCCGGCTAGTCCGGCTGAAATTGTCCAAGCTCGCGCGGACGTAGTTGTACGAGAACTCGAGCTGCGAGGTCTGGCCCATCTGGTAGTTCAGCTTGCCGAAGAAGTTCTTGTCCGGGCGCGTCAGGTTCTCCGGCGCATCGACGCCGCCGGGGTCGAACCCGTACTTGGTCCGGATGATGTTGGCGATCCGCTCCGCCGTGGCGACCGAAATGCCGGTGGCCGGTTCGGTCGCCGAGAGGCCGACGAACGGCGTGGTCGAGGACTGGATGTCCGCGCTCCCGAAGAAGTGGAGTTTGTTCTTGATAATCGGGCCGCCGATGGTGCCGCCGTACTGCTTGATGTCGAATTGGGAAAACTTGACCCGGCCGGTGTCGGGACCGACCAGTTCGGGACGCTGCATGTACCCGAACGCCGAGCCATGGAAGCTATTGGTACCGGACTTGGTGATGGCGTTGATCAGGCCGCCCGAGAAGCTGCCCTGGCGGACGTCGAACGGCGCCACCAGAATCTGGAATTCTTGAATGGCTTCGAGCGAAATCGGCTTGGCGCCGGCGCTTCCGCCCGGCGTGCCGCCCGAGGACAGACCAAAGACGTCGTTGTTCGCTCCGCCGTCGATCAGGATCGCGTTGAAACGGCTGTTCTGGCCGCCCACCGAGGTCCCGAGGGTCACCTGCGGGCTGGTCCGGATCAGGTCGGTGAAGTTCCGGCCGAGCAGAGGAAACCGCTGAATCGCCGTGTCGGTCACGATCTGCGCCGGGCCGGTCCGCCCCGCGTTGATGAGCGGGTTGGTGGCCGCGACCACCGTCAGCTCCTCGAGGGTAATGACCCGCGCCGCCAGCTCGAAGTCGGCCGTGTACCGCTGTCCGAGGGTCAGCATGACCCCGGTCTTGGTGGCCGGTTCGAAGCCGATGGCCCGAATCGCGATCGTGAACGGGCCGCCCGGTGGCACGTTTTCGAAGTTGAACCGACCGCCTTTGGTGGTCGAGGTGGCGAGCCTGGTGCCGGTCGACTGGTTGGTGATCGACACCAACGCACCCTCGATTGGGGCCCCGCCTTCCTTGGTAACCACCCCGGTCACCGCCGAGCTGGTAATGCCCTGAGCCGCCACCTGACCGACCCCGGCGAGGCTAACTCCAAGTGACACAACGAGATAAACGACGTTCCGCAGGCAAAACCGCATAGCGACTCCGGGAGGGGGCCATCGTGGCTGGTAACCGACGGGACAAACATACGGACGGGGGCCAAACGGTCAAGTTGCGAGCGGTATCGACACCGCAACAGCTCTCAGGCCCGTTTCCGCCCCAGCGTCAAATAATAGAGGGGAATCCCGGCTCCCAGAATCAGGAACGTCACCCCGGTGTTGATCGGGTCCGTCACCAGCGCATTGATGACCATCCCGGTCGCCGCGAGCAGGAACACGATCGGTACCACCGGATACCCAATGGTCCGGTACGGCCGCTCGAGGTTCGGGTGCTTCTTCCGCATCACGAACACGCCCAAAATGGCCAGGATATAGAACGGCCAGATGCCGAGCACGAAACGATCGGCCAGCTGCTGGAAGTCGTTGAACATGACGTACGCGCAGCCAAGGAACGCGGCCAGCCAGATCGCCACCGACGGAGTCTGGAATTTCGGACTGACCCGGGCCACACCTTTGAAGAAGAGCCCCCGATCGGCCATGGCAAAGAAGATCCGCGGATTGGTCAGCATCGAGCCGTTCAGGGTCCCGAAGCAGGAGATCATCACGATGGCCGAGACGATCCCGGCCCCCGCCCCGCCCAGGATTGGAATCCGAGCCGCCGCCGTCGCCGCGATCAGCGGCTGGCCGGCCATTTCCGAAACCGGGACCAGATAGATGTAGGCCGCATTGAGGAGCAGATAGATCGCGATGATCAGAATCGTTCCCGCGATCAGGGCCAACGGAAAGTTCCGGCCCGGGTTCTTGATCTCGCCGCCGACGTAGGACAAATCGGCCCACCCGTCGTAGGCCCACATGATCGAGACCAACGCGGAAGCCACCATCGAGATGCTGAACGTGGTCGTGGTCGCACTGCCGGACTGCGAGAAGTTGCTCCAATTCCCGTCCCCGACCGAAAACGCCAGCACCACGAGCCCGACCATGCCCGCGTACTTCGCGATCGTGGCCACTCCCATGACCCGGGAAGCATGCTTCACGCCGAGGTAGTTGATCAGAGCCACGACCAAGATGGTCGCGGCCGCCGCGTAGCGAACTTCCTGGGGCGTAAATTTCGTGAAATAGCCGAGATATTCGGCGAAGATGGTCGCGATGCTGCCAAGCGCTGAGGCCCGGATCACCGACAACTGCGACCAGCCGAACAGAAACGCCGGCATCGGCCCAAATGCCTCGTCGATGTACGCGAACAGCCCCCCCGACCGAGGCGACGCCGCCGCCAACTCCGCCACGGTCAACGCGCCAAACAACGCCAGCGCCCCGCCAATAACCCAAGCCAGCAAAACCACACCCGGTTCGCCCACCAGCCCCGCCACCCGGGCCGGCACCCGAAAAATCCCCGACCCGATCGTCGTCCCGACGATGATCGCCACCGCCGAGAAGAGTCCGATGGTCCGGGGAAGCCGCTCCGTCATAGAACTCCGATCCCAAAGCCGAGTGCCGAGTGCCGAGCGCCGAGTACCGAGCCGAAGTATATTCCTCCCCCGAAGACCCCGATAGCCCTCGATTCCTCAAGCGCCGGTTGCCACCGTGTCCCTCCTCGCCGATCTCGTCACCCTGACCAAGCCGCGAATCATTTCGCTGCTGTTGCTGACGACGATCGCCCCGATGTTCATCACCGACCAAGGCATGCCGAGTTGGAGTCTGATCGGCTGGGTGGCGCTCGGCGGGTACTTGATGGCGGGTGGGGCCAACACGGTCAACATGTGGTTCGACCGCGATATCGACCTGCTGATGGCCCGGACCCAAACCCGCCCGATTCCCTCGGGCCGGCTCTCAGCCGGCGCCGGCCTCACCTTTGGCCTGTCGCTCGCCGCAATCGCGTTTGCGCTCTTCTGGAACTTGGTCAATCCGCTCTCGGCCTGGCTCGCCCTCGGCGGCTTTCTCTTCTACGTGTTCATCTACACCGCGTGGCTCAAGCGATCCACCCACCTCAACATCGTAATCGGCGGCGCGGCCGGCGCGTTCCCGCCCCTGGTCGGCTGGGCCGCCATGACCAACACGATCGACCTCGCGGCCCTGACGCTGTTTGCCATCATCTTCTATTGGACGCCGCCCCACTTCTGGGCCCTCGCCCTCGTCAAACAAGGCGACTACGCCAAGGTCGGCGTCCCGATGATGCCGGTCGTCAAAGGCAACGAATACACCAAGCGGCAAATGCTCGCCTACACCGTGCTGCTCCTGCCGTTGACGATCCTGCCGACGGTCGCGGGCACCCAGGGGGTGGTCTACGGTCTCGCGGCTCTGGCCCTGGGCGGCCGGCTCTTGTGGTATTGCTGGCGGTTACTGCAGGAGCCCGGGGTAACCCCGACCGCTTGGAAGATGTACCGCTATTCGCTGCTGTATTTGGCGCTGCTGTTCGTGGCGATGGGAATCGACCGCGCTCTGCCCTTTGGGCACCGGGAACCCGAGCCGACCCGGCTCGAGGTCTCCCGGGTTGCCGACAGCGCAGCCGCACACGTTGCCCACTAGTTCGGACCGAGTACCGCCCGCCCAAGGAACGCCACGACTTCTTTGACCCCGGCCGGGGTCAGAATCTCTTGCCACCGCCGCTCCGCCGGCTCCCGGCCGTCATTCGACCGGACCAAGATGGTGCCGCCTAACGGACCCCGGTCGGCGAAGACGTAAAACCGGCTGACCGGATCGAAGTAGCGCCAGACCTCGTACCCCGGGACCGTCCCGCGCTGCTCCCGCCGAAGGACTTGGGGCGGCAGCCCTTCGCGCAGGAAGATCCGGCCCCGGTCGGTCTGCCAACCGGTCAGGCGACGCCGGGCATCGCCGTAAAACGCGTTGGCGTACCCGACCCCGGCGTAGAACTGGGCCCGTCGCTCATTCCCGGTGGTCTGGGGGGTCGGGTCCCGGCCCCGCCAGAATGCCGCCAGGAAGGTCCGCTTCTCCTCCTCGGAACCGCGAGCCGGCCACCCAGCCAACTCGTCCGGCTTCGCAATGACTGACAACGGCGCGAACGCCTGATCGAGCGCCCCCGCCCCCAAGGCGCCAAAGTAGGTTTCATCCGGCAGCGCCGCCGGGGCATTGGCGACTGCGGGGTCTACGACGAACGGGGCCTCCCGCAGCGTCGCGACACCGCCCACCTCAACCGTGGCCCGAAGCCGGTACGACCCCGCCTCCAGGTTCCCGATCTCCAGTTGCCCGGTCAGGAGCCCGATCCCGGCCGCTACCTTCAGGGCGGTCGGTCCGACCCGCTTTCGCTCAGTGCCGCCCCGATCGAGAAAAGCCAGGGTCAACCGCCCGTCGGTGGCGGTGCCGGCGTAGGTCTCCAGCAAATAGGCGACCGAAGCGGTGGCGCCGCCGACCACGACTTCGGGTGCGATCGCGACGATCAAGCCGCCCCGGCGGAACTCCCCGGGCTGGGGGATGGTATCCACCGAGGCCACGGGACGGAGCCAAGGACTGATCATGAGGTCGGACGCGCTGGGCGGCGCACCGTAGCCTTCGATCTGGGCACTCGAATCGAGCCGGCGGCCCGACACCGAGTCGACCACCGTCGCCTCCAGCCGATAGCGACCGGCGCCGAGGGTAAACCGAATCAGATCGAGCCGGTCGGCGTCTCCCCGGGGAGAGGGTACCGACGTGCGGCGTTGCCAGGATTGGGAATAGAGCGCGGCCCCGGCCGAGTCGAGAATCCGGACCGATAGGGCCAACGACGCTTCCCCGGCGGCGCCGGCCCTCGGCAAATCGGCCGGGATTTGGAGGAAAGCGGTGACATGAGTTTGGCCGGGAGATTGCCCCGGATCGGCGCGGTAGGACCGGACGGCACGAACCAGGAAACCGGTATCGGCGGCGGCGGCCATGACCAAGCTGAACCACACTCCGAGCATCGCACCCTCTAAGGCAAGATCAGATTCCGCTGCAGCTCTTTGGGCGTGACGACCGGCCCCTCGGGTGACCAGAACACATTGACCTCGCTCCGGACGCCGAACCGGCCCGGGAGATAGATCCCCGGCTCGACCGAAAACCCGACCCCTGGGACGATCAACCGGTCGTCACGGGTTTCGTAATCGTCGCAGTGCGGGCCGGATCCATGGAGATCCCGATCGATCGAATGTCCGGTCCGGTGGACGAAAAACTCGCCATACCCGGCGCCCTCGATGACATCCCGGGCGGCTCGATCAACGTCGAATCCTCTAATGGGACGTTTCTCCCGGGCCGCCCGCCACACGGCGTCCAGCGCCGCGTCCCGGGCATCCCGAACCGTCTCCCAAACCCGGAGTACCTCCTCGGGGGGCTGATGACCGCTGAATCCCATCCAGGTCTGGTCGGCAAACACCGTCTCCAGGGTCTTGCCGCCGAACAGGTCAATCAAAACCACTTCGTCCGTCCTCAGGGTCCGGTCACGTCCGGCCTCGGGCGCGTAATGGGGATTGGCGGCGTTCGGCCCAAAGCCGATGATCGGGAGGTGACCCGGATCGACCCGAACCCCCGAGCTTTCGAGCAAGTCGATGACCCTTCGCTGCACCCCCGACTCAGTGACGGATTTTCCGCCCTCGGTCACCGTCTCGGCCATCACCTGCTTGGCCACCCGGGCCAGCACCTCGGACGCCTCGACATGGTCCCGCATTTCCGACGCCGACCATCGGGCCGTGAATTGGGTGACCAGCGGTCCGCTCGACACCACCGTGGCGCCGAGGGACTGAATCATTTCCACCACCCCAAAGGGGACCCGGTCGAGATACGGTACGGTATCCCGATTCGAGATTTCCATGGCGACCGTTTTCCCGCCGATCACCTCGCGAAGTGCCGCCTCCAATTCCTGCCATCGGGCGTAGGCCAGAATCCGGCCGGGGAACCCCTCGAACTGCTGGAGCTCGATCTTGTGGGCCACCGCAATCGGCGGCCCGTCTTTCGGCAGGTAGACGAACAGCCGCCGGGTGCCGGGTTTGACGCCGAGCATCCGAAGGGCAATCGGATTGGTGCCCCGAAAATCGAACAGAAGCCAGCCCTCGGCGCCCGCGGTGGTCAAGCCGTCACGAAGCGCCGTCCGGTCCAACCCGCTCAGGTGTTTCATCCCGCCTCCTGCCAGCGTTGATCTGGTTCCGCGGTTTTCCAGCGGCAGGCGTCGTCCCCGCGGGACCGGCACCGTTCGTGGATCATCGATCCCTCGAATCCGCTGGTGACGCGGAGAATTTCGGCCACCAAGGCGCTGTAGAAGTAACAGCCGGCGCCTTCGAACCCGGCGCGGGTCGCCAGCGAATCAGGCAACCGAAGGGCCAACCCGGCCGATTCGCGGGTCAGCTCGAGGCGGAAAACGTTGAGGAGCGCCCGGCCGGCCGCGCGTTCGCCCGCTCGGCGCCGCATTGATTTCGGAAACACTCGCCATGCCATCGACGGCGTTCCGCCGCGAGTCCGGGCCGCGTATCGGGCGGCCCGCCGGCCGGCGTCGGAAAACGCCAGCGTCGCGTCGGCCCGCCGGCCGACCAGCCGGAACACCTGCACTGCCTCGTCCTCGGTCACTTGCGCCCCGCGATCGGCCATGTCCCGGTACCGCTCGATCTGCGCGGCCACGGTGGACGTCAGGCCGAGTCGTTTGGCGAACGTCTCCTGCGCGAACTCGGCGGGGAGGCCGTCGTTCAGCGGGGTGTCCAGGTTGCGGATCGCTTCGAGCAGCGTCAGCGGAACGATCGCGTGGACGGTGATCGGGATACTCACGGGATGTCGGGGCGGGTCATGCTGGCCGGGCAACTTAAGGTCGAAGATGCGCCACACCAAGGGGAGTTAGATTCGCGGGGTGTCTCTCGGTCTGGCGGCCCTGGTGTCCACGGCCATTGCGCTGGTGGCGTGGCGGGCCCGAACGCTAAGTCGTTGGGGCACGGTCGCCGCGTCGGTGATCGGCACGCTGGTGCTGTGGCCAACGGGGTGGGCCGGTTGCCTGGTTCTCGGGGCATTTGCCTCGGCACTCTCACCCTCGGCACTCGGCGCTCGGCACTCGGCCCTCGGCGGGGAGCACGCGGTTGTTGGGGGGCGGGGGTGGCGGCAGGTGGTGGCCAATGGCGGAGTTGGGGCGGTTGGGGCGGTTGGGGAGTTCTGGGTGCCGGGGATCGGGATTTGGTTGCTCACGATCGTGTTGGCGGCGGCGGGGGCGGATACCTGGGCAACGTCGTTTGGGGGGCGAAGCCGGCGGCCGCCGCGGGACATTCTCAGCTTCGGGGTGGTGGAGCCGGGGACGAGTGGCGGCATCACGTGGTTTGGAACGGCGGGCGGCATCATGGGGGCTGGGTTCATTGGGGCGGTGGGCGGATTGGCAAGCCAGAATTTGGAACTCGGAGTCACCTCGGCCGCGGTCGGCGTTCTTGGAATGCTCTTCGATTCAGTCCTCGGCTCGGCCATCCAGGGCCGGTTCTGGTGTGACACCTGTCGCCAAGCGACCGAGCGGCGGGTTCATCGTTGCGGCAAGCGGGCCACCCGGACGGCGGGGTGGGCCTGGCTCGACAACGACCTCGTCAATCTCGCCACGACCGTGACGGCCTTCGGGGCGGGACTGGCGCTATGGCCGACGTCCTGATCGTCGGCCTCGGTCCCGGTGGCGCCGCGGCCGCCGTTCGGTTGGCCCAGGCCGGGCTTCGAGTGGTGGCCGTGGATCGGGCGGCGTTTCCCCGCGAAAAGACCTGCTCCGAGTTCATGAGCCCTCAAACCGTCCGGCAACTCGACCAGATCGGCGTTCTGCCGGAGGTCCTGCGGCACTCGGTTCCCCTCTACGGCACCCGGGTCTTCGGCCCCCGCGGCTCCTCGCTGACCGGGCTCTTTGCCAAGGTGGCCGGCATGCCTCCGGCAACTGCGGGTATTTCCCTGCCCCGTCACATCCTCGACGCCATTCTGGTCGATGCCGCCCGGCGGGCTGGGGTCGAAGTCCTGGAGCGGACCAAAGTGGTCGACCTGATCCGCGATGGAGGCCAGATCACCGGGGCGATCGGATTCCAAAACGGCCGCCGCACCGCGATCCCGGCTCGTCTCGTCATCGGGGCGGACGGGCTCCATTCGGTCATCACCCGGCTGCTCGGCGGGCGCCGCCACGAACCGCTCCGCCGCTACGGCTTCGTTGCCCACGTGTCCGGTGTCCCCGATCTGTCCCTGACCGAGATGCATGTCGGGCCCGGGGGCTACGTCGGACTCAACCGAATCGGCGCGGACCTCGCGAACGTCGCGGTCGTCGCTTCCCGCCAAGAGGTCCGGAGGGCCGGCCGGGATCCTACCGAGTTCTTCTTCGGGATGCTCGACCGATTCGACCGGGTCAGGGGCCGAGTCCGGCGCGGCGCCGTCGTTAGGCGGGTCATGACCGCCGGACCCTTTGCGGTCCGGTCCCGGCGGGTCATTGCCGATGGCGCCATGGTGCTGGGCGACGCGGCCGATTTCTTCGATCCCTTTACCGGCGAGGGGATTTGCGCGGCCCTCCGGGGGGCCGGGTTGGCGGCGCCCGTGGCGCTTGCGGCGTTAGGCGAAACCGGGCGCCCGACCGTCCGTCACTTGGAGCCGTACCGCCATGCCCGCCGGGCCGCCTTTGGCGGCAAATGGATCGTGGAGCGGATGATCGGCTACGGCATGCTGGCGCCGGCGCTGTTTGACCGGGCCGTCAGCCGCCTCGAACGGCGCGGCATGGCCCACACCCTCGTCGGGGTCACTGGTGACGTCCTTCCGGCCCGCGAGGTCCTCAATCCCAGATTCCTCTCGGCCATGGTCATCTGATGGGCCGCCGCTTGACCGAGCCCGACCTGTCGGCCGCCCCGATCGGGATTGAACTCCTCGATGACCGCCGGGCCGATCCGGCATTGGTGCGGGAATCGCTCCGCCACTTGGCTCGATCAAACCGGTGGTTCGGCGGCGTCTCTGCGGCCAAGACGGGGATCGCCCGGGTCCTCGGATCGAGCCGGCCGGCGGAGCTCCGGCTGCTCGACATCGGCACTGGTGACGGCGACATTCCCCGGGCCTTGGTTGGCTGGCTCGGGCGCCGGGGCATCCGGCTGAAAGCAACCGGCGTCGACTGGCACCGGGCCGCCCCGCCGTTGGCGCGGGGAAACGGGATTCCGGCCGCCGTGGCCGACGCCTTCCAGCTCCCATTCGCCGACCGGACTTTCGATCTCGTGGTCATGAGCCAATTCGCCCACCACTTCTCGGGTGATGGAATCGTCCGGCTTTGTCGCGAGGCCAGCCGCGCCGCCCGGCTCGGCGTCGTCATCGCGGACCTCCGCCGCACCGTATGGGCCGCCGCCGCCTTCGGGCTGGGAAGCCGGATCCTCGGATTCGACCGCTACACCAGGGTGGACGGTATTACCTCGCTGCGACGGGGCTTCCGACCAGCCGATTTGGCCGCGGTCATTCAGGCCGCCGGATTCCAACCGACCGTGACCGCCTCACCGGGCGCCCGGCTGGTGGCCACTGGGAGCACCAGCTGATGATGCGAATCGTTGATGTGATCGACATCGAGGCCCCGATCGAAGCGGTCTTCGCCGCCGCCGCCGATGTCGAACGGTGGCCGGTCATCTTGCCCCACTACCGGTGGGTGAAAATCCACGAGCGGCGCGACGACGGCACTACCATCGTCGAGATGTCGGCCAACCGGCCGTTTGGGCCGTTCAACTGGCCGACCTGGTGGACCTCGGAAATGTGGATTGACCGGCCCCGGTTCGAGGTGCGGTACCGGCACATCCGCGGCATCACCACCGGCATGGATGTCGTGTGGCGGCTTACCACCCAAGGAAAGATGACCCACGTGGACCTGATTCATGAATGGACTGGGCCCGCGTGGCCGTTGATCCGCCGGCCCGCCGCTCAATGGGTCATCCTCCCGGTGTTCGTTCACGGCATTGCCGCCCGGACCTTGGCCGGAATCGGCCGGAGTCTGGCCGGAGCCCGATGACCGCCCCGCGCCGGGTCGTCATTTCCGGAATCGGCGCCGTCACCCCGATCGGGGTCGGCGTCGAAGGATTGTGGCAGGGCCTTCGGGCCGAGCGATCGGCGGTCCGGGTGGTGAACCGGTTCGATCCGTCGCCGTTCAAGAGCCACCTCGCCGCCCAAGTCGACGACTTCGACCCCGTCGAGTACCTTGGCGCCAAACGCTCGAAACGGATGGACCGGTGTTCGCAACTGGCGCTCGCCTCGGCCAAGATGGCCCTCGAGGACAGCGGCATCCGGCTCGAAGCCGAGGACCGGAACCGCGTCGGCGCCATGATGGGAACGGCGTTAGGTGGCGTGGCCTTGGCCGAAGCCCAGCACGAACGGTATCTGGCCGGCGGGGTTCGGGCGGTCGACCCGGGGGTGGCGCTGACGGTGTTTGCCGGGGCGTCGAGCTGCAATCTGGCCATCGACTTCGGCCTGAACGGCCCCAACATCACCAACGGGATGAGCTGCGCCTCGGGGGCGATCGCCATCGGCGAGGCGTTCCGGACCATTCGACGGGGCGAGGCCGATCTGATCTTTGCCGGAGGATCGGAGGCGCCGCTGGCCCCGCTCACCTACGGGGCGTTCTCGATCATCCGGGCCATGTCCACCCGAAACGACGACCCGGCCACCGCCAGCCGGCCGTTCGACCAAGACCGCGACGGCTTCGTCATGGCCGAAGGGGCGGCGGTGCTGATCGTCGAGGAACGGGGACGGGCGCTGGCGCGGGGCGCCAGGATCTATGCCGAGATCGTCGGATTCGGCCTCACCAACGACGCTCATCATATGGCGGCGCCGCTCCCGGATGGGAGCCAAGCCGCCCGCGCCATGACCATGGCCCTTCAGAGCGCGGCCATCCAGCCGTCGGAAATCGGCTATCTGAACGCCCACGGCTCGTCGACCGGGTTGAACGACCCGACCGAAACCCTGGCGATCAAGACCGCGTTCGGCCCCGCGGCAAGCCGGATCCGGATCAGCGGCACCAAGGGATACTACGGCCACGCGTTAGGCGCGAGCGGAGCGTTCGAAGCCGCCATTTGCTGCTTGACCACCAGCCGGAAGTGGATCCCGCCCACGGTCAACCTCACGGTGGCCGATCCGGCCTGCGATCTCGACTACACCCCGGGTAGCGGCCGCGAAGCCGACCCGGAGTTCATCGTGAGTAATTCGTTTGGGTTCGGAGGGATCAACGCCGCCCTGGTGTTCCAGCGGGCCTGAGCGAAAACTATTTCCCGGAGCGATACCGCCGGAACAAACTGACCGCGTACGCCAGCAGGAGGACCGCCGCCACCGAGTAGGCCGCGATCATGTACCCGGCATTCTGTGGGGTATTCATGAGGCCTCCCCCGCAGCCCGGCGGCCAATTCCGTACCGGGTGGTCACGAACCCGAGGTAGACCGCGAAGTACGCCGCCATCGACATCAGAAGCACCCGGAGCATTTCGGGCGGCATCGAGGGGGCACTCGGCTTGAAGATCACCGGCTGAGGATGAATCGTCCGGAACAAGTACACACTCAAATGGACAAACGGCACGAGGACCAACGCCATGATCCCGACCACGGCACTGAACCGGGCCCGGTCGTCCGGATCGTCGATGGCCGTCCGCATGGTCCGGTAGCCGATGAACAACAGCATCAGCAACAGGGTCAAGGTGAGTCGCGGTTCCCATTGCCACCAAGTGCCCCACACCGGGCGGGCCCACAACGGGCCGGTGGTCATCATGACCGCGCCGAACGCCAGACCAACCTCGGCCGAGGCTTCCGCGAAGGTGTCGAGCCTCCGGTCCTTGAGGAACAAATAGCCCGTACTCGCCACGCCGACCAGCAAGAAGGCCAGCAGCGACATGGTCGCGGCCGGGGCATGGACGTAGAGGATTTTCTGCGCCGGCCCTTGCCACCGTTCAACCGGGGCCCGAAACAAGGCCTGGGCGAACACCCCACCGAGGGCCACCAGAGCCAGGGCGGTGATCCAGAGCCCCCGCCGGATCAGGCGGTCATGCTCGTTGGTTGCGGTCATTCGTCCATGGTCGCCGGAAAAAGGAGCCAGCCGAGTGTAATGAAGACAATGTCATAGATAACCAAGAACCGAATCCAGCCGAGAATCTCTCCTGCCGGACGCCCCCCAAGCAAGCGGGTCGTGGCCTGAACGCCCACCAACACCGGCGGAACCAGGAACGCCAGCAACAACACCGGGAGCATCAACTCGGCAAACCGGAACCGGACGGTCATCGCCGCGAGCACCGTCCCGATGGCCACATAGCCCGCCGCCGCCAGCACCAACAACCCGGCCACCCAAGCCAGGGCCCCGCCAAGCGCCACGTTGAAGAACAGGACGAAGAGCGGCAGCAGGACGGCGTTGACGGTCAGGACAAAGGCCAAATTAGCGAGGTATTTCCCGAAGTAGATGGCGCTCCGGCCCAC
>SXGT01797359.1_pt1 | contig 12815 bp, 10 predicted proteins | sample 3176221 | NCBI WGS metagenome assembly SXGT01 (sample SAMN11356862, study PRJNA531348) | freshwater metagenome | isolation source: freshwater sample F1-120 | place: China: Fuxian Lake, Yuxi | collected 2017-12-25
CACTTGGTACAACAATCCAACGATTCACCAATGAGTTCCATATAGCCGAGGATGGCGGTCATGGGCGTACGGATTTCATGGCTCATATTGGCCAGGAAGTCGCTTTTGGCCATTGATGCTTCCTCAGCGGCATGCTTGGCCCGGCGCAAAGCATCGTCCGTGATTTTTTTCGCCGTAATGTCGATGGCGACGCCATACATATGTCGGGGACGGCCTTGCTCATCGCGCACCACATGCCCAAGGGCATGCACCCAGATGATTTTTCCGTCGATGGGGCGCTTGTAGGGGTAGGTGGTTTCGTATCGTGACCCACGGCCTTCGATGGCGGCCCGATAATCGCTTCGGGTTGCCGCGGCGGCATCCTTATCGGCTGCTTCAATATTTGCCAGCCATTCATCTTTCAGGTGGTAGCGCAGGCTGTCTTTGGGGAGGTCGCCAAAGATTGCCACCGCGCGATGCGAGGAGGTGTAGTACTCATCGCTCTGAGCAAAATCGATGCTCCAGTAACCCGCCTGCGACAGTTCCATGGCCTGATCACTGAGAAACTCCGCGCGGATCAGGTCGGTGGAACGCTTTTGAACTTCCTCTTCAAGGTGATCCCGGTAACGATTCAGGTCTTCCTCAGCGCGCTTTCGATCTGTGATGTCATGGACGATGGAGAACAACATCGGCTTGCCGGCAATCTCGACCGGACCGGTAAAAACCTCGACGTCCCGGATCCGCTGATCGGCGCAGCGGTGCCTGAATTCAAAGCTGGTGCGCTGCTGGGTCTTGGCGCGCTGCATTTCGGCATTGATTTCCGCAGGGGAGAGCGTATTGATTTCGCTGATCTTCATGGTGCATAGTTCATCGCGTGTCCATCCATAGAAAGCGGATGCTGCGGGATTGGACGCCACAATAGAACCGTCTTCAGGATTGATCAGCAGCATGACGGCGTGGCTGTTCTGAAACAGGCTGTGATAACGGGCTTCACTTTCGCGTAGAACGGCCTCACTCGCGGTCAGTTCTTGTGTCCGCTGGGCTAGCTCGGCGGTGCGTGTCGCAATAAGCCTGCGCAGCGTACGCTGAACCGCGTAACCGGCTATCCCCGCCAGGAGCAGGGTCGCCAGTACAATGGCAATTGTTTTGCGCATCTCAGCGAGCTGCTCGTCGCGCGTCGGCACAATCCACTTCTGCCGCAGGCGTTCGTACGTGCCGTTGGCCATGGTCAACGCCAACCCCTCATTGAGCAAGGCAAGCAATTCGCGATCACCCAGTTTCACGGCAAACGCGAAATCGATGAAGCGCTCGAGTGGCGGACCAGCGACCTCAAGGTTCGTCAATCCGAGGTTCTGTATGATGGTTTCCCCTGCCAACCGCTGGACGATCATTGCGTCGTGCATGCCGCCAGCCAACTGCTTAAGCCCTTCCTCCAGGGTTTCAGTCGTCTTGATAGTGTCTGCCAGCCGATTGAGCTGAACATACTCCTCTGCGCTGTCGCTTTTCATGACAACCACTGTCTTGCCCATCAGATCAGAAACTTGCTTAATCCGCTGGTCACCTTTGCGAACGATGATGGCGCCATGCAAGGAAAAATAGGGCGTGGTGAATTCAAAGGTCTTGCGACGCTCAGGTGTGATGGCAACCAGCGGCAAAACCTGGATGCGCCCATCGGTCAGATCCTGCTTGATTTGATGCCAGGAGCCGACCTTGAACTCGACGTCTCGTCCCAGGGCATTCAGCGCCGCTCTGAGAAGCTCAACGGAAAATCCATCGGCGCGACCATCTTTGCTTACTGTCGCAAAGGGTGGGTAGTCAAGCTCGCTGGCTGAAAGAATGATGTCGGCGGCTTTAGCTACTGAACAGGCGAAGAATAGTGCGATCAGGAAAACCCGACAAACAACGGACATGCGGGACACGGCTCCCAAAGAAAAGTGGCGAATATTACGCGAAGACGGGCAGAAAGTCCCCACGAAAAACTTGGATAAAAGCGATTTTATCGGCTACAAGATCTGGGTTGGTGACAAAATCCTTGCCCACAAAAAATGTTGCCAACGTTACCGCGCTCCAGGCTAGTTTGATTGCCACGTCATCCGCCGCCCCGGCGGATGCATGCGGGATCAGAAATCGCAACGCGCCGATAGTGTTACGGACTCATTGTCGTAGCGCGCGTTGCCGGACCTCCACCATTCCGCCGCGGCCCGCAGGGACCACTTGGAACCCAGCTTTGCGCGGCTAATCAGTCTATTGACCAGAATTTCTGTGTTGGGGGCCTTACCATTCCTATGGGTGTCCATCTCGATCACTCAAAGTACGGCACCAGCGCCGCTTCTAACCGCTTATACAACGGATGCACGGGCGATCCGTTCTTGTTCTTGCCGAAGCACAGGACCTTCGCGGGATCGCACACCTCGCGCAGGATCGCCTCCACCGCCGGACCGCGTCCCGACGCGTGCCCCGGGTTTCCCCAGCTCACCACCACGAACCGTGCCTTCGCCGCGATCCGCCGGATCCACTCGTCGTTTTCCGGAAGGTTGATCACCGCCGTTTTCGCCAGGTCCGCGGAGTACGTGCCGCGAATCGACATCACGTTGAGCTGGTAATAGGCGCCGACGCCCCAGTGTTCTTTCGCCCGTTTGGCCATGCCATCCACCGTTGGATCGCCCACATCTTCCGCCGCCCCCGATGGATTCATGCTGATCCCGCAGGCGTAGTCGTCGTGGTTGCCCCAATGCCTGAACAGCGTGAATCGGTGGGTCCTGTCGGTGTTGAAGACAGTGCGTTCGGCGATGATGGGATCGACGGCATTTGCGGGTGGTGGGGCCGAGGAGCCGATCGTGGCGGTGGCGGTTTTACCCACGTCTGTCGGTCTCGCTATCGATGACGCCAGAATCCGAATGATTGACGCGATCGCGGAGTTCCTTGCCGGCTTTGAAGTGCGGCACATGCTTTGCCGACACCTCGACTTTTGCGCCCGACTTCGGATTGCGTGCGATGCGAGGCGGACGGTAGGTCAGCGAAAAACTACCGAATCCGCGAATCTCAGCACGGTCGCCCTGTGCGAGAGTTTGTGACAGGGCATCAAGGATTACCTTAACAGAAAGGTCCGCATCCTTCGGCACCAGTTGCGGAAAGCGCTTTGCCAGAAGCTCAATCAGATCGGATTTGTTCATAGGATATTCAGGTACTGGTCATGCCAACTCTCAAGCGTGTTTGCATGAGTAAGGGAGGTTATGGTCTTACCCACGGGGCCCATCCTGTTCGATCACGATTTCGGCTTCGCCCTCGAGGACGCCCAGTTCCGGTAGGTTTCCATCGCTCGCGCGGGATTCCACCACCCGGTTCGTGACGAGCTTGTAGTTGGTAGCGTGGGATTGTTGTGCGGGATCGATGTGCATGAGATGGGGATGAATGGTTGGATGATGTGGCGCCGCCCTGTTGTAGGCGAAAACTTCAAGCCCTGCGGCAGGAAGAAATCACGGGCGGCGCCGGTTGTGATGCTACAGCGTGGGCAAGAGAATTTGCGAGATCTCCATCACACGCCACGCACCAGATTCATCACCTGCGCCATGTCCAGCGACTGCGCCTTCTGCTCTATCTACGGGAGGTATTGTTGCTGCAATTGTTTGGCCGGTCCAAGTAGGCTCTGGAAGGTCTCCTGCAACAGGGCGGTATTCATGGTCCGGCCACCGGCGTAATAACGCTTCGCCACCTGGCCGAGCGCGTAAGTGGTGGCAAAAGAGACGGCGATGCCCGTCGTCGCGCCCCCGATCTCGCCGAGGATATTGCCAGGCATATGATTGTCGTAAGTCTGAAAAAATCAGTAGATTTTTGTCTTTTGCACCGCAAGAAAAAATGACTTAGAATCCGTCTAGGTGTTCTTGGTTTGGGACGAATTTTGGGACGAATCAGGGGAATTAAGGGGTTTTGAGGGTAGTGAGTTTTTTTAACTATCTGATTTTATTACCCTGAGCACCCCTTCATTCCCCATTTACTTGGTTCGAGTCCAATCGCGCCTACCAACTTCCTGAGCAGAATCAGTCACTTCTGCTTTCGATCAAACCGCCTCCGGGCGGTTTTTTCGTTCACCTATGGCGTAACTATGACGTAGCTAGCCATCGGTGCCGGTTCGCGCCTGAGTGTTATCCACCGCAAGGTGCAAGCCAGGTTGCTCGACCCACTCCCGTAGATGCTCGCCACTGAGATGAGCGTACCGCTGCACCATCTTCAAGGACGACCATCCTCCGAGTTCCTGGAGCACATGCAGTGGTGTTCCGTTCTGCACATGCCAGCTCGCCCAGGTGTGCCGTAAGTCGTGCCAGCAAAAGTCTTCAATTCCTGCTCTCTTCAATGTTTCATACCACGCCTTTGTGCTCGTCTGATGGACGGGCTTGCCGGCCTTTGGAAACACCCAGCGCGGATGTTCGCCGCGCCATGCTTCCAATATTTCAACTACCTTGCTCGAAAGTGGGACGGCCAGCGCTTTGCCGTTCTTGGTCTTGTCGCCGGTAACCCACGCCGTTTTTCTGGCTAGATCGACCTGTGACCATTCCAAGTGCGTAACGTTGGCCCGACGCAGTCCGGTTTGGAGGCTGAATTCCGCCATTGCTGCCAAGTGTTCCGGCAGTTCGGCAATCAGCTTGTCCGCCTCGGCGCGGGTGATCCAGCGCACACGACTTTTGGCACCCTTGAGCGTTTTGACTTTCGGCGCTCGATCGATCCATTCCCACTCGTCACGCGCTTTGTAGAGCAGGGCGCGTAAGGTCGAAAGGAACCGATTCACCGTATCGACGCCCGGCTTGCATTCCCTTTTCTGGCCGCTCTTGTAGATGCGGACATAGGGCTTCTGCCGTTCGGCGATGATGTGTTCGATGGTGGCCTTATTGATCTGGTCGAGCGTTTTGTCGCCCAGATACGGGTCCAGCCAGCGCAGCGCATGCCGGTCATTCTCAATTGATGACTTGCCTTCAGATTCGTGGAGGTAGCGGACTACGGCCTCGCGCCAGGTGTAACGCGGTTTGGTGCCAAGTCGTTGCTGCTCCCATCCTCGAACCTTCAGGCGGTCGTGGTACTCCTGGGCCTTCTTTCGGTCGGCAGTTTTAGTGCTTTCGCGTATTCGTCGTCCAGCGATGGTGATGTCGATCCACCAGAGCGACGAGCCCTTCTGTCGATAGATAGCCATTCAATCTCCTTTCCTTCGGAGCTATCTCTCGACGCTTGCCGCCGATAGTTTGACCGAAGGTATTCAGCGAGGTCAATATCCAGAAACACCCAACGCTTGCCGATCTTGGCGCCCGGCACAATGCCGGCGTTAGCTTTCTCCAGTAGCGTCACCGGATGAATCTTGAGAAAGTCGGCAGCTTCTTGCAGGGTGAGTGTGTGCATGTCTATGCCTGTTGAGAGCTATTCCAAGCAGGCCTCATGCTGAACATCCAGTGCCGACGCCTTCGTCAATTCACGGGCCATCGCCAATGGCAGCATCTCGCGGTCATCGGTGTAAATCATTGCTGATTCGCGAGCTCGACTGATGGCCACATAGAAGGTGGCCCGATTCGCCGTCAGACTGTTAGCGTCTGCTTCTATCATGACCCGCTCGCAAGTTTGGCCTTGTGCGGAATGCACAGTAGAGCAATAGCCATAATCCAGCATCAATGGCTGGGCACCGTCTAACCATACGTGTCGTCCATCCGGCAATTCCATCGTCAGCCGTCGACTCTCTGGGTCGAATGCTACGATTCGGCCGAGATCACCATTGACCAGACCGCGTCCGCGATCATTGGCTGTCACTCGGACCAGATCGCCCTCAGCCAGCGGCCGCGTTTCAGGGACGAAAACACTAAGTCTGGACATGGTTGCTGGTTGCCAGGCCACGCACGAGCCGTCCGTCCGCTCGATGAGGACGCGGTGGTCCAATCGTTCCACAACACGGGCCAACTCACCGCGCTTAAGTCCTAGGGCCGTGTAGTCGACTTCGGCCTGTAGCACGTCGCCCGCGTCGTAGTTCAAGGTCGAGCGTCGTGCGGCTTCGGTCAAGTCTTTACGGACGAGGAGGGTAAAGTCTTGGCCGCCTTCCAAGCCCAGGCGCTCCCGGATGCGGCGGTTGAGCTCGCGCCGCGCATGGCGCGTTCCGGCAATCACGCGCGTTTGTGCACGCTCCTCCGGGGCCAAGGCCGTGTAATCGGCAGCGATACGGTCATGGCGTTCGGCCGTCGAGACGATCTGCGTGGTTTCCTTCTTCAGCAGCTCCACTGCCAAGGCCACCTTGCCATCGACTGCGTGCTCGACAGCCTGACTGAGGACAGCATTGCGCTGACGCCGAATCTGTCCAACCACGGCTGTTGCCATGCCGTTGGCCTGCAATTGCGCAAATGGCTTGCCGGCTTCGACGGCGGCGAGTTGCGCCGTGTCACCGACCAGGACCACTCGGCAGTGGGCCTCCTTGGCAGCACGCAAAATCGCCAACATCTGCGCGGTGGAAGTCATACCGGATTCGTCGACCACCAGCACCGTCTTGGCATCCAGTCCCTTGTATTCCCTTCGCATGAATGTAGCAATGGTTTCCGACTGAATGCCGGTGCTCGCTAATTCGCGGGCGGCGCTGGCGCTCGGTGCCAGGCCCTGAACCGTGTAACCGCAGTTCTTGGCAATCGTCGCTGTTGCCGCCAGGAGCGTCGTTTTGCCGACACCAGCCCGACCCTGAATTCCCATTACTTGGTGATGTGTAAGCAGGACGCCCAATGCCGCCTGCTTTTGCTCTGCGCCTAGGCTTCCCAGTTGTGCTTCAAGGGCCATCCTGTCGCCGTCATAGATTGGTGAAAGCGAGTCACGCCCTGATTCCTCAATGGACAGGATTTCCGCCTCGCGCGCTTGCGCTGCTGCTGTGGTGTAATCCTCGCCACTGGCGATCAGCAGCCCTGACTGGCGGGCTTCTTCCAGCCCGGCGTCCAACTCGTCGATAGTAACGATGCCGACACCCAGTTCCAGGGCCGTGAGCAACAGATCCATGCGAGTGAACACGGCTTCCCGCTCACCAAGGTGCGCCACAGCCTGGGCAAGCACCGCCTGCACATTATCGTGGGAAGCCGCCTGCCGCCCGTGTCCCTGGGGATGGGTGAAGTCGATGCCATGCTCCTCACTGAGTGCCTGCCACTCCTGCCGCAATAGGTCGCGGTCGACGGCGGTCTTGCGGTCGCGGGTCGCCACGGCTGCGATCTTCTTCGTCCAAGCGCTCGCCTCGTCGCGTGCCTGGCCCTGCTTTTCCAGATGCGCCTCAATTGCGGCGCTGCGCTGACTGAACGCAAGCACCTGGTCGTCGTTGATGTGCGCTAACTCGAAACGGCCGTCTGCGTGCGTCACACGACTGTCGTAGCCGAGTGCCTGAATTTCGCGCGCCAGTTCAGCCCGGTACAGAGCGCCCAGCAGCATCTTTTGCCTGTACAAGGCCTCGTTGTTCAACGCCCGCCATTGGCCATCGGCCCGGCTGGTGACGTTGAGGATGACGGCATGCGTGTGCACTTGAGGATCGCACGCGCGGCTCAGGTCGTGCTCGAAACGGGCCACTACGAGATTGCCTGTTGGAACCGAGCGGGTCTGTCCATCATCAGTTACGCGGCAGGCGGCCAACGTCTCGGCATACGCCAGCGCGCGATCCACCGCGCGCTGATGAGCATCAAGCAGGCGCATGTCGCCGCCCACCAAAGCCTGGAGGGAGACGGATTTTGGGGCTGAAAAGGTCGCATCGGTTCCGCCGCGGCGGCCCGCGGCGGCATGGTGCAACATCTCGCCGGTTGGCAGGCGGCCGTCGAGCAGCGCGGCAAAGACGCCGGCATCAACCGGCCCGGAGAGGCCCAAGGCGGCAGCGCCAGATCCCCACCAGCCGCTTGGACTACGGTCTCCCGTGTAGTAGTCGTCGGCAGATTCGTAGTACCCGGCAGCAGCCTCGCCGTTGCCGACATTGGATAGGCTCAACATATCACCGCTCCTCGAATGGCTTGATACGAGCAGGGAAGTTGCCGGGGACCAGTTGGATTTTGGCGACGGGGTAGTCTCCTGCAAACTTCAGGTAGCCATGAAGCGGGGGCAGTGAAGTCAGTTCCGAAGGCAGTACCAGCGATTCGGTAGTGCGCTGGCTACTCTTGCTTGTCGTGGCACCGGTTTGCCCTTGGTTGTATGTGGTCTGCGTTCGCTCGATTTCGATCTGGCCAAGACCATCTGAAATGGCCTTTGCCGTTTCAGGGTCTGCATTCGAGCAGCCGAGCGCCAGGAGGTTACGGAAACAACTGCGCAGCGTTTTGGCATTGTCGCGGCCATAGAGCGCATCGAGTTGCGCCACGGCTTGCAAGCCAGCAACCACCCTTAAGCCGTGTTTCCGTCCCTTGGTCAGCGCAGCTTCCAGACTGCCAAGGCGCTCCAGACTGGCCAGCTCATCCAGTACCAACCACAACGGGCGTGGATTCTCCGTCGGCAGTGTCAAAATCGACGCCATCAGAATATCCACCCAGCCACTGACTAACGGGCGCAGGCTGTCCAGCATATCCTCCCGCCAGGTGATGTACAGATTGCCCTGGCTGGATTCCAGCCAGTTTCTCAGACTAAAGTCACCGACGCGGAGATGCTGGTAGGGGCCGACGTGGTTGGAGAGAATGAAGCGTGTGCTGGCCAGGGCTTTTTCGGCGCCAGGCTCAAACAGACCGCTAGCGGCCGATCCGGCAAGGAAACTGGCCAATTCAGTAGTGGGTGCGATGGTCAGCCAGTACAGCAGGCGCTCGGTCGAGTTTTCCCCTGCCTGTGCCATAGCACGCATGGTTTCGGCAAGCAGTTGCTGGGCATAGCCGTGCCATGTCTGACTGCTGGCATCTGCACTGTCAGGCACCACACTTTTCGCCAAGCGTTCGTAGTCGTATGGCTTGCGAACCTCGTTGAACAAAGACCAGCCTGGCGACCGCTTGTCGAACGGATTTAGCAGCATGTCACCCTTCTTGCCGAAGCGAGCCAGCGCATGACCGTCAGGGTCAATCACTATGACTTGGTCGCCACGAGCTATTGCGGAGGCGAGGAGTTGGTCGATTGCCGTGCTTTTGCCGGTGTTCGTGCTACCGGGCAACAGGAAATGACTGGGTTCGCAGGCAGGGGGGATCGGTACTCCGGCCATTTCCACTTGCAGTGGGGCGGCATCCTTGCGCCGCTTGAGCCGGGTGCGCTTGGCCAGTTCTTTCCCGGTGACAAGCTTGGCGCCCCGCAATACACGGTCGCCATCGTTCGACCAGTCGCCGATCCAGTAGAGCGCAAACCCCATGGGGATAAATCCCAGCGCCAATGCCTTCCAGGCAATGGGACGCAAGTTCGGATGCTCAAATGTTTGCCACAGCCCCATGGGCAGCGTGGTCCAGGGGGTGGCAATATTGAACTGGTGCAGAACCATCCAGCACCAAGCAAACAGCGAGATGAGAATGCTGGCCAGAAGCGCCAGGGCAAGAATACGGAGGGTGATTTTCATGGAGAGCTCCTTAGGATTGCTGGGCGAGTTTGGCGCGCACCTGGGCGACCAATTGAGGGCTCAAGTGCGCCGCCACTGCGCGGCACAGATGCAAGGTCTCTTCGCTTGTTGGGGAAGGCGCCATGCGTTGCCCAGCCAGGTTGTCGATGCGTGCAAGCAGTTCGCGCCGTAGGGCGTCGATCTGCTGCGCATCGTTTTCACGTTCGAGCAATCGCCGAATATGAGCAGAGACGGGAACGCCGATTTCACCAGCGTCTTGACAAAGCGCCGCATAAAGCGGGGAAGGCACCCTTACGGTCAAGATTTTCGTGGTCATGCTGTAACTCCTTGTAAATCCACAGTTGATGCGTTTCGTATGCGCCTCGCTGTCACTGCCGTATCTCCCGTAAAGCCATGCTGGACGCGGCATTCCAGGCAATCTGCCCATTGCGTCCGGTGTGTAACCCCTTCCCTTTTTCATTAATGAAATCGGAGTGGTTTTTGCTGGACATTCCCAATGGCGCCGATATGCTTATTCGGTGACTGCGAAACATGGCCACATTGTGGCGAGGCGCCTTGTGCTAGTCCGGACAGATAGCGGGGGATTTGGAGGGGGGATGGGAATGGCTTTTCTGATGGGCAATCATCACCACGTCAAACGGTTCCTGGCCTTGGGCCGTCGTTTGCTGGGTGGGATTCGCACCAAGCTTCCGGCGGAATATTCCTCGTCGGTGCTTTGCCTGATGCGTGCAGGTGCATGCCGAAGTGCCGCGCCAGATCAAATTGAATGCGCTATGTGGTCTCAGACTCCGGCGATGCAACATTCCGGATCAGACACAAGTAGCGGACCACGACCATTCCTGCAATCAACGACCTATGAATGTCATGACTGCAAGAGGCCGCTTGTTGCAGAGATGCAGGTCGCCAACGGGCTAAAGAGCGCCCTTGGTGGAAGTGACAGTCTCGCCACATGGAAGCGGCTGGCCAGCGGCCGTCAGAGGATGTCGGCAGAACAGCTCAGGAGGGCAACTGTATTGGCGCTTGCAAGAGGCTGGCTAACCTATCTCGAAGCGGCGATTACTGTTCAGCAGGCAAATATGCAGGCTTGCCCATCTCCCATTCAGATGGACGACTTTTCATGGTCAATCCGGGAAGTAACTAATGACTGGAAGAAGCGACGGCCAAGTCGGGCTCGTAATTCGCTTCCGCCAAGTTTTACGTCATCCAAGCTCCGTTACATCCGGAAAATTGCATGTATGCGTTCAGCTCCTGACTCTATTGAGTGTGCAACGTGGTCGCAGACTGATCCTTGTCCCCCAGACCCGGCAACATCATGTTCTTTCGATGAGCAGAAGGGCCCGTTCCTGCTGACCGCTGACTATGTGTGCGCTGGCTGCAAGCATCCTCGCGTTACCAGTGAAGATCTATTCGGGCAACTTGGTTTAGCGGCTGATAGTGAAGATTTCAGTGATCGGACATGGCGCCGGTATATCAATAATGCCGATCAACCAATGCCAGTAGATCAGTTTCGACGCGTGATCGCGAATGCCTATATGGTGGGCTGGTTAGGCCCCTGGCAGGCTTTGTCGATATGGAGGAACATGGATCAACTTGTGGCAGCAAAGGCCAGTCTGCTTGCCGTTACTCGACGAGCATCGGAACGTAAAGATTTCGACGCAGGCCAGAAGCTCGGATTATCGGAAACTGAGATCAAGGCCGAATTGGCCAAACAGTTGCGGTTACTTGAACATGAAAGGACGCACGGCCTCCATCAGCGGCTGAAGGACGAAACTCTTCCTCCGGAACTTCGGAAGCTGTTCGAGGAAGCGATTCTTGAGGCGAGAGCTGAGGCACGCACCACAAGCTAGGTTTCTCATGTGATCGGCTGTGTTTCTTGAGGTTCATTCATTCCGCATCTCCCCAAAGCAGCCGGCTTCACATATCATCGCCAACTGGCTGCGAAGCCCAAACTTGGCCAAGCGATGACCGAAAACCAGACCCCCGAACAAAAAGCCCGCGACAACATCGACGCACAGCTCAAGCTGGCGGGTTGGGTCGTTCAATCCGCCAAGAAAATTGACTTCAATGCCGGGCTTGGGGTTGCGGTGCGCGAGTACCAGACCGATGTCGGTCCCGCTGACTATGTCCTGTTTGTCGATAAGAAAGCTGTTGGCGTCATCGAGGCCAAGAAGGAAGAGCTTGGCCACAAGATCACCGAGGTCGAGGAGCAAACCGAAGGCTATGCCGCTGCCAAGCTGAAATGGGTCAACAACAAGGAGCCTTTGCCCTTCCTTTATGAGAGCACCGGTATCGTTACCCGTTTCACCGATGGCCGCGACCCCAAGCCCCGCTCCCGCGAGGTTTTCAACTTCCACCGGCCGGAAACCCTCAAGGAATGGCAGTCCCAGGGTGACAGCTTACGCCAACGCCTGCAAACCATCCCCGACTTGAATCCGCAACATCTGCCCGCCCAGGAACTTCGCCTGCGCGATTGCCAGGAAACCGCCATCACCAACCTGGAAGCCTCCTTCAAGGCGGATCGACCGCGTGCCCTGATCCAGATGGCCACGGGCGCCGGCAAGACCTACACCGCAATTACGTCCATCTACCGCCTGCTCAAACATGCCGGTGCCAAGCGCATCCTGTTCCTGGTCGATACGCGCAACCTCGGCGAGCAGGCCGAGCAGGAGATGATGTCGTATGTGCCGCTCGACGATAACCGCAAATTCACCGAGCTTTACAACGTCCAGCGCCTCAAATCTTCCTTCGTCGCCAAGGATAGCCAGGTCTGCATCAGCACCATCCAGCGCCTGTATTCCATCCTCAAGGGCAGCGAACTTGACGAGGCTGCTGAAGAAATCAACCCGGCCGAGCTAGCCCAGCCAAAGTCACCAATGCCCGTCGTCTATACCGACAGGGTGCCGCCGGAATTCTTCGACTTCATCTATATCGACGAATGCCACCGTTCCATCTACAACCTCTGGCAGCAGGTGCTGGACTATTTTGACGCCAGCCTGATCGGCCTCACCGCCACCCCGGATAACCGTACCTACGGCTTCTTCAAGAAGAACGTGGTCAGCGACTACAGCCACGAAAAGGCTGTGGCCGATGGCGTCAATGTCGGCAATGAAATCTATGTCATCGCCACCCAGATCAGCCAGGCCGGCGCGCAGATCAATGCCCAACAGCAGGTGGAACGCCGGGAAAAATTGACCCGCAAGAAGCGCTGGGAAATGCAGGACGAGGACGAAGCCTATTCGGCCAAGCAGCTCGACCGCGACATCGTCAATCCGGACCAGATTCGCACTGTCATACGCACCTTCCGCGACAAGCTGCCGGAGATATTCCCCGGCCGCAAGGA
>SXGT01274081.1_pt1 | contig 12814 bp, 11 predicted proteins | sample 3176221 | NCBI WGS metagenome assembly SXGT01 (sample SAMN11356862, study PRJNA531348) | freshwater metagenome | isolation source: freshwater sample F1-120 | place: China: Fuxian Lake, Yuxi | collected 2017-12-25
CGGCAAGCGCGTCCGGAAGATGTCGAACTCCTCGGCCCGTTCCCAGCGGGACTCGTCGCGGTTGGCCGCGCCGATGCACACATCGATGACGGCGCCGGCGGGCAGTTCGACACCGTCGAGTTCGGTGGCCACGCTCGCCGAACGCTGCACGGTGGTCAGCGGTGTCTCGTAGCGCAGGCCCTCCTCGATCGCCTGGCCGAGGAGTTCGTGATCGGCCTGTACCGCGGCGAACTGATCGGGATGGGTCAACAACAGGTAGAGCAGATTGCCCGATGACCGGAAGGTGGTCTCCAGTCCGGCCGGCAACAGCAACCGCAGGAACGAGTAGATTTCCTCGTCGGTGAGCTTTTCGCCCTCGACTTCGGCGGTCACCAGATCGCCGATGATGTCGTCGGTGGGCGAGGACCGCCGCAGATCGATCTGGTTGATGAAGTAATCCTTCAGCGCCGCAGAGGCTTCGAAGGCGCGTTTGTACTTGACGTGGTAGCTGATCAACTCGACGGCCCGGGCGCGGAACCATGCGAGATCCTCTTCGGGCAGACCCAGCAGCTTGGAGATCACCCGGGTCGGGAACTCGAAGGTGAAGTCGCGGACCAGGTCCGCGCGTCCGGTCTCGATGAACTCGTCGATGAGTTGTTCGCAGATGGGTCGGACGATCTCCGGTTCCCAGCGCTTCAGTGATTTCGCCTTGAAGGCGGTGGTGACCAGATTGCGGTGTGCGCGGTGCAGAGTGCCCTCCATCGCCAGGATGGACGGGCCGATGAACAGGCCGATGGTGTCGTCGTAGATCTTGGAATTGAACGACTTGCTGTCTCGAAAGATGGTGTTCACGGCGTCGTAGGACACCGCCGCGTACTGGTTCGTGGGCCGGAATTCGTCCGGGGTCTTGGACCAGTCCATGACACTGCCCTCGAAGACGCCGTGCCGGGCGCGGTGTGCGGCGAAGAACGGGTACGGGTCGCGGAGCAGGTTGAACGAGTCGCCCAAGTCCGCCAGTAGGTCGTTCTCGCGCTGCGTCTGGCTGTCCACGCGTGCTACCTGCCTTCGTGCCACCGGTTCGTACTGTAATCCTTACAGTAACACGTCCCGTGTTACCGTGAGGACTACCGGAGGGAGTTCAGGAAATGAGCACATCCGACCAGCGCATCGCGCACGAGGTCGACGCGCGGGCTCTGCTGGAACGTCAACGGCGGGCGTTCATCGCCGCCGGCCCGCCGAGCGTGGCACTGCGCCGCAACCGCATCGACCGGCTGTTGGCGCTGGTGCTGGACAACACCGACGCGTTCGTCGACGCGATGGCCGCCGACTTCGGCACCCGCTCACGTGCGGCATCGCTGTTCACCGAGGTCGTCGGCATCATTCCGGTGATCGAACACACCAGGGCTCATGTGCCGCAATGGATGAAGGCCACCAAGCTGATGCGGGCGGCGCGCGTGGCCGGGCTTCGCGCCGAGGTCGAGCCGGCTCCACTGGGCGTCGTCGGCATCATCGGTCCGTGGAACTTCCCGCTCAACCTCGTGGTGCTACCCGCTTCGGCGGCCTTCGCCGCGGGAAACCGGGTGATGATCAAGATGTCCGAGGTCACCTCGGGCACCGCGGAACTGGTGGCGACACTGGCCCCGAAGTACTTCGAGGACACCGAACTCGCCGTGGTGACCGGTGGGCCCGAGGTGGCCGCCGAGTTCTCCCGGTTGCCGTTCGACCACCTGTTCTTCACCGGCTCTCCGTCGGTGGGATCGCTGGTGCAGCGCGCCGCCTCGGAGAACCTGGTTCCGGTGACCCTGGAACTGGGCGGCAAGAATCCCGTCGTGGTGGCCCCCGCTGCGGACATAGAGCGCTCGGCGATCCGGATCGCGCAGGCCCGCATGGTCAACGGCGGTCAGGTCTGTGTCTGCCCGGATTACGTGTTTGTCCCCGATCGCAGCGTGGCGCAGTTCGTCGACACCGTCCGGCGGACCTGGGTGGGCATGTTCCCCAGCATCATCGGCAATGACGACTACTGCTCGAGTGTCAATGAGGCCAACTTCGATCGGGTGGTCGCACTGATCGACGACGCGCGCGATCGAGGCGCCACCGTGGAATCGGTGGTCCCGGCCGGCGAGTCACTGCCGGATCGCGCGACTCGCAAGATCGCGCCGACCGTCGTCCGTGGTGTCGACGAGCGGATGGCCATCGCGTCGGAGGAGATTTTCGGGCCGGTGCTCTCGGTGCTGGGCTACTCGGCGCTCGGGGAGGTGATCGACCACATCAACGCGCGTCCGGCGCCGCTGGTCGCCTATTGGTTCGGCCCGGATGGCGACAGCTTCCGGACCTTTCTGCGCAATACCCGAAGCGGCGGTGTGGCACGCAATGATTTTGCCGCGCAGATGATTCCGTCAGCTGCACCGTTCGGTGGTGTCGGTCGCAGCGGCATGGGTGCCTATCACGGGAAGGCGGGATTCGACGCCTTCAGCCATCAGCGCACGGTGGTGGGCACCGATCTTCCGTTCAGCATGACCGGATCGGCGGCACCGCCGTTCCGTCGCGGGATGCAGATGTACGCCGACGTGACCTTGAACATGGCCCGGCGGCGTACCCGGCGCCGGCTCAGGAACCGCTGACCTATTTGCCGGCGCTTCGCTCGCCCAGGCACGCCTGCTCGCGTGCCCAGCGGTAATCGGCCTTCCCGGCCGGGCTGCGCTGGATCACCGGGCGGAACACCACCGCCTTCGGCAACTTGTAACGTGCGATGGAACTTTCGGCGTGCCGGATGAGGTCCTCGGCGTCGGCGCGGGCACCGTCGGCGAGTGCGACGACCGCGACCACCTCGGAGCCCCATCGCTCGCTGGGGCGGCCGGCCACCACCACGTCGGCAACCGCGGGATGCGAGGCGATGGCGGACTCCACCTCCTCGGCGAAGACCTTCTCCCCGCCGGAGTTGATGGTGACCGAGTCCCGGCCCAGCAGTTCGACCGCGCCGCTCTCCAGGTGGCGGGCACGATCACCCGGTATGGCGAACCGGATACCGTCGATCACCGGGAACGTCTTCGCGGTCTTGGCGGCGTCGCCCTTGTAGCCGAGCGGCACGAAGCCACGCTGGGCCAGCCAGCCGAGGCCGTCGTGGGCCGGCGGCAGAATCGACGCGAAATCCTCTGCCACCACACAGGTGTCCGGCCCGGCGTTGAAGGTGCCGGTCGACACTGCACCGGGGGCCGACATGTGGCTCATCTGCGCACCGGTCTCCGACGAACCGACACCGTCGATCACGATGAGCCCGGGTTTGGCGTCGATCAACTGCTGCTTCACATGCGGGGTGAGTTGCGCGCCACCATTGGCGACCACGGCAAGGCTGGAGATATCCGCACTGCCGTCGCGCAGGCTCCACTGGAGGGCGGCCAGCAGCGGGCGGGCCATCGCGTCGCCGACCACGGTGGCCACCAGCACCTGCTCGCGCTCGATGGTGCGGACCACGTCATCGGTGTCGAAACGCTCGACGATGCTCGGGAACACCAGCGTCTGCCCGGTGGTGATCGCCGTCATCGCGGCCCACTGCGCGGCGCCGTGGATCAGCGGCGGCAAGATCAGCAGCTTGGTACCCGGGTTTTCGACGACCCGGCCGACGATCTCCTCGACCGATCCGGCCCGCTCGCCGGTCATCATGTTGCGGCCGCCGAATGCGGTCATGAAGATGTCGTGCTGGCGCCACAACACGCCCTTGGGCATGCCGGTGGTGCCGCCGGTGTAGAGGACGTAGAGATCGTCAGGGGAGGGCTGCACCGGCGGCGCGGGGGCCTCGGCGGTGACGATCGACTCGTAGTCCACGGCACCGTCGAGCAGGGTATTGCCCGACCCGTCGGCGATCTGGATGAGCACCTTCAGATGCGGCAACTCGTCGCATATCTCGGCGACCCGTGGCGCGAACGCGGCGTGATACAACAGCGCGGAGGCCTCGGAATCGGCCAGCAGATACTGCAATTCGTTCTTCACATAGCGGTAGTTGACGTTGAACGGCGCCACCCGGGCCCGGAACGCGCCGAGCATGCCCTCGACGAACTCTGGCCCGTTGTGGGCGTAGATGCCGAGCAGGTCCTGGCCCACCTCGTGTCCGGCGAGCGCATCGCGGTCGGTGTGGCAACCCAGACCCTGCGCATGCAGGTACGCGGCGAGCCGGGTCGACCGGTCGACGATGTGGCGGTAGCTGTAGCGGCGTTCACCCTGGGCCACCAGCGTGCGGTCAGGTATGGCTGCGGCGACGGCCTCTGCCACGGCGGATACGGTGAACATCGGGGAACCCTCAGCCATGGACGCTCCAGTCTTCGATGAGTTCGGCGGTGGTGGTGATGGTGGCCAGCAGGGCCAGGCTGTTGTCGATGACGGCCTCGCCGTATTCGGCGGGGACACCGGCGACCGCGTCCCGGGGGAGCACCACCCGGTAGCCGGCGTTGACGGCATCCATCACCAGATTGGGGATGGCGATGTTGAGCGAGACCCCGACGGCCACGATGGTGCTGACGCCGAGATTGCGCAGGATCGCATCCAGATCGGTGCCGCCCATCGGCCCGAGGCCGTGCCAGCGTGACAACACCAGATCTGCTGGCTCCGGCCCGAATTCGGGTAGCAGGGTGGCGCCGTCACTGCCGGGGGTGATGTCGACGGAGCGCTTGCCCGCGGCGAACAGGCGGGCGTTGTGATTGGACCCCAGTCCGTCGGGCCGGCGCTGCACCAGACAGTGCACGACGTGGTGGCCTGCGGCGCGGGCCGCCGGCAGCAGCCGGCCGATATTGGGCAGTGCCACCCGACGGGCCTCGTCCGCCAGCATGGCCAGACCGGCGTTCGGGCCGACCACCGCACCCTGGAGTTCCTGGGTGATGACCGCTGTCGTCATACCGGTGTACCGACCGGCGGTACCTCATAGAATTGCGTCGCCCACTTACGCATGGCCATATACGGTTTGGCGTCGATCTTGGACAGCGACGGCCGCTCGATGTACTTCTGGTAGCGCCAGATGTCGAGATCGTCCCAGACCGTCACCAGATACTGCTTCTCGACGCGCTTGCGGACATCCTCGGGTGGGATGTCGGAGGTGTCGCCGGGCACCTTGGGCCACCAGATCGAATAGAACATGTTGGACACCTGGTCATCGACCGGGGTGCAGGCGAAGATCAGCCGGTGCTCGGCTGCGCCCTCGAAGGCGCTGATCGCGAAACCCAGCCCGGAGAAGTGGCTGTGGATGTAGAGCGACATCTTGTCGGGATCATCGCTGCGGGCGTCGGGCCAGCCGGTCAGGAACTGCCACTCGTGGTCGACGACCTTCCAGTCCAGGCAGACCGGGGTGACCGTGGCGCGGTGCACATAGCGGAAATGCGCACTGTCCGGGCCGTTCTCGGCGACGATCTGCGGATGCACCGGCTCGTTCTCAGCGAACCGGGAGAATTCGGGGTAGGGGCGGTAGAACGCGTCGGGATCGGTCGGGAACTGCGGGAACTTGTCGAAGATATCGGGCAGTTCCCACTGCGGCGGCTCACCGTGCGGCTGAAACCACATGAACACGGAGCCGTGCTGTTCGGCGATCGGATAGGTGCGCAGCCGCAGGCCGCGGTTGGGCTTGTCGGGCTGATACGGGATGTAGCGGTTGGTGCCGTCGGGTCCCCACCGCCACCCGTGGAAGGGGCATTCGACGCAGTCGCCGACGATCTTGCCGCCGTGGCCCAGATGGGCGCCGAGGTGTTTGCAGTGGCCTTCCATCAGGTGCAGCGCGCCGTCCTGATCGCGCCAGGCCACCAGATCCTCACCGAAGTAACGCAGCGGACGGGTCTCCCCGGCGACAAATTCGGCCGACCAGCCGATCATGAACCAGCCGGTGACCTTCCAGGTGAACGGAACCTCCACGGGAGCACCTTCCAGATCCGGACCTGCTACTGAACAGCTTACAGTAGTATCGTCCGCAAGAGCCGTGAAATGCAAAGGAGCACGATGCCAGGGTTGTTGACCGACAGAGTCGCCTTCATCACCGGGGCTGCGCGTGGCCAGGGCCGTGCCCATGCGGTCCGGATGGCCAACGAGGGCGCCGACATCATCGCCGTCGACATCGCCGGGCCGCTTCCGCCCAAGGTGCCGTATCTGTCGGCCACCTCCGATGAGTTCGCCGAAACGGTCGATCTGGTCAAGGCCACCGGGCGTCGGATCTTTCACCGCGCCGTGGACGTGCGTGACTACGAGGGCCTCAAGTCCGCCGTCGACGACGGGGTCGCCGAACTCGGCCGCCTCGATGTGATCGTCGCCAACGCCGGCATCACCATCCCCGAGGCCTGGCATGACATCACCCCGGAGTCATTCCGCGACACCATCGACATCAACGTCACCGGCACCTGGAACACGGTGATGGCCGGCGCTCAGCACATCATCGACGGCGGCAGGGGCGGCTCGATCATCCTGGTGAGTTCGCTTGCGGGCGTGAAGATGCAGGCCTTCATGGTGCACTACACCGCCAGTAAGCACGCCGTCACCGGGATGGCGCGTGCGTTCGCCGCCGAGCTCGGCAAGCACCACATCCGGGTGAACAGCGTGCATCCCGGGCCGGTGAACACCGCGATGGGCACCGGAGACATGGTCGGCGCGCTCGGCAAGGCATTCGAGACCAACCCGCCGCTGGTGCAGATGGGTACCCCGTTCACCCCGAACTGGATGGCCGAACCCGAGGACATCGCCGCGTCGGTGGCGTGGCTGGCCTCCGATGAGGCCCGCCACATCAGTGCGGTGGCACTGTCCATCGACAACGGAATGGCACAGTTCTGACATGGATGACTATGAGGCGATCCGCCGACTCAAGGCACGGTACTGCCGGTTCCTGGACACCAAGGATTACGAGGCGTGGAAGGCGTTGTTCGCACCCGATGTCGTGGTGAAGCTGGACATGGCGATCTCGACCGGTGGCGCCGACGGTCAGACCGCACCCGATCTGAACGGACTCGACGAGTTCGTGCCGGTGGTGCTGGGCGGAGTCGAGCACGCGCAGACCAAGCATCACGTGCACACCCCGGAGATCGACCTCACCTCGGACACCACCGCGTCGGCGATCTGGGCGATGGAGGATCTGCTGTTGTTTGCCGATGGCGGTGAGCTTTTCGGTGCCGGGCACTACCACGAGACCTACGAGAAACGCGACGGTGGCTGGGTGATCACCAGCCTGCACCTGACCAGGACCATCCTGCGCTTCACCCAGGCGAAGTAGCCTGCGGTGACCGAGCGGCGCACCGTGCTGGTGATGGGTGCCAGCGGCTTTCTGGGCTCCCATGTCACCCGCAAGCTCGTGGAACGTGGCGACCGCGTGCGGGTGCTGTTGCGGGACAGCAGTTCCACGCGAGCCATCGAGGATCTCGACGTGGACCGCCACTTCGGCGACATCTTCGACACCGAGGCGGTCCACATCGCGATGCACGGATGCGACGCCGTCTTCTACTGCGTGGTGGATACCCGGGCCTGGCTTCGTGATCCGGCTCCGCTGTTCCGCACCAACGTCGAGGGCCTGCGCGGCGTGCTCGACATCGCGGTCGCCTCCGGGTTGCCCAAATTCGTCTTCACCAGCACCATCGGCGCTGTGGCCGTCGGGGACGACGGCAGGGCGGCCACCGAGGACGACCCGTTCAACTGGCCGGGCCTCGGCGGCCCGTATGTCGAATCACGGCGTCAGGCCGAGGATCTCGTGCTGAGCTATGCCCACGAGCGGGTGCTGCCCGCCGTCGCGATGTGCGTGTCCAACACGTACGGTCCGCGCGACTGGCAGCCCACCCCGCACGGCGCGATGATCGCGGCCGCGGCGTTGGGGCGGGTACCGGTCTACATCGACGGTGTCGGCTCGGAGGTCGTCGGCGTCGAGGATGCCGCCGAGGCGCTGGTGTTGGCCGCCGATCACGGCACGGTAGGGGAGCGCTACATCGTCTCCGAGCGTTACATCAGTCAGCGTGAGTTGTTCGCCACCGCGGCACACGCAGTGGGTGCACGCGCGCCGCGCATCGGGCTGCCGGTGCAGTTGCTCTACGCGGTCGGAGCCACCGGTGAACTGCTCGGCAGGGTCTTGCGTCGCGACACACCCGTGACGCTCACCTCGGTGCGACTGCTGGACCACACCTCGCCGCTGGATCATTCGAAGGCAACCCGCGAGCTCGGCTGGCAGCCGCGGCCGGCGACCGAAGCCATTGCCCGGGCCGCGGAGTTCTACGTGGAGCGACACCATGCGCGGTTATGACGTCATCGTCGTCGGTGCCGGGTTCTCCGGGCTGTACGCACTGCACACACTGCGCGAACAGGGCCTGCGGGTAACGGTTCTGGAGAAGGCCGATGCGGTGGGCGGCACCTGGCTGGTCAACCGCTACCCGGGTGCCCGCTGCGATATCGAGAGTATCGAATACTCCTACAGCTTCTCCGAGGAGATTCAGCAGGAGTGGGTGTGGACCGAATCCATGCCGGCCCAGCCGGAGATCGAGGCCTATCTCAATTTCGTCGCCGACCGCCTCGACCTGCGTCGCGACATCTGCTTCGGCACCGAGGTGCTCGGCATGACCTTCGACGAGGACGACGCGGTCTGGCGGCTGGACGTGGCCGACGGCGAAACCTACGAGGCGCAGTTCGTGGTCGCCGCGACGGGCATTCTGTCGGTCCCGCTGGAGCCGGACATCCCCGGGATCGCTTCCTTCGCCGGCGAATCGCTGTTCACCAGCCGATGGCCGGCCGACCCCGTCGATCTGACCGGCAAGCGGGTCGGTGTCATCGGCACCGGATCGACCGGCGTGCAGCTGATCCCGGTGATCGCCCGGCAGGCCGGCGAGCTCGTCGTCCTTCAGCGCTCGCCGGCCTTCACACTGCCGTGGACCGTGCGCGCCTTCGCCCCGGGTGAACTGGATGACCTGAAGGCCGACTATGCGAATATCCGCGCGGCCCAGAGGGAACACCCGGTCGGCGCGGCCCGGCTTTCTGCGTTCTCGGTGTTGCTGGACATGCTGGCCAGCCCGCCGATCACGTCGGCAACCCGAGACGAACAACTACGCGCCATCGAAGAACGCGGTGTGATGGGCGCGCTCAACTGGGGCGACGTCTTCTTCGATATCGAAGCCAATCGGATGGCCACCGCGCTGTACGGCGAGGCGATTGCGCGCATCGTGACCGATCCCGACACCGCCGCCGCCCTGGTGCCCACCCACCCGTTCGCCTGCAAGCGTCCGATCATCGATCAGGGCTACTACGAGACCTTCAACCGCGCCGATGTGACGCTGGTGGACCTGCGTGAGAACCCGATCCGCTCGGTGACGCCGACCGGCATCTCCACCGAGCGGCGCGATATCGACCTGGACGTCATCATCTACGCCACCGGGTTCGACGCCATGACCGGCGCGCTGAGCAAGATGAAGGTGCGCGGCCGTGACGGCGCGCTGCTCGGTGACTACTGGGCCGAGGAAGGGCCACTGTCCTATCTCGGTCTGGCCGTGGCCGGGTTCCCCAATCTGTTCACCGTGCAGGGTCCGGGGAGTCCCTCGGCGGCAACGAATTTCGTCGCAGCCATGGAACAGCACATCGAGTGGATCGCGGACTGCATCGGCCATCTGCGCGAACATGGCTACCGGACCATCGACGCCCAGACCGACGCGCAGCGCGAATGGATCGAGCACGCCACCTCGCTGGTGGCGGCGACGGTGCTGGTGCACCCGTCGTGCAACTCCTGGTACAACGGCGCGAACGTGCCCGGCAAGAAGCGGATGTACATGGGGTACACCGCGGGAATCCCGGAGTACCGACGGCGCTGCGACGAGATCGCGGCCAGCGGCTATCGAGGATTCACCCTTGCGTAGAGCCATCCAGATCGCATGGGAACTCGGCGGGGTGCTGCCGCGTTCGGTCGGCGCGCTCAACGAGTCCGGCGACTGGAACAGCCTGTCGCGAAGGGGGTTACGGCAACTCGGTGAGGTCGCACTCGATGAGCTGGTGGTCACCGGGATGACATTGACCGGCCCGCCCCCACAGCTGCCGCGCCCACTGGCGGCCTACGGCGATGCCGCTGACGAACTCGGGGCGCTGGGGATTGGCGGGGCGCATCGCGACCCGGAGCCGCTGCAGGTCGACAGCATCGAGCGGCGGACCTTCGGGGCGCTGCAGTTCGAGGAACTCAGCTTCGAACACACGCCCGCACTGCCGCAGTCGCTGCTGGCCGACGGCCACGCAGGGGTGGCCACGGCGCGGGTGCGGTTGTACCGGCGTGGCGAACAGCGTCCCTGGGTGGTCTGGATCCACGGTGCCGGACAGGGCGATCCGATGGATCTCATGGTGGCGCGGGTGCGCAGGCTGGATGCGCTGGGTTTCAACGTGGCGCTCCCGGTGCAGCCCGGGCACGGTGCGCGGCGGCGGGAATGGCCCGAGTATCCGGCGCGGGACCCGTTGGCCAACGTGGCAGGGACGATGCGGGTGGTGTCCGAGGTGCGTGCGCTGATCGGATGGCTGGCAACCGATTCGGAATCGGTGACGGTGTCCGGGTTGTCGCTGGGCAGTGCGGTCGCCGCGCTGGTGTCCCACCTGGACACCCGCGTCGGTGCGGTGGCGTTGTACACCCCGATCCTGGGGCTCAACGCGATGATCGGATTGCATCTGGGCCGGTGGGGTCGGCCCGGCCGCAGCGCAGGTGAGCAGTTGCTGTCCGACACCGTGTCGGCCGTGACGTCGGTGATCGATCCGCTGGCTACCTCACCGGTCACCGACCGGCGGCTGATCGTGGGCGCCTGGCACGATCAGATGGCCATGCGCAGTTCGGCGCTGGCGATGCACGAGCGTTGGGGTGGTGAACTGCACTGGCATGACGGCAGTCATGTCGGGCAGCTGTTCTCCGGAGGAGTGCAGGCCGCCACCGAGCTCTTCCTGCTCGGCTAGCTGCCGTAGTCCGAGATGATGCGTGCCCGCACGCAGGTGATCTCGTGATCGAGGTCGTGTTCCTCGGGGAGCACCACCCACTGGAAAGCGATACCGAAGATCGATCCGGTGATATCGCGTACCGCCGCGTCGGCATCGATGTCCGGCCGCAGTGATCCGTCGGCGATCCCGGCGCGTACGCCGGCGGCCACCTTCTTCGCGGCACCGCTGAGTTGCTCGCGGACCCCTGCGCGAAGGGGTGAGCTCGTCTTCACGGCTTCGAAGGCGGAGACGAACATGGCCCGCGTCACCGAGGCGTCCTCGGCGTGGATCTCCCGTACCCGGTCGAAGTGGGCGAGCACCTGGTGTAGTCCGGTGGTACCGGGTTCGGGATCCGGATTCAGTCGCGCCACGTAAACCTGCTGGAACGCCTCCAGGATGGCGTCCTTGCTGCCGTAGCGGGCGTGCACCATCGCTCTGCTGTAGCCGGCGCGCCGCCCGATCTCGGCAGCGGTGGTTGCCTCCCAGCCCTTTTCGACGATCAGCTCGGCGGCGGCCTGCAACAGCCTGCGCGAGGACTGTTCCACACGCTGATGCTGGGTGAGGCGCTCGGACACCCTTGCATATTAGACGCTCGACAACTAACTTAGTTGTTGAGCGTCAAATTTGTGCGGAGGTCACCGATGACATCACCCGCTGTACCCGTGGCGGTCCCGTCGGCCATCGAGGAGATCACCGCGGGGTGGCTCACCGACGCGCTACCCGGGTCGGCGACCGTCACCTCGGTGCAGGCCGAACGGATCGCCGAGGACACCGGATTCTCGGCTCGGCTGTATCGGTTGGGGCTGAACGGTGATGCGGGCCTGCCGGCGTCGGTCATCGTGAAGCTGCCCGCGGAATCGGAGGCACGCGGCGGGATGGAACTGCTCGGCGGATACCGCAGGGAGCTGGCGTTCTACCGCCACATCGCACCCGCGGCGCCGATCTCCACTCCCGCCTGCCATATCGCGCGTATCGACGGTGACACCTTCGTCCTGGTGCTGGAGGATCTGCGCGACTGGGACAACGCCGACCACCTGGCCGGGTTGTCCGTCGAACGCGCCGAGCTGTGTATCGCAGCGCTGGCCGACCTGCATGCCTGGTCAGTGCACAACCCACACGCCGTTGGCCTGCCGGATTTTCCGAACATCGACAACCCGCTGACCCGCGACCTGTTCCTGCCGGCGTTCACCCCTGGCTGGCAGCTCTACCTGGAGAAGACGAGTCAGTCGGTGCCGCCCGCGGTGGCGCGGTTCGCCGAACGGTTCGCCGAGTTGGCGCCCCAGGCGTTGAACGCCCTGTCGGGACGGACGATGCTGCTGCACGGTGACATCCGCGCGGACAACCTGTTCTTCCGGGGCGACGAGCTCAAGATCGTCGATTTCCAGCTTGCGGTGCGGGGTGCGGGTGCCGCCGATATCGCTTACCTGGTGAGCCAGGGAGTGCCGACGTCGGTGCGCCGGGGCAAGGACGAAGCACTGGTCCGCGGGTACGTCGCCGCGCTGGAGAGTCGCGGCGTCACCGACTACGGGTTCGACGACGCCTGGCGGGACTATCGTTTCGGCGTCGCACTGCTGCTGTTCATGCCGGTGGTCGCGCTGCTCACCTGGGATGTGGTGCCCGAACGCTCGCGACAACTCTGCATCACCCTGATAGACCGGGCCGTCGCCGCCATCGAAGACGTTGCAGCGCTTGAGGAATTCTCGTGAGGACCGCCCGTGAGGTCGTGGAGCAGTACAACCTGGTGGTGTGGAACGAGCGCGATTTCGCGCTGGCCGACGAACTGTTGGGGGACACCGTCACCCGCCACGACGTCGGCGAGGTGAAGGTGCTCACCCACGCCGAGGCGGTCAACCGGGTGGTGGACCATTGGGCGATGTTCGAGCGCATCCGGTTCGACCTCAAC
>SXGT01473445.1_pt1 | contig 12814 bp, 12 predicted proteins | sample 3176221 | NCBI WGS metagenome assembly SXGT01 (sample SAMN11356862, study PRJNA531348) | freshwater metagenome | isolation source: freshwater sample F1-120 | place: China: Fuxian Lake, Yuxi | collected 2017-12-25
GCTGCTCTACCAGGTCGCCACGGCCGGCCTGTCTGCCGCCGACGTCGCCGCGCCGATCCGTAAGCTCCTGCGGCGGCAGCGCAATACGACGGTGCTGCTCGCGGGCGTCACCGCGGTGGATGCGCCTGGCCGGCGGCTCGTGCTCGACGACGGCACGACGCTCGCCTACGACACCCTCGTCCTCGCCTGCGGTGCCACGACCACCTGGTTCGGCCACGACGCCTGGGCCGCGCACGCCCCGGGGCTCAAGTCGCTCGAGGACGCGCTGGAGATTCGCCGGCGCGTGCTGCTCGCCTTCGAGGCCGCCGAGCGCGAGCCCAGCGCCGAGGCCCGCACCGCGTGGCTGACGTTCGTCGTCGTCGGTGGCGGCGCGACCGGTGTCGAGCTGGCCGGCGCGCTCGCCGAGATCGCTCGCCACACACTGGCGCGCGACTTTCGACGCTTCGACCCCAAGACCGCGCGCGTCGTGCTCGTCGAGGGCGGCCCGCGTCTGTTGACCGCGTTTCCAGACGCCCTCGCCGCGGAGGCCGCGCGGGCGCTCCGTGCCCTGGGGGTCGAGGTCCGGACCGGTGAGCCGGTGGTCGACGTCGACGAGACGGGCCTCCGAGTCCAGCGCGACGGCACCGTCGAGGCCATCGCGGCAAGGACGGTGCTCTGGGGCGCGGGCATCGTGGCCGAGCCGCTGCTGAAGACGCTCGGCGCTCCGCTCGACCGCGGTGGCCGTGTCCTCGTCGAGCCCGATCTGTCTGTCCCGGGCCACCCAGAGATCCTGGTCCTCGGTGACGCCGCTGCGGTCCGGCACACCGACGGCGCGTGGGTCCCCGGTGTCGCGCCCGCGGCCATTCAGGGCGGTCAGTACGCCGCGCGCCTCATCCGGCACCGCCTCCGAGGTGCCCCGGTCTCTGCCTTTCGCTACTTCGACAAGGGGTCACTCGCGACCATCGGGCGGCGCAAGGCGGTCGCAAAGCTCGGCCGACTGCACGCCCGCGGCGTGTTCGCCTGGCTCCTGTGGCTCTTCGTCCACATCATGTACCTGGCCGGCTTTCGAAATCGCTTGGTCGTACTGCTGGATTGGGCGTGGGCCTATGTGACCTACAACCGCGCCGCGCGCATCATCTTGGAGGACGACGTAAGCGCGTCCATCCGCGCGCGTTCAGCGGTCATCACCCGCGGTGAGGAGCCGGAGCGGGGCCCCGCCGAGAAATCGACGTGAGCGGCCCGAGACGATGGTGAGCAGCCGGCCCATGGTCTCCATGGCGCGATCCATGCGCTCGCGTACGACGCCCGGCGTCTCGTCCGGGTTGGACTCGGGATCCACCTCGAACAGCTCGCGATAGACCGCGTCGATGCCGCGCCAGAGCGGCAGGCCCTCGACGATCTCCTTCGGGCTGCGCAGCAGGCGATCGACCACGACGTCGAGCCGCTCGCGGACGCCGTCGAGCAGCCCCGCGGGCAGGCTGTCACCGACGACGCGGCCCACGGCGGGTCCCATCGTTGCGACGCGCTTTCGGACCGCGACCAGCGCGCTCATCGCGCCCTCGATACCCTCGGTCGCGAAGGTGGCCAGTGTCTGCGGAAGAGGGACCAACGCAACGGGGCCCCCGCCGCGCCGGCTGCCGGAAGAGTTCGTCGTGCTCCGCGTCATGCTCACTCCTGATGCCGCGTTCGTCGAGCCACCTCGCCGAGCGGGAAGCTCGTCCAGGTCATCGGGCGATTCAACGCTCGACTTGACCAGAATACGCGGGCCGTCATCTGGATTCCAGAGGAATTTTGCGCCGTGGCGTCGAGTCCCGTACGTTCACGAGCGGCCGCGCATGACCCCCGTCATCCCCATCCTTGCCATCCTGGTGCTCATCGTCGCAGCGATGCGCGTGTACGAGCGTGTTCGCCTCGACCGGCACCGCCGGCAGATTCCCATCCGCATCCACGTCAACGGCACGCGCGGAAAGTCGTCGTGCACGCGCCTCATCGGCGGCGCGCTCCGCGGCGGTGGCCTTCGGGTCGTGGCCAAGGCGACGGGCACGGCCCCGCGCATCATCTACGAGGACGGCTCGGAGATCCCGCTGCATCGACTCGGAAAGCCCAATCTCCGCGAGCAGTTCCACGTCATGGGGCTCGCGGCTGCGCGCCAGCCGGACGCGCTCGTCATCGAGTGCATGGCGGTCAACCCGCACTATCAGTGGCTCGCGGAGCATCGCATCGTTCAGGCGACCATCGGCGTCATCACCAATGCCCGCGCCGATCACCTCGACGTCATGGGGCCGACCGAGGAGGACGTCGCCCTCGCGCTCTGCGGGACGATCCCCAAGCGCGGCAGGGTGGTCACGTGCGAGCGCCGCCACCTCGCGATCTTTCATCGCTGCGCTGCGGAGCTGGGCGCCGAGGTCGTTCCTGTCACGGTCGAGGATGTCGCCGACGTACCCGACGAGCTCATGCAGCGGTTTACCTACTACGAGCACAAAGAGAACGTCGCGCTCGCGCTGAAGGTCGCCGCCCTCTGCGGCGTCGCCCGCGACCGCGCGATCGCCGGCATGCTCGCGGCCACGCCCGACGCCGGAGCGTTCAGCCTGTATCGCGTAGATTTCTTCGGGCGCGACATGATCTTCGCGCAGGGCTTCGCAGCCAACGATCCGGAGTCCAGCCAGCGGATCTGGGACCTCACCATTCAGGCCTTCCCCGAGGTCACGCGCCGCATCGTCGTGCTCAACCTGCGCGCCGACCGCGCCGACCGCTCGCGTCAGCTCGGCGAGGCCGTGGCCACCTGGGCGCACGTCGATCGCGTCGTGATCATGGGCACGGGCACCCAGATCGCGGCACGCGAGGCCGTTGCCGCCGGGCTCGATCCGCTCCGGCTCGTGTTCGCCGAGGACGCCTCTGCACCAGACGTTTTCGAGCAGATCGTCGCGCTCGTCGAGGACAGCGCCGTGATTGTCGGCATCGGCAACGTGGCGGGCGCCGGTCTGCCGCTCGTCGGCCTCTTCCGCAATCGCGGTCGCCGCGTGCCCCTCACGCGCTTCTTTGGACCCCTCCGATCTACAGCAGAGCACCCGCAGCCGACACCGCCTCCGGGCGTACAGGAGGTCTCTCCCCGTGGATGAGCTCATCACCGTCTCGATCGGCCTCGGCCTCGTCCTCAGCCTCATCTTCTCCGAGCTGTTTGCGCTCGTAGCCGGGGGCATGGTCGTGCCCGGCTACATGGCCATCTCGCTCCACAACCCGACGGCCATCGCCGCGACGCTGGTCATCGCGTTCTTGACCTGGCTGGTCGTCGGCTCGCTCGGTCAATACGTCGTATTGTTCGGCCGCCGTCGCACCGCGCTCATGGTGCTCGTCGGCTTCCTGTTCAACGCGCTGTTCGCCCGCTACGTGGCCTCGCAGGTCGACCTCGGGGCGGGCTTCCAGGCCGTCGGTCACATCATCCCGGGGCTCATCGCCATCTGGTTCGAACGCCAAGGCGCCATCGCCACGACCGCGACGCTCGGCCTGGCCATGGTCACCGTGCGCCTCGGCCTCATCCTCATCTATGGCACGGAGCTCCCCGCATGAAGCTGTTCTGGCGCCCGACGCACGTCTCGCCGACGCTGCTCTCGCTCGTCGCGGCGCTCGCCGTCGCGGGCTACCTGCTCGTCGAGACCGTCCGGGTGGAGCGACCGCAGCCCGACTACCAGCTCAAGATTGACGCCGCCAAGGTGTGCGACAGCGCCTTCGAGGTCATCAAGAACGCGCGCGTGGCGCTCAACCCCAAGTTCAACGACGAAACCGATCCGCTGCACTCCGGGCTCATCGGACCCACGGTGAGCTACATCACGAGCAAGGCCGGCAACCTCGAGGCCAAGCAGACGACCGTGAACCCGAACTGGGCCGCTGTGTTCATTGCGCTCTTCAAGAAGGCGCGGATCGAGGAGGGCGACACGGTCGCCTTTGGGGTCAGCGGCTCCTTCCCAGCGCTCAACATCGCCGCGCTCAGCGCCGCGAAGGTCATGGGCCTGCGGCCGCTCATCATCACCTCCGTCTCTGCGTCGACGTGGGGCGCCAACAACGAGCAGTTTACCTGGCTCGACATGGAGGCGGAGCTGCGCGCCAAGGGGATCTTCGACTTCAAGTCGATCGCCGCCACCAAGGGCGGCCTCGACGATCGCGGTGGTGGCATCACGCGCGACGGCAAGGAGAAGATCATCGAGGCCATGCGCCGCACTCAGGTGGAAGAGTTGGTCGGCAAGAAGCGCGAGGAGCTGGTCGATGCGCGCATCGAGGCCTACGAGAAGGCCGCGGCGGGCGCCGCAATCGTGGCTTACGTCAACATCGGAGGCGGGCTCGCGTCGGTCGGGTCGGTCAAGGCCAAGAACGCGTTCGGCGCCGGAGTGAACGACCGCGCGCCCACGGGTGACGCCGAGGACGCGGTCGGCGTCATGCAGAGCTTCGCCAAGAAGGGCGTCCCCGTGGTTCACGTGAGCCGCATTCGCGTGTTGGCCGAGAAATGGGGTCTGCCCTGGACGCCGCAGTCGATGCCCAAGCCGGGCGAGGGGCAGGTCTACCGCAAGAAGGTGTATGCCACGTGGCTCGTGTGGGTCGTGCTGTGCGGCATCCTCGCGTCGTTGGTCGCGATTACGCGAATCGACGTGAACTTCGTGCTGCGCAAGGTCTTCCGCGCCGGCGGGGCGTACCCAGCGCAGCCGCCCGGGCCGTCGGTGTAGGCTGCGCTGAGGGCTGCTCGGCGGGCTCGGCCCTGGGGCACGTCAACCCGACGCCACCGCACGCGCAGTCGCACGTCACGGGCCTCGACGAGCTGCCTACTCGTAGCGCGTCCACATCCTCAGCACCTTGACGACGTGTTCGGCTTCGACGACCTCGTACACGAGGCGGTGCTGGATATTGATGCGGCGGGAGTAGGTGCCCGCGAGATCGCCGACGAGCTTCTCGTAGGGTGGCGGCTTCTGGAACTGGTTCTCCCGAAGGACGGCCAACAACGCCTCAGCCTTCGGCCTCAGGCCTGCGCCGCCGTCCCGAACGCGCAGTGGCAGCTGCTGGAGGAGCGCACCAATGAAGTGGTCTGGTGGGCCGAGGTGGAGTTCACGCCCGGCGACTGGCACAAGACCGCACTTCCGCTGCGATACTTGATCCGGAGAATCGAGAAGCCGTGTCGCCCACACGCCGACCTGCTCGCCCCGGAGGCGACTCGAAAGCACCTGGCCATCGTCAGCAACGACCGCAAGACACCGGGGCCGGCGCTTCTGGCCTTGCAGTACGCCCGCGCCGGCACGATCGAGAGGCTTCATTACGTCGCAAAGAAATAGCTTGGCGGCGGGGTGTTGCCCTGTGCGGAGCTCGGGGCCAACGCCGCCTTCGCCGGCGTCGTGCCGGCAACCCCGCACTGCGGGGCCGCATCCTCCGGCTCCTGCCTCCGGACGGTGGCGCCTCTGCCTGATAGCGTACAATGTGGTGTCGGCACTGAGGGGGGTCGGGCTGCCCGTCGAGTTCGACGACGCACGGCCGAAGCGCCTCAGTGAAGGGATCTTCAACGTGGCCGCCCGCATCGCACGCGAGGCGCGCCGTCTGGTCACTCGCGTCACGCAAATCGTCATTCAGCGCGTTGATGCGTTGGCCACACGACGCCGCATCTGGACGCTGGCCGTCATCCCGCCGCCGAGGTCCACGTCCTGACCGCGACTGCCACCGAACCAACGATACCGATCTCGAACCAAACCACGGCGACCATACGCCGAGTCCCACCGGTGCGCGAAGGCCGAGACGCCAGGCCATTCGCGAGCGGCGGGCTCGGGCAACGCGAAGCGAACCCCGCAGCACGGCGCACTTCGCGCCGCGCGAGGACCGCGAGCGGTGTCCGAGCCCGTCGCTCGCGGGACGACCTCCGGATCCACCCCTCACATCTGCCGCTGATAGAACAGCGCGACAATCTATGTCCGACGTCCATCCTCCGGGGCTGGCCGAAGCCAGCAACAGGCAACTTCCTTGCCGCGGGATTGGGGCTTTATGTCCGCGCTGGGCCGGCCAGCCCACAGCTGCTATCGTGGCCCGCGGACGCCGATGCGCGGCTACAGGCCACGCCCGCCGACCAGATCCTGGCCATGTTCTGGCAGTCGGCCCGCGACAAGGAGACGGCGCTCAACGCGGCTCGGTCGGATCTCACCCGGCTGGAGATCGAGGTCGCCGATCTCAAGTCCCGTCTCCTGCACGCGGCGGCGTACCGGAACGCACTGGGCAAGTTCCGCGAGGTCTACGAGGCGCTGACGCCCTTCGACAAGACCCGACTGCTCGCCTACCTCGTCGAGCGGATCGAGGTCCGTGCCGAGGAAGCGACGGTTTGGCTGCTCGGGGAGAATCCCGACCTGGAAGAAGCCGAGGGCTCAAACGAAAACCGCCCTCACAGCGGGTACTGTGAGGGCGGTCACTGGATCGCCAGGAAGAAGTAGTCGCTCCTCATGGGCGGCGGATCCGGACCACCTTCAACCTTCCACTGTGACCGGAAGCCTGCCCGTGAGCCACCACGTGCTCATCGGGCCCTTGCCCTTCACGTCGATGAAGCCTCTCGGCTCGAGCGCGTAGCGTTGCAGGAGACGCTCGTGCGTTGTTGAGCTCACTTGGATCGCGCCCGGTAGGCCGTGCGACTCCATCCGACTCGCCGTGTTCACGGCGTCGCCCCAGAGGTCGTAGATGAACTTCTTCCGGCCGATGACGCCCGCCACGACCGGGCCGGTGTTGATGCCGATGCGCACGCGAACCTCCGAGCCGTCTGCGTGCCGGAAGCGCCGCGCCACGTCCCGAATACCGAGGGCCAGCTCGGCGACGGCCTCCGCGTGGTCGTCCCGCGGTCGGGGGATCCCGCCCACGGCCATGTAGGCGTCTCCGATGGTCTTGATCTTCTCGAGCCCGTGACGCTCCACCAGCGTGTCGAGCTCCGAGAAGATCTCGTCCAGTAGGCGGACCATGTCGAGCGGCCCCGACCGCTGCGACATTGGCGTGAAGTCTACAATGTCTGCGAAGAGGACGGTCACCTCCTCGTAGCCGTCGGCGATCGCGCGCCCCTCCCGTTTCAGGCGCTCCGCGATCGGAGCCGGCAGGATGTTGAGCAGGAGCTCCTCGGCCTTCTCCCGCTCCCTCTCGGCCTCGAGGCGCTGCGACCAGGCCTGGCGGAAGGACTGCTCCAGATAGAAGCTCCCGAGCATCCCGATGATGTTGGAGGAGACAAAGAAGAAGCTGTTGTTGATGAGCACGGCCATGGGAACGGGGCGGACGACCGTCGCCACGAACCCGTAGGCCGCCACGAGCGTCCAGCCCACGAGCGTCGCCGTGACGAACCGAAGCCGAAGCAGCACGTAGCCCCAGACGATCACGAGGATGAGGCCCGCGTAGTAGTAGCCGCCGCCTTGCGCGTCGGCGAGGCCGATCATCGCGAGGATCCCCCCGCCCAGCACCAGCGCGAGGCCGCCGAGCGCGGGCTGCATCGCGCGCTCGAAAGTTGGGCGGAAGGTCCAAATCCCCACTGCCAGGAGGAGCGGGCAGGCCAACGCGTACCGTATCCAGGCGATGGCGGACGCGACCTCGGGCACCATCCACCCGTCCAGGATGCCGAATAGGCCGTACAGCACGAGCGCCAGCACCAGCGCCATCCGCACCGCCGGCAGGGAGTCGCGGAAGAAGTCCGCGCGGTATCGGGCCTCGTCACCCGCATCGAGGTGGACGAGACCGATCCCCGGCATCAGGTGCCTGAGCGCCATGTCTTTCAATGGCGCCGTCATGCGAATGCGGGCGCCGCATGGGCCACCGGAAACGACGGATGGGCATCGGGCACCACGCGAAGTTAAGCCGGGCCGGGCAGCCCGGCAAGCATAATCGTAGCCATCGGTTGGGGAAGGCTGCCCAACCGCCTGACGCGTCACACTGCTTGCCTAGCCGTATATATCATGGGGCGTGCTTCCCTGATAAGGGGCGCCGAGCAAGAAGAGGAGGGAGCCAACTTGAACATGCTAGAATCGTTGGCGAACCTACGCGCAATGCGCGCAGCCCCCTGGGCAGCGGCCACGCCTGCTGCGGACGCCTCTCGCCAGGACCTCCGCCCTGGGCAAACCGACTGGGACCGTCAGGCGACGCCCGCGGTCACGACGAGCCGCGCATGGCGGTAGCGCCTACGAGCGGACACCGCCGACGTAAACCAGGCGCACGCTGAGAACGCCCCCGCACCCGGCCCGCTGTTAACCAACGGCGCCAGTTCTCTCCCCTTTCTCCGTCTCAGAGCGCCGAGACCGCCCTCGAGACGGCGCCCGGCGGCCGACGCGTGCTCTCAGCCGCGGCCCGGCCAGAGCCCCAACGGCGCGAGCCCGAACGCGAAAATCCTTTGGAATTCAGCCCATGAACGACGAAAGCCCCGATCGTTCCCGACCGAGGCTCCCCGTTGACCAGGGCGCGACCCTGGTTGGCCTGGGAGGCCCTCTGGCTCAAAAACTGTCTGCCTTGCATCACGCGATCGGCAGAAGTAACAGGCTGAATTCGTTGTGGAAATGCTGTTAACCCGCGGGGCGTCCTGCCCGCGTCGTGCCCTCGGCTGCGGACGGGCATCGGGCTCGATGGTAGCACAGGTTTGACTAGTGGTGCATGTTAGTAAAGGATTCGTTCCTAGCGCACCGCCCTAGTAACGCCGGCTTTCCCAGCCTGCGCAACTGGTCAAGCGGGCGTTCCCAGCGGAGCCGACATGCCTAAACGAACCACCGGACGATACGAGCGGACCACAGTGGTTGGCAAGGAGGTCGCGGCCTTCGTCCCCCACGCGCTGCCGCCCGAGGATCCTCCCATCGTCGTCGCCGCCGCCCTGGCCGAGCACCTTCGTGCAGCCGAGCAAGCTCTCGCTCGCCTCGAGCTGGCCGGAGAGATGGTCCCCTCGCTCGACTGGTTCATCTACGCGTTCGTCCGCAAAGAGGCCGTGCTGTCCTCCCAGATCGAGGGAACGCAGGCGACCCTCGTCGACCTGCTCACGTTCGAGGCGCAGGACGGCGCCGAGCAGAGCGCCGCGCCCAACGCCGACATCGAGGAGGTGTGCAACTACCTCGACGCGCTCGCCTACACGCGCGCGCAACTCGCCGACCCCAAGGGCCTGCCACTATCGATGCGCCTCCTGAACGAGACGCACTCGCGCCTCATGCGCGGCGTCCGCGGCGCCGAGAAGCTTCCCGGCGAGGTGCGTCGCAGCCAGAACTGGATCGGTGGAAGCCGGCCCGGCAACGCTGCGTATGTGCCGCCACCTCCGCACGCGCTCGGCGACGTGCTCAGCGCGTTCGAGGAGTACCTGCACGCAGAGGATTCTCTGCCGCCGCTCGTGCGCGCGGGGCTCCTGCACGTTCAGTTCGAGACCATCCACCCGTATCTCGATGGCAACGGCCGCATCGGACGCCTGCTCGTGACGCTGCTCCTCGAGCACTGGAGGCTGCTTACCAAGCCGCTCCTCTACCTGAGCCTCTTCTTCAAGCGGCATCGCGAGGACTACTACCGTCGGCTCAACAACGTCCGCATCGACGGCGATTGGGAGGGCTGGCTCGACTTCTTCCTCGATGGCGTCGCGACGATCGCCGACGAAGCGGTCGCCTCCGCTCGGGAGCTGTTCGCGCTCGTGGCGGTGGACCGCGCACGCGTGCTTGCGCACGAGGGGATGTCGGTCGTTGCGCTGCGCCTCTTCGAGCTGCTGCCGCGCCACCCCGTCGTGACCGTCGCATCGGTGATGAAGCTCGTGGACACGACCAAGCCCACCGCGGGGCGGGCGATCGAGCTGCTCGTGGTCGCCGGTGTTCTCGTCGAGACGACCGGCAAGAAGCGCGACCGCTCCTTTGTGTACCGGGCCTACCTCGACCGACTCCGCGTCGGCACCGAGCTCGGTGGCGCACAGGTCTACGGTCACTGAGGAAATCGCCCTGGGGCATGTCCCCGTTCACGCTCGCGGGGCGCTTTTCCCTCCCATGAGCCCGCTCGGCCTCGTGTCCATCCCGCTCGCGGCGATATCTTTGGGGCCTTGGACGCCCTCCGTCCCGACCTGTCTGACGACGACCCGCGCTGGGTGCGCTGCGCCGCGTACACACGGCAGTCGGCAAAGCGTATGACCTCGCCGCGCCCTCGATGGCGGCAGCGACGAAAAGCGTGGCACGGACAAGTGCGCCCTGTTGGCGGGACACGGCGAGGTCATGCGTTCAGACGGTACGCCGCGTCATGGAAGAGGCCGGTTACCGGCCGCCAAAGACGGAGCGGAAGGATCACATGGGGGTCTACGAGGCGCTGCGGCCGAGCCAGCTGTGGCACCTGGACTTTGTCCACCGGCACATCCACCAGCAGAAGGTCTGTATGACCTCGCCGCGCCCACGATGCCGACTGTGGCTCAAATAGCATCTGCCTTGTGGACCCGTTTACCAGCGGGTCGCCGGTTGGGACAACGCCCACAAGGGCCTCCGCCCGGCACCGTGGGATGCTCGAACGAACCGCCCTCCGCGAGCGCCGATGACGCTCACCACCTCCGGCGCCACTTGTCCCGGTAGCTCGGCGGCGGCGGGATCGGCTCGTCCGGCTCCTCCGCCCGGACGGCAACGAACGTGCTGGAGTCGCCGTCCTTGATGCGGAAGACGCCCTTGAGTCGGCCGCCCTTCCCCCGGGTCACGCGGCCCGAGCCCGACATCGGGTCGTACTCCCAGGCACCCTCCCAGGTGAAGGACACGCCCTTCGCGGTGGCTCTGCAATCGACGTAGGCCAGCAGGCAGTGCATGCGGAGCCGGTCGCCGTGCCCGGTCAGCGAGATCAGCGCCGGGCCGAGGATGTCGAGCCCGTCATCCACCCACTGCGAGGTCTCCACGATGCGCCACCAGCCGCGGAACTCGGATGGGATCTCCTCGTACATGCTTGCTCCATTGCGTCGTTCGTCGCGTCACGGCCGCCGCCACTCCCATGTAGCCGCTTGCCAGGTCGCCTTCATCCCGCCGGCGAGCACCGGATCGAGGAACGCCCGTGCGGCCGCGGTGACCTCCTCGAGCACTTGCCAGCGGAGCTGGTCTGCGCGAGCCATGGCCGCGAACGGGATCGCCCACGTTGGCGGTGGATCCGGCAGGCGCGGCGGCAGCGCATGCGTCCCCCGGAATCCGAACGTCTGCTCGAGCGCCGCGCGCAGCCGGCGCGCATCGATGGCCTGCGCCGTGGCGAGCAGTGCGAGGTCGGGCAGGTCCTTCACGCGGGAGTTCGGCCGGGCGCGCGGCATCGTGTAGGCGTGGAGCTTTTCGGCGATGTGCGTCTCGATCGGCAGGATGCGGAGCGACGGCGGAGCGACGCCGGCGAAGGCGAGGGTGTCCTCGGCCACAAGGACCTCGGGCTCTCCGAGGATCGGATCGCCAAAGGCAACATCGACGCCGAACGGGTCGCCGTAGAGCTTGCCGGCCAGCCTGCACGTCGCCCGGAAGCGAAGCCCCTCGTACTGCATGCCGTCGTTCTGGATCTCCGGGTGGTGCTCGTCCGCGGCCACCTCGAAGGTCATGAAGTCGTCGAGATCGCGCCGCCCCGCCTCCTGAAGACGGGGGAGCAGCTCCACTGGAGTGCCCATTATGCGCAGGTCCACGTCCTTCGTGCTCCGCGCCTGAGCCAGGCGGAGCTCGAGCACGAGGCCGCCCTTCAGTGTCACCGAATCGCCGAGGACCGCGACGACTCGCGCGAGGAAGCGGTCGAACACCAGTAGCTGCCGCGATCGCGCCAGGCCACCTCCGGGCTTCGTGGCGGTCCGTAGCCGCTGCTCGAGCGCTTGCTTGAAGGCCTCCGGTGACGCGTAGATACGTGCGGTCATTGGGCGAGCCCTCCGAACGGACCGAGGGCCTCCTCCACCGCGGCCAGGTCATCCTTGCCGACCAGCCCGCGCCGAAGCGCCTGTCGCGCCGCTTGCTGGAGCAGCTCCGGCGAGAGCGCGTCGCGCGCGCAATCCTCGAGCGTGCGCCGCGGTCCCGTCGTAGGCACGGGACCCACCCAGGCGCGGTCCTCGCGCGCGACGTCGGCGCAGTGCACCACGACGCCCTCGGGAGCCCGCAGGCGGCGCCGCCCCCAGTCCCCCGGGACCGTGAGGTGGACCCGGGCAGGGAGTGCGTCGGAGAGGTCGTGCAGTGCAAGCGCCGTCTCGTGCGAGAACACGCCGGCCTGCTCGGACCACAGCCAGATCGCCACCAGGTCCTCGTGCTCGCCGGCAGGGAAGTGGACGACCCGATAGACGCCGCGGCGTACTCGAGCGACGCGCCCAGCGCGGACGTGATGCACCAGCAGCTGGGGCGAGTATCCGGCTTCGGCCGCTTGCTGCGTGGTGAACAGCCCGGCCTGTCCGGCCGCTGTCTCGAAGAGGCGGTCCCAGCTCGGGTGGTTCGGCGGCGCCACGTGCACGCACGAAACGTAAGCCAGGCTTTAGTTTTGCGCAAGGAAGCCGGACGCACCACGAAGCTAAAGCGTGGCTTTATGTCCGCGCTGGGCCAGCCAGCCCACAGCTGCTATCGTGGCCCGCGGACGCCGATGCGAAGTGCCCTGACGCCGTGAGCCCTCGATTCGACCGACCGATCATCCGCTGCGCGATCTACACGCGCCAGTCCGTGGCGCGCGGGCAAGAGGGCGACTTCACGTCGTGCCAAGCACAGCGCGAGGCGTGCGAGGCGTTCGTCCAGTCGATGCGCATGGAAGGTTGGGAGCTCCTGGAGGAGCGCTTCGACGATGTCGGCGTCAGCGGCGCGACGCTCGAGCGGCTGGTGCTACAGCGCCTGATGCGCGCGGCCTCGCAGGGTCTTGTTGACCGCGTCGTGGTTCA
>SXGT01273857.1_pt1 | contig 12813 bp, 11 predicted proteins | sample 3176221 | NCBI WGS metagenome assembly SXGT01 (sample SAMN11356862, study PRJNA531348) | freshwater metagenome | isolation source: freshwater sample F1-120 | place: China: Fuxian Lake, Yuxi | collected 2017-12-25
CGGCAAGCGCGTCCGGAAGATGTCGAACTCCTCGGCCCGTTCCCAGCGGGACTCGTCGCGGTTGGCCGCGCCGATGCACACATCGATGACGGCGCCGGCGGGCAGTTCGACACCGTCGAGTTCGGTGGCCACGCTCGCCGACCGCTGCACGGTGGTCAGCGGTGTCTCGTAGCGCAGGCCCTCCTCGATCGCCTGGCCGAGGAGTTCGTGGTCGGCCTGTACCGCGGCGAACTGATCGGGATGGGTCAACAACAGGTAGAGCAGATTGCCCGAGGACCGGAAGGTGGTCTCCAGCCCGGCCGGCAACAGCAACCGCAGGAACGAGTAGATCTCTTCGTCGGTGAGCTTTTCGCCCTCGACCTCGGCGGTCACCAGATCGCCGATGATGTCGTCGGTGGGCGAAGACCGCCGCAGATCGATCTGGTTGACGAAGTAATCCTTCAGCGCCGCAGAGGCTTCGAAGGCGCGCTTGTACTTGACGTGGTAGCTGATCAACTCGACGGCCCGGGCGCGGAACCACGCGAGATCCTCTTCGGGCAGACCCAGCAGCTTGGAGATCACCCGGGTCGGGAACTCGAAGGTGAAGTCGCGGACCAGGTCGGCGCGTCCGGTCTCGATGAACTCGTCGATGAGTTGTTCGCAGATGGGTCGGACGATCTCCGGTTCCCAGCGCTTCAGAGATTTCGCCTTGAAGGCGGTGGTGACCAGATTGCGGTGTGCGCGGTGCAGCGTGCCCTCCATCGCCAGGATCGACGGGCCGATGAACAGGCCGATGGTGTCGTCGTAGATCTTGGAATTGAACGACTTGCCGTCTCGGAAGATGGTGTTGACGGTGTCATAAGACACCGCCGCGTACTGGTTCGGGGGCCGGAATTCGTCCGGGGTCTTGGACCAGTCCATGACACTGCCCGCGAAGACTCCGTGCCGGGCGCGGTGTGCGGCGAAGAACGGGTACGGGTCGCGGAGCAGGTTGAACGAGTCGCCCAAGTCCGCCAGTAGGTCGTTGTCGCCCTGCGTCTGGCTGTCCACGCGTGCTACCTGCCTTCGTGCCACCGGTTCGTACTGTAACGCTTACGGTAACACGTCCCGTGTTACCGTGGGGATTACCGGAGGGAGTTCAGGAAATGAGCACAACCGACCAGCGCATCGAGCCCGAGGTCGACGCACGAGCTCTGCTGGAACGCCAACGGCGGGCGTTCATCGCCGCCGGCCCGCCGAGCGTGGCACTGCGCCGCAACCGCATCGACCGGCTGTTGGCGCTGGTGCTGGACAACACCGACGCGTTCGTCGACGCGATGGCCGCCGACTTCGGCACCCGGTCCCGGGCGGCATCCCTGTTCACCGAGGTCGTCGGCATCATTCCGGTGATCGAACACACCAGGGCTCATGTGCCGCAATGGATGACGGCCACCAAGCTGATGCGGGCGGCGCGGGTGGCCGGGCTGCGCGCCGAGGTCGAGCCGGCCCCACTGGGCGTCGTCGGCATCATCGGTCCGTGGAACTTCCCGCTCAACCTCGTGGTGCTACCCGCGTCGGCGGCCTTCGCCGCGGGAAACCGGGTGATGATCAAGATGTCCGAGGTCACCTCGGGCACCGCGGAACTGATGGCGACGCTGGCCCCGAACTACTTCGAGGACACCGAACTCGCCGTGGTGACCGGTGGCCCCGAGGTGGCCGCCGAGTTCTCCCGGCTGCCGTTCGACCACCTGTTCTTCACCGGCTCTCCGTCGGTGGGATCGCTGGTGCAGCGCGCTGCCTCGGAGAACCTGGTCCCGGTGACCCTGGAACTGGGCGGCAAGAATCCCGTCGTGGTGGCCCCTGCCGCGGACATCGAGCGCTCGGCCACCCGAATCGCGCAGGCCCGCATGGTCAACGGCGGTCAGGTCTGTGTCTGCCCGGACTACGTGTTCGTCCCCGATCGCAGCGTGGCGCACTTCGTCGACACCGTCCGGCGAACCTGGGCGGGCATGTTCCCCAGCATCATCGGCAATGACGACTACTGCTCAAGTGTCAACGAGGCCAACTTCGACCGGGTGGTGGCGCTGATCGACGACGCCCGCGACCGGGGCGCCACCGTGGAATCGGTGGTCCCGGCCGGCGAATCGTTGCCGGACCGTGCCACCCGCAAGATCGCCCCGACCATCGTCCGCGGTGTCGACGAACGGATGGCCATCGCGTCGGAGGAGATCTTCGGGCCGGTGCTGTCGGTGCTGGGCTACTCGGCGCTCGGCGAGGTCATCGATTACATCAACGCGCGTCCGGCGCCGCTGGTCGCCTATTGGTTCGGCCCGGACGGTGACACCTTCCGGACCTTTCTGCGCAATACCCGCAGCGGCGGTGTCGCACGCAATGACTTTGCCGCACAGATGATTCCGTCGGCTGCGCCGTTCGGTGGAGTGGGCCGCAGCGGTATGGGCGCCTACCACGGCAAGGCGGGATTCGACGCCTTCAGCCATCAGCGCACGGTGGTGGGCACCGATCTGCCGTTCAGCATGACCGGATCGGCGGCACCGCCGTTCCGTCGCGGAATGCAGATGTACGCCGACGTGACCTTGAACATGGCCCGGCGGCGTACCCGGCGCCGGCTCAGGAACCGCTGACCTATTTCCCGTCGTGTCGCTCGCCCAGGCACGCCTGCTCGCGTGCCCACCGGTAATCGGCCTTCCCGGCCGGGCTGCGCTCGATCACCGGGCGGAACACCACCGCCTTGGGCAGTTTGTAGCGGGCGATGGAACTTTCGGCGTGCCGGATGAGTTCCTCGGCGTCGGCGCGGGCACCGTCGGCGAGTGCGACGACCGCGACCACCTCGGAGCCCCACCGCTCGCTGGGACGGCCGGCCACCACCACGTCGGCCACCGACGGATGCGAAGCGATGGCCGACTCCACCTCCTCGGCGAAGATCTTCTCGCCACCGGAGTTGATGGTGACCGAGTCCCGGCCGAGCAGCTCGACCGCGCCGCTCTCCAGATGCCGGGCGCGGTCGCCGGGCACCGCATACCGCACACCCTCGATCACCGGGAACGTCGCCGCGGTCTTGACGGCGTCGCCCTTGTAGCCGAGCGGCACGAAACCGCGCTGCGCCAGCCAGCCGAGACCGTCATGGGCCGGCGGCAGGATTGCGGTGAAATCCGCTGCCACCACGCAGGTGTCCGGCCCGGCGGTGAAGGTACCGGTCGACACCGCACCGGGAGCGGACATGTGGCTCATCTGCGCACCGGTCTCCGACGAACCGACACCGTCGATCACGATGAGCCCGGGCTTGGCATCGATCAACTGCTGCTTCACATGCGGGGTGAGCTGCGCGCCGCCATTGGCCACCACGGCGAGGCTGGAGACATCCGCGCTGCCGTCGCGCAGGCTGGCTTCGATGGCGGCCAGCAGTGGGCGGGCCATCGCGTCGCCGACCACGGTGACCACCAGCACCCGTTCGCGCTCGATGGTGCGGACCACCTCGTCTGCGTCGAAACGGTCGACGATGTTCGGGAAGACGAGCGTCTGCCCGGTGGTGATCGCGGTCATGGCGGCCCACTGCGCGGCGCCGTGGATCAGCGGCGGCAGGATCAGCAGCGTGGTGCCGGGGTTCTCGGCGACCCGGCCGACGATCTCCTCGACCGATCCGGCCCGCTCGCCGGTCATCATGTTGCGGCCGCCGAATGCGGTCATGAAAATGTCGTGCTGGCGCCACAACACGCCCTTGGGCCTGCCGGTGGTGCCTCCGGTGTAGAGGACGTAGAGATCGTCGGGGGAGGGCTGCACCGGCGGAGCGGGGGCCTCGGCGGTGACGATCGATTCGTAGTCGACGGCACCGTCGAGCAGGTCGTTGCCGGACCCGTCGGCGATCTGGATGAGCACCCTGAGATTCGGTAGCTCGTGCCGGATCTCGGCGACCCGCGGTGCGAAGGCGCCGTGATACAGCAACGCCGAGGCCTCCGAATCGGCCAGCAGATAGTGCAATTCGTTCTTCACGTAGCGGTAGTTGACGTTGAACGGCGCCACCCTGGCCCGAAACGCGCCGAGCATGCCCTCGACGTACTCCGGACCGTTGTAGGCGTAGATGCCGAGCAGGTCCTGGCCGACCTCGTGCCCGGCCAGCGTGTCGCGGTCGGTGTGGCACCCCAGACCCTGAGCGTGCAGATACGCGGCGAGCCGGGTCGACCGGTCGACGATGTGGCGGTAGCTGTACCGTCGCTCACCCTGGGCGACCAGCGTGCGGTCGGGTATCGATTCGGCGACGGCCTCGGCCACCGCGGACACGGTGAACATCGGGGAAACCTCAGCCATGGACGCTCCAGTCTTCGATGAGTGCTGCGGTGGTGGTGATGGTGGCCAGCAGGGCCAGGCTGTTGTCGATGACGGCCGCACCGTATTCGGCGGGGACTCCGGCGACCGCGTCCCGGGGGAGCACCACCCGGTAGCCGGCGTTGACGGCGTCCATCACGAGATTGGGGATGGCGATGTTCAGCGATACGCCGACGGCGACGATGGTGGTGACGCCGAGGTTGCGCAGGATCGCATCCAGATCGGTGCCGCCCATCGGCCCGAGGCCATGCCAGCGTGACAGCACCAGATCTTCTGGCTCCGGGCCGAATTCGGGCAACAGGGTGGCACCATCGCTGCCGGGGGTGATGTCGACGGAGCGCTTACCCGCGGCGAACAGCCGGGCATTGTGATTGGACCCCAATCCGTCCGGGCGGCGCTGCACCAGACAGTGCACCACGTGATGGCCTGCGGCGCGGGCCGCCGGCAGCAGCCGGCCGATATTGGGCAGTGCCACCCGACGGGCCTCGTCGGCCAGCACGGCCAGACCGGCGTTCGGGCCCACCACCGCACCCTGGAGTTCCTGGGTGATGACCGCCGTCGTCATACCGGTGTGCCGACCGGCGGGACCTCATAAAACTGCCTCGCCCACTTACGCATGGCCATATAGGGTTTCGCGTCGATCTTGGACAGCGACGGCCGCTCGATGTACTTCTGGTAGCGCCAGATGTCGAGATCGTCCCAGACCGTCACCAGATACTGCTTCTCGACGCGCGTGCGGACATCCTCGGGTGGAATGTCGGAGGTGTCGCCGGGCACCTTGGGCCACCAGATCGAATAGAACATGTTGGACACGTGGTCATCGACCGGGGTGCAGGCAAAGATCAGCCGGTGCTCGGCCGCGCCCTCGAAGGCACTGATCGCGAAACCCAGGCCGGAGAAGTGGCTGTGGATGTAGAGCGACATCTTGTCCGGATCGTCGCTGCGGGCATCGGGCCAGCCGGTGAGGAACTGCCACTCGTTGTCGACGACCTTCCAGTCCAGGCAGACCGGGGTTACCGTGGCGCGGTGCACGTAACGGAAATGCGCACTGTCAGGCCCGTTCTCGGCCACGATCTGCGGATGCACCGGTTCGTTCTCGGCGAACCGGGAGAACTCGGGGTAGGGCCGGTAGAACGCGTCGGGATCGGTCGGGAACTGCGGGAACTTGTCGAAGATATCCGGTAGTTCCCACTGCGGGGGCTCGCCGTGCGGCTGGAACCACATGAACACGCAGCCGTGCTGTTCGGCGATGGGATAGGTACGTAGCCGCAGGCCGCGGTTGGGCTTGTCGGGCTGATACGGGATGTGGCGGTTGGTGCCATCGGGTCCCCACCGCCAACCGTGGAAGGGGCATTCCACGCAGTCGCCGACGACCTTGCCGCCGTGGCCCAGGTGCGCGCCGAGGTGCTTGCAATGGGCTTCCATCAGGTGCAGCGCACCGTCCTCGTCGCGCCAGGCCACCAGGTCCTCGCCGAAGTAACGCAACGGACGGGTCTCCCCGGCGACGAATTCGGCCGACCACCCGATCATGAACCAGCCGGTGACCTTCCAGGTGAACGGAACCTCCACGGGAGCACCTTCCAGATCCGAACCTGCTACTGAACAGCTTACAGTAGTATCGTCCGCAAGAGCCGTGAAATGCAAAGGAGCACGATGCCAGGGTTGTTGACCGACAAAGTCGCCTTCATCACCGGTGCTGCGCGTGGCCAGGGCCGCGCCCATGCGGTCCGGATGGCCAACGAGGGGGCGGACATCATCGCCGTCGACATCGCCGGGCCGCTTCCGCCGAAGGTGCCTTACCTGTCAGCCACCCCCGATGAGTTCGCCGAGACGGTTGATCTGGTCAAGGCGACGGGGCGGCGGATCTTCCATCGCGCCGTGGATGTGCGTGACTTCGAGGGACTGAAGTCCGCCGTCGACGACGGCGTCGCCGAACTGGGCCGCCTCGACGTGATCGTCGCCAACGCCGGCATCACCATCCCCGAGGCCTGGCATGACATCACCCCGGAGTCCTTCCGCGACACCATCGACATCAACGTCACCGGCACCTGGAACACGGTGATGGCCGGCGCTCAGCACATCATCGACGGCGGCAGGGGTGGCTCGATCATCCTGGTGAGTTCGCTTGCGGGGGTGAAGATGCAGGCCTTCATGGTGCACTACACCGCCAGTAAGCACGCTGTCACCGGGATGGCGCGGGCGTTCGCTGCCGAACTCGGCAAGCACCACATCCGGGTGAACAGCGTGCACCCCGGGCCGGTGAACACGGCGATGGGCACCGGAGACATGGTCGGCGCGCTGGGCAAGGCCTTCGAGACCAACCCGCCCCTGGTGCAGATGGGCACCCCGTTCACCCCGAACTGGATGGCCGAACCCGAGGACATTGCCGCGTCGGTGGCGTGGCTGGCCTCCGACGAGGCCCGCCACATCAGTGCGGTGGCGCTGTCCATCGACAACGGAATGGCACAGTTCTGATATGGACGACTACGAGGCGATCCGTCAACTCAAGGCGCGGTACTGCCGGTTCCTGGACACCAAGGACTACGAGGCGTGGAAGGCTTTGTTCGCACCCGATGTCGTGGTGAAGCTGGACATGGCGATCTCCACCGGCGGAGCGGACGGCCAGACCGCACCCGATCTGAACGGGCTCGACGAGTTTGTGCCGGTCGTGCTCGGCGGCGTCGAGCACGCGCAGACCAAGCATCACGTGCACACCCCGGAGATCGACCTCACCTCGGACACCACCGCGTCGGCCATCTGGGCGATGGAGGATCTGCTGTTGTTTGCCGATGGCGGTGAGCTTTTCGGTGCCGGGCACTACCACGAGACCTACGAGAAACGCGACGGTGGCTGGGTGATCACCAGCCTGCACCTGACCAGGACCATCTTGCGCTTCACCCAGGCGAAGTAGCGGTGTCCGAACGGCGCACCGTGCTGGTGATGGGTGCCAGCGGTTTTCTGGGCTCCCATGTCACCCGCAAGCTCGTGGAACGTGGCGACCGCGTCCGGGTGCTGTTGCGGCAGAGCAGTTCCACGCGAGCCATCGAGGATCTCGAGGTGGACCGCCACTACGGCGACATCTTCGACACCGAGGCGGTCCACATCGCGATGCACGGCTGCGACGCGGTCTTCTACTGCGTGGTGGACACCCGGGCCTGGCTGCGCGATCCGGCCCCGCTGTTCCGCACCAATGTGGAGGGGCTGCGCGGCGTGCTGGACATCGCGGTCGCGTCAGGGTTGCCCAAATTCGTCTTCACCAGCACCATCGGTGCCGTCGCCGTCGGGGACGACGGCCGGGCGGCCAACGAGGACGACCCGTTCAACTGGCCGGGCCTCGGGGGCCCGTATGTCGAATCACGGCGTCAGGCTGAGGATCTGGTGCTGAGCTATGCCCGGGAGCGGGGACTGCCCGCCGTCGCGATGTGCGTGTCCAACACCTACGGTCCGCGCGACTGGCAGCCCACCCCGCACGGCGCGATGATCGCGGCGGTGGCGTTGGGGCGGGTACCGGTCTACGTCGACGGTGTCGGCTCGGAGGTGGTCGGCGTCGAGGACGCCGCGGAGGCACTGGTGCTGGCCGCCGAACACGGCACGGTGGGGGAGCGCTACATCGTCTCCGAGCGCTACATCACTCAGCGCGAGTTGTTCTCGACCGCGGCACACGCCGTGGGGGCACGCGCGCCGCGCATCGGGCTGCCGGTGCAGTTGCTCTACGCGGTCGGCGCCACCGGTGCGCTGCTGGGCAGAGTGCTGCGCCGAGATACGCCGGTGACGCTCACCTCGGTGCGGCTGCTGGACCACACCTCGCCGCTGGATCATTCGAAGGCGACCCGCGAGCTCGGCTGGCAGCCACGGCCGGCGACCGAAGCCATTGCCCGGGCCGCCGAATTCTACGTGGAGCGGCACCATGCGCGGTTATGACGTCATCGTTGTCGGCGCCGGGTTCTCCGGCCTGTACGCACTGCACACACTGCGCGAACTCGGCCTGCGGGTAACGGTTCTGGAAAAGGCCGATGCGGTGGGTGGCACCTGGCTGGTCAACCGTTACCCGGGTGCCCGCTGCGATATCGAGAGCATCGAGTACTCCTACAGTTTCTCCGAGGAGATTCAGCAGGAGTGGGTGTGGACCGAATCCATGCCGGCCCAGCCGGAGATCGAGGCCTACCTCAATTTCGTCGCCGACCGGCTCGACCTGCGTCCCGACATCTGCTTCGGCACCGAGGTACTCGGCATGACCTTCGATGAGGACGACGCGGTCTGGCGGCTGGACGTGGCCGACGGCGAAACCTACGAGGCGCAGTTCGTGGTGGCCGCATCGGGCATTCTGTCGGTCCCGCTGGAGCCGGACATCCCCGGGATCGCTTCCTTCGCCGGCGAATCGCTGTTCACCAGCCGATGGCCGGCCGAGCCCGTCGATCTGACCGGCAAGCGGGTCGGTGTCATCGGCACCGGATCGACCGGTGTGCAGCTGATCCCGGTGGTCGCGCGGCAGGCCGGCGAGCTCGTCGTCCTTCAGCGCTCGCCGGCCTTCACGCTGCCCTGGACCGTGCGCGCCTTCGCCAAGGGAGAACTGGATGACCTGAAGGCCGACTATGCGAATATCCGAGCGGCCCAACGGGAACATCCGGTCGGTGCGGCCCGGCTGTCTGCGTTCTCGGTGTTGCTCGACATGCTGGCCAGCCCGCCGATCAGGTCGGCAACGCGTGAGGAGCAGCTGCGTGCCATCGAAGAACGCGGTGTGATGGGCGCGCTCAACTGGGGCGACGTCTTCTTCGACATCGAAGCCAATCGGATGGCCACCGCGCTGTACGGCGAGGCGATCGCGCGCATCGTGACCGATCCCGACACCGCCGCCGCCCTGGTGCCCACCCACCCGTTCGCCTGCAAGCGCCCGATCATCGATCAGGGCTACTACGAGACCTTCAACCGGGCCAATGTGACGCTGGTGGACCTCCGTGCGAACCCGATCCGCTCGGTGACGCCGACCGGCATTTCCACCGAGCAGCGCGATATCGACCTGGACGTCATCATCTACGCCACCGGGTTCGACGCCATGACCGGCGCACTGAGCAAGATGAAGGCACGCGGCCGGGGCGGTGCGCTGCTCGGTGATTACTGGGCCGAAGAAGGGCCACTGTCCTATCTCGGTCTGGTCGTGGCCGGGTTCCCCAATCTGTTCACCGTGCAGGGTCCGGGGAGTCCCTCGGCGGCAACGAATTTCGTCGCTGCCATGGAACAGCACATCGAGTGGATCGCGGACTGCATCGGTCATCTGCGCGAACATGGATACCGGACCATCGACGCCCAGGCCGGCGCGCAGCGCGAATGGATCGAGCACGCCACCTCGCTGGTGGCGGCAACCGTCCTGGTGCATCCGTCGTGCAACTCCTGGTACAACGGTGCGAACGTGCCCGGCAAGAAGCGGATGTACATGGGCTACACCGCGGGCATCCCGGAATACCGACGGCGCTGCGACGAGATCGCGGCCAGCGGCTATCGAGGCTTCACCCTTGCGTAGAGCCATCCAGATCGCATGGGAACTCGGCGGGGTGCTGCCGCGTTCGGTCGGCGCGCTCAACGGGTCCGGTGACTGGAACAGCCTGTCGCGAAGGGGGTTACGCCAACTCGGTGAGGTCACACTCGACGAGCTGGTGGTCACCGGGATGACATTGACCGGCCCGCCCCCACAGCTGCCGCGCCCACTGGCTGCCTACAGCGATGCCGCCGACGAACTCGGCGCGCTGGGGATCGCCGGCGCGCATCGCGATCCGGAGCCGCTACAGGTCGCGGGCATCGAGCCGCGGACCTTCGGGGCGTTGCGGTTCGAGGAACTGAGCTTCCCGCACACGCCCGCGCTGCCGGAATCGCTGCTGGCCGACGGCCACGCAGGGGAGGCGACGGCGCGGGTGCGGTTGTACCGGCGTGGCGAACAGCGTCCCTGGGTGGTCTGGATCCATGGTGCCGGACAGGGCGATCCGATGGATCTCATGGTGGCGCGGGTGCGCAGGCTGGATGCGCTGGGTTTCAACGTGGCGCTGCCGGTGCAGCCCGGGCACGGTGCGCGGCGGCGGGAATGGCCCGAGTATCCCGCGCGGGATCCGTTGGCCAATGTGGCAGGGACGATGCGGGTGGTGTCCGAGGTGCGGGCACTGATCGGATGGCTGGCAACCGATTCGGAATCGGTGACGGTCTCCGGGTTGTCGCTGGGCAGCGCGGTCGCCGCGCTGGTGTCCCACCTGGACGCCCGTGTCGGTGCGGTGGCGTTGTACACCCCGATCCTGGGGCTCAACGCGATGATCGGATTGCATCTGGGCCGTTGGGGCCGGCCCGGCCGCAGAGCCGGCGAGCAGTTGCTGTCCGACACCGTGTCGGCCATGACCTCGGTGATCGATCCGCTGGCGACCACGCCGGTCACCGACCGGCGGTTGATCGTGGGGGCCTGGCACGATCAGATGGCGATGCGCAGCTCGGCGCTGGCGATGCACGAGCGCTGGGGCGGTGAGCTGCACTGGCATGACGGAAGCCATGTCGGGCAGCTGTTCTCCGGGGGCGTGCAGGCCGCGACCGAGCGGTTCCTGCTCGCCTAGCTGCCGTAGTCCGAGATGATGCGTGCCCGAACGCAGGTGATCTCGTGATCGAGGTCGTGTTCCTCGGGCAACACCACCCATTGGAAGGCGATCCCGAAGATCGAGCCGGTGATATCGCGGACCGCGGCGTCGGCGTCGATGTCGGGGCGCAGCGACCCGTCGGCGATCCCGGTGTGCACCCCGGCTGCCACCTTCTGCGCCGCCCCGCTGAGTTGCCCGCGCACCCCCTCGCGCAGCGGTGAGCTCGTCTTCACGGCCTCGAAGGCAGAGACGAACATCGCCCTGGTCACCGAGGCGTCCTCCGCGTGGATCTCCTGCACCCGGTCGAAGTGGGCGAGCACCTGTTGCAGTCCGGTGGAATCCGGTTCGGGATCGGGATTCAACCGGGCCACATAGACCTGCTGGAACGCCTCCAGGATGGCGTCCTTGCTGCCGTAGCGGGCGTGCACCATGGCCCTGCTGTAGCCGGCACGCCGCCCTATCTCGGCTGCTGTCGTTGCCTCCCAGCCCTTTTCGACGATCAACTCGGCGGCGGCCTGCAACAGCCGGCGCGAGGACTGTTCCACACGCTGATGCTGGGTGAGGCGCTCGGACACCCTTGCATATTAGACGCCCGACAACTAACTTAGTTGTTCAGCGTCAAATTTCTGCGGAGGTCACCGATGACATCACCTGCTGGACCCGCCGTGGTCCCGTCGGCCATCGACGAGGTGACCGCGCCGTGGCTCACCGACGCACTGCCCGGACGAGCCACGATCGCCTCGGTGCAGGCCGAGCGGATCGCGCAGGACACCGGATTCTCCGCACGCCTGTATCGCGTGACGCTGACCGGTGATCCGGGCCTGCCCGCATCGGTCATCGTGAAGCTGCCCGCGGACTCGGCGGCGCGCGGCGGGATGGAACTGCTCGGCGGCTACCGCAGAGAGCTGGCGTTCTACCGTCACATCGCGCCGGTCGCCCCGATCGCCACGCCCGCCTGCCATATCGCCCGGATCGACGGCGACACCTTCGTGCTGGTGCTGGAGGATCTGCGCGACTGGGACAACGCCGATCACCTGGCCGGGTTGTCGATCGAACGCGCCGAGCTGTGTATCGGCGCGCTGGCTGATCTGCACGCCTGGTCGCAGCGCACCCCGCACGCCGTTGGCCTGCAGGACTTTCCGAACATCGACAACCCGCTGACCCGTGAGCTGTTCCTGCCGGCCTTCACCCCCGGCTGGCAGCTCTACCTGGAGAAGACGAGCCAGCCGGTGCCGCCGGCAGTGGCGCGCTTCGCCGAACGGTTCGCCGAACTGGCGCCGCAGGCGCTGGACACGCTGTCCCGGCGGACAATGCTGCTGCACGGTGACATCCGCGCGGACAACCTGTTCTTCCGGGGCGACGAGCTCAAGATCGTCGACTTCCAACTGTCGGTGCGCGGCGCGGGCGCCGCCGATATCGCCTACCTGGTGAGCCAGGGACTGCCCACGTCGGTGCGCCGGGGCAAGGACGAAGCCCTGGTTCGCGAGTACGTCGCCGCGCTGGAGAGTCGCGGCGTCACCGACTACGGGTTCGACGACGCCTGGCGGGACTACCGCTTCGGGGTGGCGCTGCTGCTGTTCATGCCGGTGGTCGCGCTGCTCACCTGGGATGTGGTGCCCGAACGATCGCGACAACTCTGCGTCACCCTGATCGACCGGGCGGTGGCCGCCATCGACGGGATCGCGGCACTGGAGGAGTTCGTCCTGTGAGAACCGCCCGTGAAGTCGTCGAGCAATACAACCTGGTGGTGTGGAACGAGCGTGACTTCGCGCTGGCCGACGAACTGTTGGGGGACACCGTCACCCGCCACGACGTCGGCGAGGTGAAGGTGCTCACCCACGCCGAGGCGGTCAACCGGGTGGTGGACCATTGGGCGATGTTCGAGCGCATCCGGTTCGACCTCAAC
>SXGT01630826.1_pt1 | contig 12813 bp, 3 predicted proteins | sample 3176221 | NCBI WGS metagenome assembly SXGT01 (sample SAMN11356862, study PRJNA531348) | freshwater metagenome | isolation source: freshwater sample F1-120 | place: China: Fuxian Lake, Yuxi | collected 2017-12-25
CGTGACCTCGAGCGCGTCGCCGGTGGTCGCCGGGGTCGCGCCGACGCTGACGATCCGCGCGACCGATGCGTACGACAATACCGTCACCAGCTACACCGGCGTGGTGGCCGTCGCGACCGACGACCCCGCGGTCTCCGGCACGGTGCAGGTCATCTTCGCGGCGGGCGCGGGCGGCGGCGTCGCCACGACCGACCAGCTCGCCCTCGAGACCGCCGGTTTGCGCAGGGTGACCGCGACCGACATGGCCGAGGCGAGCGTCACCGGGTCGCTCACGCTGACGTGCGTTCACGCCTCCCTCGACCACTTCACCGTCACCGGCCCGCCCGCGACGGTGGCCGGCGCGCCGTTCGACGTCACCGTGACGGCGCGCGACGCGTTCGGCAATGCGATGAGCAGCGACTTCGTCGGCACGGTGGCGCTCACGGCGAGCGACGCCGGCGCGCAGCTCCCGGACGCCTACGACATCACCGCGAACGACGAGGGTACCCACACCTTCGTTGGCGTGACGCTGCTGGCCGCGGGGATGCAAACCGTCACCGCCACGGACCCGGCGAGCGGCGCCGCCGGCTCGCTGACCCTCGACGTCACGGCCGCCTCCGACCTGGTCCTGCGCGTCATCAGCGTGCCCGCCGACGTCACCGCCGGCGTGCCGTTTGCGATGACCGTGGCCGTCCAAGACAGCTTCGGCAACCCCCCGGTCGCCTTCGGTGGCACCCTGCTGCTCACGTCGAATGACGCGCAATTCGTGCCCCCGGCCCCCGTGGTCATCGGCCCGGCCGACCTCGGCCAAGCGACGTTCAGCGGGATCGTGCTGAAGACGGCCGGGACGCGCCGCATCACCGTGTCCGAGCGGGCGCACGCGCTGGCGGTCGGCACGAACCTCAACGTGGCGCCGGCGGGCGCGGTGCGACTCGGCGCGAGCGGGCCCGATGCGGTCGTCGCGGGGGTCCCGTTTGCGGTCACCGTCACGGCCTACGACGCGTTCGATAACGTCGCGAGCGGTTACGGCGGCACCGTCGTGGTCGGCAGCTCGGATCCCCGCATGAGGCCCCCGACGCCGGTCACCTTCGGCGCGCCGGACGCCGGTGTGCGCGCGATCGACGCGCTGGTGCTCGAGACGGCGGGCGACCAGACGCTGACGATCGGCGATGGCGCGCTGACGATCCAGTTGGCGACGCGCGTCGCGCCGGCCGCGGCGGCCTCGCTGGCGGTCACGCAGCTCCCGGGCTCGGTCGTGGCGGGCGTGGCGGCGGGCTTCAAGGTGCGCGCCTTCGATGCGTTCGGCAACGTCGCGACCGGCTACACCGGGACCGTCGCGTTCACGACCAGCGACGCGCAGGTGACCTCGCCGCCGGCCAGCCACGCCTTCGTGAGCGCGGACGCGGGTGTCTTCGAGGTGTCCGGACTCGTCCTCTACACGGCCGGCGACCAGAGCGTCGTCGCGACCGACACGCTCTCGACGAGCCTGGTGGCGTCGGCCAACACGCGCGTCGACCCCGCCGCGGCGAGCCGTTTCTCGCTCGTGGGGACGGACGCGAGCGTGCCCGCCGGCGTCGAGACGTCGGTCTTGGTGACGGCGCGCGATCCGTTCGGCAACGTGGCGACCGGGTACATCGGGGCCGTGGCGTTCGCGTCGGCGACCGACGTCCAGGCCACGATGCCGGCCAACCTGCTCTTTGCCGCGGAGGATCGGGGCGAGAAGCTCGCCGGCCAGCTGACGTTCCGCACGGTCGGCACGCAGGCCCTCACGGCCACCGACGTCGCGGACGCGGGTCGCGCCGGCGCCACCACGTTCGAGGTGCTCGAGGGCGCGAGCAAGCTGTACGTCCTGCGCAACGTCCCCGCGCGCACGGTCGCGGGCGAGGCGTTCGCCTTGAGCCTCGAGGTCACCGATACGTTCGGCAACCGCATCAGCGATTACACCGGCACGGTCGCGTTCACGGCCACCGATGGGAGCGCCGACCTGCCGACTGAATACACGTTCAGCGAGGCCGAGACGGGGATCCACCTGTTCGAGGGCTTCGTGCTGAAGACGGCCGGCAATCAGACGTTGCGCGCCACCGACACGAGCGACGACGCCATCACCGCGAGCGCGCTCATCGGCGTCGACCCCGGCACGGCGGCCACGGTCGAGCTGACCGGGCTCGGCGCGAGCGTCGCCGCCGGCGCCGCGCAAACGCTGACGCTGAGCGTTCGCGACGCCCATGGGAACATTGCGACGGGCTTTGCCGGCAGCATCGCCCTCGCCAGCAGTGACCCGAGCGCGACCCTTCCCGCGAGCGTCGCCATGAGCGGGCTCGGCGGCCAGTCGACCTTCACCGCGACGCTTCGCACCGCGGGCGCGCAGTCCCTCACGGCCTACCTATCTTCGCCCACCGCCGAGATGACCGCGAACACCACGGTAGCCCCGGCCGCCGCCGACCACCTCACCGTGTCGCCCGCCAGCAGCTCCGGCCCCGCCGGCAGGGCCTTCACGCTCACCGTCACCGCGCGCGATCCCTTCGACAACGTCGCGACCGGCTACGCCGGCACCGTCAGCTTCGACGCCGCCCAATCCGCCGGCGAGACGGTGCCCGCCACCGCGCGTTTCTCGGTCGTCGATCTGGGCGTCAAGACGTTCACCAACGGCTTCAACCTGCGCGTGGCCGGCGTGCGCACGATCACCGTGAGCGGCTCGGGCCTGACGACCCCCACCGCCAGCGCCCAGCGCACGGTCACCCCGCTCGCGCTGCACCACTTCGCGCTCGAGACCGCGACGACCACGACCACCGCCGGGAGCGCCTTCTCGGTCAAGGCCACCGCCCTCGACACCTACGGCAACATCGTCACCGGCCATACCGGCGTCGCCCATTTCGCGGTCGACAGCGGCGGCGCCACCCTACCGGTCGACTACACCTTCCTCGCGAGCGACGCCGGCGCCCACACGTTCACGAACGGCGTGACGCTCACCCAGAGCGGCGCGCGCACCGTCACCGTCAGCGACGTCGCCACCCCCAGCGCCACCGGCAGCGTCTCGGTCACCATCACCCCCGCGAGCACGCACCACTTCGCGCTGACGCCGACCCCCGACACGCGCCGCGCGGGCGACACGTTCGCGCTCACGGCGACCGCGCTCGACACCTACGGCAACACCGTCACCGGCTACGGCGGCAGCGTCCATTTCGCCGTCGACAGCGGCAACGCGACCCTTCCCCCCAACACCCCGTTCGTCGCCGGGGCCGCGGGCGACAACGGTCAGAAGGCCTTCAGCGGCTTCGCGCTCGAGCGCGTCGGCACGCGCACCGTCACCATCAACGACGTGGCCGCACCCGGCATCACCGGCACGGCGAGCATCACCATCACCCCGGCGACGATCCACCACCTGACGGTCGCGACGTCGCCCGCGGGCGCCTCCACGGCGGGCCAGGCCTTCACGGTGAGCGTCACGGCCAACGACACCTCCGGCAACACGATCCCCACATACGTCGGCACCGTCAGCTTTGCGGCGGGCGCCGGCGGCCCGAACGAGATCCTCCCGGCCGCCTACACCTTCGCCCCGGGCGACAGCGGCACGCGCGACTTCTCGAGCGGCGTGACCCTCACCAAGAGCGGCGCCCGCACCATCACCGTCACCGACACGGCCGGCATCACCGGCTCTGCCAGCCGCACCATCAACCCGGCCGCCACGCACCACCTCGCCTTCGAGGTCCCGAGCGCCACGGTCACCGCCGGCGATACGCTCTCCTTCAAGGTCACCGCGCAGGACCTCTACAACAACACGACCCCGGCCTACGCCGGCACCGTCCAGCTGAGCGACAACGTCCCCGGCAACGACATCCCGGCGGCCCACACCTACCTACTCGCCGAGAACGGCGTCTACACCTTCACGAACGCCAAGCTGAAGGTCGCCGGCGCGCACACCATCACCGCGACCGACGTCGGCAGCCCCGCCATCACCGGCACCGCCACGCGCACCGTCAACCCCGGCCCGCTCCACCACCTCAAGTTCACGCCCGCCAGCGCGAGCGTCACGGCGAACCAGGTCTTCACGCTGCGCCTCTCGGCGCGCGACGCGAACGACAACGTCGTCCCCAGCTACGCCGCGCCCAAGAAGGTCACGTTCACGAACACCGGCGGCGGGCTCGCCGGGTTGCCCACGGAATACGCATTCAGCGTGGCCGACGCGGGCGAGCACGACTTCGCCGGCCTCTCCTACACGACCACCGGCACCTGGCAGATCACCGCGCGCGACTTCGACACGCCGACGGTGCTCGCCACCGCCGACATCACGGTCGGCAACTCGGGCCTCGCCTCGTTCACGGTGACGAAGGTCGCCCCGGCCAGCCCGCCGCCGGCCCCCCACTTCGCGTACGCCGGCCAGTCGTTCCAGGTCACGGTGACCGCGCGCGACACCGGCGGCAACCCGCTGACGTCGTACGCGGGCGTGGTCCACCTCGCGCTCGACGCGGGCAGCGGGACCATCCCGGCCGACTACACGTTCAAGCCCGGCGCCGCCGGGGACAACGGCCAGCACACCTTCACGATCGCCGCGAACCTCTCGAACGCGCAGTCCCCGGGCGTCGGCACGACGCGCACGATCACCGTGAACGACACGCTGACCCCCTCGGTCACGGGCACGGTAACCGCCGACATCGCGCCCAGCCCGGCGAATCATTTGCAGCTGGCGACAAGCGTCGCCACGAGCGTCAAGGCCGGCACGGCGTTCACCGTGACGGCCCGCGCGCTCGACGCCTACGACAACACCGACACGTTCTACCGCGGGACGGTCGCCCTCACCGCGACGTCGGCCGGCGCCGGGCTCGCGAGCGCGACCTACACCGCCGGCGACGCCGGCCTGCACACCTGGACGGGCGTCTCGCTCGACAGGGTCGGCACCCAGACCATTACCGGCACGAGCACGGGCGCCTCGCCCATCACCGGCAACGTCGCCGTCGCGATCATCCACGGCGACCCGACCAAGCTCGTCTTCGAGTCGCTGCCCGCGGGCGCGCCCGTCGCGAACGTCGCGTTCAGCGCCAAGGTGACCGCCTACGACGCCAAGGACAACATCGCGACCGGCTACCGCGGCACGGTCTCGTTCGCCTCGACGGTGATCTACACGGCCGCGCCCTACAGCGAGAGCGTGCCGGCGGCGACGGCCTTCACGGCGGTCGACAACGGCTCGCATACGTTCTCGTTCACGCTGCAGAAGGCGGCCGTACGCGCGCTCGTGGCGACCGACGCGGCGACCGGCCTCACCCAGGCCAGCGCGAGCGTGACGATCACCTACGGCGCGCTCGCGAAGTTCGTCTGGAATCCGGCGCCCGCGGCGACGACGGCGGGCGTCGCCTTCACGCCGACGCTGGAGGCGCGCGACGCCTGGGACAACGTCGTCAAGAACTACACCGGGACGGTCAACCTCACGCTCGACGCGAGCGCCGGGACCAACGGCGTCAACGGCAACAAGTGGCCGACCACTGGGACCTTTGTGGCCGCCGACAACGGCGTGCACCTCTTCACCGGGTCGACCAACAACTTCACGCTCACCAAGAGCGGCACGCGCCGCATCACCGCCACCCAAACCGGGGCCGGCGGGCAGCCGACCGGCTACGTGGACGTCACGATCAACCCGGCCACGACCAGCCAGTTCTCGGTCACGAGCCCCATCGCCGCCACGGCCGGCACCGCGTTCTCGGCCACGGTGACGGCGCTCGACCCGTACGCCAACCAGGTCCCGAGCTACGCCGGCTCCGTCAGCTTCACCCTGACCGGCGCGGGGTCGACCGTGCCGGGGGCCTACACGTTCGTACCCGCCACCGACGCGGGCGCGCACGCCTTCACCGGCGCCTTCAAGGTCACCATCGCGCCGACCCAGACGCTCACCGTCACCGCCGCCACCACCGGCTACACGGGCTCGGCGACCGTCAACGTCACGGCAGCCGCGCACGCGAAGTTCGCCTGGTCGGGGCTGCCGACGCCGAACATCACGGCCGGCGTGGCGTTTGGTAACGCCGTTACGCTGACCGCCCAGGACACCTACGGCAACACCGTCACGACCTACAACGGCACGCCGAGCCTCGCCTTCGACACGCCCAACCCGGCGCCGCCGCAATCCGAAACCTGCCCCGCCTCGACCACGCTCGCGAGCGGCACCAAGACGTTCACCGCCACGACCTTCAAGGCGCTCGCGGCCGGGAGCCGCACCGTGACCGCGACCGCGGGCGCCACGACCGGCGTCGGTAACTTCACGGTCGTCGCCGGCACGGCCGACCACCTGCTGGTGGCGCCCGCGGCCAGCGGCACGGCGGGCCAGGCCTTCTCGGCGACCGTGACCGCGCAGGACGCGTACAACAACAAGGCCACGTCGTACCTCGGACAGATCTCGCTGACCCTAGACGGCACGGGCTCGACGGTCTCCGGCTCGCCGTACAAGTTCGTCGCGGCGGACGCCGGCGCTCACACGTTCGCAAACGCGTTCACCGCCACGGTCGCCGGCACCCGAACCCTGTCGACGGTCGACACCGCCACTCCGTCGATCTCCGGCAACGGCACCATCAGCATCGGCGCCGCGACCCCGACCACGATCGCCTGGGGCACGCAGCCCGCGAGCACCGCGCAGGGCTCGACGCTCGCGACCGTCACCGTTCAACTCAAGGACACCTACGGCAACGTCTGCACGAACTTCAGCTCGGCGACCAACGCGGTGTCGCTCAAGATCGGCCGCAACCCATCGCAGGGCCGCCTCATGACCGGCTCCACCACGACCGCCTACCCATCCAGCGGCGTCGCCTCTTTCAGCAACCTCAAGATCGACCGGGCCGGCACGGGCTACACGCTGGTCGCGTCGTACACGACGTTCGCGACCGCGACCTCGTCGCAGTTCAACATCACCTACGCCGCGCCGTCGTTCGTCGGCACCCCGACGCTCACCTGGCCCAGCGGCACCAGCAAGCGCGGCTGCCCGACCATCACCTACACGCTCAAGCACCCGAGCAGCGAGCCCGCCAAGGTGACCGGCCGCTGGACGACCACCTCGACCAAGGACGCGACGCCGCTCGGAACGTCCCTCGGGAGCGACGGCTCATTTGGCGTCACGACGAACACGACCGGCATCGCCCATACCTACACGTGGGACAGCCCGGCGGACTTCGGCCAGACCGCCTACGCCGGCCTCAAGCTGCGCCTCGAGGCCAAGGTCGGCGACGTCGCCGCGGCCGCGACCGCCGACTTCACGTTCGACCTCGACAACAACTGGTCGGGCACCTGGACGCCGACCGCCATCACCAGCGCGATCGCGCCGCGCCTTACCGCGGCCGCCGATCTCGATCGCGACGGCTTCGGCGACCTGGTCGTCCCGGGCGGCGGCAGCTTCGTCGTTCAATTTTTCAACCCCGCGACCCAGGCGCTCGCCAACGAACAGAGCGTCGCCGTCTCGGGTGCGACCGATCTCTATGCGGCCGCCATCGGCGATATCGACAAGGACGGCGATCTCGACATCGTCGTGGCCGACCGGACCAGCGGCGTCGTCACGCTGAAGCGCGTCAAGACGGTCGCCGCGCACAGCCTCACGTTCGAGACCGACGTCACCATGACGCCCTGCAGTTTCATCACCGGCGACACCGTGCCGCGCGTGAGCGACGTGGCGATCGGCGACTTCGACCGCAACGGCCAGAACGACTTCGCGATCGCGTGTACGAACAAGAAGATCGTCGAGGTCCACACCTACGTCGCCGGCACGCCCGGCACGACGAGCCAGCTCTCGATCTCGCCCGTCTCCGGGATGTCCAGCTACAAGCCGGTTGCGCTGGCCGTCGCCGAGATCGACGGCGATGGCTACGCCGACCTGGTGGTCGGGCACGACCTCGGCGTCTCCTACACCTATCGCGGAGGCGCCGCCGCCGTGATCCTGACGGTCAAGGCGACCCACCGCGACTTCACGGCCGTGAAAGACGTCGCCGTCGGCGATCTCGATCACGACGGCTACCTCGACGTCGCGCTCGCCAACACGCAGTCGTACGCTGGGATCTACTGGGGCACCGCCGGCGCTATCTCGGGCACGAGCCCGACCACCCGCAACGTCACGATCAGCGGGACGTCCTACGTGGTCGAGTCCGTCGACATCGCCGACGTAGACGTCGACGGCCGCGCCGACCTCGTCCTGGGCTCGATCGCGACCGACAACGCGTTCCTCATGCGCTCGACGAGCTTCCGCACGTCGACCAGCACGACGACGGACGGTTCGCAGCAGCTGAGCCGCGTCGCCACTCCGAGCTCCGGCGGCTCGCAGCAAGCCACGCTCGGCCCGGCGCGCGTGATCGTCGCCGACATGAACCGCGATGGGCAGCCCGACATCGCGCTCGCGCGCGGCTCGGCGACGACGCAGACGGCGGGCGTCATCCTGAGCAAGTGGGCCCTCGCGGCCGGCGCCTGCACGCCGACCTTCGACGCCCCGGCGCTGCCCAGCGAGCAGCTCACGCCCATCGAGGGCGCGTTCGCGGCCGACCTCAACCGCGACGCCAAGCCCGATCTGATCCACTTCAGCAACAGCTCGACGATGGGCGAGGGCATCAGCCTCTCGTACGGTCGCGGCGACGGTCGCTTCGAGGCGCTCGGCCACTTCCTCGCGACGGACAGCAACGGCAACACGGCCGATGACCCGTCGATCGCGGTGACGGGCGACTTCGACGGCGACACGGACCTGGACGTCGCCACCCTGCTCGAGTCCACCGGGGGCGCCGACGGCAGGGTGCTCGTCTTCTACCAGGTCGACGAGTACGACTTCACCGGCGGCGCCCAGGTCGCGGGCACTGCGACCGCCCAGAAGTCGCTGGTGGCCGGCGACATCGACCTCGACGGCGACAGCGATCTCGCGATGCTGTCGCTGTCGGCGAGTACGTGGACCATCAAGGCCTACGCCGCGTCGGCGCAGTCGTTCGCGCTCTTCGCGAGCGGCACCATCACGCTCCCGGCCGGCTCGACCGCCCAGCAAATGGACATGGCGGACCTCAACGCCGATGGGATCCTCGACTTCGTCTTCAAGCGCAGCGGCACGACTGCCGACCTCTGCACGGTCGTCTCGACCTCGACCTCCGCGCCGTTCTGGTCGACGAGCATCAACACCACGACCCAGTGCTTCAGCACCGGCCGGAGCTCGTTCTCGTTCATGAAGCTCGCGGACATCACCGGCGACGGCAAGCTCGACGTGGTGGCGACCACTCTCGATGGTCAGCAGCTCTATCGGATCGACGTCTACGACTTCCAGACCGGCGACACCGGCAAGATCAACTCGCAGCTCGACACCTCGAACATCTGCGCCGGCTTCAGCTCGCTCGCCGGCCTCGAGCTCGCGGACATCAACCAGGATGGGCGCCTCGACGCCATCGCCCGCTGCGGCTTCAGCCTCGCGGCCGGGACGATCTACATCCCGTTCATCTACCCGCAGCAAACGAGCGGGACGCGCTTCTTGGCCGCCACCTACAGCAACCTCGGCGACTATGCCGCGTCGACGCTCAGCCACACGACCGCTGGGCACTTCGGCGGCCCCGATGTCGGCCTCCTCTACCGCGGCCAGACCTTCCACTTCGACCCGGGCGGCATCATCAGCGACGACGTGGCCGGCGTGACCGCCAACGGCAGCGGGGCCGACCTCGTCATCGCCGCGAACATCGACGGCCACGCGGACCTCGACCTCATCACCGCCGCGCGCGCAGGCGACACCTGGTGGGACGCCAAGCAGAGCGCGAACGGCTGGACCGTCACCTCGCACTCACCCGGCACCGGCCGCCAGATCGACGCGATCGCGGTCGGCGACGGCAACGGCGATGGCCTCCCCGACGTCCTCGTCAGCGAGCAGCTCAGCAGCAAGGACAACCTGCACTGGTACTTCAACAGCGCCGGCGCCTACAGCGGGGAGGCGGCGGCCTCGATCACCGCCGCGGGCTCCGCAATCGACGTGGCGCGCATCGGCATCGAGGACACGTCCGTCACTCCGACCGTCTACCGCCAGGACGCGTTCGACGATTTCGCGGTCGGCCTCTCGAATCCGAGCTCCGCCGACGGTCTCACCGTCTTCGTGAACCTCAACGGCTCCGGGCAGCCGACCCAGGTCACGGCCGCCGCCGCCATGCCGGACGTCATCAAGCACATCGACGCCGGCCTCCTGCGCGCCGCCGACAAGTATCGCATGCTCGCGGTCGCGGGCGATTGCGGCACCACCACGATCGTCCCCTGCGTCAAGCTGGTCGGGCTCCGCTACCTGACCTCGTATTCGCTCCAGCTCTCGAGCTCGCTCGACTTCTCGGGGCTTTCGGCGACGACGCTCCACGCGATGGCCGTTGGCGATCTCAATCGCGACGGACGCGACGACGTCGTCACCGTCGTCGGCACGGCGACCAGCACGCAGATCGTCGCGTTCCTGCAAGGCGCCTCGAACACGTTCTCGCGCGTCCTGGTCGCCGAGACGACGGCGACCTTCCCCGACAAGCTCCGGCTCGCCGACGTCGACCGCGACGGCTACCCGGACCTGGTCCTCCACGACCCGACCGGGGCGACCTCGTGCGGCGCGGTCGAGATCCTCTACCAAAACCCGAGCACGTACACGACCAACCCGCCGACCACCGTCACGTTGCGCACCGGGCACGCGCTCATGGCCTCGGGCCACTGCGTCGACGATCTCGACGTCGGTGACGTCGACCGGTCGGGTCACACCGATGTCATCACGCTCGACGCAGCGAACGGCCTGATGCGCGCGATCCGCCAGAAGTAGGGTTGGACGGGCCGGAACAGGCAGCGCGCCGACCGCGCGGCATGCGCTCCAGCGCCGCGGCGTTCTGACTCCGCGCTGGACTCGGGCGTGTCAAAGCCTATGGTAGGGGAGTATGCGAGGGTCGTTTTCCATCGGTCGCCTGTTCGGGATCCCCATTCGGGTTCACTGGACGCTCATCGCGCTGATGGCGCTGTGGATGCTCGTCGCGCCGAGCGCGCTCCAGGGCGTTCGCGCCGTCCTCGCCACGGTGCTTGTGTTTGCGAGCGTCTTGCTCCACGAGCTCGGCCACGCCCTCGTCGCCCGTAAGCGCGGCGTCGATACCAAGGAGATCGTCCTCCTTCCGCTCGGCGGCGCGGCGATGCTCGCCGAGCGCCCCAAGACCCCGCGCGACGAGTTCGTCATCGCCGCCGCCGGTCCGCTCGTCAGCCTCGTCTTGGGTGGGCTCGGCTTCATCGCCAGCCTCGCCGCACCCGAGGTCGAGGTCCTCGCGGACATCGCCAACATCAACCTCATGCTCGGCCTCTTCAACCTCGTGCCGGCCTTTCCGCTCGACGGCGGACGCATGCTCCGCGCTGCGCTCGAAACACGTCTCGGGACGCTGCGCGCCACGCGCATCGCTGCCCGGATCGGGCGCGCGCTGGCGCTCGTCGGCTTCGGCTTGGCCGTCTACTTCTCGCAGCCCGTGCTCGCCTTCATCGCGGTGTTCGTCTTCATGACCGCCACGAACGAAGAGCGTAGCCAGCTCCTCGTCGGCATCGTCTCGCGCCGCAGCGTGCACCAGGCGATGGAGCGCGTGCTCGAGGGGATCCCCGCCGGCGTGACCGTGCCGGATGCGCTGCGCCTGCTCGCCGCGCAGCCACGGCTGACGGCCTTGCCGGTGACGTTCGGCGCACGCATCGTCGGCGTCGTCCATCGCCAGCCCCTGCTCGCGGCGGCCGCCCACGGCGAGCTCGGCGCCATCGGCACGCTGGTCGATCGCAACGTCGTGACGCAGGACGGCGACGGTCCGCTGATGGCGCTCCTCGTCAAGATGCAGGAAGCGCAGAGCCCGACCGCGGTCATCACCGAGGGCAGCGAGGTCCGCGGGATCATCACGGTCGAGAAGCTCGCCGAGACGTTCCGCGCGGCGGCCGAGGGGAGTTAAGCCGCCTTCGCTTGCTTCGTCAGCGCGTCGAACAGCCGGTCCCGTCGCTTGACGCCATCGGTGACCTTCTTGTGCGAGGGCGACAGCTCGAGCGCGAGCGCCGCCTCGCCCTTGGGACGGACCGTGACGATGCGACGCATGCCCATCTTGCTCGTCTTGAGGCTCATGCTCGCGAACGGCACCTTCTTCTCGGCCAGCACCTGGTTGTATTTGCTGTTGGTTCGCAGCATGACGAGCCCGCTGTTGGTCATCCCCAGCACGTAGTGCTTGAGCATCGAGTAGTAGATGATGACCGCGGGCAGAATCCCGGTGCCGAGGAAGAGCAGCATCAGGACAGCCCGGTGGAACGGCTCACGCGTCGTGGTCAGGTATTCGACGAGCTCCTCGCCCGGCTCGAGACGCTCGTTGAGCAACTGGATGATGGTGTCGTCGTTCTTGGCCATCTCGTTATCTCCATGTTCTGTGCGGCCGCCTGACCGTTTGCCCGGCCGCGTTTTGAACTAGAATCTGCCGGACCTGTTCGAGGCCCGCCGGACGAGTATCGCGAAGACGATCCCCATCGGGAACCCGACCACGACCTGGGCCAGCCCCGCCGCCGCCTCAGCGCGGAGGAGGCCGACACCGATGCTGCCGAGCACCATGCCGATGATGCAGAGGGTGACGTAGAGGGCCTTCACGCCGGGCATTCTGCCCGCGCCGCCCGCGCTGTCAACCCGACGTGTGTCCCTGCGCGGCCGCGTACGCCGCGCTCAGTTTCCGGGCGCCGCGCCTTTGCCGCGCAGCGCGCGATGGACCCGACTCGGCAGCAGGTGGTCGAGATGCGGCTGCAGCAGCTCGACCCCGGCGACGATGCCCTCCAAGTCGAGGCCGGTCGCGTAGCCGAGGTTCTCGAGCAGGTACACGATGTCCTCGGTCGCGACGTTGC
>SXGT01910616.1_pt1 | contig 12813 bp, 12 predicted proteins | sample 3176221 | NCBI WGS metagenome assembly SXGT01 (sample SAMN11356862, study PRJNA531348) | freshwater metagenome | isolation source: freshwater sample F1-120 | place: China: Fuxian Lake, Yuxi | collected 2017-12-25
AGGCAGAAGAAGCCGAACAGGTCGGCGGCCACACCTGAGAGTTCGAAGGCGCGCGCCAGGGACGGCGGACCACATTGGGGAAGGGCTGGACCCCGCCGGAGCGGTCGGGGCCGAGCTGGCCGTTGTCCTCCGGGCGGAGCTCGCGCGCGTCGCAGGATTCGACGTCGCCGCGGCCCAAGATCCACTGACGGCGGAGCTGGGGCAGGCCCGCCATGATGTCGATGCGGGCGTTCGGAGCGGTATAGGGGCCGGAGGTGTCGTAGACGTTGAGCGGGGGCTCGCCCGAGGAGGGATCGAGGTGGACCGCGCGCATCGCGACGTTCAACGGGCCGACGTGGATCTTCTTGGAGCCGCGGATCGGGCCGGTCGTGACGCCGATTTCGGTGCGGGCGGGGTAGTCGGCCATCGTTCAACTCCTTGTGACGGGAGGAGGACGGACGGCTGGCCCGCGCTCCCTCCCTACGCCCGCGCTAACGGGATCAGGTTCAGCGGGTCGCGAACGCCTGTTCGCCTCTCAGCCGTGGATCGACGGCCCCCCGGGGAATGGCGCAACCGTAGCCGCAGGGCCGCGGGGGCGCCAACGAAAAAGGGGCCGCGCATCGCTGCGCGGCCCCGTATTCGGTCGGGTCCAAAGCGATCAGGGATTCGCGTTGGAGGTCCGGAACGTGCCGTTGACGCCCGACGGGAAGAAGCCGCCCGCCGAGACCGCCGCCTTGTTGAGGTAGACGATGTTGAGCACCTGCTGCGGCGTGCGGCTGAACGCGACCGCATTGGCGTCCGCGGGCACGATGTTCGACGCGGTGGCGGAGCCGGTGATCCCCTGGTCGAGGTCGGTCGGCCCGTCGAGGCTGTCGCGCGCGTCCGAGATGCGGTTGGCGTTGAGCCTGAGGTCGGCGACGGTCACGCCGCGGTTGTAGAGCACCGTGCGCAGCAGCCCGGCGTGATACGCCTCCGCCGCAAGGATGCCGGCCGCCGCCTCCAGGAAGGTCTTGTTGGTGATCAGCGGCGACGCGCCCTTGTAGGCGGTGACGCCGACGTCTTCGAAGATGAAGGCGCCGAGCAGGAACGAATTCTCGTCGGCGTAAGGATCGAACGCCGCGCCGCCGGGAACGCCGGCCGCGACCGCCGCCGCCGCGAACGCGCTGCCCGCGCCGCCCGAGATGTTGATCGCGGGCTGCGCCACCGCCGCCGAGCCGAGCGCGGTGCGCAGGAAGGCGACATGCGCGATCTCGTCGATCGCGATCTCGCGCGCATATTCCGCGATCAACGGCGTCGCGAAGGTCACCCGGCGCGGGCCGGTCGCGGTGCCGGTTCCGGCGACCGCGCCCTGGGTGCCGATCCCGCCGAGCAGCGAGTTGTTGAGCCCGGTCCCGAAGGCGGCGTAGGCGTAGAACTGCGCTTCCAGATATTCGAGGTTGAGCGCGAAGTTGAACACGTCGTTGTCGGCGTTCGCGACCGGCGGCGTCGGCGTCGGCGCGGGCGTGCTGACGTCGTCGTCGTCGTCGTTGCCGCAGGCGGACAGCAGCGTCAGCCCGCCCGCCATCGCGGTCGCGCCGCCGGCCATGCGGAGAAAGGCGCGGCGCTCCTCGCGGCGCTTGCTGGTCTTCTCGATGATCTCGAGAACGGTCTGGTCGTTGTTCATGGTTCTATCCTCCCCTGTGCTCAGTTCGCGCTGCTGGCGCGGACCGCGCCGTTGACGCCGGCGGGGAAGAACCCGCCCATGGTGACCGCCGCCCGGTTCAGATAGACGATGTTGAGGACCTGACCCGGCGTGCGGCTGAACGCGATGCCGTTGCTGTCGACCGGCACGATGTTCGACGCGGTGGTCGCGGTCTGCGTCGTCGCCAGGTTGGTCGGGGTGACCGTTACCGGCGAGATGCCCTGATCGAGATCGTTGGACCCGTCGAGGCTGTCGCGCGCGTTGGAGATCCGGTCCGAGTTGGTCCGGAGATCCGGCACCGCCACGCCCCGCGCGTACAGCGAGGTGCGGACGATGGCGGCGTGATATGCCTCCACCGCGAGGATGCCCGCGGCGGCCTCCAGGAAGGTCTTGCTGGTGATCAGCGGCGATGCGCCCTTGTAGGCGGTGACGCCGACGTCCTCGAAGATGAAGGCCCCGTAAAGGAACGCGTCATCGTTGAGATAGGGATCGAAGTTCGCGCCGTCGGGGACGCCAGCCGCGGTCGCGGCGGCGGCGAAGGGGCTGCCCGCCCCGCCCGAGATGTTGAGCGCGGGCTGCGCCACCGCGGACGCGCCGAGCGCGGTGCGGAGGAACGCGACGTGCGCGGCTTCGTCTGCCGCGATCTCCTGCGCATATTGCGACACGACCGGATCGGCGAAGGCGACCTTGCGCGGGACGCCGACGCCCGTGGTCGGGCTGGGCGTGGTGATCACCGCGCCCTGCGCGCCGGTGGTCGTCACGCCCGTCTGCTGCGAAGCGGGGAGGCCGACGCCGTTGGCGGCGTAGCTGTAGAATTGCGCTTCGAGATATTCGAGGTTGAGCGCGAAGTTGAGGATCGCCGCGTCATCGAGCGCCTGGGCGTTCGCCCCGGTCGAGAAGCTGAGCGCCGCCGCGCCGCCGACCGCGAACGCGCCGACGCCGAAAGCGGCCTTGAAGAACTCGCGGCGCTCATCGCGTCGCCTGACGCGCGAATCCATCGCCTCGATCAGTTGCTCGGTCTCCGACATGGCCACCCTCTTTCCCTGTTGCTTCGCGCACATATGCTGCAGAGGCGGAACACCCCGACAGGAACGGGGTTCCACCCACTGATTTTATTCAGGGAATTGCTTCGCCGACCCGTTCGTCGGCGGGGGTTCAGAAGGTGTAGGTGAGGCCCGCCGCGAGCGACCAGGTGGACGGATCGCCGATGTCGCGGACCAGCGGGCTGCGCTTGTACTTGCCGAGATAGCGGCTGTAGAGCACGCCGCCGCCGACCGCGAGGCCGCGGCGCAGGTCGCCGGTGAGACTCTGCAGCGCGAAGACTGAAAGGCTGTAGTTCTTCCACCCGCTGTCGGTGACGCCGTAGGTGCGTAAGCCCGACGCGGCGCTCCCTGCGGGGGTGACGCCGAAATAGGTGCGGCCGAAGCCCTTGCCGACATAATCCGCCGACGCGCCGAGCGAGACCAGGGTCGAATAGGACAAGGGCGTGGTGTAGTTGATCTGCGGGCTGACGACATAGCTGCCGTGCGCGTCCGACAGGTCGTGGACGAAACCGACGCGCGCGGACAGCGTGTCGAAATCGCTGGTGATCACGCCGGTGCGCGACACGCCGACCGATGCGCCGAGTTCATAGGCGACGTCGATCTTGCCGAGCGCGCGGACCTGGGCGTTGTCGATGTTGTCGACGTCGTTGCGTTGAAAGCGGACCGCTGCGACGGGGCCGAGCTCGAACTTCGTGCCGGGGCCCGCCGGGTCCCTGACCAGATCGACATAAAGCTGGGTGCCGCGGGTGAAGAAGTCGTAGCCGCCGAGCGTCCCGATCGCGACCGCGGCGGGAACGATGTCGTTGCTGTCGGCCCCTTCGTAATCGGGCACGGACGCGGCGCCGATGCCGATCGTGACGCGGTCGCCGCCCTCGTCGGGGTTGGGCGCGGGCGGGGCGGTCTGCGCGTCGGTGACCTGCGCCGTGGCGGCGGCGGGCAAGGCGGCGGCGAGCGCAGCGGCGACCGCAAGGGAGGATAGGCGCAAGGGGGACGGCTCCAGAAGGTGGCGGAATGTTGCTGCGCGGTAACGCAGCGCCGCCTCATTTGGCTCCTGCCCGCGCGTTCAGAAGATGTAACGCATCCGGACCTGTTGCATTTCGGCATCGCCCGCGAGGGTGAAGCGCGCCGCCGCGAAGCGCGGCGCGCCGAAGCGCATCGGCGGATTGCGCGAAAAGCCGAAGCCTTCGCGCGGAATCCCGGCGAAGGTGTCGAGCCGGCGGTTGCCGTTTTCGTCGTGGATCACCGCCAGCGCGTAGCTTCCCTGCGGCAGCGCATCGAAGCCGACGGTGCGGACGCCCGCCGGGACAGACCGGGTCAGCGCCTGCGCATCGTCGACGCAGGCGGGGAAGTTGGCGGGATCGGCGGTGAGGCAGATGCGGACCGACCCCTTGGCCGAGCGCAGGTTCTGGATCGAAACCTCAAGACGTCCGACCGGCATCGCGCCCGTCAGCGGCAGCGCCAGCGGCAGGGCGAGCAGCACGGCGAGCCGCTTGCGCATGGTCGCGCGCGAAGTCGCCGACGCCGCCGTCGGTGCCGCACAACCGGTCCCAGACGCGAAAATAAAGGCCATAATTGCACCCGTACCGCTCGTGATGCCGCTGATGATGGCTCGCGGTGATGAGCCAGCCCCCCAGCCGCCCTGCCCACATCGCGCGGGGGAAGATCTCCCACCCCATGTGGTTGGTCACCCCCATAACCGTCATCACCGCAAGAACCACGCCCAAAGCGGCGGGGTGTATCGGAATCACGAACACCAGTAGCGGAATGGCAACAGCCCCGGTCAGCGCCTCGATCGGGTGGAACGCCATCGCGGCCCAGGCGGTCGGCGGGCGGCTGGCGTGGTGGACCGCATGCGCCAGGCGAAAGGGCGCGGGCCGGTGCATCCAGCGATGGGTCCAGTAGAACCAGGTGTCGTGCGCCACGAGGTAGAGCAGCACGGAGACGGGCAGGTACCAGAGCGGCCAGGCGTCGACCGGCGTGTAGATCCGGGTCCAGCCGTGCGCCTGCCAGCCCCAGGCGACGATCCCGGCGGGAACGCCGTAGATCGCGGCGGAAAGGAGGCTCCACGCGATCTCGCGGCGGACCTGGGGCTCGAGCCCGGCGTAGAGACGCGGGTGGCGGACGCGGGTCGCCAGCGCGAACGCGCCGGAGGTGAGCAGATAGCGGACGCCGACGATAAGCGTCATCGCGAACGCGGACAGGAGGGCGGCGAGGAGCACGGGGCCGCCTTAGCGCATGCGGGGGTGCGCCGGAAGCGGATGGAGGAATCGGGGGCGGTAAGGCGTCGAGCTGTCCTCACCCTTCCCACGGCCTGCGGGCGCGGGCTCAGTTTCGGGTGAACAGTGCCCCGCACTGTTCAGGCCATGCCGGGGGCATGGCCGACCCGAAACTCCTCTCCCAATGGGAGAGGGAGGCGCGAAGCGCCGCAGGGGGAGGACAGTCAGCTGGCGTTGCGCTGGAACAACAATGTGGGGGCCGCGCGGGAGCGATAGCGCGCTTGGGTCACCCACACCCTTCCCACGGCCTGCGGCCGCGGGCCCCTTCCCTCTCCCAATGGGAGAGGGAGGGAGCGGCGAAGCCGCGGAAGGGTGAGGGTGACTAGGCTCCGCCTTCACGCTCGAACAGCAGGGTCGGCTGGTCGCGGTAGGTCGCCTCCGTCGCCAGGGCGTAGCCGAGCCGTTCCGCCACGCGGATCGAGGGCGTGTTCGCGGGGTCGATGATGCAGACCGTTCGCGCGTGGCCCTGCGCGTCGGCCCAGGCGAGCAGCGCGGCGACCGCCTCCGTCGCATAGCCGCGGCCGTGCGCTTGGGCGGCGAGCGCCCAGCCGACTTCGGGCGTGCCTTCGAAGCTGGGCCGGGTGTCGCGGCGCGAGTCCATCATCCCGACGGTGCCGATGAAGACCCCGTCGGCGCGGATGTGCCAGGTGCCGTAGCCGCAGACCTGCCAATGGCCGAGGTAGCGCAGGATGCGGCTCCAGGCGTCCTCGCGGGTCATCGCGACGCCCGCGATGTGACCGTATACGCGCGGATCCGAGAACATCGCGGTGAAGGCGTCGAGATCGTCGGGCGACGGTGGAGCGAGCGTCAGCCTGGGGGTGGTGAGCGTCGGCGGGACCATCGCCGGACGATGCCGACCCCGCGCGACGATTGCAAAAGCGTTTCGCATCGCGACCGCCTTTGGGCTAGGCGAGGGCCATGGCCTCCACTCACACGTGCGACCTCGCGATCGTCGGTGCGGGGCTGGCCGGCGGGCTGATCGCGCTGGCGTTGCGCGCGCGGCATCCCGAGCTCGACGTCAGGCTGATCGATTCAGGGAGCGTGGTCGGCGGCAACCATCTATGGTCGTTCTTCGGCAGCGACGTGGCGGCGGCCGACCGGTGGATCCTGAGCCCGCTCGTCTGCCACGCCTGGCGCGGCTATGACGTCGCCTTCCCCGCGCATGCGCGGACGATCGACGCGACCTATTATTCGATCGAGAGCGAGCGGCTGGACGCGGTCGTGCGGCGCGAGCTGCCCCCGCGGGCGCTGATGCTGGGGCGGCGGGTGTCGGCGGCGTCGCCGACCGCGGTGGTGCTCGCCGACGGCGACCGGGTCGAGGCGAAGGGGGTCATCGACGCGCGGGGCCCGGGCGATCTCGGGCGGTTAGAGCTCGGCTGGCAGAAGTTCGTCGGGCACGAGCTGCGGCTGGACGCCGATCACGGACGGACGCGGCCGGTGATCATGGACGCGACGGTGCCGCCGGTGGACGGCTATCGCTTCGTCGACACGCTGCCGCTGGCGCACGACCGGGTGTTCGTCGAGGACACATATTACAGCGATACGCCCGACCTGGACGCGGAGGCGGTCGCGGGGCGGGTCCACGATTACGCCGACGCGCGTGGCTGGCGCGGGCAGGCGGCGCGCGAGGAGGCGGGGGTGCTGCCGGTGGCGCTCGGCGGCGACTTCGAGGGCTATTGGCGGTCGAGCGGGGCTAAGGTCGCCAAGGCGGGGATGCGCGCGGGGCTGTTTCACCCGACGACGGGCTATTCGCTGCCCGATGCGGTGCGGACCGCGGCGATGCTGGCGGGCTCACGCGATTTTTCCGCGGCGGCGCTGCACGAGGCCACCTATATGGCGGCCAAGCGGGCGTGGGGCTCGCGCGGGTTCTACCGGATGCTCGACACGATGCTGTTCCGCGCGGCCGAGCCGGAGGAGCGGTACCGCGTGCTCGAGCGCTTCTACACACTGTCGCCCGGGCTGATCGGGCGCTTCTATGCGGGGCAGTCGACGATGATGGACAAGGCTCGGGTGCTGTCGGGCAAGCCGCCGGTGCCGGTCGGACGCGCGGTGCGCGCGCTGATGGGCGAGCGGGCAGGAGCGGGCGCATGAAGACCGCGATCGTCATCGGCAGCGGCTTCGGCGGGCTGGCGCTCGGGCTCCGGCTGCAATCGGCGGGGGTGCAGACGACGATCGTCGAGGCGCGCGACAAGCCTGGCGGCCGGGCCTATTATTGGGAGCGCGACGGCTTCACCTTTGACGCGGGGCCGACCGTGATCACCGATCCGGCGTGCCTGCAGGAGCTGTGGGCGCTGACCGGGCGGGACATGAGCGAGGACGTCACCCTCGATCCGGTGTTGCCTTTTTACCGGCTCAACTGGGCCGACGGGACCAATTTCGACTACACCAACGACGATGCGCTGCTGCGCGAGCAGATCGAGCGGCTCCATCCGGGCGACTGGGAGGGGTACCGCAAATTCCTCGCCTATTCCGAAGGCGTGTTCCGCGAGGGGTATGAGAAGCTGGGGCATGTCGCGTTCCTCGACTTCGCCTCGATGGTGAAGGCGGCGCCTGCGCTGGCGAAATACCAGGCGTGGCGATCGGTCTATTCGATCGTGTCGAGCTTCGTGCGATCGGAGAAGCTGCGCGAGGCGCTATCGTTCCACACGTTGCTCGTCGGCGGCAATCCGATGACGACCAGCGCGATCTATGCGCTGATCCACAAGCTGGAGCGCGACGGCGGGGTGTGGTTCGCGCGCGGCGGGACCAACCGGCTGGTCGCGGGCATGGTCCGGCAGTTCGAGCGGCTGGGCGGGGTGATGCGGCTGGGCGACGCGGTGACCGAGATCTGCACGCTCGGCGACCGCGCGACGGGGGTGGCGACGGCGAGCGGCTGGCGCGCGGACGCGGACGCGATCGCGTGCAACGGCGACATCATGCACACCTATCGCGACCTGCTGTCGAGCTCGCGCAGCGCGCAGCGGACCAAGGCCAAGCTGGAGCGGAAGAGCTATTCGCCGTCGCTGTTCGTCGTCCATTTCGGGGTCAAGGGGACGTGGCCGGGCATCCCGCACCACATGATCCTGTTCGGGCCGCGCTATAAGGGGCTGCTCAGCGACATCTATGACCACGGGGTGCTGAGCGAGGACTTCTCGCTGTACCTGCACCACCCGACCGTCACCGATCCGTCGATGGCGCCCGAGGGGATGAGCACCTTCTACGCGCTCGCGCCGGTGCCGCACCTGGGCAAGTTCCCGGCGGACTGGAGCGAGGTCGCGCCGGTTCTGGAGAAGCGCATCCTGGACGAGGTCGGGCGAAGGCTGATCCCCGACATCCACGAGCGGGTCGTGACCAAGTTCTCCTACGCGCCGAGCGACTTCGCGAGCGATTTGAACGCGCATCTGGGGAGCGCGTTCAGCCTGGAGCCGGTGCTGACGCAGAGCGCGTATTTCCGGGTGCACAACCGCGACGACGCGATCCCCAACCTGTATTTCGTCGGCGCGGGGACGCATCCGGGGGCGGGCATACCGGGGGTCGTGGGGAGCGCCAAGGCGACCGCGAGGCTGATGCTGGAGGGGGCTCGGTAGCGCGCCGAGCGATCGACGGGGAACGTATCGGCGAGGGCATGGTTGAACCGCTCACCAGCGCGACCACGCGCGTCACCCGGAGAATATCATGAACCAGTCCATCGCCTCGGCGGTCTTCGACACCGAAGCAGAAGCCGACCGCGCCGTGTCGGCCTTGCGCAGCGCGGGCGTGCCCGACAGCGCCCTGTCGATCATCGCGCATCACAAGGGCACGACGACGACGACCAGCGGCGCGGGCGACGTGACCGGCGAAGAGCATGGCAGCGTCATCCGCGGGCTGCTCGGCGGCGGCGCGCTCGGCGCCGGACTGGCGGTCGCCGCGCTGGCGATTCCGGGGGTCGGTCCGCTGGCGGCGGCGGGCGCGATCGCAGCCTCCGCGGCGCCCGAAGCCATGGCGATCGGCGCGCTGGCCGGCGCGGCGGCGGGCGGCCTCAACGAAGGCCTCCAGAAGCACGGCATCAGCAAGGAGGACGCCAGCTATTACGGCGACCGGATCAAGGGCGGCAGCACGCTGGTGTCGGTCGATTCGAGCGCAACCGGCGTCAGCGGCGAAGCGGCGCGCGAGATCCTGCATCGCCACGGCGGGCACAGCTCGACGCAGGCGCGGATGACCACCTCCGCTTATTGAGCCGGGGCGACGAGTGAAGGGAGGCGGGGCGGCCCGGAGCCGCCCCGCCTCTTTGCTTGTCGGCGGCGCGGCCTTCGCCTAGCGCTCGGCGCCATGAAACGCCTCGCCATCTACTGCGGCTCCGCGACGCCTGCGGACACGACCTACATCGACACGGCGCGCGAGATCGGGCGGACGTTGGCCCAGCGCGGGATCGGGGTGGTGTACGGCGGCGGGCGGCTCGGGTTGATGGGCGCTATCGCCGATGCCGCGCTGGACGCGGGGGGCGAGGTGATCGGGGTGATTCCGCAGGCGCTGGTCGATGCGGAGGTGGCGCATCGGGGATTGACCGAGCTCCACGTCGTGCGGGGGATGCACGAGCGCAAGGCGCTGTTCACCGATCTGGCGGACGGGTTCGTGACCATTCCGGGCGGGACCGGCACGATGGACGAATTGTGGGAGGCGCTGTCCTGGGCGCAGCTGGGGTATCATGCCGATCCCGTCGGGCTGCTCAATGTGGCGGGGTATTACGATCACCTTGTCGCTTTCTGGGAGAAGATGGGCGAGGTGGGCTTTCTTCGGCCGCAGCATCGCGATCTGCTGATCGTGGCGGATACGCTCGATGGGTTGCTGGAGCGGATGGAGCGCCATGTGCCGACGCAGCCGATCGTGCGGATGGATGCGGCGGACCTGTGAAGTTTCCCCATGGTGACGCCTGACATTCGCTAAGCCACTACCCGTCACCCCGGACCCCTCGACGGTGCTCGGGACAGGCTTGTTCCGGGGTCCAGACCTCCACGGGCGATGCCGCTGCTTGTTGAACCCTGGACCCCGGAGCAAGTCCGGGGTGACGGAGGAATATGTGGGTAGGGATGGGGACTCATGACGGAAGCCCTTCCCACGCGCGAGGCGATCGTGGCGACGGCGCGGGAGTCGATCGCGCGGGGGTCGAAGAGTTTCGCGGCGGCGAGCCTGTTGTTCGATCGCGAGACCCGGGAACGGGCGTGGCTGCTCTACGCCTGGTGCCGGCGGTGCGACGACATCGTCGACGGGCAGGATCACGGCCACGGAATGCGCCATGTCGCCGACGCGCCCGCGCGCGTGGTCGAGGTGGCGGCGATGACCGAGGCGGCGCTGGCTGGGCAAGTGGTCGGCGATCCCGCGTTCGACGCGCTTCGCATCGTAGCGGGCGAGACGCGGATGCCGGCCGCGTTCGCGCGCGACTTGGTCGCGGGGTTCGCGCTGGATGCGGAGGAGTGGCGGCCGCGGAGCGAGGACGATCTGCACGGGTATTGCTACCATGTCGCGGGCGCGGTCGGGTGCATGATGGCGGTGGTGATGGGGGTGCCGCCCGAGGACGAGGACACGCTCGACCGCGCGTGCGATCTGGGATTGGCGTTCCAGCTCGCCAACATCGCGCGCGACATCGGCGAGGACGATGCGGCGGGGCGGTGCTACCTGCCCGAGGAATGGCTGGTCGAGATCGACGTGCCGCCGGGCGAGCAGATGAAGCCGCAATACCGCCCGCGCCTGGCGATGCTGGCGAAGCGGCTGGCGGCCCGCGCCGCGGCGTTCGAGGCGAGCGCCAGGCGCGGCACGCCCGCGCTGCGGTTCCGATCGGCCTGGGCGGTGCTGGCGGCGGCGGAGATCTACGGCGCGATCGGGCGCAAGGTCGCCGAGCGCGGCGAGCGGGCGTGGGACCGGCGGGTGACGACGGGCGCGGGGGAGAAGATCGGCTTCATCGCGCGCGCCGGAATGGACGCGGCGCGCCGGACGACGCTGTATCCGCGAACGCCGCGCGACCCGTCGCTGTGGACCCGTCCGCGGATCAGCCCCGCGGCGCCGGGGCCGACGTCTTGACCAGCCGCTCGCCGCTGGCGCGGCAATCGGCGGCGATGGTGGGATAGGCGAGATCGGTGTTGCGCGCGAGCGCCTGCGGGAGCGCGGCGCGGCACTGAGCGACGGTCTGGTAACGGACGGGCTCGACCCGCGCTTCGGAGCAGGCGGCGCTGCCGTCGCCGCAGCCGAGGATCGCCAGGACGTAGAAGATCGGTTCCAATTGCGCACACTCCCGCTTCGGAGGTGTAAACGGGCGGAGGCGGCGCAGGGTTCCGGAAAATGGGGGTTAATGGTCGGTCGGCCGCTGATCCCACGTCACCCCGGACTCGTTCCGGGGTCCAGCGGGCGGCGGGCGATGCGGCTTGCGCCTCTGTCCGCAACGCTCGTTGCACCCTGGACCCCGGAACAAGTCCGGGGTGACGGAGTGGTGTGGTGAGTGCCGTGGGAGCCATGACCGACGACGCTTGGCGCAAGCGCCGATCCGTCCCACATAAGGGGCAATGCCTCCCGATCCGACGACCATCACCCGCGCCGAGCCGCCGCTGCTGCCGCTGCTCCGGCGGTTCCTGCCGTATCTGTGGCCCGCGGGCGCGCCGCGGCTGCGGGCGCGGATCGTGGCGGCGATGGTGCTGGTGGTCGCGGCGAAGCTGGTCCAGGTCTATGGCGCGCCGTTCGCGTTGCAGGGCGCGGTCGACGGGATGGGGAGCGGGGATCGCAGCGCGACGACGCTGATCGTCGCGCTGGTGCTGGGCTATGCCGCGGCGCGGTTCGGGACGACGCTGTTCGACAATCTGCGCAACGCTGTGTTCGAGCGGGTCGGGCAGGAGGCGACCCAGCATCTCGCCTCCGACGTGTTCCGCCATCTGCACCGGCTGGGGCTCGACTTCCATCTCCAGCGGCGGACCGGCGCGGTGACCAAGGTGGTCGAGCGCGGGACCAAGAGCATCGACACGATGCTGTATTTCCTGCTGTTCAACATCGCGCCGACCCTGCTCGAGCTGGTGCTGGTGCTGGGGCTGTTCTGGAGCGGGTTCGGCTGGCCGCTGGTCGCGGCGACGGTCGTGATGGTGGTGCTCTACATCTGGTTCACGCGGGTCGTCACCGACTGGCGCAACGCGCTTCGCGCCAGGATGAACGACCTCGACACCGGCGCGGTCGCGCATGCGGTCGATTCGCTGCTCAATTTCGAGACGGGGAAGTATTTCGGCGCGGAGGAGCGCGAGGCGCGGCGCTACGAAAAGGCGATGCGCGCCTATGCCGATGCGGCGACCCGGAGCGAGAACAGCCTCGCCTGGCTCAACGTCGGCCAATCGGCGATCACCAATGTGATGATGGGCGCAGGCATGGCCTATGTCGTCTGGGGGTGGTCGCAAGGGCGGTTCACCGCGGGCAACGTGGTGTTCGTGTCGACGCTGCTCGCGCAATTGTTCCGGCCGCTGGACCTGCTCGGCATGGTGTACCGGACGATCCGCCAGGGCGCGATCGACATGGCGGCGATGTTCGACCTGGTCGACACGCCCGCAAGCGTCGTCGATGCGGCGGATGCCAAGCCGTTGATCGTTCGCCAGGGCGCGGTGCGGTTCGAGGGCGTGCGCTTCGGCTATGAGGACGGGCGCGAGATCCTGAAGGGCGTCGACATCGACGTGCCTGCGGGGACGACCTGCGCGGTGGTGGGTCCGTCGGGCGCGGGCAAGTCGACGATGGCGCGGCTGATGTACCGCTTCTATGACGTCGGCGCGGGGCGGATCACGATCGACGGACAGGATCTGCGCGACGTGACCCAGGCGTCGCTGCGCGCGGCGATCGGGATCGTGCCGCAGGA
>SXGT01116623.1_pt1 | contig 12812 bp, 11 predicted proteins | sample 3176221 | NCBI WGS metagenome assembly SXGT01 (sample SAMN11356862, study PRJNA531348) | freshwater metagenome | isolation source: freshwater sample F1-120 | place: China: Fuxian Lake, Yuxi | collected 2017-12-25
ACGCCGCGGCGCCGCTGCCAGGCCGCGGCGGCAAGCAAGATCGCCAGCGCCCGCTCCGGCAGGTGGTCGCAGGAGGTGATCGCGACGACCTGGTGCTGAAAGCCAGGCGGGTGGAGCCCCAGCGCGGGCTGGCGGTCGCCGTCGTCTGCGAAGCTGAACTCCATCTTGGTCCGCATCCCAAAGGCCGGCTGCACTGGCGGGCCGTCGACGACACAGGCGGTGTCGAGGCCGGCCAGGGTGAAGGCGTCGCACAGGCGCGCCCGCTTGGCCCGAGAGAGGGCCGCTGGCTGCAGGTGCTGCAGGGCGCAGCCTCCGCAGCCGCGCTCGCCGCCGTCGTAGGGCCCGGCGTGGCGGCAGGCCGGAGCTACGCGGTCGTCGCTGTGCGCCCCGATGTGGAGCAGCCGCGCCTCGGCCACGCCGCGGCCGGCTCGCCCGACCTGGGCCAACACCTGCTCGCCCGGCAGGGCGTGGCGGACCTCGACCCGCCAGTCCGACGTCGAGGGCGGGTTGCCGACGCGCACGCGGCAGAGCCCGGCGCCGTCATCGGCCAGCGCGTCGACCACGAGGCGCAGCAGCTGACCGGCGCGCGGCCGCGAAGGCAGCGTCCCGCCGCGACCGTCGAGCACCTCCGCCGGATTGAGGTGCGCGTCCTCGGGCTGCGGGTCATCGCCGACGCTCGGCGCTTCAGGGATCGACGGTGAGGACATGCCGCTCTTCCTCTAGCCCGGTCGCGACCGGTCGCAGCTCGAAGACGGTGTGCAGCGGGATGCGTAGCCAGGCACACTCCTCCGCCGGAAGCTCTTGAAAGTATGAGTAGAGCACGCGAATGATGGACTGATGCGCCACCACCACCACCGGCCGTCGCTGGCGCTCGATCTCCAGGAGCACTGGCTCGACGCGGCCGATGACGTCGCGGTAGCTCTCGCCGCCGGGGTAGCGGTAGTGGAACTTGTCGGCTTGGCGCGCCGCGTACTCCTGCGGCAGCGCCGCGGCGATCTCGGCGTAGGTCTTGCCATCGCAGATGCCGGCGTCGATCTCGTCGAGCGCCCGCCAGCGCTGCGGCGCCACTTCAAACAGCGCCGTGGTCTCGACCGTGCGGCGCAACGTGCTGCTCAACACGGCGATGTCTGCACCCGCGCCAAGGCGCAGGCGCACAAAGCCAGCGAGGGCCACGGCGTACCGCTCGCCGCGCGGCGAGAGGCCGGGATCGCCGCCGACGCGGTCCTCGAGGTTGAATAGGCTCTCGCCGTGCCTGGTCAACAAGATCGGGCGACGGCCGGCGTGGCCATTGGCGAGAAAGAACAGGATCTTGCCGGGCAAATAGCCGCGCACCAGCTCCGCTTCGAGCCGCCGACCCACGTCGATGACCTTGACGAAGCTGCCCTCACCGCTCTGCACCGTCTCGTAGACCGAGGCGTAGTGCGCGACGCGGGCCCGAAAATCAGCGAGCGCGATCTCCGGGTCCATTTCGACGTAGTCAGGGCTCTGGAGTTTGGTCTCGCGGATGTTGGCTTCGACCAAGCTAGGGTCATCGCAGATCGACTCGATGAAGAGCAACCGCACGCCCACGGCCTCGACGCGCTCCCGCACCCGGGCGCGCCGTGCACGCGTGGTGTTGGTCGCGTCGTAGATTCCGACCTCGCCGCCGCTGCGCAGCCAGTCGAGCAGGTCGGCCAGGGCGAGGTCGGCCAGCGCCTCACGCTGCCGCTGCGCCGCGGTGTTGTGCGGGCTGAAGTAGGACTCCCGATGCCGAACGCCGAGGCGGGCCCGGCGATAGCTGCCGACGTTGAAGACCCGCGTGCGGTAGCCGAGCCACCCGAGGTAGCGGCGCAGCCGGTGCGCCATGTAGCTCTTGCCGCGCGCCGGCAGACCCACCATCGCCAGCACCAACTGCGGCGTCTCGCTGCGTCGTTCGTGGGCCATGAGGGCATCGCTCCGTCGCGCCGAGGCGCCGTGGGCAGGCCGGGCCAGCATTGCCTTGCCCGGCGCGCTGAGAGCGTGCCACAATCTCGGCGCGCCGGCACGCGCCACCCCGGGGTGCGGGGCCGCGTTGGACCTGCGGACGGGGGGAGCAGTGGACGGGCCTGGGCGCAACGACCCCTGCTGGTGTGGCAGCGGCAAAAAATACAAGAAGTGCCACCTGGTGGCGGAGGCCGCAGGCGCCGTCGCGCCTCCCAGTCCCCCGCGAAGCGCGGCGCCTGCAAGCCTGCCAGCGTCCATCGCCGCGCTGCTCCTCGGCCCTGAGGGCCGCGAGGGGATGCGCGTCGCCGGGCGCTTCAACGCCCGCCTCATGGATTTCATGCGGCCCCACATGGTCGCAGGCGCCAACACTGCCCACCTCGATCGCCTCGTCCACGACTACACGCGCGACCACGGCGCCATCCCGGCGACGCTCGGCTACCACGGCTTCCCGGCGAGCTGCTGCATCAGCCGAAACGAGGTGGTCTGCCACGGCATTCCGACCGGCGAGGTGCTGCTCGACGGCGACATCGTCAACCTCGACCTGACCAGCATCGTCGACGGCTGGCACGGCGATCAGTCCGAAACCTTCCTCATCGGCGACGTTGACGCCGGCAGCCGGGCCTTGGTCCAGGTCGCCTTCGACGCGTTGCACGCCGGCATCGCCGCGGCGCGGCCCGGCGGCGCCGTCATCGAGATCGGTCGCGCCATCAGCAAGCTGGCGCACGCCCACGGCTTCTCTGTCGTCCGCGACTACCAAGGCCACGGCATCGGGCGCGTCTTCCACCAGGAGCCTGGGGTGCCTCACTTCCCGGACCCCGAGCTCGGCAGCTTCGTGCTGTGGCCCGGCGTCTGCTTCACCATCGAGCCCATGCTCAACGCCGGCGGCTACAAGACGCGCCTCGACAAGCACGACGGCTGGACGGTCCGAACCGAAGACGGCAAGCGGTCAGCGCAGTTCGAGCACACCATCTTGATGACAGAGCGCGGCCCCGAGCTGCTGACCCAGACCGAGCACGGCCCCGTCCCCGGCCACCGCTTCTGAATCTCTCGGCTACGTCATCGGCGTTTTGAGCGCTCCAGCCCTCAAAATCCGCAGAAGCCTGGGATCGCCCGCACGGAATCGAGCACGGCGCCGCGCGGGTGATCTCGCAGGTGTGCCAGCTCCCACGGCGGCGTGAACGGGTTGGCGAGCAGGCCGACGCGGGCGCCGAGGGCCTGCGGCAGCGCGAGGTCGAGCTCGAAGATGTCGCCACAGACGACGACGTCCTCCCAGCCGCAGCCGACCTGGCGGCGCAAGCGGTCGAGGACGTCGAAGTAGGCGGCCCGTCGCAGCAACACCGGCCGTGGCAGGCCGGGCAGGCTCATCGCCGAGGGGATGGCTGTAAACTCCTCGTCGATCTCGAACTTGCGGGCAGATCCGTGCACACGCTCGACCAGCCACCCGAGCGCGCCGTCGCCGTCGCCGGACCCTGACGCCGCGGCGCCGCCCTCCCGCGCACGGCCCCCGCCGAGCACCCGCAGCTTGTCTTGCACGGCCTCGCGGTGCGAGTTGGTCACGACGTACACCGCCCGGTCGGCCAACGAGGTCAGCACCTCCAGCGCGCCTTCACGGAATGCGATCACGGTCTTGCGGTAGTTGTACTTGTACAGCAGCCCCTCGAGCACGGCCGCCCGATCCTCCTCGTCGCGGAAGCGGCCGACGCGGTCCAAGATCTTGCGCGCCACCGGCATGACCCGCAGGTAGGGGTCGACCGTCGCCGGCGCGACGATGCGCCCCTTGAAGGTCCAGCCGTGGCGCTGCGGGTCGTTGGCGATCTCCGCCTCGAGCTCCTGCGCCCAGGCGAGGACGTCTGACAGGTCAGCGCGGGCCAGCAGGGCGACGTCTTCCAGCACGCCCTGGCGATAAGGCGCGCCCTCGACCTCGGCGTCCGTCATGGTGCCGTCGAAGTCGAGGACGAGCAGGCGAGCGGCGGTGGGCATCTGGGCCTCCTGCCGGCAGCGGGCGCCGGTCTCGCCAACGATGGTGCCGTCCAGAGTTCGCCCTGCCAACCCTTGGCCGTCGAACGCTCGCCCCCTACGCCGGCGACCGCGGCGAGGAGCACGAAGGCGCGTCGCTCGGCTGTCCTTCGAAGATCGCAAATCAATCCCGCCTGGCCTGGTCCATTTCGGAGCAGGCCGGCCTGTTTCACCTGTAATCACAAAAGGTTCTGACAAGATCCGGTTGACATCCGGCTTGCCGAGGGGAACCATCTCGCCGTCGCGCTGGCGACGCGGCCACGCCGTCGGAGGGCCCTTGAACAGCGACGGCAGCACCCAGCGAATGTGGTCTCACAGCGCCGAGCGCGCGTTGTTGCATGCGCTTGGCCGCCTGGTTGTCAGCGAGATCAGCGCAGACGAGCTGCTGACGCGCGTCGTCGACACCGCACGCGAGCTGCTCGCCGCCGACCGGGCGACGCTCTACGTCATCGACTACGCCCGCGGTGAGCTCGTCAGCGTCGCGGCGCACCTGCCTGAGATGCCCTCGATTCGACTGGCGATCGGCGACGGAATTGCCGGCCACGTCGCCCGCACCGGCGAGTTGGTGCGCGCCGACGCCTGCGACACCAATCAGCACTTCGAGGCAGGCGTCGATCGCGCGACCGGCTATGTGACCCGCTCGATGATCGCTGTGCCCGTCTAAGGCGGCGCCGGCGACCGCATCGGCGTGCTGCAGGTGCTGAATAAGCTCAGCGGCGGCGGCTTTCATGACGACGATCAGGCGACGGTCGAGGTGCTCGCCTACCAGGTCGGGCTGCTGCTTGAAGAGGCGGCGCTGCCGGGGACTCAGGCGGGCGCTGTGTCGGGAATGGCGTCGGGCGCGGCCGACCTGCGACCGCCGGAGGTCGCTGGCCTGTCAGGCGACGCTGCGGTCGGCGCAAACCCGGCGATGGGAGTCCCATTCGCCCAGCTGGTCGGCCGCGGGCGCCGAATGTTGCGGGTGCTGTCTGAGGTCGAGATCGCGGCGCAGAGCGACGAGGCGGTGATGCTCATCGGCGCCGCCGGAGCCGGCAAGGCCCTGACGGCGCGGGCGATCCATAGCAGCTCCGCCCGCAGCCGGCAGCCGCTGGTCGCCATCGACTGCGCAAGCCAGGGCGAGAGCCTCGTCGAGCTGGCGTTGTTTGGCGCTGAGCGGAGCGCCGGCAGCGAGCCCGTCGTGCGATTGGGCGCCATCGAGCGCGCTCGCGGCGGTGTCGTGTACCTCGCCGAGTTCACGTCGCTCTCGTCGTCTGCGCTGCAGCGCCTCGCCCAGGTGGTCGGCAAGCGTCTGCTGTTCCGGGTCGGCGGCAGCGAGGCGGTCCCGTGCGACGTTCGCGTAATTATGTGTACTTGCCGCTCCAGCACCGAGATGCTCCACGCCGCCATGCTGCCACCGGAGCTGACGCCGCTCCTGAGGGCCCACGCCATTGAGCTGCCGCCGCTCGCCCGCCGTGGCTGGGCTGACCTGCGGGCCCTGGTGGACTGCAAGCTCGACTCCGCGGCTCGCCGCCACGGCAAGCCCAAGCCGCGCATCAACCGCGACGCGCTCGGTGCCCTGTTGGCCTGGAGCTGGCCCGGCGATGTCCGCGAGCTGGAGACCTGCATTGAGGCGGCGGTGTCGCGCTGCGACGACGCGATTCGCATCGAGCACCTGACCATCCCGACGGGCAGCCGCCGCCGCGATCTCGACGCCCAGATGGGCCCGTCCCTGTCGGACGAACCGACGCTGCGTGAGGTCGAGCGCCGCTACATCGCGTGGATGCTCGCACGCTGCGACAACAACCGCAGCCTCGTCGCGCGCAAGCTCGGCATCGGCCGCAACACCTTACACCGCAAGCTGAGCGAATTCGGCCTCGACGCCCCAGCCGAAGAGCCTGATGCCCCGGTCAAGGTGTACGCACGCACCGCGCGAAGTGTAGCTCGGTGAAAGGCGCGTAGCCGTCGCCGCCGTCCTCGAAGTCGATGCCCCAGGCGTGGGTGTCTGGCAGCGGCCCATACAGCGTTCGGGTCCAAAACGGCGCCCACTCGGTGTCTGGGAACGCGGTGGCATCGATCGCCGGCTTGGTCGTCGTCTTCTTGACCAGCGTGAGCAGCTCGTCCTTGTGCGGCAGCTGCCAGTCGTCCTGACCCGCCAGGATCAGGGCGGCGCAGTGCGCTTTGGCGTCCTGCCAAGTGAACTTGTCGCTCGACGCCTTCCGCTGCCAAGTCAGCCCAGTCAGCGAGTCGAGCACCACCGCGGGGTCCTTGCTCCAGTCGAGGTGACCGCCGGGGCCGCTCGCGGTGCCGCCGGCAGCGCAGAGGCAGGGCGGCTGCTGGCCGTCGTCGCCACAGACCACGCTCACCCCCTTGTTTGGGCAGTCGCAAGCGATGGACTCGCCGGGCGAGCAGCCGCCGTCGTCGCTGCAGGCGCTCGCCGCCACCAGCAGCCAGAGGCCGAACAGCGCTGCCGCGGCGCGGGCACCGCGGCCAGAGCGCGCATCGGGCCCGGGCCGCGGGCGCGTCGCTGTTTGGCCGGACGCCGCCGAACTCTTGATCAGGCGCCACCGGCGCGCGCGCGATTGGGCGCTGGCGCCGGCGTCGCCGGGACGAACCGCGTCGTGGGTGGACATTTGCGCACTCCGCCGCATCATCGCCCCCCGGCGCGGATGACCGCGCTCGCGGCCGCCGAGGCCACAGGTAGGGTAGCGCCCCGGTGCTGGGCGACAAGGGGCGCGAGTCACCTGAGAGACGCGACCCGTGCTGACGGTCACGTCCCTCGCCGTCTGCTCCCGGGGGGCTCCGGGCCTCCTCGCCGGAAAAGGGTCACTTCCCGGTCCTCTTCAAGCAGAGGCGCGCCTAATTCGGCGCCGAAGGCGCCAAGTTGACACCGTCTCCAGGAGGTCGGATGCGGACCCTGATTCTCATGCGTCACGCCAAGAGCAGGTGGGACACCTCCGAACTCGACGACCACGCGAGGCCGCTGAGCCGGCGGGGCGAGCGCGACGCGCCGCGGATCGCTGCCGCCCTGCGCGCGCTCGGTCACTGGCCTGACGCCGTGGTCAGCAGCGACGCCTTGCGGACTCGCCTCACCTGGCGGCAGATGGCCGAGGGGAATCCAGCGGTGCCCGAGGTCCACTTCACGTGCGAACTCTACCTCGAGGGCCTGCCGGCGCTGCAGCGGCTCGCCGCGTCCTGGCCGGACACCTGGCAGGTCGTCCTCGCCATCGGCCACAACCCGGGGTGGGAGCAGGCCGCCGCCATGCTCAGCGGGCACGCCGAAGAGCTGACGACCGCCAACGCCGTCGTGCTGACCGAGGCTGCCGAGGGCGCTGCAGCCGCCAGCGGCACGCTCCCTTGGGCCGAGGTGCTGCGCCGCCCGATGGAGCTGCAGACCTGGCTCCGGCCGCGCGCACTGGATCCCTGACTTCTGGCCGTCGCCAACCAGCGCCGCGCCCTATTCGTCGACCATGAGACTGTGCGGTCTGCGTCTCTCGCGATGCTCGGGCGGCGCACCATGCGGGCCCGCCCAGCCCGGCTGAAAAGATTGCGCCAGCGCCGAGCGGTGCCAAGCTCACGGCGGACGGCCGTCGCCGCCGAGGAGTCCGCGATGCCAAGCCCCTCCCCTGCTAGCGCCAGAAGTCATGGCATCGGCGGCGATGCCGCGCTGCTGCTCCTGCGGCTGCTCCTAGGCGCCGCGCTCTGCGTCGGCGGCAGCGAGCGCGTGGGCCTCGGCGCCGGGCACTGCCTGCGCGACCCGGCGCCGGCCTGCGAGGCCGAAGAGCGCGCCCTCTGCGGTGCCGACGCCGACTGTCGTCGCCTGGTCCCGGCGCGCTGCCAGGACGCGCGGGTGACGGCGTGCAAAGACCTCCGCGCGGCCACCTCTGCCACCCTGACGGCCCGCACAGTGCTCGGCGAGTCGAGCTGGCGCCTGCCAGGCCCAGGGCGGCTGTGGCTGCTCGGTCACGGCGCCGTCGAGGCGCTGGCCGGGCTGATCATCGTCATCGGCCTTTGGGCGCGGATTGGCGCGGCGCTGGCGGCCCTCTCCCTGGGCATCGGCTTGCTGACGACCGCGGCTAATTTCGACAGCAGCCTCTCGTTCTTGCACCAATCTTCGCTCTTGCATGCTGCGATCGCCATCGCGATCATTGCGCTCGGCCCGGGCAGTTGGCGCCTCCCCGCGCTTGGCCTCCCGGCCCTCGGCGGCACCCAGGGCGGGTCGACCGCCAGCGCCAGAGCCCCAAAGGCCCAGCCGCGCCCGGTCAAGGCCTGAGCATCCGCAGGAGCAGAGCATGATGCACCGCGCATGGGAGGCGACGCGACTGGCGCTGCTGCTCGGCTGTCTCGTCGGCAGCGGCTGCGGCGGCCACTCGCCGCAGATGGCAGGGGCCTGGCAGCCCTACCAGCCCGTCGTGCAAGGCGGCGGCCAGGGCTGGCGTCAGGTCGAGGCGCAGGAGCGGGCCAGCCGCTCTGCCCAGCCCCGGCCCACCAGCAAGTCGTCCGCCGCGCACGATGGCGAGAGCGCGGCTCCGTCGAGGGAGCAGCCGCCGGCGCCTCAGCCAGCGTCAGACTCGGCGCCGGTCGCTCGAGCGGAGGGCGCGCGGTCGAGCGGCGGCCCCCGCAAGTCGGCTGGACCGGGCGGCGCGACCAAGAGCGGCAGCCAATCGTCGACCGGCGGCGCCTCAAGCGGTGGCGGCGCCCCATCCACCGGCAGCGGGCAGCAGACCGCCACCGCCAAGGCCAAGTCGGGCGCCGGCTTCGAGGAGCCCGAGCAGTCGCCGGCGCAGCTCAAGCGCGACGTCGTCTACCTCGGCTACCTACAGCTCGAGGTGCGCCGCCGGGTCGACGCCCTGTTGGCGATTGAGGCCAAGGTCAAAGAGCGCAAAGGCTATGTTGACCGGATGGCTGGCAACCTCGTCGTCGTGCGGGTGCCGGCGGGCGACTTCGAGCAGGCGATGGCGACCTTCGCCGAGGTGGGCAGGGTAATGGATCGCCGCATCCAGGCCCTCGACGTCAGTGAGCAGGTCAGCGATCTCGGCAGCCGCCTGGCCGTGCTACGTGAGGCGCGTGAGCGGCTGCTGCAGCTTTTGGCGCGGGCGCAGAACGTCGAAGAGCGGCTGGCGCTCATGGAGCAGATCAAGCGTCTCTCCGGGCAGATCGAGGAGCTGGAGGCCAGCCTGCAGACGCTGCGCGCCCTCGTCGCCTGGCAGACCATCACCATCGAGCTGGTCTCGCAGGAGGGCGACACCGGCATCGCGCGGCGGTCGGCGTTCCCCTTCGTGCGCGCCCTCGGCCCCGGCAAGCCAGGGCCCGCAGGGAGCGCCGACGATGTCCGCCTCGGCGCAGTGCAGGGCTTCGTCGCGCTGCGCGAGGCCGATCCGCTGACAGCCCGCGCCGCCGACAGCAGCAGCCTGCAGGTGTTTGGCGTCGACAATGAGCCCAAGGGTGACGCCGAGTTCTGGCACAAGGCCGTCGCCTGGGAGCTGGAGGGGCGTGGCGACAAGCGCATCGAGGAGGGCAAGGCCGCTGGCTTTCATTGGCAGATCTGGCAGTCCCGTGAGCCGCGACCCTGGAGCTGGCTGCTCGCGGTCAAGGTGGTCGGCGAGCGGCTGTGGGTGGTGTCCGCCTTCTTGCCTGATCCTGCGGCTCTTGGTCGCCACAAGGCGGCGCTGCTGGCCGCCCTTCCCACCGTGGAGGTGCAGCAATGAGTCCCCGCACCCGCGTCCGCGCCTTGCCGTCGCCGCTGCTGCTCGTGATCTTCGCCACCGCTGCCCGCGCTGGCGCCGAGCCGACCCCAACCGCCGCCGCCCCAACCGCCGTCCCGACGGCCGCTGTTGCGCCTGCCGCCAAGGCAGAGGCCGCCGAGGATCCAGAGCGGCTGACGGCCCACGAAGCGCACCTTTTCGTCAAGGTCAGCCGACCCGAAGAGAGCCAAGCCGCCATCATCGCCCACCTCGACCGCCTGGAGGGCATCGCCTTGCTGCGGAGCCAGGCGCGGCTGGAGCTCAAGGTACCGCCGCAGCAGCTAGAGGGGCTCATCGCCACCATCGAGGCCGAGGGGCAGGTGCTGGACAAGCGCCAACAGCGCCAGGACCGCACGCTGGAGATCGCCCGCCTCGCGGCACAGCTGCAGGGCAGAAGGACGTTGATGGCGCAGATGCGGACCTTTTTGGCCCAAGCAGACGCCGGCGAGACCGGGCGCATCGAGTGGCAGCTCCTGCAGCTGTTGACCGAGACCGAGGCGCTCGCCAACCAGCTGCGCACCGCCCGCGACCGGGTGCGCTATGCCCGCGTCACCATCGACCTGCAGTGGCAGTCGAGCGCGCCAATGCGTTATGGCCGCGCCCCGTTCGACTGGCTTGATGGCACCGGCATCGACCAGGTCTTGACGTCCTTCGGTTCGCAAGGAAGTCGGCCATGAGCGCACGACCGAGCCCGGTCCACGTCCTGGTGGCGCCCAAGCGGTGGCGGTCGGCATGGCTCGCGGCATGCCTGCTCCTCTGCGCCTGCGCCCCGCACCACGCGCTGCAGGCCCCGCCCGGCTTCGCGCGCTACGGCGAGGACGACGGCAACCGCTGGGTCACGCCAGACGGTGTGGTGCTACGGGCGCGCGAGATCGAGGAGCCACCCGAGGCCACCTTGGCGTTCTGGAGCGAGGCCCTGTCGCGACACCTGGAGCGCAGCGGCTACCGGGTCGAGCCGGCCCGCGCCTTCCGCACTGTCGGCGGCCTGGAGGCATCGCGGGTGGACGCCATCGGTCACCGCGGCGCTGAGGATTGGCTCCTGGTCACCGCGCTCTACGTCCAAGGGCCGCGCCTCTGGTTGGTCGAGGCCACAGGCCCTTGGCGTCAGCTGCACCCCGTCAGTGACTCCCTGCAGCAAGCCCTGACGACCTTCACGCCCGAGGGAACCGGACGCAAGTAGGACGATAGCGGCGCTCGGCGTGGGTATTCAGTGTCATTTCAGGTTGTTATGAGCTGTCTTGCTCGCGCGAGGCCGCAGCGTGATCAGGCACCTCTACAGTCGAACGCGACGGCGCCGGTCTCTCTAAAACGCTGAAAAACCTCTTCCTTTCGGGAGCGCATCCCCCGCCTGACCGTCGCCCGCGCGCCGCGTCGTTTGGGACCATGCGCTGAGCCAGGCTGATGCCGATCGCGATCACGCAGTGGACAGATAACTGGCGGAGATCCGATCGAAACCTCCAGTAGCGCCTGCCGTGGTAGGAGGCCTGCCGACGAGATCTGTCGGGTCCCGTCTGACCGCGCTAGCCAGCGGGAGAGACGCCAGTTTTTTCTGCCGCGCGCTGCTTGCTCGCGAGGGGGCTCGGCGCCGCTCCACCACCGCATGTTGGGTTGACGCATGGCCCGCACCCCGATACCTAGTGGTGAAGACGAGGCAGCGGACCACGCAGCGCGTGGCCGGCCAAGGCGGTGATGGACACCGCGGGGCGTGCAGCATCGGCATGACTCCTCTCGACCTGCCGATGCACGCATCGGCTCGAGGCCAGCGCGACGCGCCGGCCCCAAGAGGCCGCGTGGGGCGAGTTTTCGCTGAATTCCCGCCTCAACCGCGCCGCGCCGAACTAGAACTCGCAAGCGACCCCCCTACGCCCGCACAGACGGCAACGAGGAAATACCCCAAGATGGATGGCATGTTGCACACCACCGGCGCCTCCTCTGGCGCCGAGACTGGCGGCCAGACGAGCGCCCAGACCTCCATCAGTCGGGTGCGCCAGCCTCGCCCGACGACCTACGACGGTTTCGCCACGGTGACCCAAGCGTCGCGCCTGCATGAGAACCCAGACGCCCGCCAGGAGGCCCTCGATCTCTTCCCGCCTGCGCCGACGAGCCAGCCGCTGCGCAGCCTGCGGGTGACGCTGGCGGACGGTGAGCAGGCATGGCTGCGCGGCAGCGACCTCGTCCAGCGCGTCGGCCACCTCGTCGATGGGCTGCACGTCGACGCCGAATCGCTGGTACGCCAGACCCTGCGCGGCCTCTACGACGGCGTCGCCGAGAGCGAAGTGCAGAAGAACCTCATCCACAACGCAGCCAACCGCGTCACCGACGACCCGGCGTGGTCCTTTGCTGCGGCGCGGCTGCTCGACCAGGTCATCGTCAGCGAGGTGCTCGACCAGGGTATCCGCACCTTCGGCGACTGCATCAGGGTCGCGGCTGGACAGGGCCTCATCCACCGCTCCGTCGCGGCCTTCGTCGCCGAGCACGCCGGCGAGCTCGACGCCACCTTGGTGCCCACCCGCGGCCGCCTGTTCGGCTACTTCGGCCTGCAGACGGTCTACGACCGCTACCTCCTGCGCCATCCGATCACCCGCCGCGTCATTGAGATGCCGCAGTACTTCTTAATGCGCGTCGCGGTCGGGCTCGCCCGCACGGTCGATGAGGCGCGTCAGCTTTACGACCTCATCAGCAAGCTCGACTACCTCCCGAGCTCGCCGACGCTCTTCAACTCCGGCACCCACCACATGCAGATGTCGAGCTGCTACCTGCTCGACTCGCCCGACGACGAGCTCGACTCGATCTACAGCCGGTACCAAGACGTGGCGCGGCTCTCCAAGTACAGCGGCGGTATCGGCGTCTCCTGGTCGCGCGTGCGCGCCCGCGGCTCGCTGATTCGGGGCACCAACGGCCACAGCAACGGCATCGTGCCGTGGCTCAAGACGCTCGACTCGTCCGTGGCGGCGGTGAACCAGGGCGGTCGGCGAAAGGGCGCCTGCTGCGTCTACCTGGAGACGTGGCACGCCGACATCGAAGAGTTCCTCGAGCTGCGCGACAACACGGGCGACGAGGCGCGCCGCACGCACAACCTGAACCTAGCCAACTGGGTGCCCGACCTGTTCATGC
>SXGT01503737.1_pt1 | contig 12808 bp, 6 predicted proteins | sample 3176221 | NCBI WGS metagenome assembly SXGT01 (sample SAMN11356862, study PRJNA531348) | freshwater metagenome | isolation source: freshwater sample F1-120 | place: China: Fuxian Lake, Yuxi | collected 2017-12-25
ATCCTTTGCAAAGGATTAAACAGCGGTAAGCCTCTTACTGCACCTTGTCCAAATTCATTTGTTTGCATCTGCAAAAATCAAAAGCAAAAAGATTTTTATTTCTGGCTGCTATTCGGTTTGTGGAAAGCAAAGCATTTTCATCAGTTGCTCACTGGTTCCGTTATTACGTTTATTCGGATTGCTGAATTTAAGCAAGAGGTAAGCACTCAGGCAGCAGTGGTGAGCACACAGGAAAATGAATACACAGCAACAGTTGATAAAATCAAACAACTGGAAGAACGGGAAAAGAATATCCGTCAGCAGTTGGCTTTAATCAATGATTTGAAAAGAGCTATGATATACCGGCACTTAAAAAGCAAAATGTAGGGCAGCCCCTTACATGATACTGCTCGTTGCATAAATAAATTTTCATGTGCAAAGGTAGCATGGCGGGCAGACGCACAAAGCCAACCTAAAAAAACCAAAAGACTACGGCATAAACACAGACCCACCGCACAAGGCTATCATTTATTCCGTTTCCTTTTGGTTTTTTTATCCGCCATGCTGAGAGATGCACATAAAATTTATTTATTATGCAAAAGCATCCTCGTATCAGTTCCGGCAGCCATCCAGGCATTTGCCCATTTACTCCGCAGGTCCTTCATCAGTTCTTGCAGCTTTCACCTCATGCATATAGCCGCTATGTTCGCAAGTCGGCTATCATTGCCCAGCATCACACAGGCGTTAAGGTTTATCGCCTTCCTTGTGGTTGTTGCCTGTGGCGTTATCCATCAGGTGTTCGTCAGCTTTCAGCATTGCCCTTTTAGGGGCTTTGCTTAAAAGAAAAAGCCCCACCAAATCGGCAGGGCTTTTTCCTAACTGAAAGAACGAACAATTTTTATGCAGCATCAACGATGTTCAACACGTTGTATGAGCCATTTTTAAGCGAATACTGAATACCATTCACTTCCTGAAAGAACTCAATCAGCAGCAGGTAAAACTTAGTGCCAGTACCAGCAGGAACACCGGCAGGAGTAAGTGTTACAGGAGTGTTGGTTCCATCAATCGGCAAGTTGGTTACAGGACTGTACTCAATTGCACTGATTTCATTGGTGAAGTCAACATTTGCAAAAGCACCTTTCATGCTGATATGTGTAGCCCCTGAAGGATACGAAATATCATTAATCGGTACAAAGGCAGGAATGTTGATTACCCCGGTAAGAGGCACAACCGTAAAGGGTGCAAACATCACACCACTCAAAAGAGCTTTGTCGTTGAAATCAAAATCTTTCAACAAAGCCAATGCAGCAGGATCAGCAATACCATCGGCAACGGTACGTTCACCACGAGGAGAAGCCACATCGTAATTTTTGATTTGCGTCATGATTTGCGTTAAACGACTGGTAACACGATTGTCAGCAGCGTTCATCATCAAATTACGAACTGCATTGCGGAGAACCTTACCGGCAGTTGCAGAGCTTCCAAATTCAGAACCGTTTTCACGGGTACGCTGAAAGTTTGGATCATTTGCAATACGGTCAGCAGATACACCACCTTTGGTTTTCACCAGGTGGCCATCTTGTGTTTTGTAGAAGGTTAACTCATCCAGAGTTCCTTCAATTTTTAGGATACCTTTTAATTTTGCCATTGCTTAAAATTTTTATGAGTTAGTACAACCGTTTCTTTTTTAGCTGTTTTATCAGCATTTGAAAACAAAAATATAAGCAGTATTCAGGCTATGCAAAAGTTGAAAGTCATCCGTTCCGTTTCTTCCGCATTATTCCAACAAACACACTTTCACCGCCTATGAAAATGATTTATATTTGCAGTATCACTTTCATATTTGAAGTATATCATCGGTATGGATAGTGTATTAAGAAGTATTATTGAAATAATGAATAGACTGTGCATTTATCCGAAGGACATTCAGGTAATCACAGGCAGAAGCGACAGGTATGGAAGAAACCTCATCAAGAAGATTAAAGATCACTTCAAGAAGCAGCAGCACCAGGTTGTTACTGTTGATGAGTTTTGCCAGTACATGGGCTTGCAACCGGAAACAGTTGCAAAGCAACTTAGGTAAGTAGAAATCTTATCTTTGCTTTTGTCTATGATAAGGCACAGCACACCCTACCATCATCAAAGATTTTTCTTTTCTTTGTGTAGCGTTTTCCCTTGCTTAATCAGTTGTTGTTGGCTATTTGTTGCCCAATCTTCGGAAAGCCCTGATATATAAGGGTTCACTATTTTTTGTATCGGAAAGTGAAGGTCTGAATTTCGTTTCGAATGTACCTGGGTATTTCACTCATATCGATGCATTCATTTCACTGCAAACTGACCCAGTTTACACCGGAATCACTGACCCAGTTTACACCGGAATCACTGACCCAGTTTACACCGGAATCACTGACCCAGTTTACACCGGAATCACTGACCCAGTTTCATCGGAATCACTGACCCAGTTTCATCGGAATATTCAGCAATCAACCCGAAGAAGCAAAGCGATTGTATGCCTCCGCGAATGTAAAGGTCAAGCCCTCCGGGTTGCAGGTGAAAAATCGGTGGAAAAAGCGATTTTTTCACCGCAAACCTTGACATTCGCTCCGCCATACAGATAGGGGTTGCTCAACGGTTTGAATGCCGAGATATGCTTGATAAACACGAAAACGCAGACAATCGACGAACGATTTTTTCCATAACTCCGAATCAAAGCTGTCCAGGAATACCCGAACACTTCACAATGTTGGCTCGCTTTGAGACCGCCTCACCTTTGCAGGGCCGATTTGAGGGCCGGGAGATGACGGTCTTGAGCGAGCAGGAAATTGTAGGAGTGGCTTTTGCCGAGGTGCGCCACGGGCTGCAGGCCCCGTTCTTCATCGATGTTGAAAAAATGGTATCCGAGTCCCTCAATCATGTGCTCGATGTCGCGACCAATCGAATCGTCGAGGATTTCGATGAGTACTGCTGGCTTATAGCGAGCCAAAGCCTTAAAACCGGCTAAAACCTGTGCTTCAAATTTTTCCACATCGACCTTCATGAGGTCAATTCCGCTGAGGGTGCCATCCGCCAAAAGGCTGTCGATCGAACGAACGGCTACTTTGTATTCGTTTTGCGGACGGTGTTTGCCATGTGGATCGGCCACCAATGAGGCTTCGTAGTGGTTGTCGAGGTTGTCATAAAGCGTTGCCTCTCCGTCTTCAGGCCCCAATGCCATCGGGAACAAACGTAGGGGATTGCCATTGAGCGCATTGTTTTGTTCCAATTGCCTGAGCACACCGGGCACGGGTTCGAAGGCACAGATGTCGGCCCCAGGTTGCACCGAATGCGCCAAAAGGCTGTAAATACCGGTGTTGGCCCCCACATCCAGAATGTGGTGCGATTGACGACAGAGCGCCATCCACACAGCAGCACTTTCACGCTCCCAGCCCTTTTCTATGCCCCCCCAATAAAGAAGGGTTTCTATATAGTGGCCATTGTTTTGAATGAAAAAGTGCCTTTTTTCATCCACTTTGATGCGCATGCTGCCGTTCACGAATAAGTGCCGGTAGATGCTTTTGGGGACAATTTGACTCCTGCGGAGGGGTTCAAACAACCAGCGTTTGGCCGGAATGGCGGAGTAGAGGGCGCGCAACAAGGGATTTTTCATGCGGGCTGTAAATATGCGTGTTTTTTTACTTTTTCATTTCGTGTGACATGAGATGACACAAACAAATTCTAGTTTTGCTGTACATTTTATTTCGTACATTGATTTTCCGTTAAACAAGAGGTTATGTCGCAGGCGCCCCCCGATTTGTCGCAACAATTCGCTGATTTTTTTCCTGATCCGAAGGTTGGAGCATGGGCCAAGTGTTTGATGGAGCGGATCATCGACGGACATATCTGTGTGCCCTATTCTGATTTAGGCGCTGTTGAATCGTCTACACAGACTTCTTTGGGGTTGGAGGGCAATATTGAATCGCCTAATCAGGCTGCATTAGGCTTGGAGGGCAACGCATGGAAATGGGTATCAGTCGGCGACGAATCGCGGAGTAAGCCATTTGTGCTTTACAACAATATGTTGTATATGCAACGATATTTTCTTTATGAAACGGAGATTGTGGATCGAATCCGCGCCCGGGTCGATCGAACACGGTTGAGCTGGAACGAACGGGCAGGGGCCTTGCGGTCTTTGCGGGATGAAGGATACGCCCCGGCTGTTGATTCACGGCCAGCGGATGAGGGTCGCGTGCTGCTGCCCGATTGGCAAACGGCGGCCGTGGTACGGGCGTTGTGTAGCGATTTCGGCATCATTACGGGTGGGCCTGGCACAGGCAAAACCACCACTTTGGTGCGCTTGTTGGAAGGGGTACATCGCCTCAATCCCCAAGCACGTGTTGCCCTAGCAGCACCCACAGGCAAAGCCTCTATGCGCATGTTGGAGTCGATTCGGCAGCAATCGGCCCGCTTATCCCTAGATCTTCAGGAGTGGTTGGGCGGACTTAAACCATTCACGCTGCACCGTTTGTTGGGTTATGTGCCCCATTCAATTTATTTTAAGCACCACCGCGATCGGCACCTGCCCTTCGATTGGGTGGTGGTGGATGAGGCTTCTATGGTGGATGTACCGATGTTTGCTAAGCTGCTCGAGGCCTGCGCCCCAGAAACACGTTTGCTGTTGTTGGGCGACAAAGACCAGTTGGCCTCGGTGGAATCGGGTAGCCTATTGGGCGATTTATGTGCATCTGCGGGAGGCCTGAATCGGTTTAGTCATAACGAGCGCGAACTCATCAACCTATTTGTGACGCATCCGGAGCGGGCCATTGGGCCGGAGGCCGAAACGGATGAATGGTCTACCTTAGGACAGTGCATCACCGAGCTTCGGTATAGCCACCGTTTCAACGACGAAAGTGGGATCGGGAAATTGGCCAGGGCGGTCTTGGGTGGTCAGGCGGAGCAGGCGGTGGAACTGCTCCACAATCCATCCCATGCCCAAGCGTTGTGGTGGTATCCGAACAGTGCTTCGAATGACTGGAATGCAGTCTTGGCGGATATCGTTGAGGCCTACAGGTCTTATGTCGAAGAGGAGGATGTTGAACGGGCACTCCAGCGATTTAAGGAGTATCGCGTGCTCACTCCGGTGCGGGAAGGACAATATGGCCTCTACTTGCTTAACCTCAAGATTGAGGAAGCTGTCCGGCAGCGTTTTTCGGCTCGGGTAGGACAAAGAGAACTGTTCTACCGAAATCGACCGATTTTGGTGACCCGCAACGATTATGCATTGGGCCTTTTTAATGGGGATATTGGCTTGGTGCGTCCTGATCCCGCCCACATCGGACAACTGCGGGTGTGGTTTGAAGGCAATGAAGAAGGGAATGCCTTGCGTTCTTTTCATCCCTCGGCCATTCAGGCTTGCGAAACAGCCTTTGCCATGACCATTCATAAAAGTCAGGGCTCTGAATTTGACCGTGTCTTGGTGGTTTTGCCCGAAAGGGAGGAGAATAAGCTCCTCACCCGCGAACTGATCTACACCGGAATCACCAGGGCCCGAAATCAGGTGGCGGTTTGGGGACCCGAATCGGTGCTCAAGACCGGGGTGGGGCGCAGCATTGAGCGTATATCTGGGCTCGCAGATCGTCTGAAGTAAACCTGTTTATTGATTGAAAAAAGAGAACGAAAGAATATGGCACTAGAGCTTTATGCATCCTCCGCACTGGAGAAATTGTGTGATCGATTGGTGACTGACCTCAAGCGCGAACAAGCTGGGGTGTTCGACCCTATTTGGATCATCACCCAAACCGATGGAATGGATGGTTGGTTGCGCGAGCGAATGGCCCGTGCCCGGGGGGTATCACTCAATGATTGTTTTATGCGTACCAATGACGTATTGGTTGACCTTTACAGGCTGTTGTGTCCGTCGGCACCCCGGGCATTGGAACGTGATACCTTGGTATGGCTGGTGTTTTCTGCCTTATCCGATGTGGAATTTCAAAGAAATCACCCAGAAATTGCCAATTATTACCACAACAGCGAGACCCGTCGGATGTCTTTGGCCATGGAAATGGCCGATCAGTTCGATCAATACCAAATTTATCGGCATCAGCTTATTCAGCAGTGGAATCGGCCGGGTGGTGCGCATGGATGGCAGTCGGATTTGTGGATGATCATTCAGGCTCGAATTGGAACCGCTTATGCCGATCGTACGGGCATGGCGCAGGCGGTTTTATCGGCACTTGATGCACAGGAGGGTCAAAATAAAGTGAAACAGCGATTTCTGTCCATGAATTTTTTCGGCCTCGCCATTGTGACGCCTTTCTACCTCGCCTTGTTTTATCGGCTTTCTCGAATCATACCGGTGCGTTTCTACTTGTTGAACCCTGCGCCCGATGAGTATTGGATGGAGGCAGAGGTGAACCGAAAAATAGCGGCCTTGCGGAAGTCTAAGGTGTCCGTGACCGACGATTCTGGATCTTTGGTGAACAGTCTCCTGAACAGTTGGGGCCGCATTTTGCGGGAGAGTTTCTTTTTGTTGACCCAACACGATGAATATGTGAACCGCTATGAGAGCCTCGACTCGGCCGATCATGTGTTGGAGCAGCAGGAAGGAAGTTTATTGAAACGGATCCAAATGGATATTCGGTGCAATAGGACAGCCGATCTGGAGTTGGCTCCGATCGAGTTATCGGAGGACGACGAATCGCTTCAATTCATTGGATGCTACACCGCAGCGCGCGAAGTCGAGGTGCTCTACAATCGCTTGTTGAGGGCTTTTGCACAGGATCGAAGCCTTGGGGCCCGTGATGTGGTGGTGATGACTCCTGACATTGATCGGTATGCTCCTTTTATTCGGGCCGTGTTTGAATCGGGCCCTGTTAAAATTCCGTATTCCATTGCTGATGAATCGATCGACCGGGGTAATACGTTGTTTACGGATATACGCGGCATTCTATCGATCGACCCCAATACCTTCAAGGCCGAAGAAGTCTTGTCGTTGCTCGATTCGCCCCGGGTGCGGGCTCGTTTTGGCATCCAAGACCTGAAGGAAGTGCGCCGCGCCGTTCGGGAGGCGGCCATCTACTTTGGATTGGAGCCCGAACACCCAACGGAATGGGAGATTCAAGCCGACGATTCCGAACGCTGGATGGTGGGATGGGACTACGGCCTGCAGAAGATGATTTATGGTTTGTGCATGTCGGGTGGGGTCGACTTTGAAATTGATGGACGGGTGATTTTGCCTCTCGACACGGCTGAAGGGGCTGATATGGCCGACCGAATACGCCTGGCCGATTTTGTGCGAACCCTCAAAAAAATCGTGTCTGCTCGTCATCAGGCCCGTACTCTGTCGGACTGGGCCAACTATCTGAACGACTGCGTTCGGCAATTGGTGTTGGCTGAAGACGACGACGACGACGACTACCGTCGCTTAATGAGGCTGCAGGATCAGATGCTGCAGCTGGATGATTGGGCGGAGGGGGAGAAAATCGGCTTCGCCACATTTCGGCAAGTTTTTTTGGTTCGCTTATCGCTCGAGCAGCGGAGCAGCCATTTCACCGACAAGGGAATTTGTTTCTGTTCGATGGTGCCCATGCGCAGTGTTCCGTTTCGGTTTATCGCGATGTTGGGGATGGACTTCGACCGCTTTCCCCGGCAAGAAAGCATGGTTAGTTTTAGTTTAATCGGTGGTCAGCACCACCAGGCAGGTGACCGCAACCCGCGCGAAAATGACAAGCACCTCTTTTTGGAGACCCTTATGGCCGCCCGAGACACGCTCTACATCAGCTTTTTGGCGCGCGATGCCCAACGGGGTATTGAGCTGCCTCCGTCTTCTTTGGTGGATGAACTCATGACCTATATCTCAACCCGATGCACTGATCATAAGGCATACCGTAAGACTGCGGTCCGCATTCATCCGTTGCATGTCTTTAGCAGGGCCTATAATAGGCCTGATTCGGCACTTCCACCCAATTATCTGACCCGTATGTGGTGCCATGCGGTGGATCGACCTTCCTCTGTCTTGCCCGCACGGGAAGCGGTTTCGCCCATGCATTCTATTGAATTGGATCGATTGTGTGGGTTCTACCAACACCCGGTACGCGATTATTTCAACCGACAACACGGCATTTATTTCCGCGATGAGGAGGAGCGCCTGCCCGAGCATGAGTGGTTCGACATTGATTACCTGCAGAACTACATCATAAAGGCTGAGTTCCTTCAATCCGATTTATCGAACCCGAAGCAACGCACACAGTGGATCGATAGGCGGAAGCGAAGTGGTCGATTGCCTTTGGCTCATGTGGGTCCCGTGCTTGCCGATAAGCTGTATGAAGAGGTTCGTTCGATGCTCGACATCCGAAACGGCATCCTTGGGGTTGTTGAGGAGCATACCCTCACGGTAGATTACCGGGTGGATGCGCACCGATCGATTCAGGGGCAGATCGTACTTCATGGTCAGGATATCGTGTGTATGATTCCTTCAAAGAGCATTATGAAGCGTGCCATGGGGGAGTGGGTTCGGCTGCTTGTGGCCCTTGCTCAAGCTGAGTTGGATGATGAGTTTTATAACCTCTTGCTGGTATATCAGGACAAAGATGGACCTCAGAAGGCCCGCTTAATGGGTGATTCCGAACTCAAGGCTTTTGCCCAAACGCATATCCCGCTTCTGTTGCAATATTTTGTTGAGGGGCAACTCCAGCCGCTTCCATTTTATCTGCCCTTGGCCGAATTCAAACGGAATAAACCGGAACTCTTTACCTTGGAGCATTTGGAGCGTGATTATCATTCCTCTAAAGGCGATGATCACCCCGAATTGCCTATAGCCGATGATGCTTATTGGCAAGCCATTGTGGAAAGACCAAATGGAGCGGCGGTTTTATTTACCAAGGAGGGTGTTGCAGACATGCAGCGGCTCATCGAGGAATTGTCGACCGAGTTTTTCCGTCGATGGGAATTGGAACATCCACCCAAGGAGCCCAGGGCGTCTAGGGCAACCAAGGTGTCTAAGAAATCCAAGTGATCGAAGGCACCCAAGTAAACAAGGATATCTCAGGCGCCCAAGTAAACCAAAGCACCCAAGTAATCCGCCCCCCCCAATTGGATAAAAAAACAAAGAAATAATGTGTATTATGAGTGAGAAATACAAGGAGTTTGATGTGTTTGAGGTGCCCTTGGAAGGCACAAACCTGATCGAGGCCAGTGCGGGTACGGGCAAAACCCATTCGGTGGCTTTGCTCGCCCTTCGGATGATCCTGGAGCGACAAATGACCATCGACCAGATTCTGATGGTGACCTTCACCATCGATGCGGCTGCTGAGATGAAGGTGCGCTTGCGGGGTTTTCTGCGTGAGGCCGCTCGTCGGCTCCGCCATCAGGCTCATGATGTGGATTTGGGGGTGATCAGGGTCGTAGATGATGCTTTGCGGCAGAGCAGTGGCGATGTTGCGCATGCATTGAAGCTCGTGGAGGCGGCGGAGCTGGATTTCGATAAGGCCAGTGTTTTCACCATACATGGTTTTTGCGCCCGCATGTTGGCCGAATACGCTTTTGAATCGAAGCAGGTGTTTAGGGCCAAAACCGTGGAACCCGATGCGTGGAACATGCTGGTCGACGACGCCTTCTATCATGCGTGGCGTCTGCACATCACCACTTTACCGGCCGATGTTTTGAAGTTTCTGTTTGATGAGGATTTCAGCATGCAGCGGGTCCGTGATTTGGTAAAGGGTGGCTTGAACGGGCAAAAGATCCTGGTGGAAGGCGGTTTGTTTCCCCCGGTCGAATCGATCAACGATTGGATCGAATGGTTTCGGACTCAATCGGTGGAGATACCAACCCATACCAAGACAGCCAAGGCTGAATTTGTAGGGTCGATGGTGGCTGTTTCGGTGAACATCCTGGCGCATTTTTTACACAAGCAGATTGCTGAAGAACTGGAAAGGCGCAAACAACAAGACGGCTTGGTGACCTTCGATGATATGATCAAGGGCATGCGTGATGTTATTTGCGCGGAGAAAAACCAGGAACACGGCATACTCACCGATTTGCTGCGCGCGCGTTTCAGCGCCGTATTTATTGATGAGTTTCAGGATACTGACCCCTGGCAGTTTGATATTTTCTCCAATGTCTTTGGTCGGGATGCAACCGGCCATGTGGTGTTCTATATCGGGGATCCCAAGCAGTCGATCTACGGTTTTAGAAGAGCAGACCTCAATAATTATTTCCGTGCATCGGATAGTGCCAAGAGCAAATGGATCATGCCGAAGAACTACAGGTCGACCCTTCGCTATGTTGCAGCTATGAATGAGTATTTCCAGCCGGCGGGGAAAGACGCAGCGTTCAATTTGTTTCAGCATGAAAAGTTGACATACCAACCTGTGCAAGCGCCCGAAACACCCAAATGGACCGGTGGATTGCGCTACGGCGGAAATGAGGTTGACCCGATTCGGATTTTGTGGTGTAAGGACGCGCCAGACATCTTGCAACGCACGGTGGCCTTGGTAGCGGAGTTGTTGCGCAGACCGCTCCGCACCGACGAGGGTTATTCGTGGTTTGGAACCCATGAACAAAAGCGGGTAGAGGCGGGCCAAATCGGAATCTTGGTGCGCACCAATCGGGAGGGCCGCAGAATCAAGGAGCGGCTGGCACGCAGGTCCATCCCATCGGTGGTGGTTGGCGATGCCCGCATTTTGGAATCAGCCGAAGCCTTAGAGATCTATTATGTTTTGCTCGGTGTTTGGAGAATGACGCCGGGCGACATTCGTCGCGCACTCCTTACCACTCCGGGTGGGCATTTCTGGTCGGATTTGGAGCATTTGGCATTCGATGAGTTGCTCGATGAATTCCGGAGCTACCAGTCGCTGTGGAAGGAGCGGGGCGTTTACGCCTGTTTGCATCAGTTTGTGTCGCGCAGTGGCCTGGTTTCCGCTTATTTGAAAGGGGATCTCGCCCATTCGGAGCGTTCGGTGGCCAATGTGTTTCAGTTGATGGAGGTTTTGCATGAAGCTGAAACGGATAAGAAACTGTCGCCCGAGGAACTGTTGTTTTGGATGAAGCGGGGCATGGAAGGGGAACGTTCCGAGGAAAACGAGCACCTGCAGCGCATTGAGAGCGATGAATCAGCGGTCAAAATTGTGACCATTCACAGCTGCAAGGGCTTAGAATATGACTTGGTGATTGCGCCCTATTTGGATTTGGAATCGACCGATAAGCACAAGACCGCACGATTTCGGAAGTCGAATCGGTTGGGTGATCACGACGCGACAGGCCATTCAGAATATGAGCGTAGTTATGCCTCTGCTGGAGTAGATTCGTCGGAGGGTGGAGATTCGGCCTTGGGTACTGTCGATTACATCAGTGAGAAAAAAGCGTTCAGTAAGCTCAGTATTGGGGGGGAAGCCCCCGCTGATTTGGCCCGCAAGCAGGTCAAGGAAGAGAATATGCGGTTGTTGTATGTGGCCATCACCCGCGCTCGTTTTCAAGCGTTTGTATTCACCCGCTCCAAGCCCATGTCGGCACCCAAAGCCGCTTCTAGGACTAAAGCTGCTGTTGCGTCCCAGGCCGGCGAACGGACAGCCTCCACCGCACAGGGTCATCTTTTGGAAGCCTATGGTTCATTCGGGAGTGCCCAATTTTTTAAATATGTGGGATTTGGTGCGGAAAAGGTGTCCATGCAGGCTGGGGGAGAAGCACAAGAGGATGCGGTGGATGGCAAAGATGATTGTCCGTGGACCTATTTCAAGCCCAATGCTCCGGAATTCGGGTTCAAGCTTCGACCCGCTGGCACCGGAACACATTCAAGCCCAAGCGGTGGAGGGTCTATGGCCAGCGAGGCGGCAGCTTCTGATACAGCTGTGCCACCCACTGCGGAAGAGTCGGTTGTATTGGAGGTGTCGATCGAATCCGATCTGTCGGATTGGGCTCCTGAGGCGCCGGCCATTGAATTGCCCGATCTAAACTGGCGGAAATTGAGCTATTCTGGCTTGAGTAAAAAGACTGAATCTCATTGGCGAACGAAACGGGAGTCAGCGGCAGCCCACACCGAATATGATCGGTTTATTTTTCAGCATTTGCGGAGTGGCACCCAAACCGGCATCATGCTGCACGAGTTGTTTGAACGCATCGATTTTCAGTCGAGTGAGCATTGGCAACGGCACATTCAGCAGGCTTTGAAGCGCTACCCTGCGGGTGTGCGCACACCGGATGGTGACGGACATCTGCGTATTCAGGAGATGCTGCACATCCTCACCCGAACGGCTTTGGGGGCAAACGGACCGGTGCTGCAGGATGTGCCGCGAAACCGGCGACTCAACGAGGCCTCCTTTCATTTGCCCTTGCGGAAGATGGATTGCGCAGGTTTGTTGAATTGGGCCGATCAACGATCCATCGGCCTCAATATCCCTGAATCTGGCTCCTTGGAAGGATTATTGAATGGAGTGGTGGATTTGTTTTTCGAGCATAAAGGACGCTATTACATCCTCGACTGGAAATCGGACCGATTGGGCGACACGGTCGACGACTACGACCTTCCTTTGTTGGAGCAAGCCATGGCCGAGCGCAACTACACGCTGCAATATTACCTCTATACCCTGGCGCTTTACCGCTATCTGAAGCACAGGATCACCGGGTTCGACTACGAAAGGCACTTTGGCGGCGTTTTTTACGTTTTTCTCCGGGGTGTTCGCGAAGGTTCGGATCGGGGCATCTACCACCGCAAACCCCCGCTTGGCGATGTCTTAGCCCTCGAGGAAAGGATGCTCGCTCATGCTTAATCGAATTCTGATTCTTGGCTGTAATGAAATTACACGTTATTTTGGTGTAATGAAATTACACGTTATTTTGTGTAATGAGACTATATGTGCAT
>SXGT01437120.1_pt1 | contig 12805 bp, 10 predicted proteins | sample 3176221 | NCBI WGS metagenome assembly SXGT01 (sample SAMN11356862, study PRJNA531348) | freshwater metagenome | isolation source: freshwater sample F1-120 | place: China: Fuxian Lake, Yuxi | collected 2017-12-25
AGCGCTTGGCGAGCGGGGCGCGCGGACGGTGATCGACGCCGGCTTGCCCGGGGATGTTCGGCTTGCGACCGGCACCGGGACGGGCGCCGCCGCGGCCAGGGCGGAACGGCAGCAAAGGGGCGGAGCGCTCGGCGGCCTGCTTCCCTGTCGTCCGCCTTCCCGTCGACCGACCCGTTGACCGACTTGCCGGCGCACGCGTTGCCTTCGAATCCGCTTGGAGTGCCTTCGCCATTGATTGCGCAGAATATGCTCATCGCCGCTCGAAGCGCAAGCATCCACAGGGCAATCGGGCGCCTTGCCAGCGAACTCGCCGGTTCTGGCTGCGGCGCGTGGGCTCGCGGACGGGGCGCAGAGGGGCCACAACGCGCCACAAGAATCCTCGCGTCCGATGGTGCACCACCCGGGGTCGGCCAGGCCCCATGGCTTGCAGATGGCCACCAAGTGGCGCTCGAGACAGCCTGGGAACCGGCGAACGCGCGAGCCGCGCTCGCGGACCGAGCCAAAGCCGTTCGACCCTACCGATGGTCGTGAACGCCGCCGCACCACGCCTGAGCAGGCGGCAGAACCCACACCACACAGCCTCGACGCCACACAGCCCCGCGCGCACGATGGAGCGATGCGCCACCTCGCCCTCCCGCTCGCGGGCCTCGCATTCGTCGCCTGCCTCGGCTCGGACCCGCAGCGACCACCCGCCCCGCGCGAACGCGTCGGGCGCGGCACCGACGGGCGGCAGACCACACCGGTCAACCAGACGCTGACGCCGCGCGGGCAGCAGCTCGACCTGCCCGGCTTGCGACCGCAGGTGCTCGCCGCGTCGCCGGACGGGCGCTTCCTCTACACGTCGGGCAAGACCAGCGAACTGCTCGTGATCGACGCCGAGAACGGCACCGTCGCGCAGCGAGTAGCGCTGCCGAGCGACGCGCAGCAGGCGCCGCTGCCGCCGAACGCGAAGGAGCAGAAGCCCGACAAGGACGGCCAGGCCAGCTACACCGGCCTGTGCGTCGCCGCCGACGGCCGCACGCTGTGGCTCGCCAACGTGCGCGGCTCGATCAAGGTTTTCACCGTCGACAAACAAGGCGTCGTCAAACCTTCGCACAGCCTGCCGCTGCCGAAGGCGAACGCGCCGCGGCGCGACGAGGAGATCCCGAGCGGGCTCGCGCTGTCGGCCGACGGCGAACGGCTGCTCGTCTGCGGCAACCTGAGCAACCGCCTGCTCGAGCTCGACGCGAAGACCGGCGTGCTGCGCCGCAGCTTCGAGGTCGGCGTGGCGCCGTACGACGTCGTGCTGGTCGGCGACCGCGCGTTCGTCAGCAACCAGGGTGGCCGGCGGCCCGAGGAAGGCGACCTCACCGGCCCGGCCGGCCGCGGCACCGTCGTGCGCGTCGATCCCGTGCGCCACATCGCCAGCGAAGGCAGCGTCACCGTCGTCGATCTCGCGCGCGGCAGCGTGCTGCGCGAGACGCGCACCGGCCTGCACGCCAGCGACCTCGCCGTGGCACCGGGCGGCGCGTTCGTCGTCTGCGCCAACGCCGGCAGCGACACCGTGTCCGTGCTCGATCGCGACGGCAACCTGGTCGAGACCCTGTGGACGCGGCAAAAGCCGAGCGACCTGCTGCAGGCGTCGCCGAACGCGCTGTGCTTCGACGAGGATGGCGAACGCCTCTACGTCGCCAACGGCACGATGAACGCGATCGCCGTGCTGCACTTCGAACCCGAGGACCGCGGCGACAGCCGCCTGCTCGGCTTCGTGCCCGTCGGCTGGTATCCCGGCGCGATGCTGTTCGACGAAGCGCGCGGGCGCCTCGCCGTCGCCAACGTGAAGGGCCTCGGCCCCGGCCGCCCGCGCAAGGGCAGCGGCATCGCCGAGTGGAACAGCCACCAGCACCACGGTTCGCTGTCGCTGGTGCCGTTGCCGGCGGACGACGACGAGCTGCAGCGCCTGTCCTTGCAGGTCGACGCCAACCTGCGCCGCGACGCGATCGAGCACGCGTTGCTGCCGCCGCGCCCAGGCCAGCCGCCGCGCGCGATCCCCGAGCGCATCGGCGAGCCGAGCCGCATCCGCCACGTCGTCTACGTCATCAAGGAGAACCGCACCTACGACCAGGTGCTCGGCGACATGACGAACGGCGACGGCGATCCGCAGCTGTGCGTGTTCGGTGAGCACTTCACGCCGAACCAGCACGCGCTGGCGCGGCAGTTCGTGCTGCTCGACAACACCTATTGCAGCGGCATCCTGTCGGCCGACGGCCACCAGTGGAGCACGGCCGCGTTCGCCAGCGACTACCTCGAGAAGAGCTTCGCAAGTTGGCCGCGCAGCTATCCCGACGGCATGGGCGAAGACGAGAAGGACGCGCTGTCGTACTCGCCGGCCGGCTTCCTTTGGGACCACGCACTCGCGCGCGGCATCACGCTGCGCAACTACGGCGAGTTCTGCCTGCCCAAGGTGCGTTGGCGCGACGCCGAGAAGAACGACGAGCCGCAGTTCCTCGACTGCTTCCGAGCCTGGCGCGACCAGACCAGCGAAGTCGTGTTCGCCAGCGAACCCAGCGTGCCGTCGCTGCTGCCGCACAGTGCGCCGCACTACGTCGGCTGGAGCATGGAGACGCCCGACCAGTACCGCGCCGACGTCGTGATCCAGGAACTGGCGCAGTTCGAGGCGAAGGGCGAGTTCCCGCAGCTCGTGCTGATCTGCCTGCCGAACGATCACACCAGCGGCACCAAGGCCGGCTGCCCGACGCCGGCCGCGTGCATGGCCGACAACGACCTCGCGTTCGGCCGCATCGTCGAGGCGCTGTCGAAGTCGCGCTTCTGGCCGCATATGGCGATCTTCGGCATCGAGGACGATCCGCAGGCCGGCTGGGACCACCGCAGCGGCTACCGCACGACCTGCTACGTCGCGAGCCCGTTCGCGCGCCGCGGGGTCACGGTGTCGACGCAGTACAACACCACCAGCGTCCTGCGCACGATGGAGCAGATCCTCGGCATCCCGCCGATGAACGTGTTCGACGCCAGCGCCGAGCCGATGTTCGACTGCTTCACCGAGACGCCGGACCTGACGCCGTTCACGGCGCTGCCGACGAACGTGCCGCTCGACACGATGAACCCGCAGCCGACGTCGCTGATCGACCGCCAGCTGCGCGACGACGCCGCGGTGTCGGCGACGCTGAACTTCGCCGAGATCGACCGCGCGCCCGAGGACGTGCTGAACCGCATCCTGTGGCGCGCGATGCGCGGCTCGATGGCGCCGTATCCGGAGTGGGCGATCACCGCCGGCGACGACGACGAGGAGGAAGAAGAGGAGGAGCGGCGGCGCGCGGCGGCGACGAAGTGATCGTCAGCGCCCGCCGTTCTCGCCTGCCGCCGGCGGCCTCACCTCGACGTCCGGACCGTTGTCGCGTTCGTCGGTGCCCTCGCGCACGAGCAGCAGCTTGCTGTTGGCGCAACAGGCCGCGTTCCTCACCGGCCCGACCTGGAACCGGTTCCTCGCCGAAGCCGGCGGCAGCTGGGACGTGCGCTGGTGCGCCGCGACCGGCACGCCGAGCGCGATCTACGGCAGCGGCATCGCGCTGGCCGAATGGCGCGGCAACACGATCGACGAAGCGCGCCGCCAGGCACTGCAGCTGCTGCAGCAGCAGCACGCGAGCTGGCCGTCGCGCGCCAGCGCTTCGGCGACGACCACGTCGACGCCCTGGTCGCCGAGATGAACCTCGCCGGCCTGCTGCGCGATGTCGGCAGGGAGACCGAAGCCGCCCCGATGCTGGAGAGCACGTACCGCCGCCTGCGGAAGGCCTACGGCGACGACCACGCGCGCACCGGCGAGGCGGCCTGGCGGCTCGGCGTGATGTACTTCGACCACGCGAAGAACCGCGAGGCGCTGCCGCTGTTCGAGGAGTGCCTGCGCATCCGCGTGGCGACGCAGGGCGCCGACACGTTCGAGGTCGCCGAGGCGCACGAGAAGATCGGGCTGCTCGCGAGCCGCCTCGGCGACCACGATCGCGCCGTGCGCGAGCTGACGACGGCGCGCACGATCCGCGAACGCCTGCTGGGACCCGACGCGCGCCGCACCCTCGAGTCGCGGCTGCACGTCGCCAACGCGCTGGTGCGCGCCAACCGCCAGCAGGAGGCCGAAGGCGAGCTGCGGGCCACGCTGGCGCGCTGCGAAGAGGTGCTCGGCGAGGACTCGCCCACGACCGCCGTCGCCACCAACAGCTACGCGGTGCTGCTGATGTCGCTGCTGCGCTACGGCGACGCGGTGCCGCACCTGCAGAAGGCACTGGCACGGGGTCGCAAGGCGAAGAACGCCGAGGTCCGCGACACGCTGGTCACGCAGCTGAACCTGTGCATGGCGCTGCGCGAGAGCGGCCAACTCGACGCCGCCGAGGAACTGGTGCGCGACGCGCTGCCCCAGCTCGTGCGTTCGTACGGTGTGGACCACGACGTCACCGGTGCCGGCCACCTGGCACTCGGCGACACGCTGGCGGCGAAGGGAGCGTTCGCCGCGGCGGTGCCTGCCTACGAGGAGTCGCTGCGCATCGCGCGCCTCGGTTCGCGCGCCGACGATCCGAGCTTCGGCGGTGACGCGCTGGCGCTGGCACGGGCGCACCTCGACGCCGGCGCGTTCGCGGCCGCCGAGGCGCTGCTCGCCGAGGTCGCCGAGGCCTACACGAAGAAGCACGGCGGCAACCACCGCTTCGTGCTCGCCGTCGCCGCCGAACGCGCGCGCATCGCCTGGAAGCAGGGTCGCTGGGCCGAGGCCGAAGCGCAGCTGCTGGCGACCGAGCAGGCGCTGGCCGCGCTGGTCCCGCCGAACCGCCGCGAGCTGCCGCGCACGCACCGCCACCTGGCCGCGTTCTACGCCGCGTGGAACGCCGCCGAGCCGTCGCCGGCGCGCGCCGAACAGGCGGCCGCATGGGCGGCGAAGGTGACGGCACCACGCTGACCTCTGGGCTCGTCGCCAGCGCCTTCTATGCTGCGGGCATGACCGATGGGTCGGATCCGCCGACGTTCACGCTGCTGGTGAACGAACAGCTCGCCCCCGCCGAACGCACGGCGAAGCTGCTGCCGCTCGTCTACGAGCAGCTGCGCGGCGAGCGCGCCGGCCACACGCTGCAGCCGACGGCGCTCGTGCACGAGGCGTTCCTGCGCCTCGTCGGTCCGCGCCAGCTGCCGTGGCAGAACCGCGCGCACTTCTTCGGCGCCGCCGCCGAGGCGATGCGCCGCATCCTCGTCGACCACGCGCGAGCTCGTATCGCCGACAAACGCGGCGGCCCCGGCGATCGCCGCGCCGCGCTGGCGCTCGACAGCCTGCCGGATCCCAGCTCCGAACAGCAGGCCGCGGGCTTCCTGGTGCTCGACGAAGCGATCGAACGACTGGCCGCCGCCTATCCCGACGTCGCCGAGGTCGTGCGCCTGCGCTACTTCGCCGGCCTCGACGTCGCGCAGACCGCGGAAGCACTCGGCATCTCGGCGCCGACGGTGAAGCGCTCGTGGGCGTTCGCGCGCGGTTGGCTGCGCGACGCGATCGAGAGCGCTGCCGACTGACGGGTGCGCGGTCGATGCGACCGTGCGGCGATCCCGCCGTGCGCGCAACCCGACCTGCGGGACGACCTGGTCCGGCACCCGCCGGCGAGGTCCCCGGCCTCCCTGGGCACCTTGAAAATTCGACGCCTACCGTCGAATATTCAAGGTTGATGGCAGCCCGCGCCGCGCACCTCCAACACCTCGAACGCCTGTTCCGCGAGTTCCCGGTGGTGACCATCCTCGGGCCGCGCCAGATCGGCAAGACCACGCTCGCCGGACAGTTCGCGGCGACGACCTCGGGGCCGGTGCACACCTTCGACCTGGAGCGCCCGTCCGACCTGCGCAAGCTGGACGACCCGATGCTCGCCTTGGAGGATCTGCGGGGGCTCGTCGTGCTCGACGAGATCCAACGCCTGCCGGGTGTCTTCCCTGTGCTGCGCGTTCTCGCCGATCGGCCGCGGCGACCAGCCCGCTTCCTGGTGCTCGGCAGTGCTGCGCCGGAACTGCTGCAGCAGACCAGCGAGACCCTCGCCGGACGCATCGCCCACCACCAGCTGACCGGCTTCCAACCTGCAGAGGTTCCGCCGAGCCAGCTCGATCGGCTGTGGCTGCGAGGCGGATTCCCACGCTCCTTCCTTGCACGCAACGACGAGGCGAGCGGACTCTGGCGCGAGGAGTTCGTGCAGACCTTCCTCGAGCGGGACCTGGCCCAGTTCGGCTTCCGCACGCCGGCAGCGACCATGCGCCGTTTCTGGTCGATGGTCGCGCACTACCACGGGCAGATCTGGAACGCCTCGGAGTTCGGCCGTTCGCTGGGCCAAAGCGACCAGGCGGCCCGCCGCCATCTGGAGGCGATGGCGAGCACCTTCGTCGTGCGCGTGCTACAGCCCTTCCACGCCAATCTCGCCAAGCGCCAGGTCAAATCCCCGAAGATCTACGTCGCCGACAGCGGACTGCTGCACACGCTGCTGGGCGTGCCGAACCTCGACACGTTGCGTGGGCACGCCAAGGTCGGCGCGTCGTTCGAAGGCTTCGCCCTGGCGACCATCGTCGAACACCTGCGCGCCCGGCCGCACGAGTGCTACTACTGGGCCACCCACAGCGGTGCCGAACTGGACCTGTTGATCGAACGCGGCGGCAGGCGCATCGGGTTCGAGTTCAAGCTGGGATCCGCCCCGAGCCTCACGCCGTCGATGCGGACGGCCATGGTGGACCTCGAATTGGAGCGACTCTGGGTCGTGCACGCTGGCAAGGAAGTGATCAAGCTGGCGCCGTCGATCACGGCGCTGCCGTTGGCGCTGGTGGCGAAAACCCAACTCGACTGATCCGCGGGTCGCAGTGTCGCGATGCGATCGAGAACAGCCGGCGACCTACGGCTGTGCGTCAGCGCTTCGGCTTGCCGTCCTCGACGTTGCGCGTGGTCGCGGCCGCAGCCGGCGCCGCGACGAAGCCGAGCAGGCGCGGATCGTTGCCGACGACGATGTGCCGACACCGCGGGGCTGCATCCGCCGGCGCCTTCGCGTCCGGCACCTCGGCCAACGCCACGAGGTCGCGGCCGCCTTCCTTGCCCTTCTGCCAGCCGAGACCCCAGAACGTCACCGCCGCCAGGTCGCCGTCGGGGTGCACGGCCAGCTGTCCGAAGCGCACGGGCCACGCCGGGTCGCCGCACTCGTGCAGGTGCCACTTGTGCGTCATGCGGCCACTGCGCCGATCGATCCGCAGCAGCAGGTCTTCGTCCATCAGCCAGACGACGAGCCCGTTCGCCGAGGCCTGCATCGCGACCGGCAACGGCACCTCGGCCTTGACGACTTCGGGGGCGCGACCGGGCACACACGGGTCGAGCACGAGGTCGAAGTGGTACTTCGGGCGCACGGTCGGCTTCGGGTCCGGCCGCCGACGGATGCCGAGCAGGAACCCATCCGGCAGCAGCTGCGGCCGCGGCGACAGCATCAGGCCGTAGTCGTCGATCGTGGTCGTCTTGCCGTCAGCGAAGTGGAACACGCACACGCGGCGGCGACCGCTCGGCGGCCGCGACGAGAACAAGAGGCGCGTGCCGTCGGCGCTCCACAGCGGATCCTCGTTCTCGCCGTGGTCGTTGGTGACCTCGACAGCGTGGTCGCCCTCCACATCGGTGACGACGATCTCGCCATTGGCCGCCGCCGTGTCGAAGGTGCGCAGCACGTGGGCGACCCGCGTGCCGTCCGGACTGAACACCGCCTGCGTCGGGATCGAGGCGTAGTCCATGCCGTGCAGGCGACGTCGCAACGGCGGCGGCTGCCGCGGCATCTCGCCGGTCGCCTTGTCGACCGCACCGCTCGCGAGATCGATGGCGCGCATCTCCCCCTGCACCTGCACCACCAACGATCCGGGCTGCTGCGCCGCGGCGACCGCAGCGAGCACGAACGCACCGAGCCAACGGGACACCGGGACCATGGTCAGGACATGATCGCCTCGCTGCCGACCGCCGTGCGTCAGCGCTTCGTCAACACTTCGTCCCGTCGCTGCCGACCCCATGATCCTCCGCTCCGTGTCGTTCGTCCTGCTGCTGCTCTGCTCCGCGCCAGGGCAGGATGCGACACCGTATCCGACGCCACGCAGCAAGAAGGGCCTGCAGGTGCAGATGGTCGACGACGCGCTGGCGCTCGGCATCGCGCACGCCGCGGTGAACGTCGACCTCGGCGCCCTGGCCGACGCCGACGGCGGCGACGACGCCGCGGCCTTCGAGCACGACGGCCGCACGTTCTGGTTCCGCACCGCCCCCCTGCAAGCACTCGATGCGCAGGTCGCACCGCTGGCGCGCGCGGGCGTGCTGGTCACCGCGATCCTGCTGGCGATCCAGACGCACGATCCAGCGCGCGACCGGCTGGTCGTGCACGGCGGTTGCAAGGGCAAGGCACCGAACGGCATCGCCGCGTTCGCGACCGACACCGCGGACGGCCGCGCCTGGCTGACCGCGGCGAGTGCGATGCTGGCGGCGCGCTACAGCGGCGACGCCCCGCACGGGCGCATCTGGAACTGGATCGTCGGCAACGAAGTGAACTCGCACTGGTGGTGGTACCACCTCGGCCGCGCCGACCTCGCCGACGTCGTCGCCGCCTACGCGACGGCCGTGCGCTGCGTGCATCGCGGCGTGCGCAGCCACAGCCGGCACGGCCGCGTCTTCGTGTCGCTCGAGCACCACTGGAACGTTCGCTACGCCGCCGGCGACGAACGGCAGGCGGCGCCGGGGCGCGCCGTGCTCGACGCGTTCGCCGCGCGCGTGCGGCAGGACGGCGACTTCGACTGGCACGTCGCCTTCCACCCGTATCCCGAGGACCTGTTCGAGTGCCGCTTCTGGCGCGATCGCAGCGCCCCCGACCGCGACGACGCCGCGCGCGTGACGTTCCGCAACCTGCCGGTGCTGCTGCGCCACCTGGCGCGGCCGGAGCTGCAGTGGCAGGGTGCGCCGCGGCGCGTGATCCTCAGCGAGCAGGGCTTCCACTGCGCCGACGGCGAACATGGCGAACGCGACCAGGCCTCGGCGTTCGCGCTGGCGTGGGCGCTGGTGCAACGCGAGCCCGGCATCGACGCGTTCGTGCTGCATCGCCACGTCGACCACGCGCACGAAGGCGGTCTGCGGCTCGGCCTGTGGACGCGCCAGCCGGACAGCGTCTGCACACCGCGGCAGCGGCGCCGCATGGCCGAGGTCTTCGCCGCCTGCGACACCGACGCGTGGCCGGCGTGTGCTGCCTTCGCGCTGCCGGTGGTCGGCTGCGACGACCTGCGCACCTGGCGGCCGGTCGACGCGCCCGCAGCCGCGGTGCCAGCAGCCGAGCCGCGCTGACGCGCGTTCAGCGCGGCCCGCCGGGCGGGGTCAGGCGGCCGAGCGCCGACTCGCGCTGCAGCATCAGGAACTGCAGCCGGCGATCGATGCCGACCGGCGGCACGAACGGCGCCCGCCGCGGTTGCTGGCGCACGCGGTCGTAGACGCCGAGCAACGCGTCGACGTGCGCTTCGAGGCTCGGCGAGGTCACCGGCCGTCGATCGCGCAGCTGCAGCCAGAGCTGCGGCTCGTCGACGAAGCGCTGCATCGCCGCGGCGAGGTCCTGGTCGTCGCCGGCGCGCGTGCGCAGGCCGACGGCGCCGGCGCGCTCGGGCAGGGCGCCGATGTCGCTGGTGATGCACGGCAGCTGCAGTTCGAAGCACTCGTCGAGCACCAGCCCGTAGGTCTCGAGGCACGTGCTCGGGAACACGCCGACGTGCGGCGCCGCCGCATGCAGCTGCGCCGGTGTGAACGCGCCGTGGAACACGACCGGCAGATCGGCGACGAGCTCGCGCAGTTCGCGTTCGAAGTCGGGGCTCTCGAAGCCACCCAGCACGTGCAGCTCGGCGCGGCCGGGGCGCGCGGCGTGCAGGCGACGGAACGCGCGCACCAGCACGTCGACGCCCTTGTGCCGGCCGATGCCGCCCCAGAACGCGAAGCGCAGCGGCGCCCCGGCAGCCGGGGCGGGAAGCGGCGGCAGGCCGGCGAAGCGCGGGCGGTAGCCGAGCGGCAACCCCTCGTAGCGATCGCGCGGCACGCCGGTCGTGCGGCTGAGCAGGTCGGCGGTGCTGCCGACGGCGACCAACACCGCGGCGGCCAGCGACAGTTCGCTGCGGTAATGGTCGGCGAACAGCTCGATGCCCTCGGCGATCTCGCGGTGCGACTCGTGGCCGTAGCGCGGCACGCAATCGCCGCAGCTGGCAGCCGACAGCGTCCGTTGGCACGCCTCGTCACCCGCGCGGCGACGGAACGCGCGCGGACAACTCGTCCAATAGTCGTGCAGCGTGACGACCGCGGGGATGCCGTGCCGCCAGCAGACCTCGACCAGATTGCAACTCAGGCGCACCCAGTGGTGCAGGTGCACGACCGCGGGCCGCCGTTCGACCAGGAACCGCGCGAACGCCGCCTCGACGCCCGGGTGCCACATCTTGACGTGGAAGTCGAAGTAGCTGTCGTCGCGGTGCACCCGGTGCACCGGCAATCCTTCGAGCTCGCCACTGTCGATCGTCAACCGTTCGCGCCAGTGCTTGGTGCCGCTCCACACCTCGACCTTCTTCCCCAGCTCCAGCTGCCGCCGCGCCACGTCGAGCGCGTAGAGCTCGGAGCCACCTTGGCTCTCGGGCGGGAACTGGTGGATGACGTGGAGGGCGTCGATCGTCATGCGGGGCTCGTTATACTCTCGCCCCAACCATCGCCTCGACATGAGCCAAGAACGCGATTTCGCCGCAGAGATCGTCGCTGCGCGCCGCGGCGAGCCGAAAGCGCTCGACAGCCTGTTCGCCCGCAACCTGCCGCCGCTCGTCGCCTTCATCCGCGCGCGCTCGGGCAAGGCCATCGCCGCGCGCGAATCCGCCGTCGACATCGCACAATCCGTGTTCCGCGAAGTGCTCGCCGACGCCGAGCGCATCGAGCTGCTCGGCGAGGGTGCGTTCCGCAACTGGCTGTTCATGCAGGCCACCAGGAAGGTGCTCGATCGCGCCAAGTTCCACGGCCGCGACCGCCGCGACTTCGCCAAGGAGGTCGCCATCCCCGAGGCCGGTCCGGCCGCCGACGCGCTGCTCGCCTGCTACGCGTCGATCGCGTCGCCGAGCCAGCACGCGGTCGCCAAGGAGGAGCTGGCGCGCTTCGAGGCCGCCGTGCAGCAGCTGCCCGAGAACCAGCGCGACGCCGTCACCATGTCGCGGCTGATGGGCCTCGACTACGCGCAGATCGCCGAGCAGATGGGCAGCAGCGAGTCGGCGGTGCGCGGTCTGGTGGCGCGCGGCCTCGCGGCCTTGTCGATGCAGCTCGACGGCGACGAGTGACGCGCAAGGCTCGGCGCCAGCGAAGCTGGCGTAGCCATGGGAGTATTGACGCCAGATCGGTGATTGGCCAATCTCCGCGCAGACTTGGCCACCGGCAGGGAAGCCGGGGTCCGAGGCTGCCCCCATGCCTCTCGCGCGCCGCAACCAATCGCTCGACGTTCTGCGCGGCCTCGCGATCCTGCTCGTCTGCGGGCAGCACATGGAAGGACCGTTGCCGCAGGGCCCGCTCAATCGCGTCGCCGACTGGTGGCACACGCAGGGCGGCACCGGCGTCGACCTGTTCTTCGTATTGAGCGGCTTCCTGGTCTCCGGCCTGCTCGTCGAGGAGCACGCGCGGACCGGCGAAGTGCGCGTCGGCCGCTTCCTGTGGCGCCGGGGGCTGAAGCTCTATCCCGCCTACTTCGCCTTCCTCGCCTGGCTGCTGCTGCGCCCGACGCTCGCCGCCGCCATGGCGCACCACGACTGGCTCGACGTGCTGCGCCAGCGCAGCTGGGAACTGCTGCCGAACACGCTGTTCGTGCAGAACTACTGGTGGAACGAGTTCACCACGCCACTGCACACGTGGTCGCTGGCGGTCGAGGAACACTTCTACCTGACCATCCCGTTCGTGCTGTCGTTCGTGCTGCGCCGCGGCCTGCTCGGGTTGGTGCCGCTGCTGTGGCTCGGCGGCGAACTGCTGTCGATCTGGCTGCGCACGCTGCCCAATCCGTGGTTCGGTGCCACGCACCTGCACGGCAGCGAACTGCTCGCCGGCGTGGCCCTGCGCTGCGCGTGGGCGGCCTTTCCCCGCGTGCGCGAGTGGACGAACACGGCCGCCTGGCCGCTGGTCGCCGCCGGCATCGCCGGCTACGGCCTCGTGGCCACCATGGCGCCGCACCACTGGGCCCGCATCCCGGTGCTCGAACTCGCCTCGGTGGCGCTCGTCGCCGGCGCCATCCACCTCGACGGCACGCGCTTCCCAGCACCGCTGCGCGCCTTCGCCGGTGTGCCGCGCTTCGCCGCTTGGATCGGGTTCCACTCCTACTCGATCTACCTGTGGCACGTGACCGGCATGCGCGTCGCGGAGCGCTGGTTGGCGCCGGCGACGGAGACGGCGCCGAGCAGCACACAGTGGCTGCTGACGGCACTCGTGGCCTGCACCGGCGCCATCGTGCTCGGCTGGGTTGCCGGGCGCCTGGTCGAGTATCCCGTGCTGCGCCTGCGCGATCGGCTGTGGCCATCTCCGACCGCAACGCCGCCCGGGAAGTGAGCGCCGCCGGCCGGCGCACACGGAGCGGTCAGTTGCCGCCGAGCACGCGGCGCGCGCGGTCGCGCACGCTGGCGTCGGCATCGCCGTCGGCGATCTGCTGCAGCGCCGCACGAGCCGCAGGTTCGCTGCGGTGCGACAGCGCGATCACGGCTTCGTGGCGCACGGCCGGCGACACGTCGCCGAGGCCACGCGTGCACAGCGCCTCGAGCG
>SXGT01590370.1_pt1 | contig 12805 bp, 13 predicted proteins | sample 3176221 | NCBI WGS metagenome assembly SXGT01 (sample SAMN11356862, study PRJNA531348) | freshwater metagenome | isolation source: freshwater sample F1-120 | place: China: Fuxian Lake, Yuxi | collected 2017-12-25
AAACTTAATCTGCGCACACATCGCTGGGACTCCATTCCCAAAGGGCCTTTCCAAAACACACCCAATGAGAACGTCCCAGCGATCTTTTCCTCTACTTCTGCTTTGTTCAGAACCGTTGCGTTTGAGATGAGCGAGCGCCCTTTGATTCCACCGCGTGGCCGCAACAGCGTGAACGCTGGGCAGATACTCGGTGTTCCTGGTTGACGCACGAGCTTTGACTTTCAGTGCGTGCTCAACGCCGATCTCGGGACCGATCCGTGGCATGTGACATGCCCTCTTTCTTTGATGTCGTCAGACGAACCAATTCGGCAGATCGCCGACGAGTGCCTCTTGGTCGTTTTTTGAAATCGAGTCTCGCACGCCTTGCGCCCAATGTTGCAAGGTCTCCACGAGTTGGCTCGGTCGCAGTCCTTTTGAGAAATCAAAGAAGTGGGCCGCCACGAGCATCTGTGAGCCAATCGTCGTGAAGATGCCCCCTCCGGATTTATTGAGCCGGTTCGTCAACCGGAGCGCGGAGAGTTCTGTGGCATCCGCGCGAACCGGAAACGCCATCAAGAACTTCAACCAAGGCCCGTCCGCGACGGTGAGAACATTGGCCGTCATGCCGCAGCCAAACGTAATCAACGGGTCGCCGTCATAGTCGATCTCCGCCGCAAGCGACTCTTGTCGAAAACCCTCGACCAGCTTCTCGGCCGTAACGTCTGCCGCAGAAATCGCCACGGATTTGTCGTACCACGATTCAAAGAGTTGATCGAACGTCTGCTCATCTTCGACCGGCATCAACGGCGCTCGGGACATCCTCACGCCATCAGCCAAATTGATGGCGAGTCCGAGTTCACCGCCGCCACGCCGAACACCGCTGATCGTGACCAGTTCCTTGGTTCCCTTTGAAATCACAAACGCCTCGTCCGGTTCCGGATTTCTGAGAATCAACATGAGTCCCTTCCTGCAACAAGGATTTCTGAGAATGAGCATGAGTCCATTCCTGCAACAAAGATGCGATTCGACGACAAGTTCAAACTGCGCTTCACCCTATTCCTCCCCCAAACTGGTCCCGTCTTCCCAGTCTGCGGGGATCAATTCAAAGAACCTGGAGATATCAAAGTAGAATTTGCGCTCCACTCCCTGACCGTCGATCACTTCCAGAAGATCGAAATGCTTTCCGATCACATGTTGAATCGTTTGCTTGCGAGAGATGTAGCCGGGACAGTTTTGTCGTAGCCACATGTACTCTTCGACAACACTGTCAACGATGATCGCCTTCTCTGGAGTTGACCCGTCTTCCGGTTGTTGTGGTTGGCAAACTTCAGCCATGTCCGAGACTTTCGTGTTCGCTGACGCGATCTCTTGAAGGTAGCTGGCCAGAAAGTCGAACATCGTCCGCCCGGCCTGAGAGGGCCTATCGCCACTCTGTGATTGGTTGGATGGGGTGTTGAGAATGGCGGCAGGTGGTCGGGAACGAGGAAGCGACAACCGACGGTCTTCGTCCAAGGCGATAGTCCCGCCATTCTCTGACCAACACTCCGCACGAAAAATTTGAATCTCGGGTTCTGCGACGAATCCAAGCTGCACTCGTCCGCTGCTCAATTTCGTGACCACAAGCCGTGCGATCACCAACCCGTTGAGCACCAAATAAATGGATTCACCGATTTTGCGCGTCAAAAGGAGCATGATTGCTCAGCCTCCATGCCAGAAATATTGCGAAGGTCTCAGCCTGTCGCGTTATTGTTTTTCTTCGTGCCGACCTTGGATCGCGCCGAGGCATTGCTCAGCAAGCACAATCATCTCCTTGATTTCGCAAGACAATCGACGCAAATGATTGAGCTGCGCGCGGGCCATGCGACGAGCTTTTCGATCGTCCTGCTGATGATCACCGTTTTGAATAGAACTCATCGGTTCGCGGCTTCTCTTCGCCGCACGAGCCTTGAGCCGAGACGCTTGAACAACTCCGATCTTGAGAATCCTTCGCGGCATGTGAAATGACTCCTTTCGTCGACGCCTTCAGACCGGCCATTCCGGTGGTAAGTCGCAGACGATCGCGTCATCGTCATTTCGGGCGAGACTGTTACGGATGTCTTGTGCGAAATTTTGGACTGCCTCCACCAGGAGGTAAGGAACTAGCCCGTTCGGATACTGAAAAAATCGGACGGCGATCAATGTTTCCAAGTGTGGGATTGTGAAGAGGTCATTCGTCATTCGATTGAGGCGATTGACCATCCTGAGTTTGAGAAGTTCGTCGGCATCCGCTCGTAGCGCGAAGCTCAACACGAATTTGAGGTAAGGGCCGCCCGTGACCACGAGAACTCCGACGCTCAGGCCACCGTGCAGCGAGACCAGTACGTCTCCTTCGTAATCAAACTCGGCCGGCAGGAATGCCTTCTGAAACACGTCAAGGACTGTCTTGGCCATCACAACTTCTCTGGGGATGATCGGCGGCGACAGGATCGGGCAGAAGTCTGAGACTTGATCCATCGCCTGCGACTCGTCCAGGAACGGGAACAGCCCATCCGACACAGTCACGCCTTTAGCCGTGCTCATCGAGAGTCGAAATTCGCCACCTCCCAAATCCACGTTGGTCACTCGCGCAAGCTCTTCATTGTTTCTGTGCAAGACAATTGTTTGATTGGGATCGAGAAGCATTTTCAGGGACTCCTTTCCGAGCATTCGATTGACGATTTGACATTTGCAGGCAGTGGCTGATTCACAAAAAATGGTCACTGGCAACGAATAACTACGGTCAATCAATCCGCGTTCTTACGACGACGCGATCGTCAGGCGTTTCGTTGTACGCGGCAACGGTTTCTAATCGTCGCTCGCATTCAGCATTTTTTGTTGCACCGTAATTGTCCCTTCAGCAACCCAGACAGCGTCCAAGGCCGGTGTCTGCAACAAATCTCAAAAAGATTCTTCAAAACGTGGATGACGACATTGCACAACAAATCGCATGGGGTGAGCGCAGTGGAGCCTGCACAATGATTCGAGGCACCAGTCAGACTCGTTGTCTGCAATTGACTCGATTACTCCTGGTGGAATCCGGCTTTCGGCACTCAGAAACCAAGGCGGCACCACGGATGACGCGAAAGTATGGTCTCTCCATTGGTTGGCTGACGTGCTCTTCAAAAACGAACCTGCACTTGCGTTTGTCTCGGCGAATCACGAGTTGTTGGCCGGTGGCGATCGAAACGAGGACCGACTCGCCAGGTCGAAGCGTTAACACGAGCCGCTTTAGTAGTCCGATCATGGGGTTGCCTTTCTTGGCTCGCCGTACGCGGCGACGACTTCCAATCGTCGCTCGCATTCAGCATTTTGGGTTGCACCGTAACTGTCCCTTCAGCAACCCAGACAACATCCATGGCCGGTGTCTGCAACGAATTTCAAAAGTTTTTTTCAACAAGTGGATGACGACCTCCCGTAGCGATTCAACGCTGTTTGCTTGAATTTGCAACAGTCCAACTTGAGACTGACCACAGTTGCGAGCGGTTCGATTGGAATTCCGGGCCCACAGGAGGGGATGTCTTCGGTGCGTTTCTCAGCGATGTGCCATGATTTTTGACACGCCTATGATGCTGCAAAATGCACTCTCGAAGGGAGACATGCTCGCCCGCGGTGAATTCGAACGGTTGTGCAATCCGGTCGTATCAAGCGTGGCCGAATTAGCTTGCCAGCGCTGGCAATTGGCAACGCCAGTTGACACTTTGAAAGAGCAACTTCTTCGGTGGGGAGCGATGTATCTGCGGTCGATTCCACCGAATGAATTGTCGAACGAGTTCAGCGATCTTGAGAATCTCATCGGTTCGGCAGCCAGCAGGGTATTGTCGAACATGCGTCCTCTCACTTTGCAGACGGATTTGGCCACCGAGTCAGATAGCCGAGAATTCCATTGGAAATGTGGACCGATCCAGCTTGCGTCGCGATCATTCCCGTTGGAGTCTGCCGCGGGCGACCGGTTGATGGCCGATGGTCCCGATGATCATCAACTCTGGGTGTTGTTAGCGGATGTCACCGGATTCGGACTGGTGGTTCGCGACGTCGCATACGCGATCACATACCTTTGGAATACGTCAGAAATGGACCGAATCCGACGTGATAAGTCACCAAAGGACTTACTTGACGAGTTTGCTCGCAAGTTAAAGCCGATCATTCCGTTCGGCGTCTTCGTTGAAGCGGTGGTGTTGCTGGCGGACAGTTCCGATGAAAAAAGGCGAATGCAAATTGCCGCGTCCGGAGTCGTCCGATTCGTGAAATTCTCTCGGAAGCAACGCAATGTTCAACCTCACCGCCTCTGCGGAGGTTCGCTGGAGTCGAGATCGCAAGAATGGGGCACAAAAATTATCCGGTTGGAAACGGGCGATGAGTTGCTATTTGCCACGGACGGACTCTTCGATCAGAAAACTTCAAAAAGCCGTTTACATGAACAAATCGTGAATCCGCCAATCCGCGAGATACGCCGGGACGGATTCGCGAAGGTCGTGCAGCAAGCCCTCGAACAAGCGCTTCAAGATCATCCGCAGACGGATGACATTACTTGGTTGGCAGTGACGCTGCCGTGCGACTGTGGGCAGGGTCGATTCAAGCGTGATTGTTCGTCGTTGATTCAATCATACTTGAGCGGGAACAGGCACGACTTCAAGGAAATTGAAGAACGATTTCGGCCTCGGATACGTGGCATCGCCAAACAGGTAATCGGAGTTGACGCTGAACACATCGAGTCTTCCATTGATGATGCCACGCAGGAAGTATGGACTAGGATTTTGAACATAAATGATGAGACAGGAGAATCGACACTCACCAGGTGGCTTCATAACCCCGAACGAGGCCCATTCTGTTTCTGGCTTGCCACCGTCGCCAAAAATGCAGCGATAGACGTAATTTCGAAGGCTTCAAAGAAATCTCAGCAAGCGTCCCTCGAAAATGTTGACGAAGAGGTGGATGACGAATCGGATGAGGCGGATCGTCGAGAGGAGGAGGGCATGGAAGAAATCCGACACTGCGTTGGTCAATTGCCGCTGGAACTTCAAAGAATCTTCTTCTTGAACATCGTTGACGGAGAAACTGCCGCCGATTGCGCAACGATACTTGGAATCCCACTGCGTACGTTTGGTGATCACAAGAAGAACATGCTCAAGCGATTGCAGCGATGTTTGCAGAGACGGCAAGAGGAATAGTTCTTTCGTTCGGATGCCGCCGGCAGCCCACGTTGAGTTAGGTGTCCAAATGAGACAACTGACTGGCAATCAAATTTGGCCGTTTTCCATAATTCCTTTTGCCACTAGAAAATAGCACCGTCGTATTCCTTCAATGATTTTCTTTTTCGATTTTCTTTGCAGTCGTAAGCGATGAACGTCGTCTTGGCTTGGTAGCGGCGATATTTTTCGATACCACCAAGGACGACTCCGATGAATCAGGGAAGAGAAACGAACCTGTCGCGGCCAAGGTGTCGGCCACCGTAAATGCGATCCGAACTCTGGAGCGTCGCCCGTCATGTTGATCCTGTCGCGCCATCTCAACGAGAAGATCGCCATCGGCGATAAAATCGTCGTGATGGGCGTTGAGATTCAGAGTGGTCAGCTCCGTCTTGTTTTTGAAGTACCGCCGAGCGTGCCCGTTAAGAGATGGACTGGCAGGCAGTCAGAATACGAGGAAGTCAAAGCAAACCAGCGCTCTGAAACCGGGAACGCCGGTTTTGATTGGCGGGATCCAAAGCGCGAGCAAAAAGGCACGCGATTCGAGTTCGGGTCCAGGCTAGTTCTTAGACGGCAAGTAATTGGAGACGTGCCGCTTGAAGGGGTACTGGTATCGGAACCCGTCGGCGATCAAGCGAATGTTGCAGATGCAGATTGCTACAACGGAATCCAAATCGAGAATGGAGTGACATTTGCGTGGTTGGCCACCAACGAAAGTGTCGTTATCGACGAGAAGATCGTGGCCACGTTGATCAGAGTTGGGCGAAGTAGTTTCATCCTTGGATTCGATGCCCCCAAGGATCTGTTCATCGGCCGGATTGAGGTCGTAGCCAACCAGCCAAGTAATGATGCTGAGCCGAATCACACCTCGTCGTCCGATTCAGAGTGGGCGCGAATTCGCTCGGCGATGAGCACTTCGCACAAACAACAATTGCACGAGTGGGCCGGAATCGATGAGTTCTTGATTACCCGTTATCTCGCGGGAACATGCACGCCAAAGGAGGTGGATCGAGTTGAACAAGGCATGACACGAAGCCAATGGGTGCGCGATTGCGTCGCCTTGGCACGGGACGCCGCGAAAGCGGCCAAGGAAATACCCGTCGCTGACGAGCCATCCTCAATGGCTGTCGCAATGCTTGATTCGTTGTCACCACGAAGAAGGAAACGTCTCCTCCGCAGACTTGAACGCGAACTCGCCGAATATGTTGCCGAGCAACAAGCCAACCAAGGCGACTCGGAATTCACGGATGCAGCGATCGCACAACCCTCGTCCGAGATGTCCAGCACGTTTGAATCCGCTCCTCGCGAACTCGCGGAACTCTCTGTGGATAACCCACCCGTTGTTGTTCCGTTCGACGAGACTCGAAATCAGTCGCAATCGAACCCGCTTGAAACTTTGGTGGCGGCGTCCGTTGCTATTCCGCTCGTTGAGAGTCGCAATCAGCGTGTCGAAGTGCCGACGGAAGAGGTTTCCAACGAAGTATCCAAGCCGAGTGGCATTGATCGTCGGCAAGTCAGCAAACAGATGTTGATCCTCGCTCGAAAGGCAAATCAGAGTGTTGTCTTATCAGGATTTCGTGAGGGCGATGTGGTGACGGTTACAATCGTTCGCCTAGCCCCCCGCGTTTGTCTTGGCTTTCAATTTCCAAAGGAACATCTTGCCATTCTTCGCGAGGAACTCGTCGAAGAGAGGATCGCGTCCACGGCCAAGACCGCCAAGGAGGGGCTGATCTTTGGAGATTTTCTTCGGAGGGGATTTGATCGCGTAGGTATTGAAAATGTCGTGTTGCAGCGGGCGGAAGGTGAAAGTGTCGTGTTGTCAGGTTTTCTTGATGAAGACCTCGCAAGAATCACGACCGTTGAGATTCTCGGCGACAAGGTTCGTCTCAGGATTAGTGTTCCAAAACATGTCGTTGTCGTTACGAAGCGAGCTCAATTCCGAATGATTAAACGAGCGGACGTCCAAACGGCAGACCAGCAAGATGAAACGAATCTCGACGAGAATGTTACCCGGTCCCACATGCCGACTTTGACTGCGACACCAAACGCGGCCACAGAGCCGCCTTCGTGACACCAGCAATCCATTGGCACGAATTGCATTTTGTTTTGTTTCGTCATCTTGAAACCAAGGAGGATGGTCATGTCTATGTCACAACACGTCCCGATCGAATCCATTTTGGAAATTCTCACTGAGGAAATCACCGCTCATTCGGGATCGGTGATCGACACAATTCAGGACGGCTTGGGTTTGTTTGCCCGATCGGTCTTGCCGGGTGTTGATGAGGTTCGGCCGGGCGATCGGCTGCAAGGTGGAGTGGCTCTGCGGGCGACGGAGTCGGACATCTGGCTGCATCCGTATGTGTTTCGCCAGGTATGCCGCAACGGAGCGATCATGGCTCATGCGCTGCGCACGCGGCATCTCACGGAACTGGATTGGCGCGACCCTTGGGACGCCGAGACGGCGCTGCGCGAGGCGATCCAAGACTGCTGTGAGGCCGAGGCATTCACCGAATCGGTTCGTGAGTTCCGGTCGGCCACCGAGGTGCAAGCGGATCTCACTTTGAATCTCTTGTCTCTGCTCTCTCGATCAGGATTGCAGAACACCTCCGGTCTGCTCGGCCAAATCATGGACCAATTCTTCCGTGAGCCTGATCGAACAAGATTCGGTCTGACCAACGCCGTCACCGCCGTCGCTCGTGACACTCGCGATCCAGACATCCGTTGGCGTTTGGAAGAGCTAGGCGGAGCCATCGCCGCCGGTGTCGAGCCAACTCCGCCATCACTCAATCCCGGAACGAAAATGCCACGCCGACAATTGGTTTCCATCGCTTAACTGGCCGAATGAGGAAGACGATAAGACGACTCAGACATCACGAAAGGTCTTTGTAAGCAGGGATGTATTCCCGCCCCATTGAGTCGTGCCGTGAATCCTCGCCGGGGCGGGCCTGTCGTGACCGGGCGGGGCGTGACGATTCCACTGGCGGACGGATCGGGGTTTTGGCCCGAAGCACCCGGAGTGTCCTGGGACGCTCACCACAAGCGCCGGGGACGTAGTTTCGTGAACGAACTCCGGGGACGTGTGGTGACCAGTAGGAAGGAGTGGTCCTTTCACCGACTCCACACAACCAATCGTCGGTCATGCGACAGGACTTCGAGCGTATCACGGTTTGAATTCCAGCGTCACGCTCCAATCAGAACTTGCTTCGGAGTCTTGGTGGGTCTCGTGGCTCGTCCCAGCCTCCCTTCAATGCGAGCCGTCAACGAAATCAACGGTTGCTGGTGATCGGTCGGCGACAGGAATAGCGGTGTGGTCAGCGGCGCATCGTGATTGAGAAACGCTGACAGCGTCACTCCGAGAAAAAATGTCCGTCGCGGATTTCGCATGATTCGAGCCGCCGCTTGCAGGATGTGAGTCAGCCGATCCGTCGATCGGGTCGTCACGAACAACACGACGAAGCGGCCGTGGTCGAATGACGGCGTTGAGGATTGATGCAGGTCGTAACCGCGCAGCTTGCGTTCGATGGACTCGATGTCCTGGGACGAGCGGATGCGTTCGGTGCCGTTGTCGAGTTCGATGACGAAGTTGAAAGCCCGGCCGTCGGGCGTGAGGAGTTGGAAGGCGCAGTCGGGATAGAGCACGGAACCGGCGGCTTCCATGCGGACGGAATTCTCGCGAGCAAAGTGACGCACTTCGATGCCCAGCCGATGTGCGGCGACAAACGTCTGCACGATAAAGTCGGCGAGACTCATCGTGTGATGGTGATGGCCGATCCCGATCTCTTCAAAGTGACGGCGATGAGGCAAAGCTGTTTCGGAGCCATGAAACAACCGGAAGCCATTGCGTGTCAGTTTCCAGTAATGCGGCGAGCCGCCGTGGTTGGTTGTCGCATACGGCCACGAACAAACCCAGCCGACACGCCGTAGCTGCACCAGACGCTCGCGAACGCGGCGCTCCGTTGTGAAGGGTGGAGCAAACGTCTGGCTCAGTTTCAGCAATTGCCTCGCGGTGAGCGGACAGCGGTCGAGCGCCAAGAGCGTCTCGATGTCGCGAGGCGTGACGACGCAGCGGGTAGAACAAGTTGCCATGCTGTTGAACCCAGCGTAGCCTGAATCTCCTCGCCATGCTTCCCCTTCGACTTGATGCCTCCCATGAAACCTGGCTATGTGAATGTTGACGAGCTGATCGCGCAAGTCACGCCACAACAAGTGGCGGCATTCTTTGGCGTCCCGTTCCCGGCGTGTGCCTCGGGCGAAGTCCGCATACGCTCGGTGTTCGCTGAACATGAGAAAGGTGAAAACTCCTACGGGGCGCTCACGATCAATCTCGATGAACCGCAGAATCCGATCTACTGCCACGTCACTGGCACTCGTGGCAATCTGCTGACACTCATTCACGGTTTCAAACATCATCGCCCGCCTGTGAGCGGCAAACTCCGTGGCGATGAGTTCAAAGAGGCGGCTCGAATTCTTCAGGAGATCGCAGGCAGCGTCGATCGTGTGATGTCCGGCCTGCCGGTGCCGGACGTCGCAGCTCCTGTTTCCTCTGAGGCAAAACCGCAAACCACTGAGCCGATTCGACGCAACATTCCACTGAAGGATTCAGAAAACGAACGTGCTCGGTCGCTCGTGACCATGCACGATCAGTTCGTTGTGGACGTGGCCGAGATGTCGCCAGCGGCCGCGGCGTACTTCCGATCGCGGCCGTTTCTCACGCCGGAAGTCTGCCGGAAATGGCGGATGGGCTACTTGCCGCACAGTGCATCCAGCCTGCTGCGTGGCCGATTTGTTTATGCCTACACCGACGAGCAAGACCACATCCTCTCGTACTTCGGCCGCGATCCGCAGTTTGATCAGCATTGGCTGGAATGGGAGCAAGCCGGACGTCCGGATGACAAGCGGCCGATGAAACATCGGTTTGTGAAGGACTTTCATCGGGGCTTGGAACTCTACGGTCAGAACGGAACGGCCAGATTGAAGGAGCCGCACGTCCGCGAAGCATTGGCCAGCATTGGATTGGTGGTCGCTGAAGGTCCGAACGACGTCATCAAACTCGACACGCTGGGAGTGGCGGCCGTGGGCCTTTGCTCGAACAAGGCCACCAACGAGCAAGTCGAAAAGATCGCTCGTTTCGCCAAGCGGTTGGCTGCTGGCCGAGTCGTCTTGATGCCAGACAACGATGCGGAAGGCGAAGACGGATTCAAGGAACTACTCTGGCGACTCAGCCAACACGATGGCGTGACCGTCCGGCTCGGTTGGTCGAGCACGATGGCCGGCGGAGCGTTCGCTGGCCGTCAGCCGGAATCCCTTTCTTTTGAGGAGTGGAATGTCCCCTTCGGTTCCGTAGGCCGGCAAATTCGAGAGCGATTGCGGGGGGATTGATGCCGCTTAGCTAGTGGCAGTCAAGCACTTACAGACTGCGTTGCACAACTCTTCATGCAGCTCACATTTCAAGATTTTAGTGCAGATTATCGCCGATTCCAGAGGATTCCGTGCCGAATCCGTGCCCAATAGTGCGCAGCTTTCAAAAGCCCGAAACTCTCCGCAAAGAGTGTTGGTCTTCCGGCACAAACCGGGGTTCTCTGGCGGCTGAAACCGGGGACATAGCGCGGTACAACGAATGCGCCACTCTCCACCTCAATACCATGTTGCGACAATAGCATGACGACGAAGATTTGGCATCCGCTGCTGGCCTTGATCGCTTCCGCCACCGACAAAGAGCTGGCTCGTTACGTCGAATTTCTGAAGGAAGAAAACAAGATTCTGCGGGCGCGGATTCCCGGTCAGATTCACACCAAGCCGGATGAGCGATCGCGATTGATCAAGTTCGGCAAAGCCCTCGGCCGAGCGGTCGAAGAATTGCTGACGATCGTTTCACCGAGCACGTTCTACCGCTGGTGCCGCGAAGAAAATCAAGCGAAGCCAACCAAGCCCAAGGGCGGCCAACGCAAGCCGCGAGAAGTTCGGGAACTGGTTATTGAAATCGCCAAGACGACGGGCTTCGGCTACACGAAGCTTTACCCATATTGCCCTCCATTGAGATTGTGATCACGAGTTTTCGGAACGATGGATGCGGTGGTTTCCCATTCTAATCTGCATGACTGATCGGTCGTGGCCTGGGAGTGGTGAGGTCTGTTGGATAGGCGTTAGTGGACTTCGAGTGGGTTTGCGATTGCGCTCTGAGGCGACGGAGCCGGTCGAGTTCCGACGTGTCGGCCCAGACGATCCAGCGTCCGCCAGCAATGTTGACCTTGCGCGTGTGAATCCAATCCGATTTGCGCCAATAGGTCATCGTCCTGCTGGGCATGTGGAGATGCTCCGCCAAATCTTTCAGCCACCATTCGTCGGGCTGAAGGTGCGGCGAACCGGGCTTCGCTTCCGAGCGTGGCCGGTGGATGCCCTTCTTGAGCAAGATGCGGCTGAGCATTGCGGCATTGAAGTGGGAACGTGCTTTGGGCGGACGGAAGCCCTCTTGATTGAGTTGCTTGGCCATTTGTGCGAGCGTCTTTCCGGTCTTCTGCAACGTCACGATCCGCGCCACCAGTTCATCGAGATACGACAACTGAGAATAACTGGTGACGGTGCGAGTGTGACTAGGGCCTGTGACTATGCCGGCTGACGAATCCGCCGGCCCAGTGGAGCGTGATCTCCATCCGCTCGCTGTCTTCTTCGATGTTCACCTCGATGCGATCAAGCAGCATTCGCACAATTTGCTGCCGGTCCTGGGAGGTCGTTTCCGGAGCGTGCCAGAGGGCCGGGATGTTCTGCGCGAGTTGCCGAATCAGCGTCCGCTGATCGTCCGTCAGACACAGCGGTTGCTCGCGTTGAAATGATTCGTAGTCGACGCGAAATTGCTCGTGCTCGCAGAGTGCTGACTTCCATTGCCGTTCCAGTGTCCGAGCGACGAGTCGGTTCTCCGGTTCCACGGCATGGTACTGACGGCTCGCGCGATCGACTTGCTGGGCGGCTCGTTCGAGACACTGACGCCAGTGCTGATGGAGTCGTTGACGTTCTTGTTCGAGATCTGAAGCGGCGGCCAGACTCAATTCGAGCGCCGCCGGTTGCAACACTTTGAAGATCCGCTCCACGACGAAGTCGTTCAGGTCATGTCCCGTCACGCCCAGGAAGAGCGGCTCGCACCAGAGGCACGATGCACAACTGCACGCGAGTCAGAGGGAACGCCGTTTGAATGGCCTCCGGAAATCCCGTGAGTCCATCCACGCAGGTGATGAAGATATCGGTCACCCCACGATTCTTCAGATCCGTCAGGCACATGAACACGATCGGCCAGACCGCGTCCAGCCGTCGAGTCTGCCACGCTTGGACTTCTTCATCTCATCGAGCGGCTGAATCCCCGTAGAAGACACCCGCCCCAGATGCGAGTCGAGTTCCGTAGTGAGCATCCTTTCCAACGCCGTTTTCATCAGCGCTCGCATCACCTCGTTGAGCTCTTCCAACGTTGTCGCTTGGCCCGCAAACTCCTCGGCCAATTCGTCGGCCTTCTTCATCAATGTCGCATCCATCTGTCAGTCTCCGTAAAAGGGATGTTTGGGAACTATCCACTTCCGGCAACTGACACAAGATTTCTTACAGGCCCGAGATTCAGGAGCGACTGGCTCAGAACC
>SXGT01765000.1_pt1 | contig 12805 bp, 16 predicted proteins | sample 3176221 | NCBI WGS metagenome assembly SXGT01 (sample SAMN11356862, study PRJNA531348) | freshwater metagenome | isolation source: freshwater sample F1-120 | place: China: Fuxian Lake, Yuxi | collected 2017-12-25
CGACGCCGGGGGTGTAGGCCAGCGACAGGTCCATCTGGCTGACCAGCGGCTTGGTGGGAACCACCTCGATCTTCCCGCGCCGCCCGCGGCTGTGATATTCGAGCGCGTCTTCCTTGCGGCTCATGCGCGCGATCGTACCCCTGTTCGTGACGTCGCTGCTGGCTGCCGGGCCGGCCGGTTGTCGTGCGCCCGGGGCGCGGCCGATCGCGGCGGCCCCGTCGACGAGCTACGAGTCGCACATGGCCGAGGCGGCGCGGCTCGAGGGAGAGGCGGCGCGGCACGAGGAGGCGGCCGAGCTGGCGCGGCAGCGCGGCACCACCTATGAATGCGACACCCACCCGGAGAGCGAACAGACCACGAGTGGCACCGAGCGGCTGCAGCGCACGCGGGTGTGTGACGACGTGGCCGCCGCCGACGAGCGGCGGCACCAGGGTGAGGCGCGGCGCTTGCGAGAGGCGGCCGGGCACTGGCGCGGCCGGGCGCGCTCGCTGCTCGACGCCGATCGGGTGGCCTGCGACGGGCTGGCCTTCGAGGTGCTGCGCGATCCGCCGCTGCGGCGGTACGCGGCGAAGGCGGTGGTCGAGGCGAGCGGCCGCGGCGCGCGGATCACGCTCGTGGGCGGAGAGGTCGACGCCGCGGCGCTGCGGCGCGAGCTCGGCTGTCACCGGGCGCGGGCGGCGCTGAACGGATACGATCCGGCGTACATGCCGAGCGAGCCGGCGGTGGTCGCGGGCGCGCGGGTCGAGGTGACCGATGGCCCTGGCGGTGTGGTCACGGTGCTGGTGGAGGCCGACGAAGCCGGCGCGATCGAGCTGATCCGGCGGCGGGCCGAGGCGCTGGTCGGGCGCTAGGGCGCGACGCGGTCAGCTCTTCTTGGCGCCGGGCGGAAGCGGTGGCGGCGTGCTCACGCGGCGAAAGCGGGACTTCATCTCCTCGACCTCGACCTTGACGGTCATGCCCTTGAGCACCGCGGGCGAGAGGCCCAGCGCGGTGGCCACTGACTGGAGGTACTCGTCCTCGGCGAGATCCAGGGTCTCGTCGGCGTCGTGGACGGCGGCGACGAGCGAGAGCAGGTGCTCGCGATCGGCGGCCGAGTCGTTCTTGAACACGGCGGCGGTCTTGGCCAGCACGAAGGTCTTGGGATCGAACTCGTCGATCCGCGCTTCGAGGTCGGCGGGCAGCTTGCCCTCGAGCATGTAGGCGAGGAGCTCCTGCACGCGCTCGGCTTCGCGATCGTCGAGATGATCGTCGGCGAAGGCGGCGGCGAGCAGGAGGTCGCACAGTGCGTGGATGCGGTCGGCGGCCATGCGCTGAACCTACCCTAGAAGCCGGCAATCCGCGGGGACCGGCGTGAAGTTCGCGTGAAGCCGTGGCGTCTGCGGGGCCGAGGTGGTGTGATCGACGGCATGGTGCAAGGCTGCCCTCGCTGCGGCGATACGCCAAGCGTCGGTGTCCTGTGCGGTGAGTGCGCGGCGGCGATCGTGCCGCGCGAGGGGCTGTTGCCGGATCACGTGCGGGCGACGCGGGCACGCGTGGACGCCGCCGGCTGGCTGGTCGACGGGTTCGGGGTCGCGCACCCGATCAGCGCGGCGGCGACGGTCGGGCGCGGGCCGGGAGGAGACCTCATCGTGCTCGACGGGTCGGTGTCGCGCGATCACGCCGAGCTCACCCGCAGCGATGGCGGCTGGCAGGTGCGGGACCTGGGCTCGCGCAACGGCACCCAGCTCGACGGGCAGCGGGTGGCGGGGCGGGCGCTGCTGGCGCGGCGGGCGCTGGTGCGGTTCGGCGACATCGGGTTCGTGTTCATCGGCGACGCGGTGGCGCTGCCGGAGCCGGCCTTACGCTCGATCGCGACCGGACACGCCGCCGGTGATGCGGTGTTTCGCTTCACGATGCGCGGCGAGGGCGTCGAGTTGTGCTTGGTTGGCGCGCGAAGCGACACCCAGGCTGGCGGCGCGCTCCTGTACCGGCCGAACGGGCAGACCGCGTGGGCGGAGCTCAGCCTCCCGCCGCTGGAGTTCCAGCTCCTGCGCATGCTCTGCGACCGCGCCCTCGCCGACGCCGCCGGTGCCACCAAGGTGCGCGGCTGCGTCCCGACGCGCCATCTGGCCAAAGAGCTCCCCTTCCAGTCTCGGTACGCCAACGAGGAGAACGTGCGCCAGGTCGTCCGCCGTGTCCGCGCCAGCCTCACCGGCATCGGCGCCGAGGGCCTCATCGAGGCCGTCCCCGGCCGTGGCTATTATCTCACGTGGCCCGTCGTCAGCTAACCGACCGACGTTTGTCTTCCCTGGACCCAATCCGTCGCAGGAAGCGCTGGCGCTGTGGGGCCGCGAACCTCAGTTTTCGGGCCGCCAGCGGGACAACGAGAGCACGCCGCGACGGCGCAAGCTGGGTGGCTCGCGCTAGGTCGAGTGACTCCTCTTCATGAAACTTGAGCGACCGTGACGTTGGCGAAGCGGCGCAACCAGTAGGTGCCTGCGGGAAACAGGACCTGTGCGCCCTTGAGCCAGAGTGCGCGCGCCTGGCGATACAGGACCTCGAACAACCGATTGCGGCCCAACGCTTCGACGCGAGCGGCGGCAGAGCCAGCCGCGACCCGCGGGCGCAGACCTCGTCGTGGGGCGGGGCTGGACGGCGCAGCGCGCCACGACTGTCGCAGAATCGCCTTTCGCCCCATTACCGGTCTTCCCTCGCGTGCTCGCTGCTCGGCGAACCTCTTCTCGGCGGCGGCCACGCCTTCGCGCACGCGCCGTCGGAATTCATCGGGGTCACCAAGCTCCGGCGGAATGACCAGCGCCCGGGACACTCGCTCCGGCATAGGACCATCGGCCCGAAAGAAGTGGCGCGGGCGCGTGGTTTCGATCGGCTTCCCGGTCAGTAGCGCGTCGAGCCCGTTGACGCCGGGCCAGTCTTGAACTCGTTCGACCAGTCCGTCCTTCACCGGGTTCGTCGCTGAATAGACGACGGCGTCAATGGCGGCCTCGACATCCGTGAGCTCGACCAACGACACCTCTTCGCTGGACCAGAAGTTCTCCGAGCGTCCTCGGAGGGCGTTCTGCGAGCGCGCATACATCTTGTGGAAGTGCTCGTAGAACTCCACGACCCTGCCGTGACGATCGAAGACGTTCGTATGGTGATGGTTGGATTGAGCTGACGGGAGGATGATGTCGATGTCGAAGCGTTCGGCGGCTTCGAGGACGCAGTACTCGAATGCGTTGTTGGTCGCCTCATCCGGACGCATCAGGTACTGACGCTGGGTGCAGCGCCGCGTGATCATCCAGCAGCGACCCGGCACCACTCGACGCGGACGAGACATGGCCACCAGCTATGCAGGCCGCTTGCCAGAGTCATCGTGGCGAGATCGTTGAGCCCGAGTTGCCCTCGTCCGGGATCCGGACGGAAAGTGTCCTGGACGTCCGGTTTCCGGCCACGGAACACCGTCGGTTCCGTAAAAACAAACGTCGGTCCGGACGATGGCCGGACGATGGGCGGATCAGCTTAGCTTTCCGGAGGTGGTGGCGCGGGCCATCAGGTCGACGGTGATGGTGCGGGGGCCGGCGGTGCCCGCGCCATCGACGGCGGGCTTGCGCCGCTCCTCGAAGGCGCGCCACCAGGCGAGGGCGGCGTCCTCGTCCCATTGTTCCGCCTCAGGAACCTCGGCAAGGGCGGTGCGCAGGGCGTGGGCGCCGGCGGGGCGCGCGGACGGGTCCTTGGCCAGACAGGCAAGTACCAGGAACTCGAGCTGTGCCGAAATACGAAGGTCGGTACGGGCGCTCGGGGGAATGGGCGCCTCGTGGACGTGGGCCAGGCAGAGCTGGGCCACGGTGGTGCCGGCGAAGACGCGGTGGCCGGTGAGGAGGAAGTAGGCGACGGCGCCGACGCCGTAGAGGTCGCTTTGCGGGCCGACGCGCTCGGGGCTGGTGATCACCTCGGGCGCGAGGTAGGCGGGCGTGCCTAGCACCGCCGGACCCTCCGAGCTGTTGCCGCGCTCGACCTCGACCACGAGCCCGAAGTCGAGCACCTTCACGACGTCGGGCTGGTTGCCGCGCCGGCACAGGATGACGTTGGCCGGCTTCACGTCGCGATGGGTGAGCCCGCGCCCGTGCGCCTCGTCGAGAGCGCCGCAGATCTGCCGCAGCACGTGCACCACACGCGGCGCCGGCAGCGGCCCGTCGAGGTGGATCAACACCTCGAGGTCGACCCCGTCCAGGTACTCCATCGCGTAATAAAAGACGCCCTCCGGACTCCGCCCGTAGTCGTAGATGGCCACCGTGTTGGGGTGGGTGAGCTGGCTCATGTGCTGCACCTCGCGCTCGAAGCGCGCCAGATCGTCGGCGCCGTGTTTCTCCGGCGGCAACAGCTTCACCGCCGTCGGTCGCCGCAGCAGCGCATGGCGCGCGCGGTACACCGAGCTCATCGGCCCGCGCGCGATCAGCGTGTCGAGCGTGTACTGCCCGAGCTGCTGCGCCTGCCGCACCTCGGCGCGCAACCCGTAGATGACCCGTGAGCCGGTCGTCGCCAGCAAGGTCGCCATCCCCGAGAACAGCACCACGCCGATCACGAACGGCAGCGGCGGCACCTCGAGCTGCTCGGGATGCTCTAGCGCGCTGGCCAGGCCCGCCAGCCACAGCGGCACGTACGAGGCCGCGCCGATCACCGCGCTGCGTCGCCCGGTCGACGGCACCACCAGCGCACGCGAGAACACCGTGAACGTGTGCCAGATGAAGGCGGCCCACACCGCCGCACGCTGCTCCGAGTTCACGTACGCCGAAAGTCCGAACACGCCGCCGATCCCGAGCGTGATCATCGCGTCGAGCCGGTACAGCACGTTGATCCCGAGCGGCCGCCGCATGAACACGCCCCAGAGCACCCCCAGCACCGCCAGCCCCACGATCGCGAAGCGGTGGACCAGCGCCGCGCCCAGCGGCCGCTCGTCCGGGTAGAGCTGGTACAGGATCAGCACGAACCCGAACAGCGCCAGGCACACCCAGAAGATGAGCCCGGACATCAGCCGCAAGCGCGTCTGGACGTGAACTCGGATCTCCTCCGCGCTGGCCGCGGGGAGCCACGGCGTTCTGGCGCTGCGCGAGAGTCGCGGCGGGTCGAGCCGGGCCACGCCGCATTGTAAGCGCCAAAGCCGCTTCACGCGGACCTCACACGCCCGGCCTGGGGGCTTCACGCCTGCGCGCGTCACGGTGGAGCATGGCCGTCACCGGCGATCGCGTGAACGTCCGGGCCGCGAGCACGACCGCCGTGCTCGTCGGCCTTGGTGCGCTCGCCCTGGGGACGCTCGACGCCCGTGCCGCCGCCGCCGACGGGCCCGTGGCCGACACCGAGCAGCCCCGCCGCCGCGACGCGACCTGGCGCGAGATCATGCGCGGCCCCTACCACTCATCGCGCCTGTTCGCGACGCCGGTCGCCGACACCGTCGGTCCCTACATCCTCGCCGTGAGCTGGGACGGCTCGCTGCTCGAGAACCCGGGCGTGCTGTCCTCGGCCGGCGTCGTCGCCATCGGCTTCGGCGACATCGCGCAGCTCGAGTATCGCCACACCTCGGCCATCAGCCTCGACGAGATCGCCGCGCCCGTGCCCGCGGTCGGCGTCCAGCTCGAGGCACCGCTCCCCGATGACCCGAGCTGGCCCGCGGTCGCGCTCGCCTTCCGCCTCGGCGTGCCTCGCACCGAGACCCGCGGTGCCACCACGATCGAGGAGACCGTCACCGATCTCTACCTGGTCGCCCGCCAGCGCCTGCCCGGCCGGCTGTCCACCGCCACGCTGCACGCCGGCGTGCGCATGAGCTCGGCCGAGCTGGCGCTGGGCGGCGACGCCAGCGGCAGCGCGCGGCGGCGTTTGTTCCTGCCCGCCGGCGGCGTCGAGCTCGCCGTCGGTGATCACACCGTCGCCATCACCGAGGTCGGCCGGGCGCCATCGTTCGATCGCGATCCCGGCGGCGCCCCCATGATCGGCGCCGGCGTCATCGGCCGGCTCGGCGTGCGCTGGTACCTGCACCCGGCGTTCTCCTTCGACGCCAGCGTCGGCTACCAGGTCGACGACGCCACATCGCCAGCCGGCGTCCGCTCGGTCGTCGACTGGGACATCCGTCTCGGGGGGGAGCTGTTCGTGCCCTGGGGCGCGATCGCCTGCCGTACCGCGGCCCTCTTCTGCAGCTAGCAGCCAGCGAGGTTCACATGCGTCAACTGCTGTCCGTCATCATCGCCCTCCTCTCCATCGCCGCCCTCGCGCACGCCCAGCCGTTGCCGCCGATCCCGATCCCGCCGCCCCCGCAGCCACAGCCGCCCCCGGATCCGCAACCTCCGCCCGATCCCCAGAACGATCCCCCACCCGATCCCGACGCGGGTCGACCGGACCCGCAACCGGTGCCCGCGCCCGACGAGGTCCCACTGCCGGCCTGGAACGACCAGGGCCAGCCCCGCGATCCCATCGCGCAGGCCATCACCCCCGATCCGGGTGGCCCGACGATGAACTTCCCGCTCATCTTCACCGCGCCAAGCGGCCGCATGCTGCCCGCCGCCGTGATCTGGTCGAGCTCGGGTGTCCACACCGGCGGTGGCTACTACGGCGATCTCTTCGTCGGCCTCGGTGACGTCGCCGAGTTCGGCGTCGGCGTCACCGATCTCATCCGGGTGCGGCCGGCGGCGGGCGAGGATCCCATCCCGATCGAGCCATTCGGACAGGCGTCGTTCAAGATGGGCGTGGGCGAGCATCGCTTCGTCCGTCACCAGCCGGCGGTCGCGCTCGCCTTCCGCAAGTCGTTCGAGCACACCTTCGGGGTCGCCAAGGTCCGCACCGCCGCCCTCTACCTGATGGCGTCGAAGTCCTTGGGCAGCCGCGTCAGCGTCCACGCCGGCGGCGTGCTCTGGGACGCCTCCATCCGCGAGCCGTCGGCCGACGCGCTCTTCCTTCACGATCAGGGCCTGGGCAAGCAGGTGCGCCCGGTGCTCGCCATCGAGGCCGAGCCCATCGAGCGCAGCTCGATCATGGTCGAGCTCAACTACGTGCCCGAGTTCGTGCGTATGCCGGCCGACATCCGGCTCTCGGCCATGCTGACCTGGGGCGTGCGCTACCGCATCACCTCCTTGTTCGCGTTCGAGTCAGGCGTGCGGGTCCAGGGCATCGACGAGGCCAACCTGCTCGACGCGCAGATCTTCGGTCAGCTGTCGTGGGGCACGGACCGGCTGCGCCGCGCCATCCACCAGCTGCGTTGAACCACCATGCTCCGGGCCGCGGCCGTCCTGTTGCTCGTCGCGCTCGCGACCACCGCGACGGCGCAGTCCGTGCCGCGGCCGCCGACGTCGCCGCGGGTCGTGCACGCGCCCACGGCCTGGCTCCAGCCCGCCGGCCAGCTCCACGTCGATCTCGCCGCCAGCCACCGCCTGGCTCCGTCGGCGGCCGCGACGTTCGGACTCGGCGTCGGCGAGGTCGAGCTCGAGCTCACCGATCGCCTGATCGCCTGCCCCGACTGCGGCGAGCTCCGCGCCGAAGAGAACTTCGCCGCTGCCACCGCCGCCTTCCGCATGGGCGCGGCCACCTCGACCGCGCGGCCGTGGCGGGCCGGCGCCGTGCTCGGCTTCCGCCGCACCATCGCCACCCGCACCCTCGCCGGTAGCGTGGGCAGCCCGGAGTCCGGGCCGCTCGAGGCGGCGCAGCTCCACCTGGTCGTCGGTGCGCGCGTGGCCGGCCTCGAGGTCCACGCCGGTGCCGAGCTCCTCCAGGCCAGGCACGCCGGCGCCGGGCTGGACGAGGGGGGCGAGGATGGCTTCGTGCTGCGTCCGCTGGCGGCGATCGCGTGGACGCCGCCGCCGTACCCGCGCACCACCATGCTGCTCGACGTGGCCTGGGTGCCCGAGCTCGCCGCCCGCGCACCCGACCTGAGCTGGATCCTGGGCTGGGGCGTGCGTTACCAGGCGCTGCCCTGGGGCGCGATCGACCTGGTCGTGCGCCAGCGGGAGGACGCAGCGCTCGGCGACGCCACCGTCCTGGTCCGGGTCTCGGGCGTGCTCAAGCTCGGCCGGCCGCTCGGCGTCGACCTCCGCTGATCGCACCCGCCGCGTTCACCGCCAGACCGGGTAGGAGAACGTCGCCCCGGTCTGGCTGCGCCGGAAGCGAGCGCGTGCCATCGCCGTCACCACGCAGCGCTCGAACGCCGGGTGGCGCGCCTCGCCCTCGTCCTCGCGCGGCACCACGGTCACCTCGGCCGTCGCGCCCTCGGGGGTGATGCGCACGCGCACCTTGACCGATTCCCGCGGGTCGCGGCCGCCGTACCGGTCACGGCAGCCGTCGATCCGCGGGCGCACCGCCGCCAGGCCGGCCTTGACGTCGGCGGGGGTGAGTCTCTCGGGCTCGGCGTCGATCGCCGTCGTCTTCGTCCGGGTCTTCCTCGTCGGTCGGTACGGGAACGTGGCGTGGATCGCACGCACGCAGCACATGGTCGCGCCGAGGTCGTCGTCGAGCATGCATCGCATCGCGGTGCACAGGACGCCGTCGACGGCATAGACGTACTCCTCGGCCGGTGCGTGGTCGGGATCGATGGCCGTCGTCACCACCGGCGACACCATCGCCGTGCATGACGCGAGCATCGCGATCACCGCGTGGATCGGGTCCATGGCCTTCCGACACCAGCGGGCGGCCCGGTCTTGGACAATTCGCCGGTGGTAGGTTCGCCGCCATGAACCCACGCCGGATCGGAGCCGTGCTCGCCATCGTCGCCTCGATCCTGGTGCTCGCCGGCACCTTCTCGTCGCGCTGGCTGACCGCGCCCGGCGACGTCGACGGCGGCGTCGGCCTCACCGGCATGGAGGTCTGCGGCCCGCGCTACGGCCACACGACCTACGGCGGCTACAGCAACTGCATCACCCGCGACTGGGACCAGATCGTCGGCGAGGCCCGCGGCGACAAGGACCTGAAGCTCCTGGCCACCGCCGCCATGGTCGCGGTCATCGGCTCGATCGCGGCCGCGTCGTTGCTCGGCTTCGTCGGGGTGGCCGCGCTGGTCACCACCCGCACGCTCTCGATCGCGTCCATCCTGGCCGCCATCGGCGCCGTGCTCGCGCTCCTCGGCGCCATCGCCACCGCGGTCATCCTGCTCCGCTACTTCCGCCACGAGCGCTTCGCGCTCGGCTACAGCATCTACCTCTACGGCGCGGGCTGCGTCGCCGGCGTGGTCGGTTCGATCCTCGCTCGTGGCAGGGCGTAGCGGCGGCGCTCCAGGCTCAGTTGGAGTCGCGCTTCCAGGTGGGCGGCGGCGGGCGGTAGGTCGCGGCGATCTCGGCCAGGGTCGGGTCCGTGTCGGGCTCCTCCTGTCCGGCCTCCTCGCGTTTCGCCGTGAGCCACGCCGGTACGGGCTTCAAGCGGGCGTCGGCGAGGCGCCAGGCTGCGCCCTCGAGCACCAGCTCGATCTCGAGCGGAACCGGACGCTCCGGCGGCTGCGACGGTGCGCGGAAGCGCAGGACGGTCGCCACCTTCGCGGTCGACGAGGTCGAGGTCACGAGGCGCGGAGCGTCCCAGCCGTCGAGCTCGGCGTCCTCGAGCGCGAGCCCGCCGAACCCGCGTAGCCACAGCCATTCGCTCAGGATCTCGAGCTGGATGTCGGCGGTCGATTTGCCGCGCGGGCCGCTCGCCAGCGTCTTCGCGAAGCCGAGCTTGTCGGCGCGGCTGGCGAGCACCAGCGCGCGCTCGGCCGCCGCGACCGGGGTTCCCGGCGACGCGCCACCGCCACAGGCGAGCGCGCCGAGCACGAGCAGCCCGGCGAGCGCGACCCGGGCGATCCGATTCGTCATGACGCGGCCTGCGATCATGGCTGGGCGCGCCCGTGGTGCGAAGGGGCCGGGCCCCAGTTCTCGAGCGCCCTCGCGTACGGCTCGAGCGGGCAGGGCGACTCCACCGCGGCGATCCGGCCGTCGCGGTCGACGACGATGGGGCGGTGTCCGCCCGTGGTGTCGCCGCGCGCTCCCCAGAAGAACACCCAGCCGAACGGTCGCTCCAAGGTGTGTTCGTCGTGGAGCTCGTACACGGGTTCGTTCGCCGGCGAGGACGATGCGATCCCGTAGCGGGCCAGGGTGTCGTGCGCCGCCTGGCGCTTCGCCTGCCGCACCGGGTCGGGCGTGATTCGACCAAGCGCGATCGCGCGCGCCTCGTCTCGCGTGATCGTCATCGCAAGCTACTCCACGCACTCGCACACGTACGGATGGGTCTCGACCGGCACGGTGCCGGTCGACATGAGCTTCCAGCTCGGGCCGGTCTTCAGCGCCGCCGCGCTGTGGTCGGTGAACGGGTTGTCGGGCTCGCCTTGGACCCACAACGTCGGCGCCAGGTCGGCGCCGGTATCCCAGGTCCAACTCTTCGGGCCCGCGCAGCCGAAGCTGGTCGACGTGCAGCGGGCGCCGACCCAGAGGCGTTCGCTGCCCGGCGCGCCGGTCTGATCGATGACGGCGTCGAGATCAGCCGCGTTCTCGAACGTGGCCAGCATCGTGCGGCCGGCCAGATCGTCGGCGCAGTCGCCGCGCGCGCCAGCGATGGTGTCGGCGCCGCTGCGGCGCACGTAGCGCGAGCCGCCTTGCGCGATCGTGTAGGCGGCCGGGCAGGGCGGTCGCGCGTCGACCGACACCGCGGCGTCGACGGTCACGGCGATCGCGTCGATCCCGACGGCGGCATCCGTGGGCCCCGCCGCGTCGCCTGCCGCCGCGTCGCTATCGTCACCACCGCCGTCGTCGCCACCGCCATCGTCGTCGCCTCCGCCCCCACCCGCCGGCGTGAACTGACACCCGAGCCATCCGCCGGTGCTGGCAACGGCCAGACCGGCGGCGAGCGCGAGCGTGAACCCGGCCCGGGACCTCATCGACCCCGACGTTAACCCTCGCGCAGGCCGGCGTACAGCGCACTGTGAGGGCGGTTGACCACCCAGCGCGGATCGTCGTCGTGGATCTCGCCGGCCAGGCACTGGGCGCGCAGCTCGCGCTCGCGCGGGGCCAGCTCGAGGATCTTGGCCCGGATGAGATCCGCGCACTTCTTGTAGAGCGTCGGCCGCGGCTTCGAGGTCGTGAACTCGCTGTAGTCGACCGGCTTGCCCATCACCACGATGATGGGCCGCTCGCGCCGGATCCCCGGCTTGTAGTTGTCGCGCACGTCGCCGAGGAAGTCGTTGGACAGGCCCTGCATGAACACCGGCAGGACGATCGCCTTGGAGTTCAGCGCGATCTGCCCGATCCCGGGCTGGGCCGGCAGCATCTCGTACGGATCGGGTCCCTTGCCGCGGGTGCCCTCGGGGTGGACGCCGATGACCACGCCCGGCTCGGCCAGCGCCTTGACCAGACGGTCGATGGCGTCCTTGTTGAAGGACGCGCGCTCGGCCTGGCGGAAGATCGGCGGGTACATGACCCCACCGGCGATGCCGTGGTTGATGACCATGCCCAGCGGCCGCTCGTAGAAGAAGTTGGAGCGGACCGGGAAGCGGATGGTCCGGCACCAGTGGGTGCCGGTGAGGTACAGGCCGAGCAGCACCGCGAACTGATCGAAGAAGCTGCGGTGGTTGGTCGCGAAGACCACGCCGCGGTCGGGGTTGAGCGCGATGACCTCGTCGAGGCCCTCGTACAGCGAGCGCTGGCCCAGGCAGGCCCGGACCAGCGAGTAGGTGAAGGAGCGCAGGAACTTGTCCTGGAGCGCCACGGCCATCGGGCTCTCGTTGGCGACACGACCCAGTCGCACGGCCAGGCGCTCGACGCGCGTGAGGGCCTCCGATGCCTCGGGGATGGCGACGGTCTCGGCCATGGCCTCGAATAGCATAAGTGACCGGCAGATCGGCTCGATCGGCTGGTCGCGGCGGGGTCAAAAGGGCGCAGCGCGGATTGACTCCCCCTGCGGGCGCCCGTATTTTCCGGCCGCTCATCACCGGGCAGAGGCAACTGGGCGATGTCACTCGAATTCTCCGCCGAGGCCACCAAGAAGATCCAGGCCCTGTGCGAGCGCTATCCCACCAAGAAGCCGGTGGTGCTGGCGGCCTTGCACCTCGCCCAGAAGGAGCACGGTCATCTCAGTGACGACGCGCTCCAGCTGGTGGCGCGCACCCTCGATCTCCCGCTCGCCCACGTCTACGGGGTCGCGACCTTCTACACCATGTTCCGGCGCGAGCCGGCGGGCACCAACGTGCTGCGGGTGTGCACCAACATCTCGTGCATGCTGCGCGGCGCCTACGACGTGCTGGCCGCCTTCGAGTCGCGCCTGGGCGTGAAGAAGGGCGGCACCAGCGGCAAGTTCACCGTCGTCGAGGAGGAGTGCATCGCCGCCTGCGCCAACGCGCCCGCGGTCATCTGCGGCACCCGTTACTTCCTCGATGTCACGCCCGATCAGGTCGGCCGCATCGTCGACGAGCTGCGCGCCGAACCGCACCCCGAGAGCGAGGTGGTCTAGTGCCCGCCGATCGCACCACCAAGCTGGTCACCGCCCACTTCGGCAACGAGGAGGCCAAGACCCTCGCCGGCTACGAGCGCCTGGGCGGCTACCAGCGCCTGCGCAAGGCCCTGGGCATGAAGCCCGACGCCATCACCGCCGAGGTCAAGGCCTCGAACCTGCGCGGTCGTGGCGGCGCCGGCTTCGCGACCGGCATGAAGTGGACCTTCGTGCCCAAGGACGCGAAGACCGTGCACCTGGTGTGCAACGCCGACGAGTCCGAGCCCCGGGCAAGAAGAAGCGCAAATAGATACTGAACAAGCCGGCGCGGCGGCGGCTACTCTCCAGGGATTCCCTCCCCCGCGCACCAGGGACTCGAACAGGCATCGAGAACCCCCACGTC